>Ga0164242_10000270_pt1 | contig 64608 bp, 57 predicted proteins | sample OricomgcompostMG_FD_108783 | JGI IMG/M metagenome (GOLD analysis project Ga0164242, IMG submission 108783) | Miracle-Growth compost microbial communities from Emeryville, California, USA - Original compost - Miracle growth compost (MG) ... | reverse complement strand
TGTATTTTGGGGCGAAGAGGACTCCGGGGACGTGGCTTCGTCGCCGGGGTGGAAATGCGCCCATACCTGGCGGGCCCGGGCCCTGCCCAACTCGGCCATAAGTTCCCGTTCGCTCAGCCGCGCGATCACCTTGACTGACTTAAATTTCTTCAGCAACTGATCGGCCGTCTGGGGACCGACTCCGGCAATACCTTCCAGTTCACCCTTCAACGCCCCTTTGCTTCTTTTCTGGCGATGAAAGGTGATGCCGAAACGATGGACTTCGTCGCGGATCCGCCGGATCAGCCGGAGACTCTCTCCCTGGTATGGCAACCGCAGGCTCTGCTGATCTCCGGGGAAGAAGATCTCTTCTTCATTTTTTGCCAGCCCGATCAGCGTCAGGGCACCGGTAAGTTCCAGCCGCTGGATGCTTTCCATGGCGGCGCCCAGCTGGCCTTTCCCGCCATCGATGATCACAAGCTGGGGTAAGGGCGCGTTTTCTTCCAGCAATCGTTTGTAGCGGCGGTAGACCACTTCCGCCATGGACGCAAAATCGTTGATGCCTTCGACGGTCCGGATATTGAAGTGCCGGTAATCTTTTTTGCTGGGCACCCCATCTTTAAAAACCACGCAGGCGGCCACCGGATAGCTGCCCTGGAAGTTGGAGTTATCAAAGCATTCTATGTGGCGGGGCGTCTCGCTGAGCTGGAGATCGGCCTGGAGCTGGGTCAGTAGTTTTTCTGCCGGTGCTTCGGGGACCTCAGGCCGCAGGATCTTTTTGCGTCGCATTTCATCGCGGAAGTATCCTACATTTTTCAAGGAAAGATCCAGCAGCTTTTTTTTCTCCCCCGCGCGGGGAACGGTGATCCGGACCGAGGCGTCGGGATATTGCACGGAAAGCGGAACCACCACTTCTTCGGCCTGGCTGTGCAGTTTGTCTCTCAGGTGAGCTATGGCAAATACCAGCATATCGGGCAGCGTCTCATCCAGCTTCCGTTCCACCAGGACTGTTTTGGTCTGTACGATACTCCCGTTTCTGACCTGCAGATAATTCACATAGGCCTTATCGCCTTCTTCCAGGCCGGAGAACACGTCGATGTCCCCCATCCGTGGACTGACCACGGTGCTTCTGGCATTATAGGCCTGCAATGCGTCTATTTTACGGCGGATCTGGTCCGCCTGTTCGAATTCCATGCGTTCGGCATGCGCGCGCATCTGCTCTTTGAGCCGGCTGAACACCGGCGCCAGGTTGCCCTTGAGAATGCTTCGCACCTCCTGCAAACTCTTCTGATAATCTTCTTCGGTCTGCCGCCCTTCGCAGGGTCCCAGACAGTTTCCCAGGTGATATTCCAAACAGACCTTGAACTTTCCCCGGCTGATATTACGGGGGCTGAGGTTAAGCGTGCAGGTGCGCAACGGGATATAGGTCCGGATCAACTCCAGCAAATCCCTGACCTTGCCGACTCCGGTAAACGGACCGAGGTATTCGGAACCGTCCCGGACCAGACGGCGGGTCAAAAATACCCGGGGGAACGGTTCCCGCTTAATCACGATATAGGGATAGCTTTTATCGTCTTTGAGGTTAATGTTGTAGCGCGGCTGAAATTGTTTGATCAGGGAATTTTCGAGCAAAAAGGCGTCCTGTTCAGAATCTACCAGGGTGAACTCGATGTGGTCAATGTGCTGGACGAGCTTGCGGGTCTTATAGTTGTCGTGCCGCTTGGTAAAATAGGATCCCACCCGCTTGCGGAGGTCTTTGGCTTTGCCGACATACAGGAGCTGACCCTCCGCATCGAAGTACTTGTATATGCCCGGCTGGTGGGGCACCGTATGCGCAATTTGCTGAAAGGCTTCAGGGCTCATAAAGTATGGGTAAATTTCGGATTTTCTGGGCACATGCGACCCATTTGCCTTAAAAATACCGGGGGGAAGAGCCCGCAGGATCCCCAACCGGCAAAATGGCTGATAGTTCTATATTTGCAAGACACAATCTCGACCATGTACGATAAAGCTACAGGGATTCAATTGGATGAGAAAGGCCGGCAGCTCCTTAAAGAGGCTGAATCCGGAGAAGCCGCCCATCCGGAAAAGACCATCGCTGCCCTGCGCGAGGTCATCAATTATCATGACTGGCGGTATTACGTGATGGACGACCCGGCCCTGGCCGACCCCGAATATGACCGGCTGTTTTCCTGGCTGAAGAAGCTGGAAGCTGCCCATCCCGAATGGGTCACGGCAGATTCGCCGACCCAGCGGATCGCCAAAGGACTGACGCGGGCGTTCCCCACGGTAGACCATCTGGTCCCGATGCTTAGCCTGGACAATTCCTATAATGCAGAGGATCTGCGCGAATGGGACCGGCGCGCGCGGGAACTGACCGGCATGGCAGAGATCGCCTACTGTGTCGAGCCTAAATTTGATGGCGCCGGGATCTCCCTGCTCTATGAGAATGATCTGCTGGTCAGAGGGGCTACACGGGGAGATGGCGTGCAGGGGGAGGACATCACCACCAATATCCGGCAAATCCGTTCCGTACCGCTGTCCGCCCGGTTCTCCGCCTTAGGCATCCGCCAGATCGAGATCCGGGGAGAGGTGCTGATCACCAAGGACAAATTCAAAAAATTTAACGAACAACGTCTCGCAGAGAACCTGCCTGTTTTGGCCAACCCGCGCAATGCCGCCTCCGGATCGTTACGGATGGTGGACCCGCAAGTGGTCGGCAAGCGGGGCCTGGAAGCCTTTCTGTATCATACCAGCTACATAGACACCATTGCGGGAAGCCCGGAACCTGAAGCCCTCAAGACCCATTACGGCACCTTGAAAGCCTTATCCGGACTGGGGTTCCGGACTCCGGTTCCCATCATGAAGGTCATTAACGGCATTGATTCGGTGATCGCGTATTGCCGGGATTTTGAGCAAAAGCGCGACACGCTTCCCTACGAAATTGACGGGCTGGTGGTGAAGGTGAATGCCTATGCGTTGCAGGACAAAATGGGGATGACTGCCCACCATCCCCGCTGGGCCATGGCCTATAAATTCAAGGCCCGCCAGGCAACCAGTAAACTCCGCCGGGTGGAATTTCAGGTGGGCCGGACAGGTTCCGTCACGCCTGTGGCCAAAATTGATCCCACCCCTCTGGCGGGGGTGACCATTTCCTCGGTATCCCTGTTCAACGAGGATGTGGTGCGGGAAAAAGACGTGCGCATCGGCGACACCGTGCTCGTGGAGCGGGCCGGGGACGTGATCCCCTATATTGTCAAGCCGCTGGTGGACCTCAGAGACGGCTCCGAACAGCCGGTGCGTTTTCCCTCCCATTGTCCGGTATGCGGCGATGCATTGGTCCGGACGCCGGAAGAAAGTGCCTGGAGGTGCGTCAATATCAACTGTGAAGCCCAGGTGGTGGAGCGGCTGATCCATTTTGGCAGCAAGGACGCCATGGACATCCGCAATTTGGGCGAAGCCAATGTGCGCCGTTTTTATGCACTGCATCTGCTGCGGGATATCCCCGGAATATACCAGCTTGATTTTGATAAGGTCGGTCAGCTGGAAGGCTTCGGCCCCAAGTCCGTGGAGAACCTGCGTACGGCCATTGAGCGTTCCAAAACCCAGCCGCTCCACCGGCTGATTTATGCCCTGGGCATCCGTTTTGTGGGAGAGACTACCGCCAAAACGCTTGCCCGTGCAGTCAACGACCTGTGGGATCTGTGCGGCATGGCTGAAGAAAAGCTGCTTACCCTGGCCGATATAGGTCCCAAAGTAGCGGCATCGATCCGCCAGTTTTTTACCCTGGAGGACAACCTCAAAATCCTGCGGGAACTCGAGTCCCTGGGTTTGCATTTCGGCGGGGACAAGGCGCCTGAGGGCGGCGGTAAGCTGGAAGGGCTGACCTTCCTGTTTACAGGTACCCTCTCCTCGTGGACACGCAGCGAGGCGGAAGCCATGGTCGAAGCCCAGGGAGGAAAAATACTCAGTGGGGTCAGCAGCAAGCTGAACTTTCTGGTGGCCGGCGCCGAAGCGGGATCAAAACTGGATAAGGCCAAACGCATCGGATCGGTCAAGATTCTTTCCGAAGAAGCGTTCAGCCATTTGATTGCGCGCCATACCCCGCCTACAGATAAAACGCCATGATCCCTCCCGCCCATATCGATGCCCCGCCCGAGGATGCCGACGAAACTTTCATGAAGCAGGCACTGGCCCAGGCCCAGATCGCTTTCGAGGCAGGAGAAATCCCTGTGGGAGCCGTCATTGTCTTGGGAAGCCGCATCATCGCCCGCGGCCATAACCAGGTGGAGCGGCTCAGCGATGCGACCGCCCATGCCGAGATGATCGCCCTGAGCGCTGCCTTTGGCGCGCTGGGAGCCAAATATCTCCCTGAGGCGACCCTGTATGTCACCCTGGAGCCTTGTGTGATGTGCGCCGGAGCATTATACTGGAGCAAGATCGGCCGTGTGGTATATGGCGCACCCGATGAGAAGAACGGCTACCGGCAAGCTACCGGCGGGAAGTCCCCGTTTCATCCTAAAACCCGCATTTACGAGGGGGTACTGGGGGACCGCTGCGGCGAACTGATGCGGGAATTTTTCCGGCAACGGCGGCGAAAGGGAAGGCCGGAAACCTGAGCGGGATTTGGGCAAACCGGCTTAGCGGATCAGGGTGACGGTACCCTTTTCGACAATGGTTTTCCCATTGTAATCCTCACCCCTCACCATCCACACATAGGCTCCTGTCGGGGCCGGCTTCCCCTGGAAAAAGCCGTCCCATCCCTGCATGTATTGCGTCGTCTGAAAGACCCGTTGTCCCCAGCGGTTAAACACTTCAAAATACCGGATCTGCGTGATGCCGACCGGGATCGGCCGGAACACGTCGTTTTGCCCGTCTCCGTTGGGACTGAAAGCAGTAGGCACGTAAATGGCGGGACCTTTGATGTAGCGGATGTGGATGGTGTCCAGGGCATAGCAGCCTTCCGGCTCGTGGGTTACCCGCACCTGGTAGGTGATATCCTGGTTCCACTGCACCACCGGATCGGCCACCGAGGGATCACTCAGCCCGAAAGGCGGCGTCCAGGCGTAGGTGTTTGCCCCGCTGGCGTGAAGCTGAAAAGTCTGCCCGATCGTGATGATGGTGTCGTGGCCGGCAAAGGCCGCGATAGGCTGGATCACATTGACGAACACACTCTGACTGTCCGGCTTGGGGCATCCGAGGGTATCGCGGACGGTAAAGGTGTACCGGGTAGAAAGCAGCGGCCGCGCCACGGGATCGCGGGTCAGCGAATCGTCCAGGCTGGTCCCCGGGGACCAGCTGTAAAAAGCGCCGCCCCCGCCCCGCAGTCGGATTTCATCCCCGTAGCAAATACTGGTATCCGGTGCTGCAGTGGCCTGGGGATAGGGCACCAGCCTGGCTTGCATGTCGTCTTCAGCAGAACAGCTGCCCAGCGTCACCCGCACCCGGTAGGTGCCGGCAGTGGTCGCCGTGACATCCAGGCTGCTGTCCTGTCCGAGGAGTGTTCCGGTGGGATCATACCAACTGAAGGCATAGTCCTCATCTGCGGTCCCGCGTAGCTGCAGGGGATCGCCCCTGCAGATGACGGTGTCTGCTCCGGCGTTCACCACCAGGGCTCTTTTGACCCGCAAATGCACCGAATCCGTGCTGTAGCAGCCCCGGGCATCCGTCACGGTCACATGATAGGTGGTATCCTGAAGCGGAGACACCGTAGGGGCAGCACTCCGGGGATTGGTCATGTGGAAAACAGGGCCCCATTGGTATTGGCCCCCCACTACGCCCTCGGCATGCAGCTGAAGGGCGTCCCCGTAACACAGGATGGTGTCGGGGGTCAATGTCAGGGGAGGCGCTTGATATAAAGTCAACTGCTGGGTATCGCTCTGGACGCAGCCCTTTTCGGTAGTAAGCTGCATGTGGACGGCATAGTCCCCGGGCTGGCTGTACTGGTACTGCGGGCGATTCGGATCGGTGGTGTCCCCGTAGGTGCCCGGCCCGCTGAAGTCCCAGTTCAGGGCGACGACCGAATCATAATCGGCGACGAGGCTGACGTTGTGAAACTCGGAAGGGAATTGCAGGCAGTTGCCGGAGGCGGTGAATTGGGCTTGTACGCGCGGATAGACCCTTACTTCCGCTTCCATGCTGTCTCCGCAAGAGCTTTGGGGATCTACTTTCAGCCAGACGTGGTAGATGCCGGTATCCCGGTAGGTGTGGGTGGGCGTGTATTCCCCGGAGGTGGATCCATCTCCGAAATCCCACACGTATGTTTTTCCTTCCGTGCTGTGGTTGGGGAAATGTATTTCTGTGGAGCGGCAATCATTAAACAGCGTCGGGATATCGGCCAGCACGACCCGGTTACAATTATGGACGTCCACCTGGAAGTCTTTGAGGTGGGTGCCCAGCAGTTTCCCGTGCCGGTAAGACAGGACCGCCACGCTTACGTCATAGGAGCCGGGTTCCAGATTGGTACGGCCGCTGATCAGGCCGGTGTGGGGATCGATACTTACATCCGGACCCAAGGGATGAAGGGCATCGAATCCCGGCCGGTAAACAAAGGTGCTGTATGGCGGGGCGGCCGGGCGGGGAATGGCATCCCCGCGGTTCCCGCCCACATAACCGGGATAGAAGGAGTAGACCAGCGAATCCCCATCGGGATCTGTGGCCGCATAACTGTATCGCAGGCTTCCCTTGCTGCAGATCAGCACGGCCTCCTCCTGGTTGAATACGGGGCTGTTGTCGCCGGGAATGCCGTTTTCCGTACCTGGGACCTCGGTGAAGTAAGAAGCACCTATATTGGACTGGGTATACACATTTAACAAGAGGTCGTTGCGGCAGCACCGTTGGAAAATGATGGTATATCCCTTTTTGTTCTCCGGCAGGATGACGCTGGCACTATAGGTCCCGATCTGATAGCACACGGTGGGCGGATGGATGATGCAGGAATCGTAGCGTTGTTTATTGGATTGTTCGGGACCCGCCAGGGGAATGTTGTCGACCATGGCAAACAGGGATTGGTCGTCATTGTTGTATATCCCAAAGGTCACTACCGGGTCCAGGGCGGCATGGTCATTGTCCACAGGCTCACAGCCCCGGTAAAGCTTCAGCACGATCTGATAGCGATATCCATCCTTTGTGCTTCCGTGAGACACATAATACATCTCTCCGCCGATGATGTGGTGCGCGTATGCGGGGAGTATGCTTCCAAGCGTCAACAACAGAAACAGGAGCCTTTTCATCAGCAAGGCATTTCTTTAAAAGGGGTATTGTACACAAAAACGCATGAATGAATCCAGCATGCCCACGGAAGTATCCGGTTTTTCCAGCATGCCCATGTGTGCGGTTTCCTTTAACCAGTATGCAGTACTCACCCGGGGAAGCAGGACTTGTTTGAGCACATCTTCGGGCTGCACGGCCCCGTCTTCCTCTCCTATAACGAACAGGACCGGTACTTTGGTTTGCTCCAGCACATGGATGCGGTCCGGGCGCTGCATCATGGCGCGGTAATAGGTGATCAGCGCGGTCGGGTCCGATTCCGATTTCTGGCGAATCAGCTCTTGTAATGCGGCCCTTTGCCCGGTGCGGTACCGCGCTGAAAACAGCCCCGGGATCATCTGCCGCAAAAATCCTGCGCCGCCGTAGCGGCGGATCAGCTCGATGGATCGTGCGCGCCCCTTTTTCTTTTCTTCAGAATCCGGCAACGCAGAGGAGTGAAAAAGCCCCAGTCCCTGTAGCCGGTCCGGATATTGCTCTGCGAAGGCCAGCGCGGCATATCCACCCATGGAATGCCCGACGAGCACACACTGCTCCACGGCTTGTTGATCCAGGATCGCGCAAAGCAATTCCGCCATATCTTCAATAGAAAGCGAATCGATCGTGGGGGAAAGACCGCTCCCCGGCAAATCGGGGACCAGCAGCCGGAATGAGCCGCTAAGGGTGGTCATCACATGATGCCAGAGGTTCCCGTCGGCGGGGAAACCATGCACCAGCATTAAGGGTGTTCCCTGGCCTGAGTCCCGGAACACCGTGCCCCGGTAGGGTCCATTTTCCAACTGCCTGATGGGAAGATCAGCGGCTACCATTGGCGAAAATTAAGGATTAATTGGCAACCGGCCGTCATCTGTTCTGTAAACGGGCCTGCGGCGTACTGCGACTGAAAATATGCCAGGCCCTTGCCGCCAGCATCACCACCCAGGGCAATATGGCCGGCGGAAGTTGCTGGGGAAGCACAAACCAGCCCAGCAATAACACCATATTGGCCACAAATATCCCCAGGCTGTAAGCTCTGACCGGCCGGGTGGCTTTATAAGCGTAAAAGCTGAACGGCAGGTTCAGCGGAAAGGCCCACAGCAGGTTCATGTTCCAGGCACACACGCGGTGGTCCGTCCCCCACCACATAAAAAGCAAGAAGCATCCCAGCAGCCCGGTAAAAAAAAACAGACACCGGTCGATCCACCCGGTCATCCTTCGGGTGCGGCGGGAGCCGCTGAACGATACGGCCAACACAAAAATAGCCAGCAGAACCATCCACCCGAGGGGATGCAGGTAAAAAGGGTAAGGCGCCTGGGGCTGCGGTCCGGGATCATAGACCACACGCGTATCAGAGACGAGAGGCTTTCCTGCGACCGTGGATTGCCCCAGGCCTTTTTCCAGGTAATCCGGAAGAAACATGATTTGTTCGGAAGTTATGGCCCTGTCTGTACGGGGGCCGAACATGAGGTTAATGCCTAATTTCTCCCAGGGCTTCTCCCGGAGATAGCGGTTGATGATTTCGCGGAAACTCAGGCGCGGTTCAGGCACAATATCGGGTACTTTCCAGCCGGGGCCCAGCACCCGGGTGAAGATATCGCGGATGCGGGTCGAACAGTTATCGTAGAGAAAATCATATTGGTAATATCGGTTTTGCGGCGCATAGTTGGTCCGCAGAAAATCCCAGATGGCCTCTTTTTCTGCACAGCTCAGCTGAAGGATCTGTTCGGTAACTTTTCTTTTTTCGTAATGATATTCCAGCATGAAGGTGGGAAAATCCGATACCGACAGCGAATACAGGAGTCTGCCCCGCGTAAATTTCCAATAGAAATGCGGGGTGTCGGTATCGAAGGTCCCGTAGTTGAATACATAATCGCCGCCGCTGGCGTCCCGGACCCTGATGGCGCTGTGGCCGAATGCGGCATACAGGTCCTGGCCGGTATCGCAGGTAAGCAGGCTGATCTGCAGATCACAGCCCGCTGCGGGAGGTTGCGCCGCCACCGGGCATGTGCCCATCAGCCACAAAAATAATCCGATACAGTATGAGAGCGTTGCTGGTTTCATGCAAAACGACCGGGGAACAGGCTCAAATGTAAGACGAAACGATCACTTCCGAAAAGGCCCGGCCGGGCTGGCCACTCATCTTTTGAGAAAGAAGCGTGCTATAATGTAGATCAGGAATGCGGCGATGATCAGGTACCAGGATACAGGACTTTGTTTGAACCGCAACACGGCTCCGCTAAGGAGTAAAAGCAGAGAAATAATCAACAGTATGTTGCGTGGTCCGCGAATCCGTATCAAAGGGAAAAGAGTTAGTTCATTTTAAAAGGTACGATCATTTTAAATTCGGGGATGGAAACCTCAAACCGCTTTTTGTTGTGCTGGTTTTCCATCTGGTACACGCCATACATTTTCCCGATTTCAGTCCGCAGGTTGGATCCCGACATGTACTGGTAAGTTTCTCCGGGTGCCAGCACGGGCTGCATGCCGACCACCCCTTCGCCTTCCACTTCCCGGTGGGTGCCGTTGGAGTCCTGGATGTGCCAGTGGCGGCGTAAAAGACGAATCGGAAAATTGTTGTTGTTTTCGATGGTAATGCGGTAGGCAAACATATACTCATTATTCAGCGGATTGGAATAATCCGGCTGGTAGAATGTCTCCACGCTGATGGTAATACCCTCTGTAACCTGCTTGACCATGATCCTTGTAAAAGTAATCAATTTTACCTCTGCATCCGCATTTTTTGTACAACCGGCTAAATTTTAACAAGATGGAAACACAAACAGGTCAAGCGGCTGTGTGTCCGCTTCGGCCCGGCGGGCTTCCACTTCAAAACGGTTCCCGGTGTAGCCGCGGCGCAGGCTTTCCCAGAAATACAACAGCAAAAAAAGGAGCGTGCCGTATCGTTTGAACTGCCGGACGTGGCACAGTTCGTGGCGCACCCAGGCGGGTCGGGCCATAAAAGACCTGCGGTCGGTATTCCACAGCAGGATGTGCCGCCCCAGGGTAACGGCGACCTGAGGCGTGCGGAGCTGACAGGCCGCTATCCGGGCCAGGAAGGCCTGCTCATGAATGTAACAGCGAACGACTTTTTCTTGCATGGCAGCGGGATAACTACGGGGCTAGGACTGCATCGCATCCATAATTTGCCGGGCATGGTCTTTGGTATCGGGCTTATGGATGATTTTCTCGATCTTGCCGTCTTCTGCCACGATAAAAGTGGTCCGCAAAGTACCCATGTAGGTGCGACCCATGAATTTTTTTTCGCCGTACACGCCATAGGCCTCGACGATCTTTTTATCTGTATCGGCTATGAGCGGGAAAGGCAGGTCGTATTTTTCCCGGAACTTGACGTGACTTTTTTCGCTGTCTACGCTGACGCCCAGAATCACATAACCTTCTTTTTTCAGTGCGTCGTAGTTGTCGCGCATATTGCAGGCCTGGGCGGTACAGCCCGGCGTATTATCCTTGGGATAAAAGTAAAGGATCACCTTATTTCCGCGGAAGTCTTTCAGGGAAATTTCGTGACCATCCTGATCCCGGCCCGTAAAGTCGGGGGCGGGGTCTCCTTCTTTTAACACCGTTTGCATAAGCTATCGTTTAAAGTGATACGTTTTTACGGTCTGGTTGCCCACAGCGTCACGCAATTCCATCCGCAGGGTATGTGAGCCGGGGGGACAGTGTGCATCAAAGATATAACTTATTATGCTCCCCTTGCGGGAGAAGAGCAGCCATTGGCCGTCCAATTCTCCACGCCAGGAAGCGATGCCGCTTTTTGCATCGGCTATCCTGAAGCGGATGGAAGAGGTTTTCGACAGGTCGGCGCCGTCTTGCAGGTTGACAGCGGTCAGCACCGGAGGAGTGGTATCTACCTGAACGGAAAAATTACCGAAGTTGCTGACATTTGCTTTTACCCATCCGTTCTGCCAGCTGGCGGCTATCACATCCTTTCCATGGCCTCTGGAATCCTCGCGCACCAGCACGACTTTGCTGCGCAGGGAATCGGGCAGGGTACTGTCGGCCCTGATATTGAGCGTAAAACCTTTGTAAAGCGGAATGTCCGAAGTGGAAATCTGGTAAATATCCGAATAGTATCCCGGCTTGCCTGCCGCAGAGATTTGCTGATACCGGAAGCAGATGCTGTCATACAAAGTTCCCGGTTCCAGAAAGAACTGCACCGCGTTGTTCTCGAAAATGTTCCGGGAATCCGGATACATGGTGTTGGCACAGGCTGACGACCCAGGGGCCTTTCCGCCGTCTTTCTGCTGCACCTTGAACCGGACTACCGAAGCGTTGCCGGAGGCGTCTTTTACGACGATTTTGATCGCATGAGGCTTTCCGTCCCGCAGGTCTACCGTTCCGTTGCCCGCGAAGGGATAATAGACGGGCAGTTTGTTTCCCGGAAGGTTAAATAGCAGTTGGAAATGGCGTCCCGTTTTTTTGTAGGTCATGTAATCGGTATGCGCGTCCACATAACGGGTCTCATCGTAGCCGATGTCATCCAACTGAAACCCATTCTGCGCTTTCCCGTCGGCATAGAGAATGCCCTGGTAGATGCCGTAGGTGTTCTGGGTGCCGTCCTGCCGGTCGATGGTCTGTACGCCGAAACCCACCTCGTCGGCGGCCACTTCCAGCAGCGCTTCTGAAGGGACATATATCCCGTTGGCAGGGTGCACCTGATAGATCTGCGGGGACTGTTCATAAATACTTTTCTGCCGGTCGTATAGGGCTATGCGGTAGACCACCGGCGGAATATGATCTTTGATGTCCAGTCCGAAAAGCATGCCATTGAGTGGGTGCTCCGACTTGGTCCGCCGGATCTCAAAATGCACATGAGGACCTGCGGCGGCACCGGTGCTGCCACTCCAGGCAATGAACTGTCCTTTTTTCACCGGAAACAGATCGGGGGAAAAATACAGGTTGATGTTCCAGCTTTCCTGCTCGTATTGTTTCCGTGTTACATAGGCGTCCAACTCGGGAAAGAAACGGTGCAGGTGCCCGTATACCGTCGTGTAGCCGTTCGGATGGGTGATGTAGATCGCATGACCGAATCCGGTATTGGACACCGAGATCCGGGATACATATCCCGCTTCTGCCGCATGAACGGCATAGCCGATGCGGCCGTTGGTTTTAATATCGAGGCCTTCATGAAAATGAGCCGGGCGGATCTCTCCATATCCACCGGCCAGCAGGATGGGGATGTTCAGGGGATTGCGAAAGACATGTTGCGGATAATCCGGTTTGGGAAACTGTTGTGCACCGGCCACCAGGGGGCTGAGACATAATAATAGTAACCATTTTCTCATGATCTGACAAAAGTAAAACCTTCTCGGGGAATAGCCCTAAGGCATACCCCAAAAAAAACGTTAAGCCGGCGGCCGCGCTGCAGGGATTTGCACTCCCCGCCGATTATTATTATATTCCCCCTGTATTTTTTCACGCGTCAAAATCAATATTACGTTATGGCTTACAAACTTCATGAAGTCGAAGGCATTGGAGCTACTTATGCAGAAAAGCTGGCCACTGCCGGGCTGAGTACCACCGATGATTTGTTGACCCACGGCGGATCCAGGGCGGGACGGACGAAAATTTCCACCGCGAGCGGAATTTCAGAATCGCTGGTCCTCAAATGGGTCAATCATGCCGATCTGTTCCGCATCAAGGGCATTGCCGGACAATTTGCCGAGCTGCTGGAAGCCGCAGGCGTGGATACGGTCAAGGAATTCAGAAACCGGGTGCCGGAGAATCTGCACGCCAGGCTGGAAGAGGTGAACGCCGCCAAGAGGCTTGCCGGCAGGGTGCCTTCGCTGGCTGAACTCACCGATATGATTCAACAGGCCAAACAGCTGGAGCCCAAGGTCAGCTATTGATTGTTTCGAAACTTCCCGCCTGTGTCCTTGGAGGCGCAGGCCGGAATTTTCGGCGTCTGTTTTTCCCCGGCAAATTTTTAGGCCGTAACTTGCGGTATGTCCATATCGGTATCCGAACTCACCAAAGTATACGGCCCCCAAAAGGCCATCGACCGGCTGTCCTTTTCCTTGAAGAAGGGGGAAGTCGTGGGCTTTTTGGGACCTAACGGTGCCGGTAAGTCTACCACCATGAAGATCCTGACCGGTTATATGCCCCCCACCAGCGGCCAGGCCCTGATTTGCGGGATGGCAGTGGAGGATCAGCCCCTGGCTGTCAAACGAAAGATCGGCTATCTGCCCGAATCCAACCCCCTGTATCCGGAAATGTATGTGCGGGAATGTCTTTCCTTCACCGCGGGTTTATACCACGTTCCGCGCGCAGCGGAACGCATCGAGGCGATGATCGCGCTCACCGGATTAAAACCCGAAAGTAACAAAAAGATCGGGGCCTTGTCTAAAGGTTACCGCCAGCGCGTGGGACTCGCCCAGGCCCTGCTTCACGATCCGGAAGTACTCATACTGGATGAGCCCAGTTCCGGACTGGATCCCAACCAATTGGCCGGTTTCCGGGAGCTCATCCGCGAGTTGGCCCGGGACAAGACCGTGCTGTTTTCCACCCATATCCTGCAGGAAGTGCAGGCGCTTTGTGATCGGGTCATCATCATTCATGAAGGAAAGATCGTAGCCGATGACCGGCTCAGTGCGCTCGGCGGCGATTCCGGCAATACGCTGCTCACCGTGTCCTTTGAGGAGGCGGTGGAGGCCGGACTGCTGCAGGACCTCCCCGGCGTACAGCATGTCCGTGCGCTGTCTGCCCGGAGTTGGGTGCTTACTACCGAGCAGGCGGCGGAGGTCAAAAAAAGTTTATGGCAATTGGCTTTGCAGAATAACCTGAACATCGTTTCTTTGCAAAGCGATACTCCCTTGCTGGAGGAAATCTTCCGCAAGCTGACGACCGGAGCGCGCCCCGACAATCCATGAGCGTACATCTAGATTCCCCATATTCCGCTATTCATTATTATTCATCCTTTATTATTTATCGACTATGAGTTTTATTACCAGCATCCATGCCCGTCAGATTCTTGACAGCCGAGGCAATCCTACCGTAGAGGCCGATGTAATTACCGAAAGTGGCGCCCTGGGGCGAGCTGCTGTGCCTTCCGGCGCTTCCACCGGCGTACATGAGGCCGTCGAGCTGCGCGACAAGGACCCGAAGGTGTATATGGGTAAGGGGGTGCTGGCAGCGGTAAAAAATATTAACGAAGTCATCAGTGATGAACTGCTCGGCTGGGAAGTGACCGACCAGGCAGGAATCGACCAGGCGATGATCCGCCTGGACGGCACCGAAAACAAAAAAGCGCTGGGAGCGAATGCGATCCTGGCGGTAAGTTTGGCAGTAGCCAAGGCCGGTGCGGCCGAGAGTGCACTGCCTTTGTACCGGTATGTAGGCGGTACCAATGCCCGCACGTTGCCTGTACCGATGATGAATATCCTCAACGGCGGCGCCCATGCCGACAATAAAATCGACTTCCAGGAATTCATGATTATACCTCACGGCGCCTCCCGGTTTTCCGAAGCGCTTCGTTGGGGCGTCGACGTTTTCCATCACCTGAAAGCCGTGTTGAAAAAAAAGGGGTATTCCACCAACGTAGGGGACGAAGGAGGATTTGCGCCCAATATCCAGAGTAATGAGGAAGCGATCGAAACCGTATTGCAGGCCATCACGGATGCGGGCTATGAGCCGGGCTCCCAAATCGCCATTGCGCTGGACCCGGCGGTCAGTGAAATGTACGACGAAAAAGAAAAGGTCTATCATTTTCATAAGTCGGACGGCCGCAAGCTCTCTGCCGAACAGATGGTGGATTTCTGGGTGGACTGGGCCGGCAAATATCCGATCGTGTCCATCGAGGATGGCATGGCCGAGGACGACTGGGCCGGCTGGAAAAAAATGACCGAGGCGCTGGGAGACCGGCTGCAGTTGGTCGGAGATGACCTGTTTGTCACCAATGTGAAGCGCCTGCAACAGGGAATCGACCAGGGAGTGGCCAACAGCATTCTGATCAAGGTGAATCAGATCGGGACGCTTACTGAAACGAACAACACCATTTCACTTGCCCAGACGCACAGTTACCGTTGTGTCATGAGTCACCGTTCCGGAGAGACCGAAGATACCACCATTGCTGATTTGGCCGTGGCCCTGAATACCGGCCAGATCAAGACCGGATCTGCTTCCCGGACGGATCGCATCGCCAAGTACAACCAACTGTTACGCATTGAGGAAGAGCTGGGCGAGAATGCGGTTTTCCCGAAAAATCTCTTTACATTTGGTCAATAAACTCATGCACCCATGGCCCGTAAGCTACCGGCACTGCTAAAGAACAAGTATGTGATCGCCACGCTGGCCTTTGTGGTATGGATCACTTTCTTCGACCGCAATGACCTGCTTACCCAGGGAAGCTACCTGACCCGTCTGCATACCCTGCGGGAACAGAAAGCCTACCTGCAGGAGGAAATTTCCCGCATCGACAGCGACCGCCATCAACTGCAGGCCGATCCGGAAATGCTGGAAAAGTTTGCCCGGGAAAGGTATTACATGAAAAAATCGAACGAGGACGTCTATGTGATCCAGCCTTCGGGCGACGCCGCGAAAAAAAATTAACCACTCCTCATTTTTTATCATGCATTTTGCAATAGATTGAATAAATTAGCGTTGTTAAATGGATAAGACAACGCAGTTATGATTTTATTCATTAAAAACCAATCTGTTGCTCATGAACAATGCTACTCGCGAAAGTTCCGTTCCACCCATTCCGGAATCCCATCAGACTGACCAGGAAGATCCTGAAGGACAAGAGCTTGCTTCCCCGGTAGGCCGGGAGAAGGAGATCTCCGACGTACTGAGACGCCTGGACGAACTTCGTTATGCCCCGCGGGCCGAGGCCATCCGTGCCATCATGGCCTATGCCCATAAGAACGACGAAGCCATCCACTGAGCTGGGTCCGGCGCTTTTTCTCTGAGACGTTCATCGCATCCCCGCGAACCGGAAATGCCGGCAGTGAATGCACGCCGTTTTTCGATCAATAAGGTTATCTTTGCCGCCTTAAAAGCGAGCCTTTTTTATGGAATACAAGGAAATTGTTGCTGTGACCGGTGAAGCCGGATTGTTTCAGTTGTTGTCCTCCAAGAGCGACGGCGCGATCGTGCGCTCCCTGGATGGCCAGACTACCAAATTTGTCCCTTCCCGCAATCACAATTTTACGCCTCTGGAAAGCATTGAGGTGTTCACCACGGGAGAAAACGTCCCTTTACGGGAGGTGTTCAAGGCCATGGAGGAAAAAGAAGCCGGTACGCCCGTGCTTGATCCGGGTGCCGATGGCAGTGCGATCAAAAAGTATTTCCAAGCCGTATTTCCCAGCCTCGATGAGGCGCGGGTATACATGAGCGATCTGAAAAAGATGCTCAAATGGTATCCTCAGCTGAAGGCTGCAGATTTGCTGAAAGAAGAAGAACCGGAGCCCGAAGCGACTCAGGAGCCGGCCCCTGAATCCGAAGCAGAGCCAGCCACCCCGGCTCCCAAGAAAGCGACCGCGAAAAAGGAAAAGCCGGCCGCACAGAAAGCGGACCACGCTGAAAAGGCCCCCCCAAAAAAGAAAGAAGCTCCCGAGGCCAAGAAGAAAACTGCGGAAAAGAAGACCAACACTAAGAAGGCCGCTTCCCCCAAGACCAAGAAGGGCGACTGAGCCGGGGCGCAAGCAGGTTTCGGATCGTAAACCTCATGTTTGCGCTTGTGTTTTTTCGGCGGCCTGCTACACCCGCCGGATCACCATTGCGCTGGCTCCCCCTCCTCCGTTACAGATGCCTGCAATGCCATAGCGGGCCTGATTGGCCTGCAGGATATGGCAGAGTGTGACCACGATCCTTGCTCCGCTGCAGCCCACCGGATGGCCCAGCGCCACGGCGCCGCCCCAGGCGTTGACCCGTTCGGGAGCCAGCCCGAGATCCCGCGTGTTGGCCATGGTGACACAGGAAAAAGCCTCATTGATCTCCGCGTAATCCATATCTGAAATTTTCAGGCCTGCTTTGTCCAGGGCCCGTCCCATCGCCAGGGAAGGAGTGGTCGTAAACCATTCAGGATCCTGGGAGGCATCGGCAAAAGACACGATCTCTGCCAGAGGGGTCGCTCCCAGGGCCCGGACCTGCGCCGCTGAGGCCAGCACCAGCGCTGCCGCCCCGTCATTGATCTTGGAGGCATTGGCGGCGGTGATGGTGCCGCCTTCCTGAAAGGCAGGACGCAGCGTCTTCATTTTTTCAAAGTCCACGCGGCGGTATTCTTCGTCTTCCCGGACCACCGTCGTGGATTTGCCTTCCAGGGGGACCGGAACGATTTCTGCCTGAAAGTAGCCTTTTTCATAGGCCCAGGCTACCCGCCGGTAGCTCTCTGCTGCGAAGGCGTCCTGCTCTGCCCGGCTGAGCTTATATTGCGCCGCACAGATCTCCGCCGCATTGCCCATGTGAAAGTCATTGTAGGGATCCCACAGGCCGTCGGTGAGAATGCCATCGATGATCTGGCCGTGACCCAGGCGGTAACCCAGGCGGGCCTTGGGAAGGTAGTAAGGCACCCGGCTCATGCTTTCCATGCCCCCGGCAGCCACCAGGGAATGGTCTCCCAGCAGGATGCTCTGGGCTCCCAGCATAATGGCCTTCATGCCACTGGCGCACACTTTATTGACCGTGGTGCAGGGAGTACGGGTGGACAGGCCGGCATAAATGCTGGCCTGGTTGGCCGGAGCCTGCCCTTCTCCGGCCGTGATCACATTGCCCAGGTATACCTCACCGATTTGTCCCCCGTCTACTCCGGCGCGGGCCAACGCTTCCGTCAGGGCGATGGCGCCCAAACGGGGCGCCGGTACCGATGCCAGCGCCCCCTGGAAACTTCCAATGGGGGTGCGGACGGCCGATAGAATAAATACCTGTTCCATGGTGCTTGCGTGATGGTGTAGACAAAAGTACGGGAAGCCTGCCGGACGGCAAAAGTCCCCCGGCCGGCATCCCCTGAAACATCGTCTTTCCTCAGCGACGAATGTGCTAATTTTGTCGGCCCCGCCTTCGGGCCACAGGGCGTGGCCGGAGAAAAATATCGGGGAAGCGTGGCCCGAACCCCGGCTTTTTTGTTAAATTCACCTGGCTTTCGGCGCCGGCGCCCAAAGCAAACCTTTGCCGATGATCTCTCAGGATACCATACAACAGATTCAGTCCCGCATTGATATCCTGGACATCGTGGGCTCGTTCGTGAAATTGAAGCGGCGTGGTGCCAACTACCTGGGCCTTTGCCCGTTCCACAATGAAAAGACCCCTTCCTTTACCGTTTCCCCGACCAAAGAGATCTACAAGTGTTTCGGTTGCGGCCGCAGCGGGAATGCGATCGGCTTTCTCATGGAACATGAGAAATATTCTTTTGTGGAGGCATTGCGGTGGCTGGCGCAAAAATACGGCGTCGAGATTGAGGAAACCGAAACCAGCCCGGAGGCAGCGGCTCAAAGGCAGTTGGCCGACAGCCTCTACATTGTCAACCAGTTTGCCCAGCAATATTTTTCCGACACCTTATTTCAGACCGAAGAAGGACAGGATATCGGGCTCAGTTATTTTAAAGAGCGGGGCTTTTCCGAGGAAACGATCCGGAAATTTCAGCTGGGATATTGCCTGGACAGCTGGGATGCGTTTGCCTCCACGGCCCTGAAAAAGGGGTACGGGGCCGACTATCTGCAGAAGGCCGGCCTGATCGTCATGCGGGGCGAGCGACCTGCGGACAACTACCGGGGAAGGGTCATTTTTCCCATTCACAACCAGAGTGGAAAGGTGTTGGGTTTCGGCGCGCGGATCCTTAAAAAAAATGACCGCGCCCCCAAGTATATCAATACCCCGGAAAACGAAATTTACCTGAAGAGCCGTATCCTGTATGGCACTTATTACGCGCGTCACGCCATCGACCGGGAAGACGAATGCCTGCTGGTGGAAGGATATACCGATGTGATTTCCCTCCATCAGGCGGGGCTGGAGCATGCGGTGGCTTCGAGCGGCACTTCCCTGACCCAGGAGCAGCTGCGGCTGATCAAAAAGTATACCCGCAACCTGACCATCCTCTATGACGGGGATGCGGCGGGGGTCAAGGCGGCCCTGAGGGGACTGGACATGGCCCTGGAAGAAAGCCTCAACGTGCAACTGGTACTTTTGCCCGAGAACGAGGACCCGGACAGTTATGTCCGCCGGGTCGGCGCGGAGGCTTTTCGGGACTTCATCCGCGACAACAAAAAGGATTTTATCCTCTTTAAGCTGCAGGTGTCCATGGGCGATATCGGGAAGGATCCCCTGAAAAAATCGACCCTGGTCAACGAGATTGCCGAGACGCTTGCCCGGATCAACAAAACGGAGGATTTCACCCGGCAACAGGATTATATCCGCGAATGCAGCCGTATGCTGGAGATCGACGAGCAGGGTCTGACCACCTTGGTCAACCAGTATATCCGCAAGCAACTGGAAAAGAGGGACCGGGCGTCCTCGGCGGCGGCCGCCCGCCAGGAATCTGCGGCTCCGCCTGCCCCGGAGGTGGCGGAAGATCCGCTGGAGTTGTTGCTGGATCAGGAACTGCAGGAAAAAAACCTGGTCCGGGTGCTGCTGGAGTTTGGTACCCGTCCCTGGAATGAGCAGTACACGATCGCCGACTATATTTTCCAGTCGCCCATCAATTTCAACCTCATTCACAATGAGACGATCCGCCAGATCCTGGCCGAATACAAGAGACTCTATGACGACAGCAGGCCGCCGGATGAAAAATATTTCCTCTACCACGCCGACCCGCAGATCAGCCAGCTATCGGTCAATGTGTTATACACCCACTACGAGATCAGCGAGAACTGGCAGAAAAACTACCACATTGAAGTGCCTGACCGGGACGGGTTGTTCCGGGAGGATGCCGATTCTGTCGTAAACTTTGTGCTGCAGAAAATGATCATGCGGCTGATGAAAGACAACCTGGAAATGCTGCGGGAGGCGACCGATCCCTCCGAGGAAGCAAAGCTGATGAAGATCCACCATCAGCTGATTGAAGAAAAAAAGGCGGTGTTCAGCCGCAGCGGCACCGTGATCAGACGGTGAGGCGCCTCTCGGCTAACTCCCCTCAGATTGCCGTAAGTCACTGTAGGACACCGCACAAAAGTCTGCTTCGCGAAGCCCAAGCAGCCTGGTCATTCGATGGCACTCTTCTTGCAGCACAGCTTCGTCTGTTCCATCCGGATGCGGGATCTCGATCTCGACGAAAGCCCCGAGTTTTTCGACCTGATCAAGGTGGATTTTGGTGTGGCCCAGCAGATAGCTTTCGCGGGTCTTGCTTACTTCGGTGAGTACTCCGAGGCTGGCCGAAAGTATTTCCCGCAGGCTGTGATCAGAGCTGACCGGCTGGGTCACTGCCCGGGACTTCCTGGGGGCAGCCACATCCGGGCGTTCATAAAAGATCAGGGCATTTTCGATATTCCCCTGGCGCAGCTTCAACCGCCCCCGGGGGACCCTGAAATAGAGGTCGGTCTGGAAGTCCACGCCGGTGAAGCGGGCCTTTTGCTGCTTCAGGATCTCCCGGATCCGCTCGGGCTGCTCAATAACAGCCTTGACTTCCAAGTGCATAACTGGCATGGGGACAAAGGATTAGGTTGGGACCAGGCCATGGATGTTCGGTCTGAATATATGGCAGGTATATATAACAAAAATATGATAATTCCGTTAAAATTAATCAAAATGGTATATTTGTCGCCATAAATATGGACGGACAACGGTTACTTAAAGTTGAAACAATCCACACTGTATATGTGCTATAGAACGATATTATTGGTGATCACCGGAATGTTCCTCTCCTTTGCCCTTCGTGCCCAGGACACGACCATTGTTCCGCAGACCTCACAGCCGGTGGATACAAGCATCGCCGGAGAAATCAATCAATTGCGAATAGAATACAAGGACACGACATTGCAGCGGCTGCTCAACCAGGTCAAGCAGATTACCGACAACGAGCGCCAGAATTCCACCGCGATCCACGGCCTGTTGCAGGGAAAAGAGGTCGATAACATGACGAAGTATAAGCTGTTGAAGGCTAATCTCATCAGCGCGAGCCAAACCTATTACCTGCTGAATAAAAAGATACTCGACCTGAAATCCAGGACCACGTCCAATAACCTGGATGTATTCATTACCTCGCTCAATAACCCGGAAAGTAAAGCCCTGGGCTTCTCCTTCAGCGAAAAAGTCATCGACCTGGTAAAAAACGTGGTGCTGGAGGGCAAAGCCGATAAGAGCAAACGCAACGAGAGCATTGTCAAGACCACCCAGTCCATTCTGAACAGTCCGATATTCCGGGGCTTTACTGCCTTAGCGCCTCCTTTAGGGATCGCCAACTCGATCATGACGTTTTTTCACACCCTGAGTGTGAACAACAAAACCATCAACCAGGAGAACCTGAAAAAGTTTGAGACAGAGCTCAATAAGTACGTCTCTTATTATACGGCGCTCAATGACGGGAACCAGAAGTTCGAGTATGGGCTGAACTTCAATAAAGATCAGCTCAACATGCTGCAGCAAAATATGTACGACCATCTGCTGTTCAGTGCCAGCGCCCTGGGTTTCAAGCCGCCGGCGCGCACGGAAGGCGAACCGGTAGGGGTGACGCTCAACCAGTATTTCCTTAACTTCAACAAGGAGAATACCACCCGGTTTTTTGATAACCTGGAAAAGAAATATACGATACCGGGTACTACCAAAATTAATTATGAGGAGCTGCTGCGGGAGAACATGAGCCTGAAGGAAGCCAACAACCAGCTGGAAGATCTGGTGATGCAAACCAAACGCTTTGAGAACCTGTATAACGAATATTTCTCGCTGCTGGACAGCTATTACTCCACGGTGATCCATGCCTTGAATATCGCCAGCGACAATGGCCTGGCCGACAAAAACATTGTCAAACAAAAGCAACAGGAGTTCACCAATCTCAAAAACGAAGCCATTACCGACATCCAGGCTTCTATCAACATTGCCGAGCTAAAGAACAATACCGACAACATCAAGTACCGCTACAAGATCTTCTAAACGCAGAGGATCTTTGGACCACCACAATGGATGTCTGCCCGAAAGGCAGAGGCAGGGCATGTGCCATGAACGGTTTGCCGGAAACGGAACCGACGGGTCAGGGATTGAGATGCCTACTGCGGATGTGCGGTAGCCAGCACTACTTTTGCCCCTAACTCATGGGCGACCTGCATGACATCTACCAGGTATTCAATGGCTACGCTCCGGTCTGCATTCACGACGATGGTAGCCCCTTCGGGATCCTGCGCCAGTTTGGGAATGAGCGCTTCTTTAAGTTGATCCAGGCTGACTTGTGTCGTCCCGATATAGAACTGATTATCGTGGTCGATGGAGACCACCACAGTTTGTTTTGCCTTGGTATTGCTCTGCGCCTTGGGAAGCATGACCTTGATCACATTGGGATTGGCCAGGGTCGCTACAATGAGAAAGAACATCACCAGGATGAACAGGATGTCATTTAACGCACCGCTTTCCACATGGGCTTCAGACCGCAATTTGCTTCTCAGGTTCATGACAGAGGTTTAAGTGGACGCTTTTCAGACCGCCGTAGGTTCCTGTAAGATGTCCACGAATTCGGAGGAGGCGGCTTCCATTTTATTGATCAGTTTGTCCACCTGGGCTACCAGATAATGATGCCCCACATAGGCCAGGATGCCGATAACCAGGCCGGTGGCCGAAGTGACCATCTTAATGTAAATACCTCCGGCGATGGTGCCCAGTGTAATGTCAGAGGTCACCGAAATATCAAAGAACAGCTGGATCATTCCGGCGATGGTGCCCAGAAAGCCGAACATCGGAGCGATGGCTGCAATCATGGAAAGAATGATGAGATTCTTCTCGACATGATAGATTTGCAGCTTGCCCACGTTTTCCATGGCCTTTTCAATATAATCGATGGGCTTGCCGATACGCTGGATGCCTTTTTCAATCATGCGGGCCGCCGGATTATGCGTGTTGCGGGCCAGCGAGCGCGCAGCCTGCACGTTTCCCGTGCTGACGTGATCGCGGATCATAGGCATGAAGTTATCGTCGATCCGGCTGGCTCTTTTGATTGCGAAGTATCTTTCGAAGAACACATAGATGGCGAGCAGCAAAAGCACGGCCAGGGGGATCATCAACACCCCTCCTTTGATCAGCAATCCCATCAGGCTCATTTTTTCATCTGCCGGTATTCCCGCCGGGGTTACGCCCCGGCCCAGGCTGTCGGCCAGCCCCAGAGCGGTATCTTGCGCCTGCAACAAAAAATGGATCATTGTAATGTTTTCAATGTTAAAAACCCAAAGCCTACAACCGGCTGGTGTTAAACTGGCTCAAATGTAAAAAATCAAATCTAAAAATCTAACTTCATGCGTGGATTTGAAAGACATTTGACACATCCACGGACGATTTATCTTTTTTTTCACAATTTAAAACGTATGCGAAAGCATTTTCTTGCCCTCGGCCTGCTTTTATGTGGGTTTTGGGGGGCCGGATGTCATCATCGTGGCGGGGATCAATCCGCCGATCAGAAAGATTCCCTGCGGGCCGAATATGCCCCGCTGGCGGATTCCGTCAAAGAGGAATTGCGGTTTGCCTGGAATAATTACGTGCGTTATGCCTGGGGACATGATGCGTTAAGGCCGCTGAGCCGTACGCCGTATGACTGGTATGCGCATTCGTTGTTAATGACTCCGGTGGATGCTTTCGATACCATGTGGCTGATGGGCCTCACCGCGGAGGCGGATTCGGCCAAGCAATTGGTACTGGACAGCCTGCGTGTCGACTACCACATGAGTGTCTCCCAATTTGAGGTGACTATCCGGTTGCTGGGCGGATTGCTCTCCGCCTATGAACTGGATGGAGATAAAGGCTTTCTTCGATTAGCTACTGACCTGGGCAATCGCCTGATCAAAGCCTTTCGTTCCCCGACCGGCATGCCTTACCGCTTCGTGAACCTGGCCACGGGCGCTGTGTCGGGAAAGCGTTCCAATCCCGCGGAGATCGGTACCATGTTGCTGGAATATGGTACACTCACCCAACTCACCGGAGATTCCAGTTATTACAAAACCGCCAAGAAAGCGGTCGTCACCCTGTTTAAACACCGGTCGCCCCGCACCGGTCTGGTCGGAAGCGGCATCAATGTGGAGACCGGGCAATGGGAGCAGACAGAAAGCAGCATCAGTGGGGGCATCGATTCCTATTACGAATATCTGTTAAAGGCCTGGAAGCTCTTCGGCGACGAAGATTGTAAGCGCATGTGGGACAGCAGCCTGGTCGCAGTAAACCGCTATCTTTCCGATACGGTGGGCGGAACCCTATGGTATGGACACCGCCAGATGGATACCGGTACAGTCTTGCAGCCCTTATACGGGGCACTGGATGCTTTTTTTGCCGGCGCGCTGGCCATGAGCGGGGATACGATCCGGGCCAGATCCCTCCAGGCTTCCAATGATAAAATGTGGCGGCTTGCCGGACTGGAGCCGGAACTGCTCAATTACAGAACCATGCACATTGAGAATGGGTATTATGCACTCAGGCCCGAGAACCTGGAATCCTGTTATTACCTGTACCACTATACGAAGGATACCCTCTACCTGAATATGGGCCGGAATTTCTTTGAAAGCCTGGTACGTTATTGTCGCACGGCTCACGGCTATGCGGCAATCAAAGATGTGCGCAACATGCTTCCCGATGATCTGATGGAAAGCTTCTTTCTGGCCGAAACGCTGAAGTATGCGTATCTGCTTTTTGCTTCCGAAAAAACACTGGACTTTAATCAGGTAATTTTTAATACCGAAGCTCACCCGTTGCGGATCAGGTAAGCCCTGGCTGCGAGGCAGGCTGTATTAATGTTCGTGGTGCTGGGTGATGTTTTTGAAAAATACGTATTTCACCAATAAAAAAGAGGCCAGAATCAGTATGCCGATGATCGCCAGGGAAAGGCCCAGATGGGTCATTACATAGGAAACCTGGGGATGAGTCATGCCATTTGCGTCCATAATGCTAATGATTTAATCCTTGAAACGGCGGGACGGCCGTGGCGCAAAAATAAGAAAGAAATCGAGGGGAAAGGTGAAAAACCCAAAAATTTTTGTGCCGGGCGCGTCATAAATCCACACTGCGCGTATTTGCCTGAAATGGGCTTTGTACTACCTTTGTTTTATGGTTTTTTCCTCCGCACTGATTGAGAATGCTGTGACCGAATTATCCCGTTTGCCGGGGATCGGTAAAAAGACCGCCCTGCGTTTGGTGTTGCACCTGCTCAAACAGGACCAGCAAGTGGTCGACCAGTTCGGAGAAGCCATTATCAAAATGAGACGGGAGATCCGGTTTTGCCGGGTATGCGGCCATGTATCGGACGGGGAGTTATGCGCCATATGCAGCAATCCGGCCCGGCAACGCGAGACCGTATGCGTGGTAGAGAATATCCGTGACGTGATGGCGATCGAAAACACCCAGCAATATCACGGACTCTATCATGTGCTGGGCGGCATCATTTCTCCCCTGGACGGAGTAGGCCCTGAGGACCTGGCCATTGACGCGTTGCTGTCCCGGGTCCGGGAAGGGGATCTCCGGGAAGTGATCATGGCTATCAGCCCCACCATAGAGGGCGACACCACGTTGTTTTACCTCTCCCGGAAGCTCGCGGAGTTCCCCGTGCGGATCACCACCATTGCCCGGGGCATTGCTTTTGGCGGAGAACTTGAATATGCCGACGAAATGACCCTGGCCCGTTCTCTTTCCGGACGGCTTCCGCTGGACAGTTATGTAAAAAACGGGCGGCCCTCTGAATGAAGACCGCCCGCTGTCTGATTGGTGTGTGCTATTTGACTTTTTGGAAGGCCTGTTCCAGGTCAGCCTTGATGTCGTCAATGTGCTCGATGCCGAGGGATATGCGCAACAGTCCCGGTTCTACACCGGCCGAGCGCTGTTCGGCTTCGGAAAGCTGCTGGTGCGTAGTGGTCGCCGGATGGATGATCAGTGTCCGGGTATCGCCCACATTGGCCAGGTGATACAGCAGCTCCAGGGAGCCTATGAACTTATCGGCGGTCTCGCTGCCTCCCTTGATCTTAAAGGACAATACGCCCCCGAAGCCGTTTTTGAGATATTTTTTGGCCGTGGCATGGGTAGGACTGCTTTCCAGGCCCGGATAGCTGACGTATTCCACCTGCGGATGGCCTTCCAGCCACTGGGCCAGCGCCAGGGCGTTGTCTACGGTGCGTTGCACGCGCAGGGAAAGCGTTTCCAGCCCCTGCAGGAATAAAAACGCGTTTTGCGGAGAAAGGGCTGTACCGAAGGTGCGCAAACCGCAAACCCGCGCCCGGATGGCAAAGGCAATGTTGCCAAAGGGACTGTCTGCCCCGAAGACTTCCCAGAACTTCATGCCGTGGTAAGCTTCATCAGGTTCGGTAAACTGCTTGAATTTTCCGTTGCCCCAGTTAAAGTTCCCGGCATCCACGATGATGCCCCCGATGCTGTTACCATGGCCGCCGATCCATTTGGTAGCCGCCTGTACCACCACGTTAGCGCCGTAATCAATGGGACGGCACAGATAACCTGCTGCCGCAAAGGTGTTGTCCACGATCAGCGGAATATCATGCTTTTGGGCGATGGCTGCGATTTTTTCAAAATCAGGCACGACATAAGAGGGATTGCCGATGGTTTCCATGAAAATGGCTTTGGTATGCTCATCGATCTTCGCCTCAAAGGTCTCGGGTTTTTCCAACTCCACGAAGCGGGCTTCCACACCCAGCCGCTTGAAAGTGACTTTAAACTGGTTGTAGGTTCCGCCGTAGAGGTAGGAGGAGGCCAGAAAGTTATCTCCCGGAAGCAGCAGATTGTGCAGGGCCAGGAATTCGGCGGATTGGCCCGAAGAAACGGCCAGCCCGGCTACCCCGCCTTCCAGCGCAGCCACACGCTTTTCCATCACATCAGTAGTCGGGTTCATGATGCGGGTGTATATGTTGCCAAATTTCCTCAGGGCAAAAAGATCTGCCGCATGTTCGGCGTCATTGAATACGAAGGAGGTAGTTTGATAGATGGGTACTGCCGCCGCATTGGTGGTCGGCTCCGGTTTGTAGCCTGCATGCACCTGCAGGGTCTCATAATGCAAAGGCTTATTTTCGCTCATTGTATGGTGTTTTTAAACATGACAGGATTGTGCGGCATTGCGGTGCCTTTCCTGCCCGTCTTCACGGGAGAAGAAAGGGGGCCATCATGATAGGGGAATACTCGTCCCGACTCATAGGGTTGCCGGACTGCTTACTACCCTACAAATATAGTAGGCAAAAACGAATAAACAAAACGGCACCAGGCGCTTCTTTTTTAGGAGTTTTCAGCCTTCAAATGCCCGCCGGCCGGAAAAAGTCCGAGGCAATTTCATAGGACCGGATTTTGGCCTGCTCGTCATAGATGTGCGCGCAGATCATGATCTCATCTATGGCGGTCCGGACAGCAAAGTCTTCAAGGGCCGGCTGGATGGTCGCCGGGCTGCCGATAAAAGAATATTGCATCATAGCCCGGACCGCTTCCCGCTCCGGTACACTCCACAGGGCGTCCATGTCCTCGACAGGGGGTTGCAGGGGCCTGCGCCGGTCCCGGATGATGCCCAGGGCCAGCCCGTAAAAAGAGGTGGCCAGTTTGTGGGCTTCGGCATCGGTGTCGGCGGCAATCACATTGATGCAGGCCAGCGCATATGGCGCTTCCAGTTGCGGAGAAGGCTGAAAATGCTGCCGGTAAATGCCCAGCGCTTCATAGAGGTAAGTCGGGGCAAAATGACTTGCAAAAGCGAAAGGGAGGCCCATTGCGGCGGCCAGCCGGGCGCTGAATGTACTGGATCCTAACAGCCAGATCGGCACTTCGGATCCTTCTCCCGGAATGGCGCGTACCCGGTTGCCTTCCTGGTAAGGGGCCAGGTAGTTTCTCAGCGCCTGGACATCGGCGGGGAAGTCCTCTACCGAAGTGCCCCGCCTCAGCGCCCGGGAGGTCAGCGGATCTGTGCCCGGGGCACGCCCCAGCCCCAAATCAATGCGGCCGGGATACAACGCTTCCAGCGTACCGAATTGTTCGGCCACAATCAGCGGGGCGTGATTCGGCAGCATGATCCCTCCGGAACCCACCCGTATCGACGTGGTCCCTCCTGCAATATAACCGATCAACACCGCGGTGGCCGAACTGGCAATATTTTCCATGTTGTGATGTTCGGCATACCAGATCCGGGTATACCCAAATCGCTCGACGGCCCGGGCCAGGGAAAGGCTTCTGGTCAGGGCGTCCGACGGGGTGTCTCCTTCCCGCAAAGTGGCCAGGTCGAGCACTCCGGCCGGAATCTCTTTCAATCGTGACCCCATGGTAATTTTTTTTGCAAAGATACGTGCTTCTTGTAACCGGTATCCGGCGCCCTCCAGGGGACTCTCCTTGCTGCAATTCACAGTGGTGCGTTTTTTTGCCCGTGGGTTTGGGTGAATTCTGGTATTTTGCAGCCTCAAAAACAGGATGGTGTCGTTCAAGCATGCAGCAGTTCGTTTGGTGATTTTGGGTGGTGTTTTCCTGGGGGGACTCTGGGGCCGGGGTATGGCCCAGCATGCCCCTAAACGGGAGATGCGTGCGGCTTGGATTGCCACGGTGGCCAATATTGACTGGCCGTCCCGCCCCGGTCTGCCGGTACAGACCCAGAAGGCAGAGTTCATCCGGATGCTGGATACCCTGAAGCGGTTGGGCATGAACGCCGTGGTGGTGCAGGTACGGCCCGCGGCCGATGCCTTTTACGCTTCCGACAGAGAACCCTGGAGCTACTATCTCAACGGAAAACAGGGACAGGCGCCGGTGCCTTATTACGATCCTTTGGAGTTTATGATCCGCGAAGCCCACGCCCGGGGCATGGAGTTTCACGCCTGGTTTAACCCTTACCGGGCGGTCATGAACCCGAGGCAGATCTCCCCGCAGCATATTTCGCTGCTGCACCCGGAGTGGTTTGTGACCTATGGCGGAAAGAAATATTTCAATCCGGGGCTGCCCGAGGTATGGCATTACCTGGTTTCCCTCATCGAAGACGTCGTCCGGCGCTACGATGTGGATGCCGTCCAGTTCGACGACTATTTTTATCCCTACCGCATCCGCGGAAAAGAATTTCCAGACGGCCGGGCCTACGCCCAGTATGGGAAAGGACTGAGCCGGGACAACTGGAGAAGGCATAATGTGGACACGGTGATCGAAATGCTCTCCACCGGCATCAAAGCGGAGAAGCCCTGGGTGAAATTTGGGATCAGCCCTTTTGGGGTGTGGCGCAACCGGGACCGCGATCCGGAAGGTTCGCTGACCCAGTCGGGACAAACCAACTACGATGACCTCTATGCCGACGTGCTGCTCTGGCTGAAAAAAGGCTGGATCGACTACGTCTGTCCGCAGCTTTACTGGGAGTTCGGCAACCGCTATAATCCTTATGAAATCCTGCTCGACTGGTGGGCGCATCACTGCTATGGCCGGCAGCTCTATATCGGCCAGGCACTCTACCGGATCGGCAGTACCTCCGCCTGGCCCCCCGCAGAAATGCCGGCAGAGATCCGCGCGAACCGTACCTATGCACAGGTCAAAGGCAGCATGTTTTTCAGCGCCTCGGTGTTCTATAAGAACCCCTCCGGTTTTGCCGACAGCCTCCGGGAAGACCTCTACCGGTACCCTGCCCTTCCTCCGGCCATGCCCTGGATTGACAGCCTGCCGCCCCCGCCTCCGACCCTGTTGTCCACCATGCAGATGCCCGGCGGGTTATTGCTTCAATGGAAGAGTTCCGATACCACGGCCGGGACCAGCCAGTTTGTGATCTACCGTTTCTCCGGTGACCGTCCGGGAGATTTCGAAGACCCGGCCCAGATCCTGGCTGTGGTGAATTGCCGCCGGCCCGGCGACACCGCTTCCATCGAAACCTATACGGATGAGGGATATGTGCCGGGCGCCCATTATGTCTATGCGGTGACTGCGCTGGACCGGTTGCATAATGAGAGTGCGCCGGGAAATTTCCTGTCTGTGCCGGCCCGGCCCGGGCTCATACCGAAGGCGCTGTATCATCCGGCTACTTCCGCCCCGCCCCTGTTGCTGCCGGCGGGGTCCGACTGAGTTTCCCCCGGGCTGGAACATCCCTTCCCCCCATCTTTGCCTACCTTTGGAGCCGATGGCGGGTCTCTATATCCATATTCCTTTTTGCCGGCAGGCATGTCACTATTGCGGCTTTCATTTTTCCACCTCCCGGGGATCCCGCGCGGCGATGATCGATGCGCTTGCGGGTGAGATCGCCCTGCAAAAGGATTTTTTCGGTGAAGGACAGACCACCGCACTGAAGAGCGTGTATCTCGGGGGAGGTACGCCTTCCCTGCTGGAAGCCCCGCAGATCGATCGGCTGCTCGGAGCGGTGCGCGACCACTTCTCGTGCGATGCGGATTGCGAGATTACCCTGGAAGCCAATCCCGATGATGTCACAGTCACCAGAATCCGGCAGTGGCGCGAGGCGGGGATTAACCGGCTCAGCCTGGGGGTCCAGTCTTTCTTCGATGAGGACCTTCGCTGGATGCACCGGGCCCATGATGCGGCTGATGCGCTGCGCAGTCTCGAAATGATCCGCGACAGCGACCTGGAGGATTTTTCGGCCGATTTGATCTTCGGCGTGCCCACGCTGAGCGATGCTCACTGGGAAGAAAACATCCGCCGGATGATCGCCCTGCAGGTGCCCCATCTTTCCTGTTACGGACTCACGGTAGAACCCCGGACCCCGTTAGAATCGTTTATCCGTTCAGGTAAATACGCGCCGCTGGATGAAGCGCAGTCGGCACGGCAGTTTGAACGGCTGATGGACCGGCTGCAGCAGGCCGGTTACACCCAATACGAAATTTCCAATTTTGCGATGCCCGGTCACCGGGCACGCCACAACAGCAGCTACTGGAAGGGGGAGCCTTATTTAGGCATAGGGCCGTCCGCCCATTCTTTCCGCGGCGACCGCCGGCAATGGAACGTCTCCTCCAATGCGGCCTATCTGCGGGCGATCGCCCAAGGGAAGATTCCTTGCGAGGCCGAGACGCTAAGCGCGGCCATGTCCCTGAATGAATACGTCATGACTTCTCTGAGAACGATTGAAGGCTGCGCGTTATCCCACATCGCCTTGCGTTGGGGCCTGCAGGAAAGCGGCCGGATACGCCGGCAGGCCGAACTATGGATCGGTCGCGGACAAATGGTCTGCGAGGCAGACACCCTGCACCTCACCCGGCGGGGAAAACTTTTTGCAGACGGGATTGCCGCTGCATTGTTTGCCTAGCTAGCCGAGGAGATTTTTTACCCTCTGCCGCCATATCACGGTAACGGACATACGAAAACTGGCATATCCGATCCCGGACTTACTGGGTTTGGAAGAGTTGTTCCTTGGGTACAATTTTGATTTTGCTTCCCTCATGCAACAGTTGGGAGATTGCGGTGTAAGGAGCCGACACGACTTCTTCCCCTTGCTCCAGGCCGCTGGTGATTTCAATGTAATTGTCATCCTGGATGGAGACCGTGACCGGCACCATTTTGACGGTCTGGTCTTTCTGCACCACAAAGACACTCACCTTGGGCGCGTCCCCGCCGGCGGGTTTGGCCGGGGCGGCCGTTGAGGAATCTGTCGGCCCGGGAGCGGCCCGATTAGCGGACACCGCGGCAATGGGCACCGAAAGCACATGGGTATGCCGCATGGTCTGAATGTCCACATTGGCACTCATGCCCGGCCGGAAAGGAAAGTGCTCCGGATGGGCAGGGTCGAGCAGATCCTGATAGGAATTTTTGAGAATACGGATGTGTACCGTATAGTTGGTCACCTGGCTTGCCGAAGAAGAGGAAGAGGCGGCTGCGGCCGTGGACGTCTGGCTGGCCATGTCCTGACTGGAGCTCGCGATCTGGGTCACGACCCCTTTGAACTTCCGGTTGTTGTATGCGTCGACTTCGATCAGGGCGGTATCGCCAATAAATACTTTAGGTACGTCATTTTCCCCTACGTCCACCTGGACTTCCATGGTGTCCATAGCCGCTACCCGCATGATCTCTGTGCCGGTCATCTGGGCAGTTCCTACCACGCGTTCGCCCTTCTTGACCGGCAGGTAGGTCACATAGCCGCTCATCGGCGCCATGATGGTCGTCCGGTGCAAGTTCTCCACCGCCTGTTGCAAATCTGCCCGGGAGGCCTGCAGGGCATACCGGCCGCTATTGATCTGCTGCTGGGCTGCCTGGTAATTGGCCAGGGCCTGCTGGTAAGCGCTTTGTGCTTGTTCGAATTCCTGGCGGGAGATCACCTTCAGGCTGTAGAGTTTCTGGCTGCGGTCGAAGGCAGCTTTTTGTTGCTCCAGGGTAGCCTCATAGGCTCCCAGAGCGGCCTTGGCATTGGCCAATTGTGCCTGGGACTGGTTGACCGAAGCGGCTGAACGGGTCCGGATAGAGCTGTAAATGTCTGCATAGATTTTGGCGACCACTTGTCCCTGGGTCACAGAATCTCCTTCCTGAACCGGTAAATCCACGATCTCGCCCGATACGTCGGAGCTGATGGACACGATGACTTCCGGGTATATCTTGCCACTGGCGGACACCGTTTGGATGATGTCGCGGTAGGCGGCTTTTTCTGTGGCTACTTTTACCCCATCATTCCCGCCGATTACGCCCACACCTTTGAGGATCAGCAGGATCACCATCAACAGGATCAAACCTCCCGTCCATAGCAGCGTCTTTTTTTTCATAACAGGTGCATTTTAGGGTTCACAGGGTAATGTGCAGGTTTTTATAAAATTCCAGGACTTTCATCTTGAAAATATAATCGTAGTGTTTGACGATTAAATCCGTCTGGGCCTGAAACAGGTTGTTTTGGCTGGTGAGATATTCCAGGGAATTGATCAGTCCCACTTCATAACGCTGTTCTGAATAGTAAAAAGCGGTTTGGGAAGACTGCAGCGTTTTTTGTGCTGCCGTATAGTTCTCCAGGGCGGCCCGCGCATCGGCATAGGCCTGGTAAATATCCTGCTTGAGGGTCAGGAGGTCCTGCTGCTGCACGAGTTTCTGGTTCTCCAGGTTGATCTCCGCGCGCTTGACCTGGGCCCGAGTCTGCCAGCCGTTGAATAAGGGAATGCTCAGGCTCAGGGCGAGATTCTCTCCCAGGTTATTGTTCAGCTGCTTGCCGAAGGCAGGCTTGCCGTAACGGGTGTTTGGCAGGTCCTGAGCGAGGGACTGCACCACATAATCCTTGCCGTCCACCGTGACGGATCCCAACGGAGACGGCGGCACATGGATGATGTCGGTTCCCATGGGGATCTGGTAAGTACTGGAGTAATTGGTGCCCAGGCTTGCGCCCAGAGACAGGCTGGGATACAAGGCTCCCTTGGAAGCGGCCAGCTGTTTGCGTGAGGATAACACCTGCAGGGAGTCGCTCAGCACAAGGGGTTGATTGGCCAGCGCGCTGCGGTAGATGTCTTCGGGCGTGTTCATGGCAATATCCAGGACGGGAATGCGGGCCAGTTCAGGTTTCTCCGGCACAAAGCTGGTCTGAAAATCCAGGTTCAGCAAGGCCTTCATCTGCAGCACGGAGGTCGTGACATTATTCTTGTTCGAGATATAGGTGGCACTGTCACGGGCCAACTGGGCCTGCAGATCGGCTTCGTTGCTGGCGGGCAGGGCACCGGCCTCCACCTGCTTGACGGTATTGTCCAGCTGATGCTGGGTCAACACAATCTGCTGGGCGCTCACTTTGAGTTGTTCCTCGGCCAGCAGAATCTGCAAATAGGCGTTGGCCACGTTCAGGGAAATATCGTTTTGCAGTTTTTTCAGGATCGCCTTGCCGGCTTCGCTGGCATAGCGGTTGGCGGCAATGGTATTTCGGATCTGAAACCAGCTGAACAGGGTGACGCCGGCATTCAGGTTCAGATTGGCGGAAGACAACTGGGTACTGACAAACTGGTTGGAAGTCGGATCGATGGACCGTCCGAAGCGGTATCCGTATCCCGAACTGGCATTTACTGAAGGAAGCTGGGACAACCTGCTTTGCTGCAGGGTCAAATCCTGAAGGCGCGCCTGCAGTTCCTGCTGTTTGATCTGGATGTTGTGGGTGCGGGCATATTCAATGCAGCGTTGCAGACTCCAGACTTCCTGCGCCCGGAGGCTTTTGCCCAAACATACCATAAGCAGCGCGATGGGAATAAAACGCAAGGGCTTCATATGTAGAATGAATCTAGTGACAATACGGGTGGTGTGAGATGTCCAATGGCACAAGTTTCCGTAAAACGCCCATAAATCGGCGTGCAAGGTAAGGGTTTTTCCTCCATCCAGCAAAGGCAGCAAACAGCGACCGGAGCAATAATCTGAAGGAATGTGCTAATTTGCAGCTTCTTAAACGACTGATGCATGCAGACAGACTTCTTGGTGATCGGGTCCGGAGTGGCCGGGCTGACTTATGCGCTGAAAGTGGCCAAACAGTTCCCGGATCTTACCATCACCCTGGTCACCAAAGCTTCCGAGGAAGAAACCAACACCAAATACGCCCAGGGCGGCGTGGCGGTGGTCAATGACCTTCGCCATGACAGCTTTGCCAAACATATTGAAGACACCTTGATTGCGGGGGACGGGCTTTGCGACCCCGAAGTAGTGGAGATCGTGGTGCGGGACGGGCCCAGCCGCGTCAAAGAGATCATCGACTGGGGCGCCGACTTCGACCGCGATCCGGACGGGGATTTTTCCCGGGGACGGGAAGGCGGACATTCCGAGAACCGGGTGATCCATCACAAAGACATCACGGGCCGGGAAATTGAGCGGGCGTTGCTCGTGGCGGTTCATCAACAGCCCAATATAACCCTCATTACCCATTGCTACGTGGTGGACCTCATCACCCAGCATCATTTGGGATATCTGGTCACCAAATCCACCCCCGATATCGAATGTTATGGGGTCTATGTGCTCAATGAACACACCAACCGCATTGAAAAGATCCTTTCCCGGATTACGCTGCTGGCTACCGGCGGTGGCGGCCAGGTTTACCGCACGACCACCAATCCGGTGGTGGCCACCGGTGACGGTGTAGCCATGGTCTACCGGGCCAAAGGCCGCATTGAAAACATGGAATTCATCCAGTTTCATCCCACGGCCCTGTATCAACCGGGAGTGCGGGGACAGGCCTTTCTCGTTTCTGAGGCGGTCCGTGGAGACGGGGCGATCCTGCGCAATGCCGAGGGTGAAGCCTTCATGGAACGCTATGATGCCCGCAAAGACCTTGCTCCCCGTGATGTGGTGGCCCGCGCCATCGACAGTGAAATGAAGAAAGCGGGTACCGAACACGTGTTTTTGGATTGCCGGGCCATGGATCAGCAGAAGTTCCGCAAGCATTTTCCCAATATTTATGAAAAATGCCGGGAAGCCGGTATCGAGGTGGCCAGGGACATGATCCCGGTGTCCCCTGCAGCCCATTACAGCTGCGGCGGCATCAAAACCGACATATGGGGCCGCAGTTCCATCCGCCATTTATATGCGTGCGGAGAATGCGCCTCCACCGGGCTCCACGGGGCGAACCGGCTGGCCTCCAATTCCCTGCTCGAAGCCATGGTATTTGCGCACCGGTGCTATGAGGACAGTGCCCGCCTGATCAGCGAAGTGAAAGGGTTTCAGCAAGTACCGGATTGGAATGCCGAGGGAACCACCGAGCCGCGGGAAATGATCCTCATTACCCAAAGCCTCAAGGAGCTGCAGCAGGTGATGAGCGATTATGTGGGCATCGTGCGCAGCAATGTCCGCCTGCAGCGGGCCAGCCGCCGCCTGGACATGCTCCACGAGGAGACCGAGAGCCTGTATGCCAAAACGGTATTGTCTCCCCAGCTTTGCCAGCTACGCAATCTGATCACCGTAGGGTACCTCATTGTCAAGAGCGCCTCTTTCCGCAAAGAAAGCCGGGGATTGCATTACAATACCGATTATCCGTACAAAAGCAAGCTCTTGCAGAACATCATCCTGTAAGCAGACTTCCGGCCGATACCATGTATTATTTGTACTTCACCATATGCTATCTCCTCTCCCTGCCGCCGCTGTGGGTGCTGTACCGGCTCTCGGATGTGCTGTATGTGGTGGTGTATTACCTGCTCGGATACCGCCGGGAGGTGGTCCGGGCAAATCTGCTGCAGGCGTTCCCGGAGAAAACGGCAGCCGAGCGGGAGCGGATCGCCCGGCGCTTTTACCGGAATCTGACCGACATGATGGTGGAGGCCATTAAACTGATGACCTTAAGCCGCCGGCAGTTGCAACGACGGTTTACCGGCGATCTGACCTTGCTGAAGGAGCTCGAACAACAGGGCCGGGGCTATCAGATTCATCTGGGGCATTATTTCAACTGGGAATGGGCCAACCTGTATATCAAAAGCAGGGTAAGCCTGCCGTTTTTGGTGGCTTATAAGCCGTTGCGGAGCCGGCCGGCCGACCGGCTGTTCAACCGGATCCGTACCCGTTTTGGCAGCGTGATGATCCCCTCTACCCGGGTCAGCGAGGCGATGGCCCCCTGGCAGGGTAAACAGTTCATCAATGTGCTGGTGGCCGACCAGAATCCCGTAAAGGTCCGCCGGGCTTACTGGTATCCGTTCCTCCATAAAATGACTGCCTTTTTTAAAGGACCTGAGTTGAGTGCCCGCCGGGCCGACCGGGCGGTCGTCTATGGGGAGATCAGCCACAGGGGACGGGGCCGCTATCATATTACCGTGGCGCTGGTCTCGGACCACCCCGCCCGCGAACCCGAAGGCGCCGTGACGGCCCGCTTCGTCGCCCTGCTGGAGGAGGGCATCCGCCGCAATCCGGAAAACTGGGTCTGGAGCCACCGGCGGTGGAAACATGCCTTCGGGGGGGAACAGGCTGGCCCGGAACAAGCGGCAGACGCGGTTCCGCAAACGTAAAAGAATTGGCTTTTTCACTGGTAAGCGATATTTTTGCGTGCGAATAACTTCTGACAAAAAACGATTTCAATGCGAGAAATAGCTTTTCGGCAGGCCCTTCGGGAAGCCATGCAAGAGGAAATGCGCCGGGACGAGCGGGTCTTCCTGATGGGAGAAGAAGTGGCAGAGTATAACGGGGCCTACAAGGTGAGCCAGGGCATGCTGGAGGAGTTTACCGACCGCCGTGTGATCGATACTCCGATCTCTGAGCTGGGCTTTGCCGCCATTGGCGTGGGTGCCGCCCAGAACGGGCTGCGTCCCATTGTGGAGTTTATGACCTGGAACTTTGCCGTGCTGGCTTTGGATCAGATTCTCAATACCGCATCCAAGATGCTGGCCATGAGCGGCGGGCAGCTGGGATGCCCGATCGTGTTCCGCGGACCCAGCGGCTCTGCGGGTCAGCTCGGTGCACAGCATTCCACGGCTTTTGAAAGCCTTTATGCCAACATTCCCGGCACTAAGGTGATTTCGGTATCCAATCCCTATGATGCCAAAGGACTCCTGAAGTCGGCAATCCGGGACGAGGATCCGGTGATCTTCATGGAAAGCGAGGTCATGTACGGGGATATGGGGGAGGTGCCTGAAGAAGAATACCTCATTCCCATCGGCAAGGCCGACATCAAACGACCCGGCAAAGATGTGACGATCGTGTCTTTCAATAAAATGATGAAGGTGGCCCTGGGAGCGGCCGATGCGCTGGCCACAGAAGGCATTGAAGCCGAGGTGATTGATCTGCGCACCATTCGCCCGTTGGACTGGATGACGATCGTAGAGTCCGTGAAGAAAACCAACCGCCTGGTGATCGTGGAGGAACAGTGGCCGATGTGCAGCGTGTCCTCGGAAATCGGTTACCGGATCCAGAAAGAGGCCTTTGATTACCTGGATGCCCCTATCCGGCGCATCACTTCTGCAGATGCCCCGATGCATTATGCGCCTAACCTGGTAGCGGCATACCTGCCCAGCGTAGCCCGGACCGTGAAGCTGGTCAAAGAAGTCATGTATCAGGAAAAGTGAGCACCGGCAGGCCATTTGGCGGCCCCGTCCTGAAGGGCCGGAAGGCTTCTATGGCGGTCAGGGGAACGCTGATCCAGCTGATAAAACCTGAGGGAAAACAGCAGTTCCCGATAATCCAATAGCACGACAAACACGAGGCATGGCGACTATTCTGATTATTGATGATGAAAAAAGCATCCGCAAGACCCTTTCCGATATCCTCAGTTACGAGGGATATAAGATTGAGGAGGCCGCCGATGGACAGGAAGGCCTGAACTTGTTCAAGAGTAAGCCGTTCGATGTGGTGCTCTGTGATATCAAGATGCCCAAGATCGACGGCATGGAATTCCTCGAGCAGGCGGTGGCTGTGAACCGGGATGTACCCATCATCATGGTATCCGGCCATGGCAATATTGATACCGCGGTGGAGGCGGTGAAGAAAGGCGCCTTCGATTATATTTCCAAGCCTCCGGATCTGAACCGCATTCTCATCACCATCCGCAACGCCCTGGACAAAACGTCCCTGGTCGCCGAAACCAAGACCTTGCGCAAGAAAGTCACCCGGACGCAGGACATGATCGGGGAGTCTGAGCCCATCCAGCGCATCCGCGAGACGATCGACAAAGTGGCGCCTACCGATGCCCGGGTCCTCATCACCGGGGAAAACGGAGTAGGTAAGGAACTGGTCGCCCGCTGGATCCATGAAAAAAGCAATCGCGCCAAGTCCCCGCTGATCGAGGTCAATTGCGCCGCTATTCCCAGCGAGCTGATCGAAAGTGAGTTGTTCGGCCATGAAAAGGGATCGTTCACCTCGGCCATCAAGCAACGAATCGGCAAGTTTGAAAACGCGCATGAAGGCACCCTGTTTCTGGATGAAGTGGGAGACATGAGCCTCAGTGCCCAGGCCAAAGTCCTGCGGGCCTTGCAGGAGGGAAAGATCACCCGCGTGGGTGGGGAAAAAGAGATCCAGGTAGACGTCCGCGTCATTGCAGCGACGAACAAAGACCTGCTCCGCGAGGTGGAGCAGAAGAACTTTCGGCTGGACTTGTATCACCGGCTGAGTGTGATTATCATTCACGTACCTTCTCTCAATGAAAGAAGCACCGATATTCCCCTGCTGACCCAACATTTTCTGACCGAGATCTGCGCCGAATACGGCATTGCCCCCAAAGAAATCCACAAAGATGCCCTCAAGGCATTACAACAATATGACTGGACGGGCAACATCCGGGAGCTTCGCAATGTGGTAGAGCGACTGATTATCCTTTCGGGGAAAATGATCACCCCCAGCGATGTCCATGACTATGTGATTCCTTACCGGGAAAAAGGCAAATAATCGCCGGGCGGCGCAGCGCCGCTACTGCCTCAAGATTTTTCTTCCCACACCTGCACCAGGTGGATGATCACTTCCACCGCCTTTTGCATGTCCTGCACGCTCACCCATTCCTGTTTGGAATGAAAGGCATGTTCTCCGGCAAAGAGATTCGGACAGGGAAGCCCCCGGAAGGTCAGCATGGCCCCGTCGGTGCCCCCGCGGATCGGATGGACCGAAGGCTGAAGGCCTGCGCGGCGGATCGCTTCCAGGGCGTAGTCGGACACTTCGGGATGGGCAGAGATTTTTTCCAGCATGTTGCGGTACTGGGCTTGCACCCGCATCTCACCCCGAGCGCCGGGATACTGCTGCAAGGCTTTGTCCAGAAGGGTTTTCAGCAAGTCCTCATGGCGCGCCAGCCCTTCTTCGGTGAAGTCCCGGACGAGAAATTCCACGGTGGCCTTTTCTGCACTTCCTCTCCAATACAACGGGTGCACAAATCCTTCCCGGCCTTCGGTGGTTTCCGGGGAAAGCTCTCCGGCAGGCAGCAGCGCGATGAGAGCTGCGGCTACCTTCAGGGCATTGACCAGCTTGTTTTTGGCCATGCCGGTATGGGCACTGATTCCTTCAATGTCGACTACGGCTTTGTCGGCGCAAAAATTTTCATTTTCAAAAGCACCAAGCGATTCTCCGTCAAGGGTGTATCCGAAGTCTGCGCCCAGCCGGTCCAGATCCACATGATCCACTCCGCGGCCGATCTCTTCGTCCGGAGTGAACAGGATCCGTAAGGTGCCATGAGGGATATCAGGATGCTGTTGCAGAAAATGGACTGCATCCATGATCTCGGCCACTCCCGCCTTATCGTCCGCACCAAGCAGCGTGGTACCGCTGGCCGTGATGATGTCGTGTCCCCGCTGGCTGGCCAGCGCGGGATGGTCCTCCGGGCGGAGCACCTGGCGGGGGTCGTCGGGCAGCGTGATGGGCCCGCCGTCATAGTGGGCATGGATCAAAGGCTTCACCCCCGTACCGCTGCAGTCGGGAGAAGTGTCCATATGGGCGCAAAGGCAAATTACCGGCACCGCCTTGGAGGTGTTGGCCCGCAAGGTGGCGTACACGTATCCGTGATCGTCCATTTCGGCATCGGCGATGCCCATATCCTGCAGTTCCTCGACCAGCATCCGGCCTAAGTCCTTTTGCTTGGCCGTGGAAGGCACCGTATCGGAAAAAGGATCGGATTGGGTGTCAATCTGCACATACCGCAGAAAACGGTCCCTGACCGTAAAAGAATAATGCTCCGTAGACATGACGTTCCGAAGGATTGAATCCAGGCGGAATGGCTTGCCGCCTGCCGCCGTTTACACGATTTCTACCAGTTCGATGTCGAAGACCAGGTCTTCTCCGGCGAGGGGATGGTTGGCATCCAGCGTCAAGCTTTTGTCGCCTACGGATTTGACCACCACAGGATATGCCTGGCCGTCCTGGTTACTGAGCTGCAGCTGCATGCCTTCTTCGGGCTTGAGGTCTGCCGGCAGCCGGTCATTGGGAAACTCAATGATCAGGCTCTCGTCCCGCGGGCCATAGGCCTTGTCTACCGGGATTTCGATGGTCTTTTTGTCTCCTTTTTGCATGTCCAGCACGCCGTTGTCAAAACCCGGGATGACCATACCGGCCCCTACCTTGAATTCCAGCGGTTCCCGTCCCTCGGAGGAATCGAAAGTCTCGCCTTGGGCCGTTCTGCCCTGGTAATGTACCCGGATTGTGTCGCCTTTTTTTACACTTTGCATGAGCTCAGATTAATTGATGAGAAAGGGCACAAGATACTAAAATCTCCAGGGCCGCCAAAAACAAACCCCTGGGGCGAAGCTGCGATATTTGCCGGAGTCCTCTCACATTTGTTGTAACTTTGCCCTCTGAATCTTACCGCCTTAACCCGGTAACCTTACTATATGACACTCGATTTTTCTAAATCCGGGGACGGACTGATCCCCGCCATCGTGCAGGATGCCACCACCCACAAAGTGCTGATGCTGGGCTATATGAATGCTGAATCCCTGGCACGGACTCGCGAAGAAGGCAAGGTGGTGTTTTACAGCCGCTCTAAAAAGCGATTGTGGATGAAGGGAGAGGAAAGCGGGCATTTTTTGATCGTGGAAGACATCCGGGAGGATTGTGATGGAGACACCCTGCTCATCATGGCGCGTCCCACCGGCCCGGTATGCCATACCGGGGCGGACACCTGTTTCAACCAAGACAATGTCAACGACAATTTTCTGATCGCGCTGGAAAATATCATTATCGATCGCAAGCTCAATCCCCGGGAAGGATCCTATACCACCGAACTGTTTACCCGCGGGATCAACCGCGTGGCCCAAAAGGTCGGAGAGGAAGCCGTAGAACTGGTCATCGAAGCCAAAGATCAGAATGAAGAACTATTCCTCAACGAGGCTGCAGATCTGCTGTACCATTACCTGGTGATGCTCGTCGCCAAAGGTTACGTACTTGAAGATGTTATGGATGTGTTAAAAAAGCGGCATAAATGACCCTATTTTCGCCTTTCATAGGAATGAGAGGCTGTTTGCGGGACAATTGCGTTATTTTGCTGCGTGGATTCACCGAACAGCAGCCATGGCTAAACCAATCATGAGCAAGGCGATGTGGCCGCTAATGGCGGCCTTGGTTTTTGGAGCAGCATCCTGTCACCAGGACGCTAACCCTGGCCAGGCTTCCCGGGCAGACGGCTTTTATATCGAAGGCACAGTGGCGGGGCTGGACTCCGGTGCGGTGGTGCTTATTCACCAGCAACCCGACGGCCGCTACCGGGCAGACACGACCCCGCTTAGCGGGCACCGTTTTCGTTTCAGTGGCAACCAGCCCGACCCTCGTCCGTACTGGCTGTCGCTTCCCGGACACTCCGGAACGCTCTTTTTTTTCGTGGAAAACGACTCCATCCGCATTGCAGCGACTGTGGACTCCCTGGATCGCGCGGTCGTCACGGGCTCTGCGGCGCAACAGGTGTATGATGCCTACCGGATGCGCCTGGCTCCCGTAGCGGATGCCCTGGAGGGGTGGACCCAAAGTTATTCCAGGGCGTATGCACAAGGAGATTGGTCCATGCGTCCTGTGCTGGACCGGAGTTATGATTCGCTGCAGCAGGTACGCTACACCGAGGTAAGCCGGTTTGTCAAAGACTACCCGACTTCCGTGGTCGCGGCCTGGGCCGTGACGCGTCATTTTCTCTATGCGCCGGATGCGGCTCAGCTGGATACGCTCTACCGGAGCCTGGAACCGCCGGCCCGGCAATCTGTCTACGGACAGCGCATCAAAATGGCCCGCGACGCGGCCCGCCAGGTGGCCCCCGGCACCCAAGCCCCGGCATTTACACAGGCCGACACCGCAGGGCGTGCTCTGCAGTTGTCTTCTTTACAGGGCAACTATGTGCTCATTAATTTCTGGGCCAGTTGGTGCGGTACCTGTAGGGAAGCCCATAGCCGCGTCCGGCAGGCCTATCGTCAATATAAGGACAAAGGGTTTACCGTCGTCGGAGTGTCGCTGGATGAAGAGAAAGCCTCCTGGATGCAGGCGATTCATCAGGATCACCTGGGCTGGTATCAGCTATCGGATCTGCGGGGGTGGCGCAATGCGGTGGCAGAACAATATGGGGTACAATCGCTGCCCGCCAACGTGCTGATTGACCGAAATGGCATTATCCTTGACCGGAATTTAACCGGAGACCGCCTCGCCGATACCCTGGCGGAGATCTTCCGGGAAGGTACCTGACAAGAACGATTGACTGGAATCATCAATAAATACGCAAAAAACACACCATGAAAAATATGATGCTCCTCGCTTTGGGTCTGTATTTGTTTTCTTCCTGCCAGAGAGGCGGAGACGGCTATACGATCCAGGGTAATCTGACACACATGACCGATTCGGTGCTTTATCTGGCGCGCCAGGAAGGCAACATGCCCGTATTTGATACCTTGTCGGTGACCAATGGAAAATTCTCCTTCAGCGGGAAAACCGATCACCCTGTTTTCGCCCAGATCATCACTTCCGACCAGCGCTCAGGCTTCCCCCTGTACCTGGAGCCGGGTACGATCGAAGTGACCGGGGATGCCGATTCCATGGCCATCGGTAAAGTCAGCGTGGGAGGTACGCCCAACAATGATGACCTCAATGAGTTCATGCATATCCAGCAGCCCTACGTGCCGATCATGATGGCTATGCAGAGCAATTACGTGCAGGCACAGATGTCCGGAGATTCGGTGACAGCCCGCCAGATCGAGGTAACCACCGACAGCATTCAAAACGTGATCAACGGCAAAATGGTCGCCTTTGTCCAGAGCCACCCCAAATCCCTGGTCAGCGTATTGGTGCTGCGGGGCATGATGAATGATTTGACCAGCGACCAGCTCTCGCAATTGTATGCCAGCCTGGATACTGCCGTGCAGCACAGTGAATACGGGCAGCCCATCGGGGCACGGCTCCAGGTAGAGCAAAAGACCTCCATCGGTTCGGCCGCCCCTGATTTTACCATGAATGACACCACCGGCAAACCGGTCAGCCTGTCTTCGTTCCGCGGCAAGTACGTGCTGGTAGATTTCTGGGCCAGCTGGTGCGGCCCCTGTCGGGCGGAAAATCCTAACGTGGTCAAGATATATAACCAGTATAAGGATAAGAACTTTACCATCCTGGGAGTATCCCTGGACCAGACCAAGGATGCCTGGGAGAAGGCCATCAAGGACGACCACCTGACCTGGAACCATGTCTCGGATCTGCAGTTCTGGGATAATTCGGCGGCGCAGCTCTACGGAGTGGAAGCGATTCCTGCCAATTTCCTGATCGGCCCCGACGGAAAAATCATTGCCAAGGATCTGCGGGGCGATGCTCTGGGTCAGAAACTGGCGCAGCTGCTCCAGTAGACGGTCACCGGCCGAAGACCGGAAATTTTTGTTATTTTGTGTGGTGATCAACTGTATGTGCTATGGCTATCCCTAAGTGGAAATCTGCATGGCTGTTTGTAAGCCTGCTCGCGCTGAGTGCCGCGGCAGGAGCCCAAAAGAAGCCTTTCCTCGTCGAAGGGCGGATCGAGGGTGGAGCCGGCCGGCAGCTGACCCTGTTGAACGCAGATAACAGCAAGCGGATCGATGCCATGATCCTGCGGACAGATTCCTTCCGGCTCAAAGGAACGGCGGAGGGGATTTCAGTCTTTGCCCTTTCCCTGGACCAGACGGACTTTCCGATGCTGCTGGTGAGTGAAGGGGGAGATACGATGCAGGTAGAGAGCTCCGCCGATACTTTTCCGCTGGGCAAAGTAGGCGGTAACACCCAGAGCCAAACCATGCAACTTTACCAGCGCGCCTTTTTCCCGCTGATGCAACAGGCCAACCGGATCAACCAACGGGCGTCCACTACCCGGGCAGACGATTCCCTGTCGCTGGCCCAACTCCGCCTTCAGGCGGATTCCTTCAATGCCCGCACCCGGCAGGTAGGGGTGGACTTTGTCCAGAAACATCCGGAAGCCGTAGCCAGCCTCTTCGCCTTGATGAACGAGATGTATACCATTGCCCCCCAGCAGCTGCTGAACTTGTTGTATACCCTCCGCCCTGCCATCCGGGAGTCCCGGTATGGCCAAATGGTAGAATCTAATGTGAAAATGATGGCCGTGACGGCCATCGGCGCCAATGCGCCGGTCTTTACGCTCAAGGACACCGAAGGACGGCCCGTCAGCCTGTCTTCCTTCCGGGGTAAATATGTCCTGGTCGACTTCTGGGCCAGCTGGTGCGGACCCTGCCGGGCCGAGAATCCTAACGTGGTTCGTGCCTACCAGCAATATAAAGACAAGAACTTCACCGTACTGGGAGTATCGCTGGACAACAGCAAAGCCAACTGGCTGAATGCCATCCGCCAGGACGGCCTGCATTGGACGCAGGTGAGCGATTTGGAGGGCTGGGCCAATGCAGCGGCTAAGCTTTACCATGTGTCCAGTATCCCGGCTAATTTTCTGCTGGATCCCGACGGAAAAATCGTGGCCAAGAATCTCCGGGGTCCCGAACTGGACCAAACCCTGGCTCAACTGCTGCCCTGATCATTTTCTAAAAGCGTGCATCCGGATATGGAATCGCGGGCAGGCCGGGAAAAACCATCAACTACACCAAACTTTTGTGTATGCAATCTATGAGGTATTACGGCCGGAAGTTGGGCGGGTTAGGAGCCCTGCTTGGTTTGTGGATGTGTCTGGCTGTATCGGCCCATCCGGGCTTATCTGCCCCGGGTCTGCGGGGCAGCTTCGATTCCCTCCCCCCGACCGATTCCACGAGGACCGGGACGTCTTTGCTCCAGCCGGGGCCAGCTGAGCAGACCACGATGTTTTTAGTTGACGATGCTCCGGGTCATCTCGAGGATGTGCCCACCGGAGAGATCGGACTGATTGAAATTCACGGACGGGACAGCACCTTACCCTCTCATCAGACCGTGCAGGTAGTCCGGGTGTATACCAAGGCATTTGTGGCCCGTCATCCCGAGCGCTTCGGGGATGTGCCGGTCATGCAGGCCGATACCCTGCCTTCCGCCAAAGACTCGGGGCAATAGCGATTCACGGGTCCAAAACCATGGGTGGATTTTCCGGTACTTCAGCAAAGCGAATCTGTGGATGCCTGTGTGCGGCTGAAAGGAAAATCGGCCGCCAAGGGGTGATCACCGCCGCCCTACGGACGATTTCTGCCGTATTGGGTACAGTTTCGTCTTATCGCGTTTGGGCGTCAGCATTATCGGCTCTGTCTTTCTGCATCTCGATCTGCCGCATTTGTTTGGCATCCTGCAGGAACTCAGAGGCGAAAATAAAGGCATTCAGTTTCTCGTCCTTGGAGTATATGATTTCTTTGCGGTTCCCTTCCCACTGTTTGTGACCCTGGTAGAGATAGAGAATATTATCCCCGATCTCCATCACGGAATTCATGTCATGGGTATTGATCACCGTGGTGATGTTGTATTCCACGGTCAGTTCGTGGATCAACCTGTCGATCACCATCGAGGTTTGCGGATCCAGCCCCGAATTGGGTTCGTCGCAAAACAGGTATTTGGGATTGAGTACGATCGCCCGGGCGATCCCCACCCTTTTTTTCATACCCCCGCTGATCTCAGCCGGAAATTTTTTGTGGGCATCCTTCAGATTCACCCGGTCCAGGCAAAAATTCACGCGTGCCTTCTTTTCGTGGTAACTCAGATCGGAGAACATTTCCAGAGGAAACATGACATTCTGTTCTACCGTCATGCTGTCGAAAAGTGCCGTTCCCTGGAACAACATGCCGATCTCCTTGCGAATGTCTTTGCGTTCGCGGTCCGGCAATTGGGAAAAGTTGGCTTTGTTGTAGAGGATTTCTCCTTCATCAATATCAAAGAGACCAACCATGCATTTCATCAGCACCGTCTTGCCGCTGCCGCTGGTGCCAATGATCAGGTTGGTTTTGCCTGATTCCATTACCGCAGAAATATCGTCCAGGACGACCTTGCCTTCAAAGCCTTTTTTGATCCCGATCAGTTCAATCATGATGTATCTTGTAAAAAATATACGGTCAGGCCAGCAACAGGGCTGCCAGGCCGTAATCCGCCAGCAGGATAAATACACAACTGGTCACCACCGCCTTCGTACTGGCCTGCCCGATCTCCAGGGCACCGCCCTTCACATAATAGCCGAAATAAGAGGAGATACTGGCAATGATAAACGCAAAAGTATAGGCCTTGGTCAGGGCAAAAAAGATGTTGTAGCCCTTGAATTCCATGACCAGTCCCTGCATGTAATCGCGGGAAGACAAAATACCGGAAAATTCCCCGGCTACTTTTCCTGCCCAGATCCCGACAAATCCCGAGATGGCCACCAGCATGGGGATCACCAGCAGGGCCGCCATAATCTTCGGCAGAATGAGGTATCCTTTGGTGTTGATGCCCATGATCTCCAGCGCATCAATCTGCTCGCTGACCCGCATATTGCCCAACTCCGAAGCGATCTTGGAACCGACCACACCCGCCAGCACGATACAGGTAATGGTGGGGGAAAACTCCAGGATCATGGAATCGCGGACCACCTGTGCGATCGTCGACCGGGGAATCAGGGGACTAACCAATTGGTAGGCGGTCTGTATGGTGGACACCCCGCCGATAAATACCGAAATGATCAGTACGATGCCCAGGGAACCGATGCCGATATCCACACACTGCCGCATAAATTGCTTCCAGAACATCCTCCAGTTTTCAGGTCTGGAGAACATGCTTTTCAGCATGATAAGATATCTTCCAAAATGAGCCAGTAGCATACCCGATAATAATATCCGTCAAAAGTAAGGATTTTGAAGCTTTTACCCTTTTCGCACCGGTGAGGACCCTCAGTGTACCGGAGATTTGGCCAGGCTTTTCACCAGCAGCCGCTTCAGGCTTCTTTCGATGATCTCTCCCATGGTCTTGCAGCGGGAGAATACCGAATCATCATAGTGATGCGCCAGCTCATCGCCCAACTGGCGGATCTTTTCGGGCGTGGATACATTGTCCGTCATGATCACATCGCGCAGGTCCCGGATGCGGTGGCGGTGGGCCTTGATCCGGCGTGCAATCAGAGACCGCTCTTCCTGCTGGTACTGGCGGACGACTTCGGCGTTCAGGTGGCGGAGTACTCCTTCCACAAAAGGACGATTTTCTTTGAAGAACTGAGGCATGTACAGGGCTTTTTTCCCTTCATAGAATTGCTGGTCAAAATCGATGCCGCGGATCCGGAATTGGACGTCGTCAAAATCGGGCGTAATGTCGAAGACGAAATTATAGGAGCGCATGTCGCCCAACAGCCGGACGAAACAGCGTTCATTGAATTTGACGAATTCTTTCGCGATCCGCGTCTGGTTGAATTCCGGCCGGTGCATCCAGTGCTCGGCGAACTGGTCTCCCGGCACTCCGGCAATATGTTCCTCGATGAGGGTGTTGTCATCGTCCACCGTAAAATTGATCCAGTAGGGAGAAAGAATGTGCTCTAGTTCCAGGCCGTATATCCGCGAAGCATCGGCGATTTTTACGTAGAAATAATCATAGACTTCGTTATAGGTATTGACCACCCGGATGCGAAACGGATGGGAGTTGCCGAAGGTGCAGTAATCGATGCGTTCAATATCCAGGTGTTCTTCGGCCGTTTGGTCACCTCCTGCCTTGAGGATGGAGTAAATGCGCTTCAGCCCCCGGTGGATCTGCGGCATGAGATGCTGCGGATAAAATACCGATTCCCATAAGGTATCTTTTCCCTCTTTGTCGTACAGGGGTATCGCGTTGTCATAATAGGTCAGCGTGTCGTAGGACAGCGGCAGCTTCTGCTCCCGGTCATACAACTTCAGGTAATGACGGAAAGCGCCATTCAGAGGGTAGAATATCTTCTTTTTTGAAATGACCGGCATACTGCGGAAAGATACGAAATTAGGGCCTAACCGGGCAGGTCTTAGCCCCGGCGACCTGAATTTGCAGGGCCTTCATAAAGAGCCGTTTGCCGGCTCAATCATGGATATGGCCATTTCAGGGCAATGCATAGACTACACATCCACTCAGTTTGAAAAATTGAGATTGCTTCAGTGTGGAGAAACGGATTCTCACGAATTCCTCAATTCCCTTTTGATACGGTAACGCTTGATCAAAAATTAGCTGCCGGGGCAGGCTCCGCAAAATTTTACCCCCGGCGCAGGGATAGGAATATTTCCCTACTTTTGTACCGATACCCCGGGTTTTCTGCCCGGTTTTCAAAGCCTGTTATCCGTTTCCCGTGAGCGACCCCCTGACATACAAGATCAAACTGCCGCAGTTTGAAGGCCCCTTCGACCTGTTGTTGTTTTTTATCGAACGGGACGAGCTGGATATATACGATATTCCTATTCACAGCCTGATCAAAGACTTTACCGACTACATCCATAAGATGGAGTCCGTTAATATTGAGCTGGCCAGCGAATTTATCCTGTTTGTGGCCATCCTCATGCGGATTAAGGCCCGGATGCTGCTTCCCCGCAAGGAAGTGGATGAACAGGGCAACGAGATTGACCCCCGCCAGGAACTGGTGGAGAAACTGCTGGAATACCGCAAGTACAAACAAGCCGCCCTGGAACTGGCCAGCAAGGAAGCGGAGCGCTTGCTGCAGGCTAAACGCGGCAATATCCGCCAGGACCTTGCCCTGGTGGGAGAAGTGTCCAGCGAAGGTACCGAAGTGCAGACCCTGACGTTGTTCAAGCTGATGAACGCTTTTGAGAAAGTGTTGGTCCGCATGAAGGAGCGAAGGGATAAACCCCAGCACGTGGTCTTCCGGTACAACTATACCACCGAAGGATCGCGCGCCTTCGTGCTGGACCTTACCGAGCGGGAGCGGACGGTCTCATTTGAAAACCTCTTTGGCCACAGCCAGGACCGGGTGCATGCCATCTTTTTATTTCTTTCCGTACTGGAGCTCATCCAGCAGAAATTTCTCCGGATCATGGTGGGGGAAGGAAAGAACAACTTCATCATCGAGTACATCGAGCCCGCAGAAAGAGAAGAGCCCGAAGCCGCACTTCCTGAATGACCCCCGCATACTAAAAAAATTAGTATTTTTGGATTGCCCTTATGCAGTCCGAATCCACACGTGCCATTGCCCATTTCGACCTGGATGCTTTTTTCGTATCCGTGGAGCGGAAGGTCAATCCCCGGTTGGAGGGAAAGCCGCTGATCGTGGGCTGGCACAGCGAGCGTGGTGTCGTGGCGGCCTGCAGTTATGAGACCCGGAAATTCGGTGTCCATTCGGCCATGCCCATGAAAAATGCCCTGCGCCTTTGCCCTGATGCCTGGGTCGTGCCTCCCTCCCGGGGCCGGTATGGCCAGTACTCCGCCCAGGTGACCGAGCTGATTGCGGAAGCCGCCCCGATATTTGAAAAAGCTTCTATTGATGAGTTCTACCTGGATCTTACCGGCATGGACCGCTTCGTGGGTTGTTATCGCTGGGCGGTCGCCCTGCGGCAACGGATTATCCGGGAGACCGGACTTCCGGTATCCTTCGCCCTGTCGGTCAACAAACTGGTGTCTAAAATCGCCGTGGATACGGTGAAGCCCAACGGGCAGATTGAAATTCTCCCCGGCCGGGAACGGGAGTTTTTGGCTCCCATGGCGGTGGAAAAAATTCCCATGGTGGGTCCCGAAACAGCCCTGAAACTCCATAAGATGGGCATCTTCACCATTGCCCAATTAGCCGCTTCGTCCCTGGATACGCTGCGCACTTTTTTGGGTAAGCAGGGAAAGGTCCTTTGGGAGCGCGCCCAGGGCATCGATTTTAGCCCGGTCTGCGGCCACCAGGAACAAAAATCGATCTCTACGGAAACCACCTTTGAAACGGATTTGAGGGACTATGCCACCATTGCCCAGGAGTTGCTGCGCCTGAACCGGATCAATGCGCGGGCGCTGCGGCGCACAGGCAAGTATGCGTCCTGTATCTCCATCAAAATCCGGTATGCGGATTTTGAGACCGTCAACCGTCAGGTCACGGTCCCGCCTACCTCGACGGATGCCCAGACGGGGGCGTACGTCCGGACGCTTTTGGAAAAAACTTATCAGAGGAACCGCCCGGTCCGGCTGCTGGGGGTATGCTATACCAAGCTGGATGGCCAGCTGATGTGGCCAGACCTGTTCAGTGAAGAAGCAAGCCCAGACCGGCTCACCAGGACTCTTGACAGCCTTAAGGACCGTTTTGGAGAAGATGCTATCGGTCCGGCCGGCTGATACCGGTTCAGGCCGGCGCCCTTTGGTGATCCACCAATGCTTCTCCCTGAAGAAGCGGCAGGGCCGGCGCCACGTCCGCCGTGAGGCAATAACGGATGTCCTTTTCCAGGCCGAAACGGGCCAGCCGGTGAAAATGTGTGGCGTTCCGGATGGCGGCAAACAAATCCTGCTCAGCCTGCCGGTACAGCGATTCAGCCATGAGGGCTGCATCGCAATCCACCTGAAAAGCGTTTTTCAGCCGGTGGACAACGGCACCGGCAAACAAGGTATCTTCCAGGTTAATGCGGTCTTTCCACCCCGCGCAGGCCAGTACCACGGGCAGCTGCCGCTCCTGCAAATAAGTACATACCGAAGACAGGTTAGGAAACGATCCGGTCAGGATCTCCGCGGCGCCCGATGCCATGTGCAGCAGCCGCGTGCCGTTGGTGGTGGTGAGCACCAGGGTTTTGCCCCGGATGAATTCCGGAGGATATTCGAAAGGAGAGTTTCCCTGCTGCAGGCCCGGGGCGATGATGCCGTCCCGTTCTCCGGCGGTGATCGCCTGCAGGGACGCTCCGATCCGGATGCAGGCCTCCACGCTGGCCACGGGAATGACCCGGCTGGCACCGTGGTGCAAAGCCGTAGCAATGGTGGAGGTGGCCCGCAGCACATCGATGATCACCACGGCGCAGTGACCGATATCATACAGGGGCAGCAAGGCCGGGGATAAACAAACCCACAATCCCGGTTTGGATTCAGCTGTCATATCAGTAGGCAGGGTTAGAGGCGGGCATTCCGCCGATTTCCGGCGCTAAAGGTAAGCACAGTTTTAGGAAAATCACCCCGGCTGCGGCCGGGAGCGTAAATTTACCAAGCGGTCTTGCCCCGTTGACCGAATTACCTTAGTTTTGACCAAGTGTTCACTTCAAATCCATGGTTCATGCAATATGACTTTTTCCGCCCGCTCCGCCGGGAATCCGACCGGTCCGCCAAGCATGCGGTCCGCATTTTGCCGCTGCTTTTGCTCGGCTGCTGCCTGTATGTAAGCAGTGTGGCCCAGTCTTCTTCCGTATCTGCGGCCGAAGCCCAGCAATGGGTGGCGCAAGGGGCCTGGCGGAAGGGCCTGACCGTGACACCGCATGCATCTGTAAACGCCCAGACCTTCTATGCCCAATACCACAAACATAAAGACTGGTGGGACAAAGCGATGGCCTTCTTGAACCGGAAGGATCTGGCGAGCCTGGCTCCGGGGACCTATCCGATTGTCGGAAAAGACGTTTATGCCTCCATTACCGAATACGTCCCCAAAGATATGGACAACAGCCAGTGGGAGTCGCACAAGCAATATGCCGATATCCAGGCGGTAATCACCGGCAAGGAAAAGATCGGTAAAACGGCCGTGTCGGGGCTCACCGTCACCGAGGCTTATGATGCCAAACAAGACATTGCACACTACCAGGGCCCGGGAGATTATTACACCGCCACCCCCGGCACGTTCTTTATTTTTTTCCCGGGCGAGGCGCACCGCCCCAGCCTGAAAACCGATCCGGCAGATACCCAGCAGGTGAAAAAGCTGGTCATTAAAATGCACGTGACCGACTAAACGAAATCGATTTTCCGCGCTTATTACTATTAAAACAGGCTCGGCTGTTCCGGCAACTGGCGAAAGGTACGCCGGTGCAAAGGGGTAATGCCATGCTGGAGGATGGCCCGGCGGTGTGCCAGGGTGGCATAGCCTTTGTTTTCTTTCCAGTGATATTGGGGATAGCGCTCATGCCACGCTTCCATGTACCGGTCCCGATAGGTCTTGGCCAGGATGCTGGCGGCCGCGATGGCCGCATATTTGCCGTCTCCGCCGATGATGCAGCGGTGGGGAATATCGGGATAAGGCGCAAACCGGTTTCCGTCTATCAGCAGCAGCCCCGGCCGGTGCCGCAGTTCGGAGACCGCCAGGTGCATGGCTTTGAAAGACGCTTTAAGGATATTGATCCGGTCGATCTCTTCATTGTCCACCTGCGCGACGGCGTAACACACGGCCTCGGCTTCGATCACCTCCCGGAGCATTTCGCGGGTCGCTGCGGTGAGCAGCTTGGAATCATTGAGCAGGGGATGGGAAAATTTCGGGGGCAGGACGACCGCTGCGGCAAATACCGGTCCGGCCAGACATCCCCGTCCCGCTTCATCACAACCGGCTTCCGGCTGCACTTCCTGGAAAAATGGCCGCAGCATGGGGCTAAATTCGGGGTTAAAAGCCGAAAAGACAAATCTTTTCCCGTTTTGCTGAAGGGGCCGTTTGCGCCCCGGGTGTCTTTGCGCGGATCGGGGTTCCATTCCGGCATTTCTGAAGTACCTTTGCGGCATCATGGAACCGCTGGACCACTCTTCCCGTACCCGCCCCGTGGCCATCTGGCTGCTGATCGGCGTATTCATGATCATGGTCCAGGTGTTGCTGGGCGGCATTACCCGGCTTACCGGCTCGGGGCTTTCCATTACCGATTGGGATCCCATCATGGGAGCCATTCCGCCGCTCAATCATGCCGCATGGATGGAGGCCTTTCATCGCTATCAGCAAACCCCCCAGTACCGCCTGCTCAATACCAGCTTTACCCTGGCAGATTTTAAATTTATTTTTTTCTGGGAATGGTTCCACCGGTTGTGGGCGCGGCTGCTGGGCGTGGTCTTTTTGATCCCTTTTCTTGTCTTTCTTTGGCAGAAAAGATTTACCCGGGGCATGGTTCGCCCGATGATCATTCTTTTTTTGCTGGGCGGACTGCAGGGACTGGTGGGCTGGATCATGGTCAAAAGCGGCTTGATTGCGGACCGCGTGAGTGTGAATCATTTCAAGCTCACCATTCACTTCATCGCAGCCATGATCCTGTTGTGCTATACCCTTTGGTTTGCCCTCAGTTTGCTGATCATTGCGGAAAACCGGACACCGGATCGCCGGCTGCACCGGTTTACCCTTTGGATCGTGGTGTTGCTGGGCGTGCAGCTGGTATATGGCGGTTTTATGGCCGGACTTCATGCCGCCCTGGCCGCCCACAGCTGGCCGGATATCAACGGTATGGCGGTGCCCACCGGCATGTTCCGCCTCCAGCCGGCCTTGTCGAATCTGACCGATAACCGGATCACGGTCCAGTTCATCCACCGTGGCCTGGCTTATTTGTTGGCTGTCCTTATTGTCGTGTGGTGGCGGCGTGCCCGCAAGGCAGGAGGTTTGCTGGGCCGCTTCAGCGGCCTGGCGCCGCTCGTGGTACTGGTACAGATCACCCTGGGAGTGCTCACTGTGCTGGGGAGCCGGGTCCATATCCCGGTAGATATGGCAGTAGCTCATCAGTTTGTCGGGATGCTGTTGTTGGAAGTAATGTTTGCGATGCTGTTCCTGGCTTCCGGCCCCCGCCGGGAGCCGGTGCCTGCGGCGGATATTTCCGGCTCTTCGGCCATGCGCTCCGGTGCTGAAGTCCCGGCCGGCCGCTAAACCGGTGTCATTCCGGGCCGGGAATCACTCCTTTTGCCAACTCACGGATTTGGTGTAGGTTTGATCAGCTTTGCCTCCGATGAAGACGTTCCTGTATAAGTTTACGTATTCTTTTCCGGTTCAGTTGTTCCTGTTGCATTTCCGGCGCTACCAGATATTGCTCTTGTTCTGGTTTATTCTCTTTAGCACCATCAACGGGCACTTTGCGCGGATGTTCGGTGCCATGTCCCTTTTCCTGGCTCCTGAATATCTGGGAAGCGTCAGTTTCTACAGCCACCTTATCCTGGGGTTTGCCTTCGGCATCTTTATCATGGCCTGGAACATCACCACCTTTATTCTGCACAGCAAACGCTTTAAGTTCCTGGCCACCACCAACCATCCCTTTGCCAAGTATTGCCTCAACAACAGCATCATCCCGCTGGCTTTTATCCTGTTTTTGTTTTTTAAGAGCTACGCCTACCAGCGGTATAACGAGCTGAACGAGACCGGAGAAGTGCTGATCCTGATGGCCGGGCTTTTTCTGGGGTTGTTCCTGTCGTTGTTTATTGCCTTCACCTATTTTTTTAGTGCAAACCGCACGATCCTCCGGGCCATACAGCGCAAAATGGGCGGACCGCGGAAGCTGCTCCGGCAGGTCATGACCAAGGAGGCGCAGTCCGATGATTACGCCCTGAAGGTAGACAACTACCTCAATGCCGTGTTTCGCAGCAAAAGGGCCCGGAACGTAGGCCACTATGACAAACATTTCCTGGAACAGATTTTTCGCCGGCATCACTTTGCCGCGGTACTGACCATGTGGATCGCCTTTGTTTTTCTGGTGATCATGAGTTACCTGACGATCTACCCCGCGTTTCGGATTCCGGCGGCAGCCTCGATCCTGATTTTTTTCTCCGTGTTGATCGGAGTGTCCGGCGCCTTTGTCTACTTGCTGGGTACCTGGACCATACCCTTGCTGGTGATCGCCGTTATTGCGGTGAATTGGGCAATCAAAAAAGACATTCTCGACACCCGGTCCAAGGCCTACGGGCTGGATTACCGCGACCGCGACCAGCGGCCGGCTTATAACTACGACGCGCTGGACAGCCTCTTTACCCCGAAGCTTGCCGAGCGGGATAAAGCCTCTACCCGCCAGATCCTCGACCGGTGGCGCGCCAAATTCCCCGGAGGGAAGCCCAAGCTGGTCGTCATCAACGTCAGCGGCGGAGGCAGCCGGTCGGCCACCTGGTCGATGAACGTGTTGCAGCAGGCCGACAGCCTGCTGGGGGGAACATTGATGCCTCACACCGTGCTGATAACCGGTGCCTCGGGAGGCATGATCGCCGCCACGTATTTCCGGGAATTGTTCCTTGAGCAACAGCAACACGACACCATCAATCTCTATGATGCCCGGTATGTGGAAAATATGTCCAAGGATCTGCTGAATGCGGTGTTTTCTTCCTTTGCCGTGAATGATTTTTTCTCCCCCTTCCAGCGATTCACGCTTCACGGGAACAGTTATTCCAAGGACCGGGGGTTTGCTTTTGAACAGCAGTTAAGCGTCAATACCGAGCATGTGCTGGATAAGACCCTGGCGGATTACGCTTTGCCGGAACGTGAGGCCCGCATCCCGATGATCTTTTTCACCCCCACGATTACGGCCGACGGAAGAAAGCTGCTGATCGCCTCGCAGCCTATCAGCTACATGACCTGGCCGGAGTACGACCAGCCGACCCGGCCCCGGCGGGATGTGGACGGGGTGGACTTCGGGCGGTTTTTCTCCCGCCAGCATCCCCAACAGCTGCGCATCACCAGCGCGCTGCGGATGAGCGCCACTTTTCCCTATGTGCTTCCCAACGTGTACCTGCCGAGCCGGCCGATCATTGATGTGATGGATGCGGGACTCCGGGACAATTACGGCCAGGAAGCGAGTCTGCGTTTCCTCCATGTGTTCCGGGATTGGATCAACGCCCATACCAGCGGGGTGGTCTTTATCCAGATCCGGGACAATCACAAAAACGAAGTGGTCCCCATTGACAAGCAAAAAGGATTGAAGGACATGATCCTGGAGCCTTTGTTCAATATGCAGCGGAACTGGTCTGCCTATCAGGACTTTGAGCACGACGACCTGGTGGCCTATACCGGACATTTCTTTACCGTACCTTTTCACCGGCTGATTTTTCAGTATGTGCCTGAAAAAGGAAGTGAAGTGGCCGCCCTGAACTGGCACCTGACCGGCCGGGAAAAGACCGACATCCGCCAGGCGCTGCATAACCCCAGCAACCGCAGCGCCTTTATGCTGCTGCGTCAGCTGATGAACCGGTGAGGGAGTGTATGTACTTTGCACCGGTAGGGGCGATCTTCGTAGGGACCGGACAAACCTGAAAAACCATGAACTGGATCAACGCCACCATTGCCCCCTTGCGGGATCTGATTGCCTTTCTCTATACCAAGTCCCGGACCAATGATATTCAGAAAAGGCAGATCATCCGCGAATTGCGCAACAATCTGATCGTCTTTGAGAATGCCTACCTCAATGAGGTGGCCGCCGACACAGTCATCGACAATCTCTCCAATGAAGCCATCAGGGGGGCGATGCAGGCGGGATTTCGTTTTGACCGCATCCGGCCCGGACACCTTGACAAGACCCAGATCCTGGATGAACGCAATTACAAGTATGCCGGCTGGACAGCCGGCCGGTTGTTGGAAAAGATTGATGCCAAGATCGAAGCGCTTAAGACCATCAAGCGGCTCAGCGGTGGCAGCGTCACCGGAGCAAAAAACAATATTTCGTTGATGTTGAGCAACCTGTATTTCCGGATGAAGTTGCTGGCCGATTTCATCCGCAGCGGCTGAGGAGCATTTACCAATCTTTGCCTTGGTATACCGGCATTCCCTTTTTCTTTTTATCCTTGTCTTCCTGCAGCTTTTTCTCGGCCTGGGCGGCTGCATCCAGCAGCTGGTCCGCCCGCTGCTTATCCAGGCTCCCCGGCCGGGGACGTGGCTGGGAGGGAGGCTGTTTATCCTGCTGGCCGGGTTGCGGGTTCTGCTGGTTCTGGTTGTTGGACTGGCTTTGATTGTTTTTTTGATCCTGGTTCTGGTTGTTGGGCTGTTGCTGCTTGCCGCCTCCGCCGCCTTGTTGTTTTTTAAGCATTTGCTGGGCGTAGGCCAGGTTGTAGCGGGCCTCTTCATCGGAAGGATTGCGCAGCAGCGCCTGTTTATAGGACTCAATCGCCTGCTGCCATTTTTTCTCCGAAGAGAGCGTGTTGCCGATGTTGTATTGGGCGGCTGCCTGATCCAGGGAATCGGAGGAATGTTCGGCGCTGGCGGCATACTGCTGCATCGCTTCGGCATAACGTTTTTGGGCATAGAGCGAATTACCGAGATTGAACAACCCTGCCGCGGATACCGAATCCCGGCTGAGCGCCTTTTTATATTCTGCCTCCGCATCGGTGAATTGCTGGTCGTGATAGAGTTTATTGCCTTTGCGGATAAACTTGCTGGCTGCTTGCGCCGAGGCGGTATGTACCCCGGCCATCCCGGCCAGGACCAGGCTGGCGGCTACTCCCCAGAGGAGGCGTTTGAAAAAATAAGACAGATCGGCACGCATAATCATTCTTTGTAAAGTCGTTCCTCAGCCTCCCGCCGCCGCTTCCTGCGGGCTGCGCCGCACAGGCCGGCGCGTCAGGCTTTGTGGCAGAAAAAATTCTAGCAATAACAATACCAGCCCTACGGCCAGAAAGTACTGGAAGTAACTGTTGTAATCGGTAAAGATATTTTCGCCGTATTCTTTTTTCTGCATGGTCGCCAGTTGGGCCTCTATCTGCTCGGTAACCGCATCGGTGTTTTCCAGTGGCTGATATACCCCGTGTCCCGCTGCCGCAATGCCCCGCAATAATTGGTCGTCCAGGCGCGTGATCACGATGTTGCCTTTGTCATCCCGTTTATAGGAGCCGTTTTGAGGATCGCGGATCGGTGCACCCTGGGTAGTCCCCACGCCGATGGCACTGATCACGATCCCGTCGTCGTGCGCTTTGTGGGCCGCATCGATCGCGTCATCATCCCAGCCTTCGCCGTCTGAGATCAGTACGATGGCTTTGTGCTTGCGTTCTTTCTTATTAAAGGACTGCTGGCACATCTCGATGGCTTTATCCAGGGACGTGCCCTGGGTCGGCAGCATGCCGGGGTTGACGCTGCCCAGGTACATGCGGGCCGCGGAATAGTCGATGGTCAGGGGCATCTGCAGGTAGGCGTTGCCGGCAAAGACCACCAGGCCGACCCTGTCGTTGCTCATCCGGTCCAGCAGCCGGTTGACCAGTTGCTTGGCGCGTTCCAGCCGGCTGGGCTGGATGTCCTGGGCCAGCATGCTGTTGCTGACGTCCAGGGCGATCATGACGTCCACACCCTTGCGGGTGATCTTTTCCATGCGGCTGCCCATTTGCAGGTTGGCCGCTCCCAGCACGATGCAGGCAAAAGCTACGACGAGCAGCCAGAAACGGATGCGGAACAGCCGGGCCGAATACCCGGTGAATAATTGCCTGACCAGATCCTGGTCCCCCAATTTGCGTATGGAAGCCCTTTTCCAGAAGACCAGCCCGATGAATGCCAGCCCGATCAGCAAGAGCAAAAAAAGGGCGTATAAATACTCGCTATGTTGGAAGCGTAACATGGATTGACAGCGCAGGAGCCGGTCGTACCGGCCCAAGGCCTACAAATGTAACGGCAATCCTGCTGCCTTAAAAAAGGGCACCTGCCTTTTTAAGAAAATATTAACAGCTTGCAGCGGCGGATAACGCCCGTGCGCGGGCGATCAAACTGAAAACCGGGATGCGGGGTGTCGTCCCGGTGTCATGAATTTCTTCCCTGCGGTTTTCACAAACCCGTTTTTAGCCTTAACTTTGCACGATTTTCTTTTCCCGGCCCTTCGCAGGCCGGCTTATTCTGAACCATAGCTTCTTAACGATCCATGCCCAAAGACAGCACTATCCAGTCCGTACTGATCATCGGTTCCGGACCCATTATTATCGGACAAGCTTGTGAATTTGATTATAGCGGCTCCCAGGCAGCCCGCTCCCTCAGAGAAGAAGGCATCCGCGTCACCCTTGTGAATTCCAATCCGGCTACCATCATGACCGACCCGATGATGGCCGATAAGGTGTACCTGCTTCCCCTCACGGTGGAAAGCCTGGAGCAGATCCTGGAAGAGAGCCAGCAGGAGCCCGGCCACCGGATTGATGCGGTGCTGCCCACCATGGGCGGGCAGACGGCACTAAACCTGGCCAAGGAAGCCGATGAACTGGGTATCTGGGAAAAGTATGGCGTCCGGCTGATCGGTGTGGATATTAAAGCGATTGACAAGGCCGAAGACCGGGAGCTGTTTCGCGAATACATGATCGAACTGGGGATCCCGGTAGCACCGGCCCGCATTGCCAATTCTTTCCTGGAAGGCAAGGATTTTGCCCAGGAGATCGGTTTTCCGCTGGTGATCCGGCCCTCCTATACCCTGGGAGGCACCGGAGGCGGTTTTGTGCATAGCCGGGAGGAACTGGATGAAGCCCTGCAGCATGGACTGGAAGCATCTCCCATTCATGAGGTGCTGGTAGAGAAGGCCGTGCTGGGTTGGAAGGAGTTTGAGCTGGAGCTGCTCCGGGACAGTGCCGACAATGTCGCGATCATCTGCACGGTGGAAAACCTCGATCCCATGGGAGTCCATACCGGAGATTCCATCACAGTGGCCCCTGCCATGACGTTAAGTGATACGGCTTTTCAGCTGATGCGCAACACAGCGATCCGGATGATGCGCAGCCTGGGTAATTTTGCCGGGGGATGTAATGTGCAGTTTGCCATCAATCCCGAAAACGAAGAGATCATTGCCATAGAGATCAATCCCCGGGTGAGCCGCTCCTCAGCGCTCGCCTCCAAAGCGACGGGATATCCCATTGCGAAGATAGCGGCCAAGCTGGCGGTAGGATTTACGCTGGACGAACTGAAAAACCAGATCACCGGCAACACCTCCGCTTATTTTGAGCCGGCCCTGGATTATGTCATCGTCAAGATGCCCCGCTGGAATTTTGACAAGTTCAAGGGAGCCGATGAGACCCTCGGCCTGCAGATGAAGTCCGTAGGAGAAGTAATGGCTATCGGCCGCACCTTTCCCGAGGCGATCCAGAAAGCCTGCCAGAGCCTGGAAAACGCCGCCATCGGCCTGGGATATTATGGCAAGTCCGTTCTCAAGGCAGATCAGCTGATGGAGAAGCTTAAGACGCCCAGCTGGGATCGCATATTCCGCATCAAAGACGCGTTGATGGCGGGCATTTCCATCAAGACCATCCATCAGCTTACCTATATTGATCCCTGGTTTTTGCATCAGATCCAGGACATCGTAGACACCGAAAAGAAAATAGAGGCCTATCATCTGGAAAATCTGCCCCCGGAATTGCTGCGGGAGGCCAAGCATATGGGATTTTCCGATCGCCAGATTGCCCTGTTGGTGAAGGCCGATGAAGAGGCAGTGTATGCCCGGAGAAAGCAGCTGGGGATCCGGCGGGCCTATAAAATGGTGGATACCTGCGCGGCCGAGTTTGAGGCCCATACCCCCTACTTTTATTCCACCTTTGAAGACGGGGCAGTGCAGGGAGACAACCTGGCCAACGAGAGCAAGGTATCGGACCGCAAAAAGATTCTGGTGCTGGGTTCCGGGCCCAACCGCATCGGGCAGGGCATTGAATTTGACTACTGTTGTGTACACGGCTTGCTGGCAATCAAAGAGTGTGGCTATGAGGCGATCATGGTCAACTGCAATCCCGAAACGGTCTCCACCGATTTTGACATTGCCGACAAACTATACTTTGAGCCGGTGTTCTGGGAACACCTCTGGGAGATCATCGAACTGGAAAAGCCGGACGGCGTCATCGTACAGCTGGGAGGACAGACCGCGCTCAAGCTGGCCCAGAAGCTGCATGAAAACGGCATCCGCATCATGGGCACCTCCTTTGACAACATGGATATTGCCGAAGACCGGGGCCGGTTCTCCGACCGGCTCAAAGCCCTGGAGATTCCTTACCCGAAATACGGGGTCGCCCATACGACAGATGAAGCGATGAAAGTGGCCGCCGAAGTCGGTTACCCGGTGCTGGTCCGTCCCTCTTACGTGTTGGGCGGGCAGCGGATGCGGATCGTCATCAATGAAGAGGAGCTGGAAAAGGCGGTGTTGAGCCTGTTGAAGCATCTGCCGGGCAACAAGATTCTGATTGACCATTTCCTGGATCGTTGCCAGGAAGCGGAAATCGACGGCATTTTCGACGGGGATGAATTTCACGTGATGGGCGTCATGGAACATATCGAACCGGCGGGCATCCACAGTGGAGACAGCAATGCGGTGCTGCCTGCGTTCAACCTTTCTCCGCTGGAAGTAACCACCATGGAATTCTACGCGGAGAAGATCGCCCGCGCCCTGGACATCCGCGGACTGATCAATGTGCAATTCGCGGTAAAAGACGGCACGGTCTATGTCATCGAGGCCAACCCCCGCGCATCGCGTACCACCCCGTTCATTGCCAAAGCCTATGGGCTGCCTTATCTTAATGTAGCCACCAAGGTGATGCTGGGAGAAAAAAAGCTCAAAGACTTCAAGCTGGAGAAGAAGCTGCAGGGTTTTGCCATCAAAGAGCCGGTGTTTTCCTTCAATAAGTTTCCTCATGTCAATAAGGAACTGGGGCCCGAGATGAAGTCTACGGGGGAAGCGATCCGCTTTATCCGTGACTTGCGCGATCCGTATTTCCGCAAACTGTTTAAGGAAAGGAGCATGTTGCTGAGTCGTTAGCGAGAATACTTGCCGGAGATTATGTCAATCGGGATCCTTTTTCTATTTTTATGGGGAGGATCAAAGTGAGCCCGCAACTATTCACACCAATCATATGAAAAACCTTGCTGTAAGCGTCTTGCTGGTACTTATCGGCGTCGCCCCGTTTGTATCCTGTCAACACAGGCCTGATTCAAAAGTAGCGCAGGAGCGCTTTGGTATTTTGCCGGGAGGCGATACCGTCGTGCGTTATACCCTCACCAACGCTTCGGGTATGCGTGTCCGTGTTCTCAACTATGGCGGGATCATCCAGTCCCTTGAAGTCCCCGACCGCCAGGGCAACCTGGCAGATGTGGTGCTGGGTTTTGATTCCCTGGATCAGTACGTCCGCCAGTCTCCTTATTTCGGGGCGATCATCGGCCGGTTCGGAAACCGCATCGCCCGCGGGGTGTTCACCCTGAACGATTCGGTCTATCACCTCTACCTCAATGACGGGCCGAATTCCCTTCACGGAGGCCAGTTTGGATTTGATAAGAAGATCTGGACGGTGACTCCTTTTGCCACCGATACCACCGAAGGACTTGAGCTGCATTACCTCAGCCCTGACGGGGAAGAAAACTATCCGGGTAACCTGGATGTGCACGTCACCTATACCTTGGACCAGCATAATGCGCTTCGCATCGACTACGAGGCCACCACCGACAAACCGACGATCGTCAACCTGACCAACCACAGTTATTTTAATCTCAATGGCGGGCAGGGCACCGTGTTGCGTCAGGAACTGATGCTGAACGCCGACAGGTATTTGCCTGTGGATTCCACGTTGATTCCTACCGGTGAACTGGCCCCCGTGGCCGGTACGCCGATGGATTTCCTGAAGCCTACTCCGGTGGGCGCCCGGATCAACGCCGATTTTGCGCAGCTCAAACTGGTGAAAGGAGGATACGACCACTGTTGGGTGCTCAATACCCGGGGCGACCTCGGCCAGGTGGCCGCTTCCCTGTATGATCCGGAGAACGGCCGTTTCCTGCAGGTCTATACCACGGAGCCTGGGGTTCAGTTTTATTCCGGCAATTTCCTGGACGGCACCCTGCGGGGTAAACAGGGTCATGTCTATCCCATGCACGGATCCGTGGTGCTGGAAACCGAACACTATCCCGACTCGCCCAATCAGGAGGAATTTCCCAGTACCGTGCTTCGCCCGGGAGACACCTATCGTTCTACGACGATTTTCCAGTTTTCGGTCCGGTAGACGGCCGGGCGGATTGATTTTGGTCTTTTTGTCTGCGGCAAGGCGTTATTTTTGGTGAATTGTCTACCTTTGACGCCTTGTTTGACCGGATTGAAAATCAAACGCATTTATGAAAAAGGTGATCGCACTTTGTGGCCTGCTCCTGGCCGCAGTTACCCTGACCAAAGCCCAAAGCCCTGCCAGTGTAGTGGCGCATTCGCGCGATTTCTTTGTGGTACAGCTTTCCTATGATATGTGGGGCGGTGCGCCGGACAGCATCCGTACCGGCGGCATATCCCGCGGGTTCAATGTCGCCTTCATGTATGATTTTCCTTTTAAAGAAGGCTCTCACCTGAGTGTGGCGCCTGGTCTGGGCATCAGCACCAGCAATATCTTTTTCTCCGACCAGGCCCCCCGGATTGGCGGAACCTCCTCCACCCTGGCTTTCCCTTCCGACAGCGTCTATAAACATTTCAAGCTGGCGACTGCTTATTTGGAAATTCCTGTGGAGTTGCGTTACCGCGCGTATGCCGACAATGCCAACAAGGGATTTAAAGCCGGGCTGGGCCTGAAATTCGGCACCCTGCTCAGCGCGCATACCAAAGGCAAAAAGATCCTCTCGGGCAGCAAGCAGGTCGATAAGCTGAGCAATAAACGTTATTTCCAACCCTGGCGGGTGGCCGCTACCGCCCGTGTCGGCTGGGGGAATTTTTCCGTGTTTACGGCCTACAGCCTGACGTCCCTTTTGGAGAAATCCGCCGGTCCCACCATCAATCCCGTACAGATCGGTATCTGCCTGAGTGGCTTATAGGCGTCCCGGCTTACCCGGTCTCTTTTCATCCGCTGAAGCCCTTTTTTTGCCCGACTCTCTCGCCTGGG
>Ga0164242_10000269_pt1 | contig 64818 bp, 61 predicted proteins | sample OricomgcompostMG_FD_108783 | JGI IMG/M metagenome (GOLD analysis project Ga0164242, IMG submission 108783) | Miracle-Growth compost microbial communities from Emeryville, California, USA - Original compost - Miracle growth compost (MG) ... | reverse complement strand
CGCTGTTCGGCCGCACCCCCCGCACCCCCCGCACTCCCCGCCCGCCCCGTCCGTCCGCACCCGGCCCCGGCCGGATCACCGTCACCGAGGCCTGCGAGCAGGCCCGCGCCGGCCGTGCCGTGCTCCTCGACGTCCGTGAGGCCGAGGAGTTCGGCGCCGGGCACGCCCCCGGCGCCGTGTGGCAGTCCCTCGCCGCGGTCGCCGCCGGAGCCGGACTCCCGCAGGAGGCCGACGGCCGCCGGCTGCTGGTGGTCTGCCGCTCCGGCAACCGCTCCGCGCGCGCCGCGGCGATCCTGGCCGCGCGCGGCGCCGACGCGCTGAACGTGACCGGCGGGATGCGGGCCTGGGCGGCGGCCGGGCTGCCGGTCGAGGACCCCGCCGGCGGGCCGGGGCGGGTCGCATGACCACGCTCGTGCTCGCGGTCGTCGCGGGGGCCGTCGTCGGCCTCGCGCTCGGCGGCCTGGGCGGCGGGGGCAGCATGCTCACCGTGCCGGCGCTGATCTATCTGCTCGGTTTCAGCGCCGGGCAGGCGACCACCGCCGGCCTGGTCATCGTCAGCGCCACCTCCCTCGCCGGGCTGCTCGCCCACGCCCGCGCCGGGCGGGTGCGCTGGCGCACCGCCCTGCCGTTCACCCTCGCGGGCCTGCCGGTGTCGGCCGCGGCCGGCCTGCTGTCGACCGCGCTGCCCGGCGGGCTGCTCACGATCGCCTTCGCGCTGCTGGCCGGACTCGCGGCCTGGCGGATGCTCGCCCCGCGCCGCGCCGCCGCCGACCGCTCGGAGACGCGCGCCGCCGCCGGCCCAAGCAGGTCGGCGGCGACCGGCGCGGGGCTGGGCGCGGTCACCGGACTGCTCGGCGTCGGCGGCGGCTTCCTGGCCGTGCCGGCGCTGGTCTCCGTCCTGGCGCTGCCGATGGCCGAGGCGGTCGGCACCAGCCTGCTGGTGATCACCGCCAACGGCCTGGCCGCACTGGTCCCGCGACTGGGCGCGGCGGGATCGATGGACTGGGCCGTCGTCGCCCCCTTCACCGCCGCCGCGATCCTCGGCGCCTGGGACGGCAAGCGGCTCGCCGACCGGTTCTCCGGCCGGACCCTGCAGTGCGCCTTCGCCTGCGCGCTGCTCGCGGTGGCCGCCGCCATGCTGGCCGGCGTCCTCGCCTGAGCCCGGGGTCCAGCGAACCGCTACTTCGGGTGGCGGCCGAGCACCAGCACGCCGCAGGCGGCGAACATGCCGCCGTTGCCGAGCACGACGCTGATCTCCGGCGCGTCCAGCTGCGCCGCCGCCTCGCCGCGCAGCTGCCGCACGCCCTCCTGGATGGCGAACATCCCGTACATCCCGGTGTGGGTGTAGGAGAGGCCGCCGCCGTTGGTGTTCAGCGGGAGTACGCCGCCCGGCTCGGTGTTGCCCTCGGCGATGAACGGCCCGCCCTCCCCCTTGCCGACGAAGCCGAGCGCCTCCAGGCCGTAGATGGGCACGTGCGCGAAGGCGTCGTAGACCATCAGGTGGTCCACGTCGTCCGTGGTGATGCCGGCCTCGGCGAAGGCCTTCCGGCCGGCCCGGCGGAACATCCCGGACTCGGTGAAGTCGGGCATCTGCGAGATCATCGGCGTCTCGGATGCCTCCCCGGTGCCCAGCACGTGCACCGGCGGGCGGGCGAGGTCGGCGGCCCGCTCGGCGGTGGTCACCACCAGCGCCCCGCCGCCGTCGGTGACCAGGCAGCACTCCAGCAGGTGGAAGGGGTAGGCGACCATCCGGGAGGCGAGCACGTCCTCCACCGAGATGATGTCGCGGAACATCGCCCGCGGGTTCTTCGCCGCCCACTGGCGCTGCGCCACGGCCACGTAGGCGAGCTGCTCGTGGGTGAGCCCGTAGTCCTTCATGTAGCGCAGCAGCGGGATCGTGAAGGTCGTGGTGGGGCCGAGCGTGCCGTAGGGCGCCTCGAACTGGCCCAGCGGGGAGGCCGGGTCCGTGCGGTAGGGCGGGGCGCCGACCCGGGAGCGGCCGGACTCGCCGTGGGTGATCAGCACGGTGGTGGCGTACCCGGCGCGGATCGCCGCGACCGCGTGCCGGACGTGCAGCAGGAAGGACGTGCCGCCGACGCCGGTGCCGTCCATCCAGTCCGGCTGGATGCCGAGCGCGTGCGCGACCTGGACCGGCCCGGGGGCGGCCACGGTGGCGATGCCGTCGATGTCCTTGAGGCTCAGGCCGGCGTCGGCGACCGCGTTGAGCGCGCCCTCCACGTGCAGGGCGAGCGTCGAGTGCCCGGGGAGGCGGCCGACCTCGTCGGTCTCGGCGGCGCCGGCGATGGCGACGCCGACACCGGCTCCCGTTGCGGCGCTGGTCATGAACGGCCCTCCTCGGCGGGGGTGAAGACCGGCAGGGTGATCTCGCCGCGCTGCTCGAAGGCGACCCGCAGCGGCATGTCGAGGACCAGGTCCTCCGGGGTGGCCGGGACGCCGACCAGATTGGTCATCATCCGCGGCCCCTCGGCGAGTTGGACGACCGCGATGGCGTAGGGCGCCTCCTCCTCGAAGCCGGGCGCGGGGCGGTGGTTGATGACGTACGAGTAGAGCGTCGCCCGGCCGCTGGCAGTGAACCACTCCACGGCACGCGAGCCGCAGGAGGGGCAGAGCGGGCGGGGGTAGAAGTAGGCCTCGCCGCAGTCCGTGCAGCGCTGGATGCGCAGTTCGCCGGCCGCGCAGCCGTCCCAGTACGGCCGGGTCTCCGGTGTGGGGACCGGGACCGCCTTGGATCGCGTCGCCATCCTCCTCAGCCCTCCCGTCCGAGCAGTGGGCCGAACGCCCGCTCCACCTGGCCGGCGAGCGCGTCGGCGTCCTCCCACGGGCCGGTGCCGACGATCCGGCTGACCGGCACCGGGTCGCTGTAGAGCGCGATCTCGTAGCCCGCCGAGTGGATGATCCGGCCGTTGATCCAGCCGGAGCGCTCGGAGGCCAGATAGGCGACCACGGGGGCCACGTTGTCCGGGGAGCGCTCGTCGGCGGAGGCGGTGCGGGCCCGGCGGCGCTCGGTCGGAACCGAGTCGGTCATCCGGGTCGCGGCGGCGGGCGAGACGGCGTTCACGGTGACGCCGTAGCGGGCGAGCGCGTGCGCCGAGGAGTAGGTGAGGCCGACGATGCCCATCTTGGCCGCGGCGTAGTTGGGCTGGCCCGGGGCGCCGTGCAGGCCGGAGACCGAGGTGAAGTTGACGATGCGGTGCTGCGCGCCCTGCTCGCCGAGCGCGCGCCAGTGGGCGGACGCGAAGCGGGTCGTGTTGAAGGTGCCCTTGAGGTGGACCCGGATGACGTCGTCCCACTCCTGCTCGGACATGTTGAACACCATCCGGTCGCGCAGGATGCCGGCCGTGTTGACCACGACGTCCAGTCGCCCGAACTCCTCGACGGCGGCGCCGATCAGGCCCTCCGCCGCGGCGAAGTCCGAGACGTCGGCGCCGCTGACGACCGCCCGTCCGCCGTCCTTCCGGATCTCCTCCACCACCTCCTGGGCGGGGCCGGAGTCCCGCCCGGAGCCGTCCACGGCCACGCCCAGGTCGTTGACCACCACCGCGGCGCCCTGGGCCGCCAGCAGGACGGCCACCGACCGGCCGATCCCCCGCCCCGCGCCGGTGACGATCGCCACCCGCCCGTCCAGTCGTCCCATACCGATCCGCCCTTCCCGCCGAAGCTAGAATTGAATTCTGGAATCAGACTCCAGCAGCGATCGGCGCCGTGTCAAGAAGCGGGCGTCGAGGGCCGATCCGGCGCGCGGAACTCGGCCAGCAGCTGCTGGGAGTAGGCGATCCGGCCGGTGAGCAGGCTCGGATCGCCGCTGCAGAGCAGCAGCGCGGCCTCCGCCATCACCCCCACCGGCTCGGCCTTCGGGTCGCCCTCGGTGGTCAGGTGGTGGAAGACGGTGCCGGGGGTGGGCACCACCCGGCTCGGCGAGAGCGCGTTCACCGCGATGCCGTCGGCGTGCAGTTCGGCGGCCAGGCCGGTGGAGAACCGCTCCAGCGCGCCCTTGCACATGCCGTAGACGGTGCCGCCGAGCCGGGCGGCCGGAGCCGGCGGAACGGCGGGGTGCCGGGCCGCGCCGGAGGAGATGTTGAGGATCCAGCCCCGCCCCTTGCGCCGCATCCCGGGGATCACCAGCTGCGCGAGCCGGAACGGCGCCTCGACCTGCACGGCGAACATCAGCGAGAACCGCCGCGGGGTGAAGTCGGCGCTCGGCCCGAAGTACGTCACCGCGGCGTTGTTGACCAGGATGTCGGGCTCGCCCAGCCGCGCGGTCACCTCGGCGACCAGCCGTTCGCGGTCCTCCGGGCGGGAGAGGTCGGCCGCGACCGCCACCGCCGTCCCGCCCGCCTCGCGGATCTCCGCCACCGTCCCGCCGATCGTCCCGGGGAACCGGGAGTCCCCCGGCTCGACCGTCCGCGCAGTCACCGCGACGGCGGCGCCGGCTCGCCCGAACCGGCGGGCGATCTCCGCTCCGATCCCCCGGCTGGCGCCGGTGACGACGGCCACCTTCCCGTCCAGCACACCCATGAGCGCTCCCTCCCACCGCCGCTGTCGTGCTCGTTGACACGCCACCCGGCCGGCCACAGAATCCAATTCTGGAACACGGCTCTGGCCTCGGGTCAAGGGCTCCGACGCGAACACCCGGAGGTGGCCGATGCCGCTCGACCGCACCGTGATCGGCGTCCCCGGCGAGCCGGAGGAGCGATCCTGGACCGGCACGGACGCGCTGCTCTACGCCGTCGCCGTCGGCGCCGGACTCGGCGATCCGCTGCGGGAGCTGGAGTTCACCACCGAGAACTGCGCCGGCATCGAGCAGCGGGTGCTGCCCACCTTCGCCGTCCTGGTGGCGAGAGCCCGCACCCGGCGCGGCCTCGGCGACTTCGACCGGGCCCGGCTCGTGCACGCCGAGCAGTCCTTCACCCTGCACCGGCCGCTGCCGGTGGAGGGCACGGTCCGCACCACGGCGACGGTGACCGGCATCTACGACAAGGGCTCGGGCGCGCTGGTGGTCACCGAGAACGCCGCGGTCGACGCCGCCACCGGCAGCCCGCTGGTGACCGCCCGCAGCAGCGCCTTCATCCGCGGCGAGGGCGGCTTCGGCGGTCCGCGCGGCGACGGCGCCGAGCCGCCCTGGCGGCTGCCGGAGCGGGCCCCCGACCACGTCGAGGTCCGGGAGACCCGGCCGGAGCAGGCGCTGCTCTACCGGCTCACCGGCGACCGCAACCCGCTGCACGTCGATCCGGTGTTCGCGGCCCGGGGCGGGTTCCCCCGGCCGATCCTGCACGGCATGTGCACCTACGGGGTGACCGGCCGGGCGCTGCTCGCCGCGCTGTGCGCGGGGGATCCGGCCCGGTTCCGGTCGATGTCCGGCCGGTTCAGCCGGCCCGTGCTGCCCGGCGAGCCGCTGACCGTCTCGATCTGGATCGAGGACGCCCCGGGCAGCGCCCTGTTCCGCACCACGACCGCGGACGGCACCGTCGTGATCGACCGGGGCCGGGTCGGCTTCGATCAGACGGACGGCCAACTCCCTTGACAGGCCTCCGGACCGGCTCTATCACTGAACCCAGTTCTAGAAATGCGTTCTCGAAGGGAACCGACGAATGATCGACTTCTCGTTGTCCGAGGAGGAGCGGGACGTCCGCGACACGATCCGCCAGTTCGTCCAGCAGGAGGTCGTGCCGCTGGAGGCGCAGGTGCTGCGCAACGAGCGCGCGGGCCTGCCGCCGCTGGAGCCGGGCCAGTTGGAGGACCTCCAGGCCAAGGCCAAGGAGCGCGGCTGGTGGGGCATCAACACCCCGGAGGAGTACGGCGGGATCGCCCTCGGGCCGGTGATGTCCGCGATCGTCGCGATGGAGACCGGCCGCACCTTCGTGCCGTTCCGCTTCGGCGGCTCGGCCGACAACATCCTCTACGCGGGCACCGAGGAGCAGAAGCAGCAGTACCTGATCCCGACCATCAACGGCGAGCGGCGCAGCTGCTTCGCGATCACCGAGCCCGGGGCCGGCTCCGACGCCCGCAACATCCGCACCCGCGCGGTGAGGGACGGCGACGACTGGGTGATCAACGGCGAGAAGATCTTCATCACCGGCGGCAACGAGGCCGACTTCGTGATGGTCTTCGCGGTGACCGACCCGGAGAAGGGCTCCGACGGCGGCATCACCTGCTTCCTGGTCGACCGCGAGATGGGCTGGAAGTCCACCCCGATCCCCACCATGGGCGAATGGGGACCCGCGGCCCTCTCGTTCGAGGACGTCCGGGTGCCCGACCGCAACATCCTCGGCGAACTGGGCCACGGCTTCCGGCTCGCGATGCAGTGGATCGGCAACGGACGCTTCATGATCCCGGCGCGCGCGATCGGCTCCGCGGAGCGGCTGCTCGGCATGGCGCTGGAGCACGCCCGCACCCGCGTCTCGATGGGCCACCCGATCGCCGACTACCAGGCGATCCAGTGGCAGATCGCGGACTCGCACGTGGAGATCGAGTCCGTCAAGTGGCTGACCCTGCACGCCGCCTGGCAGCTGCAGAACGGCCGCGACGCCCGGCACGCCTCCTCGATCGCCAAGCTCTCCGGCGCGGTGATGGCCAACCAGGTGGTCGACCGGGTCCTGCAGATCCACGGCGGCATGGGCTACACCAAGGAGCTGCCGATCGAGCGCTGGTACCGCGAACTGCGGCTGCTGCGCATCTTCGAGGGCACCGACGAGATCCAGCGCCGCACCATCGCCCGCAACCTGCTCAAGGGACACGCCAAGCTCGGCCTGCTCGGCGAATGAGGCCCCGGCGACCGAGAGAAGGGGAGACGCCATGGCCGCACCGACGGCGAACCCAGCGCAGACGGCACACCCGGCAGAGACGGCATCCGATCCCGCCGCCGGCACCGCCACCACCGCCGCCCAGGTGCGGCAGCTGTTCAACCCCCGTTCCATCGCCCTGATCGGGGCCACCGACAAGTCCCGCTGGTCCTGGTCCATCTACGGCAACCTGCGGGCGCACGGCTTCCAGGGGCCGGTCCACCTGGTCAACCCGCGCGGGATCCCCGTGCACGGGCAGCAGAGCTACGCGCGCGTGGCCGACCTGCCCGGGCCGGTCGACCTCGCCTTCGTGATGGTCCCCACCTCGGCCGTGCTGGGGGTGCTGGCCGAGGTGGCGGACCACGGCATCCCCTCCGTCGTCCTGCTCACCTCGGGCTTCGCCGAAGTGGGCGAGGAGGGCGCGGAGTTGGAGCGGAAGGTGGTGGAGCTGGCGCGCCGGCGCGGGCTGACCGTCCTCGGCCCCAACGGCAACGGCTTCATCAACGCCGCCGCCGGCATCACCCCCTACGGCCTGCCGATCGAACCGCCGCTGCTGAGCGGCCCGGTGGGGATCGTCCTGCAGAGCGGGGCGCTGGCGAGCGCGGTGCTGGGCTTCGCGCAGGCCCGCAATGTCGGCGTCAGCCTGCTGGTCTCGATGGGCAACGAGTCGATGGTGTCGATGACCGACGCCATGCGCTACCTGCTCGATGACGACGGCACCCGCGTCATCGTGCTGTTCGTCGAATCGGTGCGCCACCCGCGGGAGTTCACCGCGCTGGCCCGCGAGGCGCTGCGTCGCGGCAAGCCGATCGTGGCGCTCAAGGTCGGCCGCAGCCAGGCGGGAGCGCGGGTCGCCCGCGCCCACACCGGCTCTCTGGTCGGCGACGACGCGGTGATGGACGCGGTCTTCCGCAAGCACGGCGTGATCCGGGTCGACAGCCTGGAGGACCTGATCATCACCGCCGGGCTGCTCGCCGCCACCGGCCCGCTGCCGGGCCGGCGCTTCGGCGTGGTCACGGCCTCCGGCGGCGCCAGCGAGATCATCGCCGACCGGGCCGAGGACGAGGGCGTCGAGATCCCGGAGTTCGCACCGGAGACCGTGGCAAGGCTGCGCGAGATCCTCCCGCCCTTCGCGGCCACCCAGAACCCGGTCGACGTCACCGGATACGTCCTGGTCAACCGGGAGTTGATGCGGGACGCGCTGGCCGCCGTGCAGGACGACCCCGGGCTGGACGCGCTGATCCTGATCTCCGAGCTGCCGCGCGCGGAACCGGCCGACCGCGAGCTGGTGCTGGAGACCTACCGCCAGACCAGCGCGCTGATGCGCTCCTCGGCCAAGCCGATCGTCGCGATGGCCAACACCCTCACCGACGTCACCCCGGTCGGCCGCGAGGTCGCCCGGGAGACCGGCTACCCGGGCTCCCTGGGCGGCATCCACCACGGGCTGACCGCGCTCGGCCGGGCCGTGCGGTGGTCCGAGGCGCACCGGGCCGCGCTCGCCGTGCCCCCGGCGCCGGAGCCTGGGACGGGGAGGGGGACGGAGCCGGAGACCGCGGCGGTGTCCGTCCACCTCCCCCACCCGCGGGAGGGCTCGTGGTCGGAGTACCGCGCCTCCGCCCTCCTCGCCGAGCACGGCATCCCGGTGGTCCCGAACGTCCTGGCGGAGGACCCGGACGCGGCGGTGGCGGCGGCCGAACGGCTCGGCTACCCCGTCGTGGTCAAACTCGCCGCCGACGGCATCGAGCACAAGAGCGACATCGGCGCGGTGAAGCTCGGCCTGCGCGACGCGGCGGAGGTACGCGCGGCCTGCGCGGAGGTGCTGGCCGCCGGCGCGAAGGCGCTGCCCGAGCCGGGCGCCGGGGAGGATCCCGGCGTCCGAGGCCTCCGCGGCGTCCTCGTCCAGCCGCAGCGTGAGGGCGGGATCGAGCTGCTGGTCGGCGTGGTCACCGATCCCGCGTGGGGCCAGGTCCTCGCCGTCGGGCTGGGCGGCGTGTGGGTGGAGATCCTGCGCGACACCGCTCTGCGCGTCCTGCCGGTGGACCGCGAGGAGATCCTCGCCGCCCTTCGGGAGCTGCGCGGCGCCCGCCTCTTCGACGGCCCGCGCGGCACCGAGAGGGCCGACCTGGACGCCGTCGCCGGAGCCGTCGCCGGCATCGCCGCGCTGGCCGGCCGGCTCGGCGACCGCCTGGAGTCGCTGGAGGTGAACCCCCTGCTGGTGCGCGGCTCCCGCGTCGAGGCCCTCGACGCCCTCATCACCTGGCGCCTGCCGTAGCCGGCGGACGCGGCAAGGAGGTACCGATGAGCACCACCGAGACCGTCCCCGACCCCGCCAGACCCCCGGACACCGCCGCACGCCGGGCCGCCGCGCCCGGGCTGCGCCGGCTGTGGGACCGCGAACTCAGCGGCTACCCGACCGGCTCCCACCGGGTCTTCCTGCTCACCCTGGTGATCATCACCAACATCGTCTTCACCTGGACCGTCTACGCGGGCTCGGCGGCGACCACGGTGATCCTGCCGCACTACGGGATGAGCCTGAACTACTACTCCGACCTGCTGGTCGTCGCCGGCGCCTTCGGCGGCGTCGCCGCCTACATCACCAGCTTCGGCGACCGCTGGGGCCGGGCCAACATGGTGGTGGTCGGCCTGGCCGTGAACGCGATCTTCGCGCTGGTCGCGGTCCCGGAGGCGCCGAGCAAGTTCTGGTACTCGTTCTTCACCTGCCTGCTGTTCCTCGCCGACGGCGCGGTGTTCGTCGGCACGCCGGCGCTGGTCCGCGACCTCTCCCCGCAGATGCAGCGCGGCGTGGCGATGGGCTTCTGGACGCTCGGCCCGGTGGCGGGGTTCTTCGTGCTGTCCGCGGTGGCCAACGCCTACCTGCCGCAGCGGGTGACCTTCGCCGACTGGCAGCAGCTGTACCGGTTCTCCGGCTGGGCGGCGCTGGTCATGTTCGTGCTCTGCCTGTTCTTCCTGCGCGAGCTCTCGCCGGGCATCCGCAGCCAGCGCATGGCGGCGCTGGACGAGCAGGCGCTGGTGGAGGCGCGGGCCCGCGGGCTCGACCTGGAGGCGCTGCAGAAGAACCGCTGGCGCCAGATGCTGCACGTCAACACCGTGCTCAGCCCGATCGCCATCAACCTGTTCCTGGTCGTCTACTTCACCGCGATCTCCTACTTCGTGTTCTACCTGCCGGTGATCCTCGGGTTCTCGCTGAGCGACTTCAACGGGATCCAGGAGATCTACTGGGGCGTGGACATCGTCGCGCTGCTGGTCTTCGGCTGGATCTCGGACCGGCTGATGGTGCGCAAGCCGTTCATGGTGGCCGGCTCGATCGGGCTGATCGTGGCGATCGTGCTGCTGATGGACGCGAAGCACGGCATCTCCTTCGCCGCGATGGCCGGCATCCTCAGCCTGCTGTCGGCCTCGCTGGCCTGCGGATACGGGCCGTGGTTCGCCAGCTTCACCGAGACGCTGGAGGCCCACAACCCGGCGCTGATCGCCACCGGCAGCTCGCTCTACGGCTTCGCGACCCGGCTGGTCGGCGCCCCGCTCGGGCTGGTCATCCCCTTCGTGGTGGGCAACCCGGTGCAGACCGCGTCCGGTTGGCACACCTGGTTCTGGGTCTGCATCGGCTGCGTGGTCGTGTTCGTGCCGTTCATCTTCACCATGCACGGCCACTGGCGGCCGAGCCGGGCCCGGGCGGAGTTCCTGGAACGGCAGCGGCGGGTCGCCGAGGAGCTCCGGCGCCTGCATGCCGCCGATCCGGCCGAGCCGGCGCTCGACGACTGACGGCCGCGCGCTTCCCGGGCCGGGCGCCGGCCCGGGAAGCGGCTAAGCTGCCGGAACGCGGTTCTGATACCGGGCTCGGGCCAGGCAGGGAGAGGAAGCGGTGGAACCTACGGCAGCGCGGCGGGAGAAGGGCGGCACGTCCTGGCAGTGGGCGCGCACCGCGGGCACCCAGCGGGCGCTGCTCGACGCCGCCCGCGAGGTCTTCGTCGAGCAGGGCTTCGCCAACGCGGCCATCGCCGAGGTGGTCCAGCGCGCCGGTTCCAGCGTGGGCAGTCTGTACCACCACTTCGGCGGCAAGAGCGAGTTGTTCATCGCCCTGTGGCAGGAGCACCAGGCGGCGCACGAGGCCGCGGCGGGCAAGGCCGTCGCCGCGGCGCTCAAGTCCGGCGAGAAGGACCCGTTCACGCTCTTCGCCGCCGGCGCCCGGGCCTTCCTCGAAGGCACCTGGCAGAGGCGGGACATCGCCATGCTCTTCCTCAACGGCGACGGCCCGCCCGGGTTCGAGCTGATGAAGCGGCGCCAGGGCCACGAGTGGATCATGCAGAACAGCACCCTGCTGCACCTCTCCGACAGCGCCTTCGACCGCCTCTACGTGAGCACCCTGACCACGCTGATCGGCGAGGGCGCCCGCGAGGTCGCCGCCGCGCGCAGCCGCCGGCAGGCGACGCGGATCATGGACGCGGTGATCGAGTACGTGCGCCGGCTGATGATCGGCGGCCCCTGGCGCCCCGCCGCACCGGCGGCCTCCCCGGCCCGCCGCACGGCGAAGGCCTGACGCGCGGTCAGCTGTCGAAGTCGAGGGTCAGCCGCTCGGAGGCCGGGAAGCTCTGGCAGGTGAGCACGTATCCGGCGGCGACCTCGGCGGGTTCGAGCGCGTAGTTTCGGCGCATGTCGGCCTCGCCGCCGGTCACCCGCGCCCGGCAGGTGCCGCAGACGCCGCCCTTGCAGGCGAACGGCAGGTCGGGGCGGATCCGGGAGGCGGAGTCGAGCAGCGGAACGTCGCGGGAGAGCTCCGAGGTCGTCGCCCGCCCGTCCAGGACCACCGTGACCTCGCTGACCTCGCCGGCCTTGCCGGCCTCGCCGCCCGCCGGGGTCTGCGCCGGGCGGCGCGGCGTGACCGGCTCCCCGCCGGCGAAGAAGAGCTCCTGGTGGATCCGCTCCACGGGCACGCCCAGTCCGGTGAGGACCTTCCGGGCGTCGGTGATCATGCCGGGCGGCCCGCACAGCCACCAGTGGCCGGCCCGCTCGACGTCGACCAGACCGTCGACGAGTGCGGCCAGCCGGGCGGCGTCCAGGCGCCCCGAGAGCAGCTCGGCCTCGCGCGGCTCGCGGGAGAGCACGTGCGCCAGCTCGAACCGGGCCGGGTGGAGGTCCTTCAGATCCGCCAGGTCGTCGGCGAACATCACCGAGTCGGTGCGGCGGTTGCCGTAGAAGAGGGTGACCCGCGAGCGCTCGTCGGCGGCGAGCACCGACTCGGCGATGGACAGCATCGGGGTGATGCCGGAGCCGGCGGCGATCAGCACGTGGTGCGCGGGGGTGGTGAGGTCGGGGGTGAAGGCGCCGGTCGGGGTCATCACCTCCACGGTCTCCCCGGGCCGGACCTCGTGCACCAGCCAGGCGGAGAACAGCCCGCCGGGCACCTCGCGCACGCCGATCCGCGGCGGGCTCCCCACCGGCGCGCAGATGGAGTACGAGCGCCGCTCGTCCCGGCCGTCCACCTCGCGGCGCAGCGTGAGCGACTGGCCGGGCGCGAAGGCGTACTCCTCGGCGAGCTCGGCGGGGACCTCGAAGGCCACGGTGACGGCGTCCGCGCACAGCCGCCGCACCTCGGCCACCCGCAGCCGGTGGAACGCCGGCCTGCGGCGCACCGCGGCCCCTGCACGATCCGCCATCAGATCTCCTTGACGTACTCGAACGGCTCGCGGCAGGCGCGGCAGCGCCACAGCGCCTTGCAGGAGGTGGCGCCGAACCGCGAGGTCTCCTCGGTGTCCGTCCCGCCGCAGCGCGGGCAGGGCACCGCGCGACGGGTGGCGGAGAGCACCAGCGGAACCGGTCCGCCGCCGGGCCGCTCCGCGGGCGCGGGCGCGGGCGCCGCGATGCCGTGCTCGGCCAGCTTGCGGCGGCCCTCGGCGGTGATCCAGTCGGTGGTCCACGGCGGGTCCAGCACCGTGCGGACCTCCACGCGGGCGAAGCCGGCGGCCCTGAGCCGGGCGGCCACCTCGGCCCGCATCTCGGCCATCGCCGGGCAGCCCGAATAGGTCGGCGTCAGCGCGGCGAGGACGGTCCCGTCGGGGCCGACCGACACCTCCCGCAGCACGCCGAGGTCGGCGAGGGTGAGCATGGGCAGCTCGGGGTCCGGGACGCCCTCGGCGATCCGCCGGGCCCGTGTCTCCGCCGTCGCGGTCGTCGCCGTCGTCGCGGTCGTCGCCGCCGTCACCACGTCGCCTCCGGGTCCGCTCGGGCCACGCTCTGCAACTCGGCCAGCAGCGCGGCGAGATGCCCGGTGTGCACGCCGTCGCGGCCGGCGGCGGCCGGCGCGGCGCCGGGCGGCTCCGGCAGCCTCAGCCCCGCGGCCCCGGCGACCTGCCGCAGGTCGGCCAGCACCGCGTCCCGTGCGTCGTACGCCGCGAACAGCTCGCCCAGCAGCGGCACCACCCGCTCCAGCGCGGAGACCGTGCGCCGGCGGGACTCCTCGGTGCCGTCGCCGAGCCGGACCACCCAGTCCGCCGCGTACTGCCGGTGGTAGGCGAGCTCCTTCGCGCCCTTGGCGGCGATCGCGGCCAGCACCGGGTCCGGGGAGGCGGCCAGCGCGTGGAACTGCGCGAGCCGCCAGCTCGCCAGCGCCAGCATCCGCACCACGGTGAACGCGAAGTCCCCGTTGGGCAGTTCGGCCAGGGTGACGTTGCGGAACCCGCCGGCGTCGCGGAAGTAGGCGTAGTCGTCCTCACTGCGCGGACCGCCCGCCGCGCCCTCGCCGTCCGGGCCGCCCTCGACCTGCCCGCAGCGGGAGTACAGCAGGCGGGCCTGGCCGAGCAGGTCCAGCCCGATGTTGGCCAGCGCCACCTCCTCCTCCAACTCCGGGGCGCGGGTGGTCCATTCGGCCAGCCGCTGGGCCTGCACCAGCGCGTCGTCGGCCAGTGCCAGGCAGCAGGCGGCGAGTTCGGCGCGGTCGACGCCGTCGGGGACGCGGCGGTCCACGCCGTGCAGCGGGTCCTCGAACCCGGTGCCGAACGCCCAGCGCGCGTCGCCCTCCTCGTGCCCCTCGGCCAGGCTCAGGTAGACGTGGTCCTCGCTCATTCCGGCCCCCTCAGATGTGCGGGACGTCGTCGGGGATGTCGTAGAAGGTGGGGTGCCGGTAGACCTTGTCGGCGCTCGGGTCGAAGAAGGGGTCCTTCTCGTCCCGCGTGGAGGCGGTGATGTGCTCCGAGCGCACCACCCAGATGCTCACGCCCTCGTTGCGCCGGGTGTAGAGGTCCCGGGCGTGGGTCAGCGCCATCCGGTCGTCCGCGGCGTGCAGCGAGCCGACGTGCACGTGGTTCAGCCCGCGCTTGCCGCGCACGAACACCTCGTACAGCGGCCAGTCGCCCTTCGCCTCCGGCGTCGTCCCGCTCATGCCGCGGCCCCCTTCCGCTCGCGCGCGGCCCGTGCGGCTCGCGCGGCCTGCTTGGCGGCGTGCGCGGCGGCCGCCTCCCGCACCCAGGCGCCGTCCTCGTGCGCCGCCCGGCGGCGCGCCATCCGCTCCGCGTTGCACGGCCCGTCGCCCGCGATGACCCGCTGCAGCTCGGACCAGTCGGGGGTGCCGAAGTCGTGCCGGCCCCGCTCCTCGTTCCAGCGCAGCTCGGGGTCGGGCAGGGTCACACCCAGCTTCTCGGCCTGCGGGACCGTCATGTCGACGAAGCGCTGCCGCAGTTCGTCGTTGCTGTGCCGCTTGATCTTCCAGGCCATGGACTGCGCGGAGTTGGGCGAGTTCTCGTCGGGCGGGCCGAACATCATCAGCGAGGGCCACCACCAGCGGTCGACCGCGTCCTGGACCGCCGCCCGCTGCGCCTCGGTGCCGCGCATCATCGTCATCAGCAGCTCGTAGCCCTGCCGCTGGTGGAAGGACTCCTCCTTGCAGATGCGCACCATCGCCCGCGCGTAGGGCCCGTAGGAACTGCGGCACAGCGGCACCTGGTTGCAGATCGCGGCGCCGTCCACGAACCAGCCGATGACGCCGACGTCCGCGAAGGACAGCGTCGGATAGTTGAAGATCGACGAGTACTTCTGCCGGCCCTCGATCAGCCGCTCGGTGAGGTCCGCGCGGTCGGCGCCCAGGGTCTCGGCCGCCGCGTAGAGGTACAGGCCGTGGCCGGCCTCGTCCTGCACCTTGGCGAAGAGGATCGCCTTGCGCCGCAGCGAGGGCGCCTTGGTGATCCACTCCCCCTCGGGCTGCATGCCGATGATCTCCGAGTGGGCGTGCTGGGCGATCTGGCGGACGAGGGTGCGGCGGTAGCCGTCCGGCATCCAGTCCCGCGGCTCGATCCGCTGCTCGCGGGCGATGGTGCGGTCGAAGTCCCGCTGGAGTCCGGTGTCCGGCGGCGCGTCCGCCGCCGCGTGCTGTGCTGCCATCCCGCCACCTCGCTGACCGGCGCCTGGACCGACCGACCGTTCGTTCGGTGCCATCATAGGCCGCATCCCGCCGGGTCCGGCAAGGGCGGGAGCGGGCGGCGGCGGCCGTCTCCGGGTGCCGGGAGCGGGCGGCGGGTGTATCCCGGAGTCATGCCGGAGCCGGACCGCCGACCGGGCGGGTTCTCCCGGGTTCAGGGATCCCCCGCCGCACTGCTGGCGATCGTGGTCGTGTACATGATCGCCGTGATCGCCGCGGACACCGCCTCTCCGCCGGACGTCCACCTGGGGCCGCTGCTCGCGGTGGCCCCCGCCTTCACCGCCGGGCTGATGGGCCCGCGCGCGACCGGCGGGGTCGGCGCGCTGTCCATGGCGAGCCTGGTGGTCATCGGCCTCGGGCGCGGCGTGCTCGGCACCGAGAACCTCATCGTGCAGCTGTGCACCCAGTTCGCGCTGTGCGTGCTGCTGCTGGTGTTCTCGGTGGTCCGGGAGCGGCGCAAGCGCCAGCTCGCGGAGGTGCGTTCGGCCTACGTCCACACCAGCCGCAGTCTGCTGCCGGAGGTTCCGCACCGGCTCGGGCCGCTGCTGATGGCCTCCCGCAACCACGCGGCGCATCCCCAGCAGGAACTCGGCGGCGACCTCTACGCCGCCGCTCGCACCCGCCACAGCACCCGGGTCCTGATCGGCGACGTCCGGGGAAAGGGCCTGGCCTCGCTGGACGCCCTCATCCTGGTGCTGGGCGCCTTCCGCGCCTCCGCCCACCGGCAGGCGCCGCTGCCCGACCTGGTCGCCTCGCTGGAGGAGAGCGTCCGCTGGGGCCTGGCCGAGCACACCGCGCGATCCACCGGGACGGACCCGGAGGAGCAGTTCATCACCGCGGCGGTCCTCGACGTCCCCGACGACGTGCCCGAGGTCCGGCTCGTCAGCTGCGGCCACCCCGCCCCGCTGCGCGTCCCCGGCCACGCGGCCGATCCGCGGGTCGAGCCGCTCGTGGTGGAACAGCCCGCGCCCCCGCTCGGCCTCGGCGAACTGGCCGCCACCCCCTACACACCGAGCGTGTTCCCCTTCTCCGCCGGGGACACGCTGCTGCTCTACACCGACGGGGCGATCGAGGCCCGCGGCCCCCGCCGCGACTTCTACCCGCTGACCGAGCGGCTGCCTGCGGCCGTCCGAGCGTGCGGGCCGGCCGCCGCCCCGGAGGAACTGCTGCGCCGGGTGTGGGAGGACCTGGTCGAGTTCGTCTCCGCGCCGCCGGACGACGACATCGCCCTGCTCGCCCTCCGTCGCACGGTCCGGTCCGGCGGGCCGTCCGCGTGATAGAAAATCCGGAGGCAGGCGGGGCATGAGCGGCGTCCGGCGGCAGCGACTCCCCGGGGCACCGGCTCCGTGAGCGGCCGGCCGCCCCGCCGCCGGGAAGGGGGCCGGGATGGAACGCGTCCGGAGGGATCCGGCGGCCCCCGCGCGCGACCCGGTCCGCGCCGCCGTACTCGGCACGTACGTCGCCTTCGCCGGTTCCGGCTTCGCCTTCGCGAGCTGGGCGTCCCGCATTCCGCAGGTCCGCGACCATCTGCGGCTGTCCCCCGCCCATCTCGGCCTGGTGCTGCTCGCCATCGCCGCCGGCTCGCTGGTCGCCCTGCCACTCGCGGGCACGATCGTGCACCGCCTCGGCCCGCGCCGGACGGTGGCGGCGACGGCGCTGCTGCTGGCCGTGAGCCTGGGCGTGGTCGCGCTGGGCTACCTCGCCGGGCTCGCCGCGGTCGTCCCCGGACTGTTCCTGCTCGGCTTCGCCAACGGCGCCTGGGACGTGGCGATGAACGTCCACGGCGCGCTGGTGGAGCAGCGGCTGGGGCGCTCGATCCTGCCCCGCTTCCACGCCGGCTTCAGCCTGGGCACCGTCGCGGGCGCGCTCGCCGGCGCGGCGGTGGTCGCCCTGCGGGTGCCTGTCACCGCGCACCTGCTCGCCGTCGCGGTGGTCGTGGCGCTGCTGGTGCCGTGGGGGACCCGGCTGTTCCTGGCTCCGGGTGGGGCCGAGGCCGCGGGTGGGGCCGAGGCCGCGGCTTCGACCGCCGTGGACCCGCCCCGGCGCCGGGCGCTGGACTCCTGGCGGGAGCCGCGGACGCTGCTGGTCGGCGTGTTCGTGCTCGCCTTCGCCTTCGCCGAGGGCACCGGCAACGACTGGGTCGGCATCGCCGCCATCGACGGCTACCGCACCCCGGCGGCGGTCGGCACGCTCGCGTTCGCCCTGTTCCTCGCCGCGATGACGCTCGGACGCTGGTTCGGCCCCGGCGTGCTGGACCGGCACGGCCGCGTGCCGGTGGTGCGGGCGCTGGCCGCCCTGGGGATCGCCGGCGTGCTGCTGTTCGTGTTCGCGCCCGCCGCGCCGCTCGCCTTCGCCGGGGTGGTGCTGTGGGGCCTGGGCACCTCGCTGGGCTTCCCGGTCGGAATGAGCGCCGGCGCCGACGAGCCCCGGTACGCCGCCGGCCGGGTCAGCGTCATCGCCTCCATCGGCTACTGCGCCTTCCTCGGCGGCCCGCCGACCGTGGGCCTGCTCGCCGACCACCTCACGGTGCTGCGCGCGGTCACCTCGGTCGCGGCGCTGCTCGCCCTGGCCGCACTGATCGCCGCGGCCGTCCGCCCACCGCGCGCGGACGCCCGGCAGGCACCGGCGGCGGAGGCATCGGCCGTCGCTGGGCACGGCGGCGGGCGCGGCGGCGGGCACGGCGGCGGGCACGGCGGGCAGCGTCCCACGCGCGTCCAACCGGGCGAGGGCGACGGGTAGCACCTATCGTTTCGGTGGTCCGGGGAGTCTGTTCAGGGAGGTCGACCCCATGAGCGTGCGCGGTGCGCAGAGGTCCGAGCCCGCCCGCCGCCACCGCCCCTGGTACGCCGCGGCCGCCGCCGTCTTCGCCGTCGGCATGGCCGGGACCACGCTGCCCACCCCCCTCTACGGCCTCTACCGGCAGGAGATAGGCTTCTCCGAGTTCGTGGTGACGGTGATCTTCGCCGTCTACGCGGTCGGGGTCATCGCCGCACTGCTGATCGCCGGCGGCTTCTCCGACGTCCTGGGCCGCCGTCCGGTGCTGTTCGCCGCGCTCGGGCTGTCGGTGCTCAGCGGGCTGTGCTTCGTCTTCGAGGGCGGGCTGGCACCGCTCTTCCTCGGCCGGCTGCTGTCGGGGCTGGCCGCGGGCCTGCTCAGCGGCGCGGCGACGGCCGCCGTCACCGAGCTCGCCGGGCCGGAGCAGCGCCGGCGCGCCGCCTTCGCCGCCACCGCCGCCAACATGGGCGGCCTGGGCTGCGGCCCGCTGCTGTCCGGCGTCCTCGCCCAGTACGCGCCGCACCCGCTGCGCCTCCCCTACCTGGTGCACCTGGGGCTGCTCGCGGTCTCTTGCCTGGTGGTGGGGGCGCTGCCGGAGCCGGTGCGCCGGCCCGATCCGCGGCCGCCGCTGCGGCCGCAGGGCATGGTGGTCCCGGCGCCGGTGCGCGGCGCCTTCGCGCCCGCGGCGCCGGCGGCGTTCGCCGGGTTCTCGGTGCTGGGCCTGTTCACGGCGGTCGCGCCGGCGTTCCTGGCCGGGTACCTGGGCGAGCACAACCTCGCGGTGACCGGGGCGGTGGTGCTGTCCGTCTTCCTGGCCTCCACGGCCGGCCAGTTGCTGGTCGAGAAGGTGGGGCCGGAGCGGGCGCTTCCGGTGGGCTGCACCGTGCTGGTGGCGGGGCTGGTGCTGATCGGATGCGCCCTGCTGGCGCAGGTGCTGGCGCTGCTGGTGGCCGGCGGCGTGGTCTGCGGCATCGGGCAGGGGCTGGGCTTCCGGGCGGCGGTGTCCTCGGTCGCCGGCGCCGCCCCGGAGGAGCAGCGGGGCGCGACCATCTCCGCGCTGTTCGTCGCGGCCTACGCCGGCATCTCGGTGCCGGTCGTCGGCATCGGCGCGCTCGCGCTCGCCCTCGGACTGCGCGGCGCCGGGCTGGTGTTCGTGGGCTTCGTCATCGTCGTCGCGGGGACCGTGGCGGCGCTGCTGTACGCGCGGCAGGGACGGCGGGGGCCGGGCTGACCGGCGTGAGCCGGGTGCGATCGCGTGTCGCGCCGCCGTCCGGGCCTCCCGGCGCGGCAGGCTCGGGTCATGGAGAAGTTCCCCCTCGACGCCCGGGTGCCCGAGCTCATGGAACGCGCGGCGGCCTCCCCCGCCGGCCGCAGCGCCGAGACCGCCCACGGCGGCCACGGGCAGGCCCTGGGCCAGACCCTGATCGCGCTGCGCGCCGGCAGCCTCCTCGACGAGCACGAGAACCCCGGCGAGGCGACGGTGCTGGTGCTGCGCGGCCGGGTGCGGCTGCGCAGCGGCGACGAGGCCGCGGACGGCTCCGCCGGGGAGCTGCTGGTCGTACCGCCCGCCCGGCACAGCCTCGAAGCGCTGGAGGACTCCGCCGTGCTGCTGACCGTCGCCAGGAAGGCGTGACCCCCGCACGCTTCGCGTCCCTCCCCTTCCCTGACCGCCGGGAGCCGGGAGCCGCGTCGGACCTCTTCTGCCGTGCCCCGCCCGGCTTCTACACTCGCCGCCATGGCGATGCGCGACCTGCGGGTACGGCCTGCCGTGCGCGGCGACGTGGCCGAGACCGCGCGGATGCTGGCGCGGTCCTTCGAGGACGACCCGGCCTTCGGCTACCAGCTCCCCCACGGCCCGTCCCGGCGCGGGCGGTTGGCGCGGTACTTCGCCACGCTGATGGTGCGCGAGACGCTTCCGCTCGGCGCGACGGAGGTCGCGGTGCTGGACGGCACCATCGCCGGCGCCGCGTTGTGGAAGCCGCCCGGCCGCTGGCAGCCCCCGTTGAGCACCCAACTGGCGGCTCTTCCTGGTTACCTGACATGCTTTCAGTTCCGCGCCCCGCGGGCGGTCCGCACCGAGAGCGTGATGTTCCGGGAGCATCCGAAAGCCTCGCCGCACTGGTACCTGCACGTGATCGGCACCGAGCCGGCGCTGCAGGGCCGGGGTGTCGGCGCGGCGCTCCTGCGATCCCGGCTGTCCCGGGTCGACGCCGAGGGCCTGCCCGCCTACCTGGAGTCCAGCAAGCTCGCCAACGTCCCGCTCTACGAGCACTTCGGCTTCGAGGTCACCGGCGTGCTCGGCCTTCCGGCCGCCGCCCCGCCCATCACCGCGATGTGGCGACCGGCCGCCTGAACGCCGCCGCTGCTGCGCGCGCTCAGCCCAGGGAGGCGGCGGCCGCGCGCAGCTCCTCCAAGGCGGCCAGCGCGTGCCGGGCGAGGCCCGAGTCGTCGTCCCGCCCGGCCCCGCCCGCGGCGGTCTCCGACCACCGCGCGTAGCCACGCTTGAAGGCGAGCACGCCCAGTTCCGCGGCGAGGTGCGCGGTCGCCTCGGGCACCCCGCGGGCGACGAGCGCCTCGGTCATCGCGGCGGCCATCCCGATGCTCTTCAGTGCGTCCCGCTCCTGCAACTCGGTGCTGGCCGCGACGGCGGCCTTCAGGCGGGGGCCGAGCTCGCGGTTCACCGGACCCATCGCGCTCGACGCGCGCTCGAGGCCGGCGGCGACCGCCTCCAGCGGGCCGGCCTGCGCGGGGGCCTGGGCGATGCCCTCGGCGAGCAGCCGGCTCAGCGTCGCCTGCCCGGCCACCAGGACCTCGCGCTTGTCGGAGAAGTACCGGAAGAAGGTGCTCCTGGTGACGCCGGCGCGCGCGGCGATCTCCGCCACGGTGGTTGCGTCATAGCCCTGTTCGGTGAAGAGGTCGACGGCGGCGACGACCAGCCGCTCCTGCGCCCCCGGTTCCCATCGCGCCATGGCCCCACCGTAACAGAGCGATGCGACATCCGTCCCATCACCCTGCTACGGTGATGAGACAAACGTCCCGTCACTTCCCGGTCCCGTCACTCCTCAAGGGAGCACTCCATGCGCGTCTTCGTCACCGGCGGCACCGGCACGATCGGCACCGCCGTCGTCGCCGACCTCCTCGCCCACGGCCACACCGTCCTGGCACTCGCCCGCTCCGACGCCTCCGCGCGCGCACTGCGGGCCGCCGGGGCCGAGCCCCTGCGCGGCGACATCGCGGACCTCGGCACCCTGCGCGCCGGCGCCGCCCGCTGCGAGGGCGTCATCAGCCTGGCCTTCGGCCGCGACTACGGCAGCGCGGCGGACCTCGAACGCGGCATCGCCGCGGAGGGCGCCGCGCTCGCCGCCCTGGGCGAGGAGTACCTCGGCAGCGACCGTTCCGTCGTCGCCGTCTCCGGCACGCCCTGGATCCCGGGCCGCGCCTCCACCGAGGCCGACCCGCTGCCGACCGAGGGTCCGGTGGGCGGCCGGGCGAAGTCCGTCAACGCCCTGCTGGCACTGGCCTCGCGCGGGGTGCGCGCCACCGCCGTCCGGATGCCGCGCACGGTCCACAGCGACGGCAGGGGCGGATTCGCCGGCCTGCTCACCGAACAAGCCCGCCGCACCGGCGTGGCCGGCTACCCGGGCGACGGCACCCAGCGCTGGCCCGCCGTGCACGCCCGCGACGCGGCGTCCCTGTTCCGGCTGGCGCTGGAGACGGCGCCGGCCGGCACCTCCTGGCACGCGGTGGCCGACGAGGGCGACGCTGTCCGCGACATCGCCGAGGTCGTCGGCCGCCGGCTGGGCCTGCCGGTGCAGCCGGTCCCGGAGGAGGCCTTCGGCCCGTTCGGCCCGATCTTCGCCATGGACCAGCCGGCGTCCAGCGCCCACACCCGCGCCACCCTCGGCTGGCGCCCAACGCACCTCGGTCTGCTCGCCGACCTGGAGAACATCCAGCCCTGAGCGTCGGCCCTGAGGGAGCACCGGCCCTGGCACCGCCGGGCGTGTACCGACCCGTGGCTGGCAGGAGTCGGCCACGGGTCGGGCGGCGCGCCCCGCCGATCAGCCGGCCGCGGCGGGCTCGTGGAGATGCTGGAGCACCAACTCCCGGAAGCTCTCCGGTTCTTCGACCCACGGCCGGTGCCCGGAGCGCTCCAGCACCGCGAGCCGACTCCCCGGGTGGCACTCCGCCACCGCGTGGGCCGGGGCGACGCCGACCAGGCCGTCGGCGGCCCCGGCGATCACGAGCGGGCGCAGGCCGGAGCCGGCCAACCGGGCGAGCCGCCCGCCGAGGGTGTCCGGCGTCGCCGAACCGGCGTAGAACGCCTGGCGGTACCAGGAATGGCGGCAAGCGTGGGCTGCCCGATACTCCCCGTGACGCTGCCCGGTCCATCGATACCACGCGAACGGCCTGATACGCCGCGCGAGTTCGGCCGCGTCGACACCGCCGGTCGGCCCTTGCTCACCCGTGCTGCCCGCGGCGAGGGCCCGCTCGGCCCGGATCGCCGCCGGATACCAGGGCTCGCCCGCCCGGGCATCGTGCAGCGCGGCCAACTCGGCGGCGTCGGTCTCCCGTTGCGCTCTACCAACCGGCGCCACCAGCACGGCACGGCGGAGCCGGCCGGGGTACGCGGCGGCGTACTCCTGGGCGGTCAGGCAGCCGGCCGAGTGCGCCAGCAGATCCATCCGCTCCCACTCCAGGTGGCGGCGCAGGGCTTCGACATCGTTGGCCTGCGCGGTGAAGGCCACCGTCTCCCGCACCCCGGGCGTCGCGGAACGCCCCGTGCCTCGAGGGTGAAGTCTCACCAGGCGGCGGTGCCGGTGCAGTCCACCGAGGTCGCCCAGGTACCGGGCATCCATCCCCGGCCCGCCCGGGAGCACGAGAAGCGGCTCGCCGGCACCCACGACGTCATACCAGAGCACTGCGCCGTCCCCGGCCACGAATTGCGGCATGACGCCCACCCTTGCACCGGCGCCACCGAGGAGTCCACGCCTTTTGATCTTCCGGAGCCCCTAGTCCGGCAGATCTGCCCACCTGCAACCGAGGCTCGGCTCGGCGAGCAGGAGACCGCATAACTGATGCCGCACGGACAGCGCCCCAGCGAGCCTCACAGATGCAGCGAGGGCCGGATTGCCGACGCGCAGCACTGCACTAGAGTGTGAGAGAAGTGTGAAGCTTAACTGTCCCCCGCCGCCAGACCAAGGGGGAACAAGATGACAGAACAGCCTTCGCAAGAGCCTTCGGAGCCGGGGAATCCTGGCCGGCCCCAACGCCCGGGCGCTGGCGGCTGGGGGCAGCAGGGACGCCCGGACCAGAACGATCAGGCTGCCCGCGACTGGCAGACACCACCGCCGGCACCCAACGCTGATTCCTGGCCACCACCCCCGTGCTACCCACCCGGCCCCTTCCAGCCCCCGCAGGGCGCCTATCCGCCGTACCAGGCCGCTCAGGTGGTTCCGAGGTCACCTGGTGTGGCCGTGCTCGCGTCGCTCTTCGTCCCCGGGCTAGGTTCGATGATCAGCGGGAACGCCGGGATCGGTGTGCTCATTCTGGTCCTCTGGGTCCTTTCGTGGCCGGCGACGGTGATCTTGATCGGCTTCCTCGGGGTCTTCGGCTTCTGGATCTGGGGCATGGTGCAGGCCCACCACGACGCGGTCGCCTGGAACCGCCGCCATGGGCTGATCAGCTGATCCGGGACGGTCGCGGGGTCTCAGGCGGCTGCTGGTTCGGGGTGGGTGGTGTAGGTGTGGCCGGTGGGCGCGGTCCAGGTGACGGCGCCGGTGACGTGGTCGTAGGCGAGCCGCCAGCCCGCGCGGTGCGCGGTCAAGGGTGAACGGTCGCGCGGCTTCCGGCGCGCGCCGGGTGGCGCGGAGCCGTGGGCCTCAGCCCACCCAGCGCCGGTAGGCGCGCATGTCGACGTTGCTGCCGCACACGATGGTGACCACATGCCGGCCGGCGAAGCGATCGCGGTCTTCGAGGATCGCCGCGACGCCCAACGCGGCGGACGGTTCGACGACGAGGCCGGCGTGGTCGAGGAGCAGCCGCATCGCGGCGACGATCGACTCCTCCCGTACCAGGACCGCGTCGTCGGCGACGAGAAGCAGGTCGTCCAGGACCTCCGGAATCGGGAACCTTCCGGCGACGCCGTCCGCGATGGTGTCGGCCGAGTCGGTGGTGACCAGCTGCCGCCGACGCCATGAGAGCGTCAACGCCGGCGCGCCCGCCGGCTGGACGCAGATCACTTCGACATCGGGGGCGAGGGCCTTCATCACATGCCCGACGCCGGTGGCCAGGGCGCCGCCGCCGAGAGCGATCAGGACCGCGTCGAAAGGCCGGGCGGCGTCCGCCAGTTCGAGGCCGATGGTCGCCGCGCCCTCGCAGGTCTCGACGTCCAGGCTGTCTTCGAGCAAGCGGATGCCGTCGCACCGCGCAAGGGCGGCCGCCCGTTCGCGGGCCATCTCGTGGTCGCCGTCGACGAGTTCCAGCCTGGCGCCCTGAGCGCGGATGCGTTCGAGCTTGGCCGCGGTCGCCGCGCGGGACGCCACGACGGTGACGTCGATCCCCCGGCCGCGGCCGGACCAGGCGAGTGCCTGGCCGAGGTTGCCCGCGCTGGCGCAGACGACCGCGCGCGAGCCCGTGGCGGCGAGCCCGCTCGCGACCAGTTCGGTGCCGCGAGCCTTGAAGCTGCGGACGGGGTTCGCCGTCTCGAGTTTGACGCTCACGGCGCAGCCGAGTTCGGGCTCCAGCGCCTCGCAGCGGTAGAGCGGGGTGTCGAGGAAGACCGGGTCGATCACCCGGCGAGCCGCCCGGATCCGGGCAAGGTCGAGACGCGTCTCCGGCACGGCACGGCAGCGTAGCGTCACGGACGTCGGCGACACCGACGCCGGGCTCGCGCGCCGCCGGGGTTGGATGTGCCAGGATGCCGGGCATGCCCACTCGTGCGAGGAGCTTCGGCGCGGTCGCGGAGGCATACGAGAGGTTCCGGCCGGGATACCCGGACGAACTCGCCGAGTTGGTGACGGCGTACGCGGGGCGGCCGGTTCGGTCCGCCCTGGAGATCGGTGCGGGGACGGGCAAGGCGACCCGCCTCTTCGCCGGGCGCGGGATCGCGGTCACGGCCACCGAGCCCGACCCCGCCATGCTCGCCGAGCTGCGCCGGCGTACCCCCGCGAACGTGACGGCCGTGCAGGCCGCCTTCGAGGACCTGCGGCCGGCCGGACTCGCCGGGCCCTACGATCTGGTCTACGCGGCGGCGTCCCTGCACTGGACGCGCCCGGAGGGCCGGTGGCCGAGGGTGGCCGCGCTGCTCGAACCCGGCGGCGTGGTCGCCTCGTTCGGCGGCCCGGTCCGGCCGGCCGACCCGGCCGTCGAGGAGTCCGTGCGTGCGGCGCGGGCGCCGTTCCTGGCGAGCGACGACGTGCCGTCTCCCGACGGGACGCATCCGGACGAGGACATGCAGTGGCCCGGCACCGAGTTGCAGCGGTCCTCGTGGTTCCACGACGTGCGGCAGCACGTCATCGGGCGGCGTCTGACGATGACCTCCGCCGACTACCTCGGTCACCTGTCGACCGTCTCGGCGTACCTCCAACTGCAGGACACCGTAAGGCGCCAGGCCTTCGAGGCGATCGCGCGGGTGCTGCCCGGGACGGTCGAGATCTCCGCCGACATCGTCCTCCATCTGGCCCGCCGGCGAGGTGACTGACACCGGCCGGGTGCGCGGGAGGCGGCCGCCACCCCCGGCACCCGGCCGGTTCGGATGTCAGCCGCCGATCCTGTCCAGCTCCGCCATGTCCTCCTCGGAGAGCGGGAGTCCGGCGCCTGTGACGTTCTCGCGCAGATGCGCCGCCGACGAAGTCCCGGGGATCAGCAGGATGTTCGGCGACCGCCGCAGCAGCCACGCGAGGGCGACCGACATCGGCGTCGCGCCCAGCCGCGCGGCCACCGCGGACAGGGCCGTGGACTGCAGCGGGGTGAAGCCGCCGAGCGGGAAGAACGGCACGTACGCGACGCCCTGCGCGGCGAGTTCGTCGATCAGCGCGTCGTCCTCGCGGTGGGCGAGGTTGTACAGGTTCTGCACGCACACGATCGGCGCGATCGACTGCGCCTCGGCGACCTGCTCCGCGGTCGCGTTGCTCACGCCGAGGTGCCGGATCAGCCCCCGGCGCTGGAGGTCGACCAGCGTCCCGAAGGGCTCGGCGAGCGAGCCGGGCCGCGGGCCGAGGGCGTCCCCGAGCCGGAGGTTGACGACGTCGAGCACGTCGACGCCGAGGTCCTCGAGGTTCTGGTGCACGGCGCTGCGCAGCTCCTCCGGCCGCCGGGCCGGCGGCCAGCCGCCCTGCTCGTCGCGGACCGCGCCCACCTTGGTGACGATGTGCAGCGAGTCGGGGTACGGGTGCAGTGCCTCGCGGATCAGCTGGTTGGTGACGCGCGGGCCGTAGGCGCCGGCGGTGTCGATGTGGGTGATCCCGAGGTCGGCGGCCTCGCGCAGGACGGCGAGGGCGCCGTCCCGGTCGGCGGGCGGGCCCATGACCCCGGGGCCGGCGAGCTGCATCGCGCCGTAGCCGACGCGGGTGACGGACAGGTCGCCCAGGGACCAGGTGCCGCCGGGCAGTGCGGTGGAGGAGGTGGAGGAGGTGCTCATGCGTGCGTGTCTCTCTTCCGAGCTGTGGTGGTCGAGGCTGCCGGGAGCGCCGCTCGCGCCCCCGCTGCCGGCGTGCTGCCGTCGGTGTTTCCGCCGTCGGCGTTCTGCCGTCGATGGTCGCCCGCGGCGGCGCGGCGCATCCAACACCGGTTCGGTGCGCTGTGATACCCGGCCGGTATCACAGCGGGCGCCCCGGAGGTACGCTTCCGGAATGGACACCGTGGAGACCCGCGAGCTGAGGTACTTCGTGGCCGTCGCCGAGGAACTGCACTTCGGGCGCGCCGCCGAGCGCCTCGGCATGGCCCAGCCGCCGCTGTCCCGGGCGGTTCAGCAGCTGGAGCGGCGCCTCGGGGTGTCGCTGCTGGAGCGCAACCGGCGGGGCGTCGCCCTGACCGCCGCCGGCGAGGTGCTGCTGCAGGAGGGCCGCGCCGCCCTGGACGCCGCCACCGCCGCCGTGCGCCGCACCCGCCGCGCCGGCGCCGCCGCCGAGGCCGCGGGCGCGGCGGGCGGCGCGGACGGGGGCGCACCCGGCCGTCTGGTCCTGGCGGTGAAGGCCGCCGCCTCCCACGAGCTGCTCCACAAGCTGCTCGACGCCTACGCGGCCGAGCCGGGCGCCGCCGAGATCGAGGTGCTCCCGAGCGGCACCTGCGAACAGGGCGAGATGCTGCGCGACGGCCGCGCCGACGTGGCGCTCATGCACGCGCCGTTCAACTCCCTCGCCGGATTCGACAGCGAGGAGCTGCTGACCGAGGGCCAGATCGCCATCCTCCCGGCCGGCCATCCGCTCGCCGCGCGTGAGACGCTGTCGCTGGCCGAGGTCGGCGACATCCCCGACCTGCCGCTCGCCCGCTGGGCGCACGACGGGACCTTCCCGCCGGGGCCCGGCCCGGAGATCCACGACGCGACGCAGCTCGCCCAGCTGATCGCGCTCGGGCGCACCGTCGCCGTCTTCCCCGAGTCCGCCCGGACGTGGCTGTGGGCCGAGCACGCCGCCGTGCCGCTGTCCGACGCGCCGCCCGTCGTCACCCACATCGCCTGGCCCGCGCACAGCCGCTCCCCGTCCCTCGCGCTGCTGATCCGCACGGCCACCCGGCTGTGAGGCGTCCGGCGCCGCGACCCCGTAGCATCGAGCGGCCGGCGCCGGCCACCTCGGCACCACACCGGCCGACACGCCACACCGAGCCCTGGGGGACTGCTTCATGCCGCGGACGCTGCCACGTGCGGTCCAGGCGCTCGCGCTGCTGCTGGGCTTCTACGTGCTCTCCCTGGGCGTTCTCGCGGCCGTGGTAGCGGCCAACGTCGCCCTGACGCTGGTCTGGCTGCGCACCGGCGGCCCGGCGCCCACCCTCGTCTGGGGCGTCGGCGTGCTGCTCGGCTACCCGGTGGTGTGCGGGCTGATCACCGCGCACGGCGGCGGCCGTCGTCGGCGGGACGGGCGGGACGGGGTGCCGGTGAGCCCCGAGGAGCAGCCGGAGCTGTGGCGGCGGGTCCGGGCGGTGGCCGCCGCGGTCGGTACCCGGCCTCCGGCCGAGCTGCGGCTGACCGACGGCGTGCGGGCGGCGGTGCGGCAGGACTCCTGGCTGCTGGGGCTGGTCCCCGGGCGCAGGGAGCTCCTGCTCGGGCTGCCGCTGCTCGCGGGGCTGACCACCGCCGAGCTGGACGCGGTGCTCGCCCACGAGCTGGGCCACTACGGGCACTTCGACACCCGGCTCGCCCCGCTCACGGCCCGCAACCGCGCCGGACTGCACCGGATCCTGCTGCGCTACGCGCAGTCCCGCGGTATCGGCAGAGGCATCGGCCAACTGTTCGCCCGCTACGCGGAGTTCTGCCTGCGGGTGAGCCTGCCGGTCGCGCGCGCCCAGGAACTCGCGGCCGACCGGGTGTCCGCGCGGGTCGCCGGCCGGACGGCCACGGCCTCGGCGCTGCGGCAGGTGCGGGCGCTCGGCGCGGCGTACGCCCGGTACCGCGCGGAGCAGGTGGACAGCGGCCTCGCACTCGGACTGCGTCCGCCGGCCGAGGACGTCCTGCCCGGATTCCGCCGCTTCCTCGCCACCGGCGCCTGGCGCGAGGAGGCTCAGCGGCTGCTCGACGACCCGCCGCGCGAGCGGGTCTCGCCCTACGACTCGCACCCGCCGATCGAGGAGCGCCTCGCACGGATCGAGGCGCTGCCGGAGGAGGCGGCCCCGCTGGACGCGCAACGACCGGCCGACGGCCCGGCGTTCGGGCTGCTGCGAGAGCCCGCCACACCGACCCGGCGGATTCTCGCGGCGGGCGCGGGCGCGGGCGCGGGAGCGGCGGGAGCGGGCGCGGGAGCGGGAGCGGCGGGAGCGGGCGCCGGCGCGGCGCAGCAGCGCGAACTACCGTGGGACGCACTGGCCGACGCCGTCGGCCAGGCCGAACTGCTGGCGGAGGCGGAGCCGTTGCGGCGTTCCGCGCACGCGGTGCTGCGCCGCCGGGACGACCTCGAGTCGATCCTCGATGCCGTGGACGCGGGGCGCTGGGCCGAACTCGTCGAATGGATGCCGCGCAAGGGCACGACGCCCGGCATGTCCGTGTCCGCGAGCGGAACCGCGGCCTCCGACGCCCTCTACTCGCTCGTCCTGCGGTCACTGGTCGAGCGGGGGCGCGGGCGGTGGCGGATGGACGCCGCGCGCGGCCGGGTCCTGGAACTCGACGAGGGGATCGACCCCGCGCTCGGCCCCGCGGTCGACGCCGCGACGGACGCCTCGGCTCCGGACACCGGCCCGCTGCGCCGCCTGCTGGCCTCCGACGGCACCACGGGAGCCGCCGCGGCCACCTCCGCCGGGCCGACCCGGACGGCCCGCTCGGTCACGGCCAGGTCCGAGCCCCCGCGTTGAAGGCCGTCGCGTCGCTGTGGACCGGGACGACGCACAGCAGGTGTCCGCCCGGCGCGCGCAGCACGCGGCACTCCAGCCACCGCCCCACCTGCACGGCGCCGAGGGCGAGCAGGCGGGCGGTCTCTGCCGCCACGTCGTCGGTCTCGATGTCGAGGTGGAAGCGGGCTTCGCCGTCGACGGACTGGACGTAGGCGGCGAGGCCGGGCAGCGCCCCGTGCAGCGCCGTGAACTGCGGCTCGGCGGGGACGGATCCGGCCGGTGCGCCGAGCGCGGCCGACCAGAAAGCGATGGCCGCGGCGGCCTCGGGCCCCGGGGCGTCGATCAGGAGGGCGTACACGCGACTCCGATGCATGCGCCGCACAGTAGCCGCCCGGGGGGCCGCTGCGGCAGCCCCTGCCTCTGACGGCCCAACGCCGTTGCGCGCGGAGCTGCTTGGATTCGACCGCGCCCATCGGCTCCGGCAGTGCGGCGAGCGCGGCCCGCGCCTCGGACGAACTCCACGTTGTTCTGGAGGGAGTCGGGCCGGCCGCCGATCCGGTGACCCACCACGCCGAGCTGCCGGTCCCACAGCGCCTGACAGAAGTCCTCACCGCAGACCGCGGGTGTTCGCAGGCAGGCCCCACCGCGACCGCCTCCGGACCGAACTCCGCGCGCAGCCCGGGCGATCCCCGTTCGGGGGCGGTCGGCACGACCCGCGCGGCCGGCGGGCCCCGCGGATACGCCTCCAGTTCCGGCGGGCAGGACCGCTCCTGGACCTCCGTCCCAGCGGGTCGGGCTGCTCCGGCCGGGGGTTGCGCTGACCGCCGCCGGCTCGGCGGTGGCGTCCCCGATCCGTGTTCTCAACCATGGCCCCGATCATGCCGGTCACCGCTGACAAGCCCGGCGCGGACCGGATTCGGTTGCGCGCGGCTGGGAGACTGGGTTCGTGGACGACGAGGCTTTGCGGCAGGTGGAGGTGGCGACCGCGCTGCAGTGGGCGGCCGGTGGGCCGAACTCTCCGGTCGCCGGGGCGTTGGGGCGCGAGCTCGCCGACCGCCTGACCGGGTTACAGGTCGCGGTCCTGGTCGAGGGGGTGAGCGATCAGGCCGCGATCCACGCGCTGGCGGCGCTGAGCGGGCGGAACCTTCGCGCGGAGGGCGTCTCCGTGCTGCCGATGGGCGGGGCGATGAGCGTCGGACGGTTCCTGGACGTGCTCGGCCCGCGCGGGCTCGACGTCCGGCTCGCGGGGCTGTGCGACGCGGGCGAGGAGCAGTACGTCCGCCGTGCCCTGGAGCGGGCCGGCCTGGGATTCGGCCTCGATCGGAGCGGGATGGAGGCGCTCGGGTTCCACACGTGCGTCGCGGACCTGGAGGAGGAACTGATCCGCGCGCTCGGCGTCGAGGTGGCGCACGAGGTGATCGAAGCGGAGGGCGAGCTGCGGGCGTTCCGCACGTTCCAGCGGCAGCCCGCGCAGCAGGGACGCGGTGCGGCGCGGCAGATCCGCCGCTTCCTCGGCACGACCAGCGGCCGGAAGGCGCACTACGCACGCGCGCTGGTCGAGCGGCTGACTCCGGCGCAGGTTCCGGCGCCGTTGGCGCGGCTGCTCGCGGACATCTGACGCGCCGTCGGCAGGCCGGCGGTCGGCGGCTCCGGCGGGCCGCGAGTGGCGGTAGGGTGCGGGTGCGTGACGGGAGAAACGGGTGAGGTGCGCGGGGACGCGCTGCCCTCGCGGGCGCTGCGGGTGGCCGCCGCGCAGGATCGGGCCCGGGCCGGGGACGTCGCGGCCAACGCGGCCACCGTCGCCACCAGGGTGCGCGAGGCGGCGCGGGCCGGGGCGCGGGTGGTGGTCTTCCCGGAGAAGTTCCTCAGCGGCTACGAGCCCGAGCTGATCCGCGCCGATCCGCGCAACTGCGCGGTCCACGACTGGCGGCTGGGGCTGGGGCTGGGGATCTGCTACGACTCCGGGTTCCCCGAGCACGCCCGGGCGGCGGCGCTGGACGGCTGCCACGCATACCTCGTCGGCGCGCTGTTCGGCGTCGGCAACGGGCACCACGAGTCGCGCACCTGGTTCCCGGCCCGGGCGCTGGAAGCCGAGCGGATGCTGAGCGACCTGCGCGCCGCCGCGCCGCGGGGCCCCCGCGCCCGCCACCGCCTCGCCTGAGCTTCCGTCCCTTGGCCCTAACCCCTGAACCGCCGCGAGCGAACGAGAGGAGCCGGCGTTGATCTGGCACGACCTGTGGAGCATTCAGATCCCGGCCGCCGAGAAGGTCCTGCGCACCGTCCTGGTCTACGCCGGACTGGCCGTGCTGCTGCGGCTCGGCGGCAAGCGGGACCTGGCCCAGCTCAACAGCTTCGACCTGGTGGTCATGCTGCTGCTGTCCAACGTCGTGCAGAACGCGGTGATCGGCAGCGACAACAGCCTCTCCGGCGGCCTGCTGGGCGCGGTGGTGCTGGTCGCGCTCAACGCCGTGACGGTCCGGGTGGTCAACCGCTACCCGCGGATGGTGAAGCTGTTCGAGGGGCGCTCGACCACCCTGATCCGCAACGGGCAGGTGATCCAGAAAGCCGTGCACCGGCTCGGCCTGCGACGGGCCGACGTGGTGGCCGCCTGCCGCCGCCAGGGTGCGGACGACATCAGCGAGATCGCCGATGCCACCCTCTCCCCCGGCGGCGCGCTGGTCGTCACGCTCGACGAGGACCACCGGGACGTCACCGTCGGCGAGCTGCGCCGCGAGAACGAGCGCCTGCTCGCCGTGATCCGCGGTGAACTCGCCGAGATGGAACGGCGCCTGGCTCCGCCGAGGGCCTGACGGCCGGCGGTCGGTGCCCGTGGGCGGCCGTTGCGCCCGAGCAGAGCCGGTGCGGCCTGCGGTCCGCACCGACCGCGCAACCCGCGCCGGACGCGCCCCGCGCCGCCGACCGGGAAGCTGACGCCCCGTCGACGGCGCCGTTCGAGCGACCCGCACCCGTCCCGCACGGCACCCGGCGGCGCCGACCCCGGAGTAGGTCGGAACGCCGCCGGGCCACGTGCCGGCGGGGCCTCGCCTACCGCCCGTCTACCGGTGGCACCACATCGGGGCCGGGCCGATGTTGGCGATGTAGCGGGCGGAGGCGTACGCCCAGTGGCCGCTCGGGAGCCGGTACCAGATGTGGTTGCCGTTGACCCACTGGCCGGTGACCTTGCAGGAGATGTCGACCACCTGGTGGTAGCGCAGCGAGCCGACGACGCGGGCGCTCGTGCTCGGCGCGTTGCGGACCAGCAGCCCGGTGCGCGCGATCACCCTCCCCTTGTAGACGGGCTGCGGCGTCGTCGTCGCGGTGTCGTGCACGACGGCCGGGGCTCGGCTGACCGGGGCTCGGGTGACCGGGGCGGCGGTCGCGGTGAGGCCGGTGGTGGCGGTGATCGCGCAGGCGGCGGCAGCCGCGACGGTGGCGATCCTACGGATGGCAGGCTGGACGGTCATGTCCACTACACTCCATGGGATGAGCAGGCCCCGCTCAGGGGCCGAAGGGAGAGGCCGGCAGCCTCCGTCACGCCGGTGACCACGCCGGTGACCGGCGGAAAGGCTGGGCCCAGGGATGCCGGCACCGATGAGCAGAAGCGGTTTCGCCCGGCGTCGCCCACGCTAGGACAGCCACGCTGGGTATGCAATTCGTGGCCTTCGGTGGCTGTCCGTAGTCGCCGCCGCTGTCGTCACTCCTCTCCGCGCCAGCGGCGGCGGAGGGTGTGGGCGGCCGCCTTGGGGCGGCGGTCGCGGGTGAAGACGCCCTTCTTGTTGCCGTCGGCGCGGGTGAGTTGCGGCTTGGTCGCGAAGTCGGCGAAGTTCCAGACCTGTTCGCCGATCACTGCGTCGATCCGGTCGAAGACCCGGTGGTAGGCGTCCAGGAAACGGGCCTGGTACTCCTCGGACCAGGGCATGTCGACGACCGCGTGCAGGCCGGGGATGGTGTCCGCGCCGTACTCGGTGATGATGATCGGCTTGCCGAACTTCTCGGCCCACTCCCGCAGTTCGGCCTCCAGCGCGGCCTCGGCGGCCCGCAGGTCGCCGATGTGCCGGTACCAGCCGTAGTAGCGGTTGAGCATCAGCACGTCGGAGAGGTCGGAGATGGCGCAGGTGGCCGGCCGGTCGGAGCCCACACTCGCGAAGCCGACCGGGCGGGTCGGATCGAGGCGGCGGGTCTCCTCGAACAGCGGAGTGAAGTAGTCGCGGGCCGGATCGCCGAGTGTGTCCGGCTCGTTGGCGATGGACCACAGCACCACGCAGGGGTGGTTGCGGTCGCGGGCGACGAGTTCCCGGATCGCCTGGAGGTGGGTCCGCCGGGCGGCCGCGCCGATGGTCCGCTCACTGAAGGTCTCGTGGGTCGCGGCCTCGCCGTGCTGGGTCATCCGGAGGTTGAGGCCGACGGCCGCCGTCTCGTCGATGACCACGACGCCGTGCCGGTCCGCGTAGTCGAGGACCTCCTCGGCGTACGGGTAGTGGGAGGTGCGGAAGGAGTTGGCCCCGATCCAGTCCATCAGGGCGAAGTCGTGGACCATCAGCGCGTCGTCGTGGCCCTTGCCGCGCACCGGCGCGTCCTCGTGCCGGCCGAAGCCGCGGAAGTGGAACGGCTCGCCGTTGATGAGGAGTCGCGTGCCGCGCACCTCCACCGTCCGGATGCCGACCGGGAGTTCGTAGGTGTCGGCGAGTTCGCCGTCCGGGGTGGTGAGGCGGGCCTCCAGGCCGTAGAGGTAGCCGTCCCCGGGCGCCCAGGGATGTGCGGCGGGGACGGTGAGGACGCCGTCACCGCCCTCCGCGGTGGCGACCACGGCGCCCGCCGCGTCACGGAGGACGACCGAGACGGCCACCGCGTCGCCACGTCCCGCCTCGTCGCCCGCGTGCGCGACGGCGTAGCGGACGGTCCCGGTTCCGCCGTCCAGCTCGGTCTCCACCGCGATGCCGGTGATGCGGGTGTGCGGGGTGGTGTGCAGCCAGACCGGCCGGTGCAGGCCCGCGTAGTTGAAGAAGTCGTGGAAGTAGTTCTGCCACCGCGCGCCCGTCACCGGCGAGTTCTCGACCTGGCCGGGCGGGATCGAGGACCAGGTCAGCTCGTTGTTCACGACCACGGTGACCCGCACCTCCGCGCCGGGGCGCGCCAGGCCGGTCAGGTCGGCCTCGAACGGCGTGTAGCCGCCCTCGTGTTCGGCGACCCGGATGTCGTCGACCCAGACCACGGCCCGGTGGGTGGCGGCGTCGAAGCGCAGCAGGATCCGCCCGTCGCCCCAGCCGCGCGGCACCCGCACCCGTGTCTGGTACCAGGCGTCGCCGACGTGGTCGCGGATCGCGAGGTCGGGGACGACGTCGTTGTAGCTGGCGGGCACCGGCATCTCCCGGGCCTCCGCCAACTCCCCCCGCCACCAGCCCTCCTGGCGTCCGACGCCCTCCGGGTCGAGGCGGAAGGACCACAGGCCGGACAGGCACTTGCGCTCGCGGGTCGCGCTGTCCTGGGGCCGCAGCAGGGACAACCCCGGCCCCGCGCCCCGGAGTCCGCCCCGCCCGTCGTCGAATCCGGTGGTGCCGGTACCCATCGCACGCTCCCGTCCGCGAAGATCACGCCGTCGGGCACGAGCATCGGGGGAAGGCCCCCCGGCAATCAAGACCGCAGCACGACCGCCGCAAGACCGCAGCACGACCGCAGGGCGCGGCCGGCCCGGAAACGCACCGGTGCCCGGGCCGACCGGAAGGACATCCGGCCGCCCCGGGCACCGGGATCGGCTCAGCTCACCGCCGGCTCACGCCGACCGGCGTCGGCTCGCCGCGGGGGCGGTGCTCAGCGCAGGTCGAAGCGGTCCGCGTTCATGACCTTGTTCCAGGCCTGGACGAAGTCGTTGACGAACTTCTCCTTGGCGTCGTCCGCGGCGTAGACCTCCGCGAGCGCGCGCAGCTCGGAGTTGGCGCCGAAGACCAGGTCGACCCGGGTGCCGGTCCACTTGACGGCGCCGGAGGCGTCGCGGCCCTCGTAGACGTCCTTGGCGTCGGAGGTCGGCGCCCAGGTGGTGTCCAGGTCGAGCAGGTTGACGAAGAAGTCGTTCGTCAGCGTGCCCGGGCGGTCGGTGAAGACGCCCAGCTTCGAGCCGTCGAAGTTGGCGTCCAGGGCGCGCAGGCCGCCGACCAGGACGGTCATCTCCGGGGCGGTCAGCGTGAGCAGGTTCGCCCGGTCGACCAGCAGGAACTCCGCACCCAGGCGGTTGGCCTTGCCGAGGTAGTTGCGGAAGCCGTCGGCCTTGGGCTCGATGGCGGCGAAGGACTCGACGTCGGTCTGCTCCTGCGAGGCGTCGACGCGGCCCGGCGCGAACGGCACGGTCACCGGGACGCCGGCGTCCTTGGCCGCCTTCTCCACGGCTGCGGCGCCGCCGAGGACGACGAGGTCGGCGAAGGAGACGCGCTTGTTGCTGCCGGCCTTCTCCTGCTCGGTGTTGAAGGTCTCCTGGACGCCCTCCAGGGCGCGCAGCACCTGCGCGAGCTGGTCGGGGTTGTTGACCTCCCAGTTGCGCTGCGGCTCCAGGCGGATGCGGCCGCCGTTGGCGCCGCCGCGCTTGTCGCTGCCGCGGAAGGAGGAGGCCGCGGCCCAGGCGGCGCCGACGAGCTGGCTGACGCCGAGGCCGGTCTCCAGGATGCGGGCCTTGAGGGCGGCCACGTCGGCGTCGTCGACCAGGTCGTAGGTGCGGGCCGGCAGCGGGTCCTGCCAGACCAGCTCCTCGCTGGGGACCTCCGGGCCGAGGTAGCGGGCCAGCGGGCCCATGTCGCGGTGGGTCAGCTTGAACCAGGCGCGGGCGAAGGCGTCCGCGAACTCCTCCGGGTTGTCCTTGAAGCGGCGCGAGATCCGGTCGTAGACCGGGTCGAAGCGCAGCGCCAGGTCGCTGGTGAGCATGGTCGGCTGGTGCTTCTTGGACGGGTCGTGCGCGTCCGGGACGGTGCCGGCGCCGGCGCCGTCCTTCGGCCGCCACTGGTTGGCGCCGGCCGGGCTCTGGAACAGCTCCCACTCGTACGCGTAGAGGGTCTCGAAGAAGCTGTTGTCCCACTGGGTCGGGGTGGGCGTCCAGGTCACCTCCAGGCCGGAGGTGATGGTGTCCGGGCCCTTGCCGGTGCGGTAGGTGCTCTTCCAGCCCAGGCCCTGCTGCTCCAGCGGCGCGGCCTCGGGGTCGGGGCCGACGTTGTCGGCCGGGCCGGCGCCGTGGGTCTTGCCGAAGGTGTGGCCGCCGGCGATGAGGGCGACGGTCTCCTCGTCGTTCATCGCCATCCGGCGGAAGGTCTCGCGGATGTCGCGGGCCGAGGCCAGCGGGTCCGGGTTGCCGTTGGGGCCCTCGGGGTTGACGTAGATGAGGCCCATCTGGACGGCGCCGAGCGGCTCCTCCAGCTCGCGGTCGCCGGTGTAGCGCTCGTCGCCGAGCCAGGTGGTCTCCGGGCCCCAGTAGACGTCCTCCTCCGGCTCCCACACGTCGGCGCGGCCACCGGCGTAGCCGAAGGTCTTGAAGCCCATGGTCTCCAGGGCGACGTTGCCGGCGAGGATCAGCAGGTCGGCCCAGGAGATCTTGCGGCCGTACTTCTTCTTGACCGGCCACAGCAGGCGGCGGGCCTTGTCCAGGCTGACGTTGTCCGGCCAGCTGTTCAGCGGGGCGAAGCGCTGCTGGCCGGCGCCGGCGCCGCCGCGGCCGTCGCTGATCCGGTAGGTGCCGGCGCTGTGCCAGGCCATGCGGATCATCAGCGGGCCGTAGTTGCCGAAGTCGGCCGGCCACCAGTCCTTGGAGTCGGTGAGGAGCTCGGCGATGTCGCGCTTGACGGCCGGGAGGTCGAGGCTCAGGAACTCGGCGCGGTAGTCGAAGTCCGGGCCCATCGGGTCGGACTCGGCGGGGTTCTTGGCCAGCACCTTGAGGTTCAGGCGGTCCGGCCACCACTGGCGGTTGCCGCCGCCCTGCGTCGGGTGAAGGGCTCGGTTGCCGTGCGCGACGGGGCACTGGGCCGCCGCCTCCGGCTCACCTTCCGTCTTGGGGTCGGCGATGATCGCGTCGTGGTTGTCCGTCATTGCTCTGCGCTTCCTTCCGGGCTGGGCGGGCCGCGGCCCCGGTCCGGTACCGGGTCGCATCGATCGGGGCGCCGGGAGCCCGGGCGGGTCTCCCCGCCCACGCGTCATCGTCGCCGCCCGTGTGCCGTTACGCCACAGGTGGCGACCACTATCCCGATCTCCGCCGGAACCGATCCTACGATGGACTAGGTCTAAGTCAAGATTCTAGTCAGTGACCGGTGCGTGTCCAGGCGGGCACCCCGGCCCTCCCGGATCGCCCCGGATCGCGCCCCGTCCAGTATTCCGCGACGCTCCGCGCGCGAGGCGGTGCGACCCCGCTCGTTCGGGCGAAGTTCCGCTGCTATGGCTCTGCTGTTCGCCACCAGCGGGCTGTTCGCGACTGCCGGCCACGACGGCCGATCATGACGGCCGTCCGCGACGGCGGTCGGCGGCTCAGCGGCGGAGGAAGCGCGCGGTCACGGTCACCGCCGTCGCCGTCGGCGCCATCCCGAGCGGGTTCCAGCCCACGCCGAACTCGCCGCGGTCGACCGCGACGTCCGCGGTGAGCGTGACGGCGTCCGGCCCGGACTCGAGGATCCGCGCCTCCAGGGGCAGCGGCTTCCCGACGCCGTGCACGGTCAGCACCCCCTCGATCCGCACCACGCCGACGCCGCCGCCCCGCCCGCCGGACTCCGGGGCGCCGGCCCCCTGCACCCGGTACACGATCTCGGGGTGCGCCTCCGCGTCGAGGATCGCCCCCGAGCGGAGATGGTCGTCACGCCGCGTGTTGCCGGTGTCGACCGAGGCGGTGCCGATCACCAGGTCTCCCGCGGCCGTGCCGTCCTCGGCGACCCGCCCCGAGCCGTGCACGGCGCCGAAGCGCCCGTGGACCGTCACCAGGCCCCAGATGCTCTTCGAGGTGAAGGCGACGCTCGTCCCGGCCGGGTCGAGTTCCCAGGAGCCCGCCGCGCCGCCCTTCACCAGGTCCCGGGGTATCGCCGCCTCGGGCGACGCACCGCCGCCCTCCGCCGCGCCGCCCTCCGCCGCGCTGCCGTCCGTTTGACTGCCCGTTCCGCTCTCCGTGGCCATCCTGGCTGCTCCTCCGTGCGCGCGACGAGGGTGCGGGCAGGACGCGCCCGCACACGGGACACCGTCACGGTAGCCCGCCTGACGGGACGTCAGGTAGCGATTGCGGCGTCCTGCGCGGGCGTCAGGGCTCCAGCGGCAGGGAGGCGCAGGTGGAGGCGGCCGGCTTGCCGGAGAGCCGGTCGGTGATCCAGCCGATCGCGGCGGTCTGGTCGGCGATCATCGGAGCCAGGTGGTTGGTGAGCAGCTTGTCGCCGAGGTTCGGCAGGACGACCGGCACGTAGTCGACGTCCGCGCCCTTCGCGCACCAGTCGGCGGCGAGCTGCCGGGCCTGGGAGTGGACGACGATGTCGTCCTCGGTCCCGGTGGCGATCCGCACCGGCACGGCCGGCCTGATCGTGCCGATCCGCTGCTCGGCGAGGACGGCCTGGATCTCCGGGCTGGCGTCGACGATCTGGCTCAGGGTTCGCCCGTCGGAGGTCCAGGAGCTGCTGGAGCGGAAGCCGTAGCCGAGGATGGCGTCCCCGGTGCACATGGTCGACAGGTCGTTCAGCGCGGACTGCCCGGCGGAGTTCATGTCCTGTTCGAGCACCGACTTCAGCTGCGGGTAGGTCTGCACCAGCCCGTTGATCGACCAGCCGAGCGCGCCCGCCAGCGCGCTGCCGTCGATGCCGGTGATGACGGTCCGCAGGTTCGCCGGCGGGGCTCCGGCGTAGGCGCCGACGACGTTCAGCTCCGGCGCGTAGCTCGACTGCAGCTCGGCGGCCGAGGCGCTGGCGCCGCCGCCCTGGCTGTAGCCGTACAGGGCGATCCTGCTGGCCGAGGTGAGGTCGGTGTCCGGCAGCGAGAGGGCGGCGCGGGCCGCGTCGAGCAGGGCGTGGCCCTCGTCGACCCGGTTGACGTAGGTGTGCAGCCGGTCGGTGGTGCCGAGGCCGACGTAGTCGGTGACGACGACGGCGACGCCCTCCGCGAGCAGCCGGTAGACGGAGAGGTCGTCGTAGCCGACGGAGACCGTCTGACCGGTGATCGTCAGCGGGTTCTGCAGGGCGAGGGAGGGCGCGCACTGGTCGCCCTGGCCCATGGTGCCGGAGGCGAACGCGACCAGCGGGCGGGCGCCGCCGCCCGTCCAGGGCACGGTGGGCTGGATGTAGGCGCCGGTGACGGCGACGGGCTGCCCGTCGGTGTCGGTCGACTTATACATCAGCCGGGTCGCGGTGCCGGGGAGCGGCCCGGTCAGGCCCGGCAGTGAGAGCGCCAGCGGCAGCGGCTCGCTGCGGACCAGCGCGCCGTTCGCGCTGGGGAGCTCGGCGGGCGGGTCGTAGAAGGCGGGGATGGTGACGCCGCGCGAGACCTCCTGCGGGGTGGCGGTCGCGGCGGAGGCGGCGGTGGGCGCGGCGAGGCCGGCGGCGGCGAGCGCGGCGACGGCGGCGGCGACCAGCAGGCGCGGGGTCCGGCGGGGACGGCGGGGCGTCCGCGGATGCGCGGCCGTCGCGGCTTGAACGGCCGTCGCGGCCTGCGCGGAGATCGCGGCGTCGCCGGCGGCTGATGCGGTGCTGCTGTGTCCCATGGCCACTCCTGCCCGTCTGCACTCCTTCGTGCGCCCAGCAGGTTCTTACTCGCCGCCGGGCTGATCGGAGGCTAACGCCGCGCCGCGCGCCCTGTTAACCCGCCGGTAAGTTACGGAAAGGTAACTTCCTACTCGGTAAGTTCCCGGGCGTCCGGCGGGGTGCCGCTCGTAGCACCCGGGTATGACGGCCGGTACGGCTCTCCCGTGTGACGACCGCGTACGGCCCGCGTTCCCACCGTTCCGGACTTGACCTCGATCAGGCGAGACCACCGCGCCGCCGGACCCGCCGCGGCGCTGCCGCCGGCCGCGACGGGCAGCGACCGGCGCACGCCCAGGGGGCACCTCGACACCCCCGGTGGGGCGGCATACGCTCGGGCTGCCGGGGTTGCCGGGGTTGCCGGTCCATGATCGTCAGGAGTCGTCGATGCATCCGTTCCGCGCCGCCGTGGAGGCCAAGGACCACGCCGCGATCGAGGCGCTGCTCGCCGAGGACGTCGTGTTCCTCAGCCCGGTGGCGTTCAAGCCCTACCCGGGCAAGCCGATCACCGCCGCCGTGCTGCGCGCGGCGGGACGCGTCTTCCAGGACTTCCGCTACGTGCGCGAACTCGGGCGGGAGGGCGACCGCGACCTGGGCTTCGTCTTCAAGGCGACGGTCGACGGCCGCGAGGTGCACGGCTGCGACTTCCTTCACCTCGACGAGGACGGCCTGATCGACGAGTTGACGGTGATGGTCCGCCCGATGAGCGGTGCCCAGGCCCTCGCGGCGGCGATGGGCGCCCAGTTCGAGCGGATCACCGCGGAGGCGGCGGCCGGCTCACATGGGCAGTGAGAGCAGCCTGACGGCGCCGGTGGGGCGCCCGGCGCCCTCGTGCAGGGCGGTCCACATGGTCACCAGCGGCATCGGCACCGGCCCGCCGGGCTGCTCGACGTGGACGTCCGCGTCGAGCGGCTGCCAGCCCAGGCTGCCGTAGAGGGGGATGAGGGAGGCGCGGCAGAACAGCAGGCCGTGGCGCGGGCCGAGGGTGCGGGCGTGGGCCATGGCCGCCGCGACGACCTGCCGCGCGAGTCCCCGCCGGCGCAACCCCGGCGCGACGGCCACCCCGCCGACCCCGGCGACCTCGGTCGTCTGGGTGCCACTGATCGCCAGGGGCAGCACGGCCAGGCCGGCGTGGGCCACGAGGCGGCCGTCGTACCGGATGCCGATGTGGTGCTCGGTGGGCAGCCAGGTCAGGCCCAGGTGGGCGGAGTCGAAGGGGTCGGGGTCGTCGCCGAGGATCTCGCGGCGGTCGGCCTCCGTGTAGTGCGCGAGCCGCTCGGGCCGGCCGGGCCGCGGCGGCGCGGCGGGCCGGACGGAGGGGGGAGCGGGCGGCTGGGGGTCTGCCATCCGGTCATCATGCCCTCCGTGCGAGCCCGCGCCAACGGCGGTCGGGGGAGCGGGCGTTGGTCAGGACGCCCCGGCCGTTCCCGATCGCCGCCCGCGGGCCAGGGCGAGGAGCTCGCGGGTGGTCTCCAGGGCCCAGGGGTCCAGCGCGCGCGGGCTGTCGCTGATCGAGAGCAGGGCGCCGCGGGTGGTCTCGGCGCGGACGGTCGCGGCCCATTCCTCGCGGCGCTCGACCTCGGGGCGGATCATCAGGCTGTCCGGGTCGTTGCGCCAGAACACCCCGTGCTGCCAGGCGCGCGCCCGCACGTTGCGGGTGGCGTTGGCCTGGGCGGGCGCGGTGGCGCCGCCGTCGGGGGCGTCCCAGGTGGCGGCGATGTCGGGGCCGACGCGCATCCCGTCGACCAGCCCCACCGACGGCAGCTGCGGCGCGCCGCAGCCGAGCAGCCAGGACTCCGGGCCGATGGCCTCGCGGACGGCGCGCAGCGCCGCGCGGTAGGCCTGGACGCCGGTGGTGCCGGGCTCGTGCCGGCGGCCTTCGATCGCCCCGGCGTAGATGAAGTCGATCTTGAAGTAGTCGATGCCGAGCGCGCGCAGCGTGCCGAACACCTCGGCGAGGTAGGCGGCGGCGCCGGGGTGGGTGATGTCCAGGGCGGTGCACTCGTCGCGGACGGCGTGCCCGGCGGAGACCGGCTCGCCGGTGCGCGGGTCGGTGACCGCCCAGTCCGGGTGCTCGGCGAGGATCCGGCTGCCGCGGCCGAGCAGCAGGGGCGCGGTCCAGATGCCGGCCCGGTGCCCGCTCTCGCGGATGCGGCGGATCAGGCCGGGCAGGTCGCCGAAGCGCCCGGTCCAGTCCAGCCAGTCGCCCACCCCGGCCTGGTACCCGTCGTCGAGCTGGATCACGTCGTGGCGCAGGTCGAGCTTGGCCATCGCGTCGAGGTCGTCGAGGACGTCGCCGGCCGTGACCTCGTGCCAGTACTGGTACCAGGAGCACCACACGGTCGGCGCCGGGCGCGACGCGGGGGCCGGGGCGGGTGCGAAGGCGGCGAAGCCGGCCGCCCAGGCGGCGAGCGCCTGCTGGAGGCCCTCCCCCGCCGCGGCGCCGCGCCGGTGGACCTGGGTGCCGACCGCCTCGGCGTCGCTGCTGATCTCCAGGACCCCGTCCGCCCGCAGCCGGGCGCGGATCCGGGGGACGTGGCGCTCCGCCTCGGCCGCGTCCGCCACGCCGAAGACCTGCACCGGCCCGCCGTCTCCGGGGTCGACCGCGAGCACGCCCTCGCTCTGGAAGACGCCCTCGGGCTGCGCCTGCGCGTAGTGGCTGTCCAGGGCGAGGTCGTTGGCGGAGGTGGGGCGGTAGGGCGCGGCGGTGACGGGCAGCGTGTCGGTGACGCTCCAGGACTGCCAGCCCTCGACGTGGATCAGGGCCCGCGCCGGGTCCACGGGCAGTTCGGCGAGCACGGCGAAGGGGGCGGGGGCGGAGGGGCCTGAGGTCATGCGCGGGTTCCGTTCGGTTCGGCGTCCGCGCCGGACGATTCCGGCGCCGATCAAGCAGAGTGCACGATGGGACCCGTCCATGTCTGCACCGTCTCCACCGTCTCCACCGCCTGCGAAGGGGAACCCCGCCCATGCTGCGCAACTCCGCCCGGCTGACCGGCACTTCCGGACTTCCGCTGACCTGGCTCGGCGCCAACTACTGGTCCCGTACCGGCGGCCCGCTGATGTGGCGCTCCTACGACCCCGCCGTCGTCGACGAGGAGTTGCGCACGCTGCGCGCGCACGGCCTGGACATGACCCGGTCGTTCTTCTACTGGCCCGACTTCATGCCGACCCCCACCACCGTGGACGAGGAGAAGTGCGCGGACTTCGCGGACTTCCTCGACCGCCACCACACGCTGGGCATGACGACCGTGCCGACCTTCATCGTCGGCCACATGTCCGGCGAGAACTGGGATCCGGCCTGGCGCGCCGGGCGCGACCTGTACAGCGACGTCTGGATGGTGGCCCGGCAGGCCTGGTTCGCCGGGCAGATGGTCCGCCGCTTCGGGGGGCACCCGGCGGTGGCGGGCTGGCTGGTCTCCAACGAGATGCCGATCTACGGCGAGCGGACCGAGGACCGCGAGGCGGTGGCCTCCTGGGCGCAGATCGTCGTGGACGCGGTGCGCGCGGCCGGCGGCCGGCAGCCGGTGTCGCTCGGCGACGGCGCCTGGGGCCGGGAGAACACCGGGCGGGAGAACGGCTTCTCGGTGCGGGAGGCCGCCGCGCTCTGCGACTTCCTCGGCCCGCACGTCTACCGGATGGAGGACGATCCGGTGCGGCAGCACCACGCGGCCGCCTGGGTCTGCGAGTTGACCGGGACCTTCGGACGGCCCGTGGTGCTGGAGGAGTTCGGGGTGAGTTCGGACTTCGTCTCCGGCGCCAACGCCGCGCACTACTACCGGCAGACCCTGCACAACTCGCTGCTGGCCGGGGCCACCGGCTGGATCGCCTGGAACAACACCGACTACGACGACCTGGCCTCCCAACCCCCGTACCTGCACCACCCGTTCGAGATGCACTTCGGCCTCACCGACCGGCACGGCCGGCCCAAGCCGCAGTTGGAGGAGATGCGCGCCTTCCGCGAGGTGCTGGAGCGGACCGACGCCGGCCGACTGCACCGCGCGCCGACGGAGACCGCCGTGGTGGTCTCCTCCTACCTGGACACCGCCTACCCCTTCACCCATCCGCAGGACGGCCCGCACGTGCTGGCCTGCACCCGGCAGTCCTGGGTGGCCGCCCGGCTGGCGGACCTCGCGCCGGGCGTGACGCGGGAGAGCGACGGGCTCACGGCCGAGGCGCGGCTCTACCTGGTGCCGTCCACCAAGCAGCTGCTCTCCCCCACCTGGCACCGGCTGGTGGAGCTGGCCGAGGGCGGCGCCACGGTCTACGTCTCCTACTCCGCCGGCGCGCACGACGAGCAGCGCGGGCCCTGGTACCCGCAGCTCGACGAACTCTTCGGCGTGCGGCACCAGTTGGCGTACGGGCTGGTGGACCCGATCGAGGACGACACGGTGGTGTTCACCTTCCGCTCCCCGCTCGGGCCGATCGCCGCCGGAGGCACGCTCTCCTTCCCGGCGGCGGGCACGGCCGACAGCCGGGTCTTCCTGCCGGTGGAGCCGGACGGCGCGGAGGTGCTGGCGGTGGACGGGCGCGGGCGGCCCGCGCTGCTCCGCCGCCGCGTCGGGGCCGGCTCCCTCGTACTGTGCACCTACCCGCTGGAGCACATGGCGGCGCTCACCCCGCGCGCCAACCCCGAGGACACCGGCCCGCTGTACGCCGCGCTCGCGGCGGAGGCCGGCGTCGACCTCCCGGTCGCGGTCGCCGACCGGCGGGTCGCGGTGGACCGGCTGCGGCACGAGGACGGCCGGGAGTTCGTCTGGCTGGTCAGCCAGGCCGCCGGGGAACTGACCGTCCGGCCCGCGGTGGCCGGCGGCCGCGTCCTGCACGACCTGGACGGCGCGCCGGTGGAGGCCGTGACCCTGCCGCCGTACGGGGTCCGGGTGCTGGAGCTGCGCGCGGGGTGACTTCCGGTCCTGCGGCTGCGCAGGTCAACCGGTGCGCAGACCGAGCAACTTGAGGGCGTTCTCCTTCAGGATCAGCGGCCGCACCTCCTCCTTGATCTCCAGCTTCGCGAAGTCCGCGAGCCAGCGGTCCGGGGTGAGCACCGGGTAGTCGGAGCCGAACAGCAGCTTGTGCCGCAGCAGGCTGCCGGACTGGCGGACCAGCTGCGGCGGGAAGTACTTCGGCGACCAGCCGGACAGATCGATCCAGACGTTGGCCTTGTGGGTGGCGATGGAGATCTGGACGTCCACCCACGGCACCGCCGGGTGGGCCATGACGATCCGCAGCCCGGGGAAGTCCGCGGCGACGTCGTCGAGCAGCAGCGGGTCGCTGTACCGCAGGCGGATGCCGCGGCCACCGGGCAGCCCGGCGCCGATGCCGGTCTGCCCGGTGTGGAAGAGGGCGATGGTGCCGAGTTCCTCCAGCGCCTGCCAGAGCGGGTAGTACGCGGGGTCGTTGGGCGCGAAGCCCTGCAGGCCGGGGTGGAACTTGAAGCCGCGCACCCCGAACTGCTCGGCCAGCCGCCGGGCCTGGCGCACGGCGGCCTCCCCGCGCAGCGGGTCGACCGAGCCGAAGGGGATCAGCACGTCGGCGTGCTCGGCGGCCTGCTCGGCGATCTCCTCGCTGGACAGCGCCGGGTGGCCGAGCCCGGTGGCCGCGTCGACGGTGAACACCACGGCGGCCATGGTGCGTTCGCGGTAGTGGTCGGCCAGCGCGGCGACGGTCGGCGTGCGGTCCTGACCGGAGTGGAAGTACGCGGCCGAGGCGTCCAGCAGCTCCTGGTCGAGGGCGAAGTGGCCGTGGCCGTCGGACTCGACGTGGGTGTGCATGTCCAGCGCGGTGATCGCGTCCGGGTCGACGCGCGGTTCGTAGCGGGCGGTCATCGTGGATCCTTCGGTTCGGGACGTTCAGGGCAGCGCACGTCGGGACTTCTGCGCGATCAGCGACAGCAGCAACTCGTCCCGCGCGGCGGCCAGTTCGGACTGGTCGACGCCGTCGAGCTCGGCGTCCACACCGGAGACCAGCAGGGCGGCCAGTTCCGGGGTGAGCCGGGGCTCCCCGAGGTCGTCCATGATGGCCTGGGTGGGCGGTCCGAGGTGCCGAAGGGTGTGCGCGAGTCCGCCGGCGCCGCCGGAGAGGTGCTGGTTGACCAGCGGTCCGAGCAGCGCCCAGCGCAGCCCCGGGCCCTGGGAGATGGCGGTGTCGATGTCGGCCACGCTCGCCACCCCGCGCTCCACCAGCGAGTACGCCTCCCGCCACAGCGCCGCCTGCAGCCGGTTGGCGACGTGGCCGGGGACCTCCTGGCGGACGAGGATCGGCCGCTTGCCGAGCCGGGTGTAGAAGTCGAGGGCGGTGCGCGCGGCCTCGGCAGCGGTACGGCGGCCGGGGACCACCTCGACCAGCGGCATGAGGTGCACGGGGTTGAACGGGTGCCCGACCAGGACCCGTTCGGGGTGGTGGCCGCAGTCCTCCTGCAGCTGACTGGGCGTCAGGCCGGAGGAGCTGGAGGCGATGACCGCCCCGGCGGGCGCGGCGGCGTCCAGGGCGGCGAACAACTCACGCTTGAGGTCGGCGCGTTCGGGCCCGTTCTCCTGCACCCAGTCGGCTCCGGCGACGGCCTCGGCGGAGTCGGCGGTGAACCGCAGCCGGTGCTGTCCGGCGTCCTCGGCGAGGCCGAGCCGCTCCAGCACCGGCCAGACGCCGGCGACGGCCGCCCGCAGCCGCTGCTCGGCGCCGTCGGCCGGGTCGGTGGCGACCACGTCGAGGCCGCGGGCGAGCAGCAGCGCGGCCCAGGACGCCCCGACGACGCCGGTGCCGACCACCGCGGCGGTGCGGATCTCCGCGGCCGACTTCACGCCTCACCTCCGCGCAGGGTGCGGGCGTAGGCGGCGTAGGCGGTGAGCGCCTCCGGGTCGAGCAGGGCGCCGGGCGAGGCGACCTCCTCCGGCGCGGAGCCGCGCAGGATGCGTTTCACGGGGACCTCCAGCTTCTTGCCGGTGCGGCTGTACGGCACGGCGGGGACGCCGACGATGCGGTCGGGGACGTGCCGGGGCGAGAGCGCCGAGCGGATGGCGCGGCTCAGCCGCTCCCGCAGCGCGTCGTCGACGGCCGCGCCGCCGGCCGGCACCACGAAGAGGATGAGGTCGCCCGGCCCGCCCTCGGCGTCCTCCAGGTGCACCACGACGGCGTCCTCGACCTCGTCGAGGTCCTGCAGCACGCGGTAGAACTCGGCGGTGCCCAGCCGCACGCCGCCGCGGTTGAGCGTGGCGTCGGAGCGGCCGGTGATCCGGCAGGTGCCGGCCGCGGTGAAGCGGCACCAGTCGCCGAAGCGGAACAGCCCGGGGAAGTCCTCGTGGTAGGCCGCGCGCAGCCGGGCGCCGTCCGGGTCGCCCCAAAAGCCGACCGGCATCGAGGGCATGGGCGCGGCGATGACGAGCTCGCCGAGTTCGCCGACGACCGGCCGGCCCTGCTCGTCGACGGCCTTCAGGTCGACGGCGAGGCTGGGCGCCGACATCTCCCCCGCGTACACCGGGGTCAGCGGGGAGGCCTGGACCAGCCCGGTGCAGACGTCCGTTCCGCCGCTGCCGACGTTGAGCAGCACCCGGCTGCCGAACTGCTCCGCCACCCAGCGCGCCCCCTCGGGCGGGAACGGGCTGCCGGCGACGCCGAGTTGGCGAAGCCGCGAGAGGTCGAACTCCTCGGGCCGGATCCCGGCGCGGCGGCAGGCCATCAGGTAGCCGGGGCTGGCGCCCATCAGGGTGGCGCCGGTGCTCTCGGCGAGCCGCCACTGCTCGCGCAGGTCGGGGTGGAGCGGGTTGCCGTCGATCATCACCACCGAGGCACGCACCAGCAGCGCCGAGACCAGGCTGTTCCACATCATCCAGGCGGTGGTGGTGAACCAGAGCAGCCGGTCGCCGGGGCCGAGGTCCCAGTGCAGGCCGATGTTCTTCAGGTGCTCGACGAGGATGCCGCCGTGGCCGTGTACGATCGCCTTGGGCCGGCCGGTCGTGCCGGAGGAGAAGAGGATGTAGAGCGGGTGGTCGAAGGGGACCGGCTCGAACTCCAGCGGCTCGCCGGTCCCGGCGGCCAGCTCGGCCCACGGCGTCCAGTCCCCCTCGGGCGGGCGGGTGTGGCCGCCGTAGGGGAGGTGGACCAGGCGCGCGGTCTCGGGCAGCGCGCGGGCCACCTCGGCGGCCTCGGCGCGCTTGTCGATCTCCTTGTCGCCGTAGGTGTACCCGGAGACGGCGAGCAGCACCGACGGCTCGATCTGGCCGAAGCGGTCGATGACGCTGCGCGCGCCGAACTCCGGTGCACAGCTCGACCAGACGGCGCCCAGGCTGGCGGTGGCGAGGAAGGCGACCAGCGTCTCGGGGCAGTTGGGGAGGTAGGCGGCCACCCGGTCGCCGCGCCGCACCCCGAGCCGGACCAGCCCGGCGCGCACCCGCCGTACCTGCTCGGCGAGTTCGGCGAAGGTGAGGGCGACCGGTTCGCGGGTCTGCGAGTAGCCGAGGACGGCGGTGGCGCCGGCGTCCTCGGGCAGGCCGAGGCAGTGCTCGGCGTAGTTGAGGGTGGCCCCGGGGAACCACCGCGCGCCGGGCATGGTCCGCTCGGCGAGCACGGTCTCGTAGGGGGTGTGGGCGCGGACGCCGAAGTACTCCCACAGCGCGCCCCAGAAGTCCTCCAGGTGCTCGACGGACCAGCGGTGCAGAGCCTCCCAGCCGTCGAGCCGGATGCCGTGCGCGCGCTCCACCCGGCGGCGGAAGTCGGTCATCCGGGCCCGCTCCACGGCCTGCGGGTCGGGGCCGTACAGCAGTTCCGGCTCTTCCTGAAGCTCCGTCATGACGGGTCCCCCTCCGTGCTGCCGGCGGTGTCCGTGCGGGCGACCTTGCCGGCGCGGCCTTCGAGGAAGGCGGTCATCCGCTCCTTGGCGTCCGCGCCGCTCTGCGCGACGCCGGCCATCAGCGACTCCAGGAACAGCCCGGTGTCGGGGGAGGCTTCGGCGATCCGCGGCAGCGCCTGCAGCACGGCGTAGTTGGTGACCGGCGAGTTGCCGGCTATCCGCTCGGCGAGCTCCAGCGCCCGCGCCGGGCCCTGGCCGGCGCCGACCAGGTAGTGGGCCAGGCCGAGCGCGGCGCCCTCCTCGGCGGAGAGCGTGCGGCCGGTGAGCATCAGGTCGGCCATCCGGTGCGCGCCGATCAGCCGGGGCACCCGCACCGAGGCGCCGCCGCCGACGAACAGCCCGTGCCGCCCCTCGGGCAGCGCGAAGAACGCCGACTCCTCGGCGACCCGGATGTGCGCGGCGGCGGCCAGCTCCAGCCCGCCGCCGACCACCGCGCCCGTGAGCACGGCGACGACCGGGACGCTGCCGCGCTCCAGCCGGTCGAAGGCCCGGTGCCACATCCGGGAGTGGTGCAGTCCGCCGACCGCGTCCCGGGAGCGCAGTTCGGCGAGGTCGAGGCCGGCCGAGAAGTGCGGGCCCTCGGCGGCGAGCACCACCGCCCGCGCCCACGGTGGCGGTTCCTCGAAGAACGCGCCGATCGCGCGGACGGTGGCGTCGTCGAGGGCGTTGCGCTTCTCGGGCCGCCGCAGGGTGAGGACGGCGACGTGCTCGCCGTGCCGCTCCAGACCGAGCGTCGGCGGCAGATCGGGTGCCGGCGGCGGGGGCGGCTGGGGCGAGGGCGGGGAGGTCGGAGACGGGGACACGGACCACTCTCCATCGACAGGAAACCTGGCAATCGGCATCCTCGGCTATCCTGAGGAAACCTGTCAATGCCCCTGCGGCCCCCGCGGAGGCGGATCCCGCGGAGGTCGAGTCCCGATGAGCGCCGGCGGCCGGCCCGGCCCCTCCCTGCTGTATGCCGTCAAGCGGCTCGAACTCGCCGTGCGGGCCCGCCTGGACGAGATGCTGCGCGGCTCCGGGGTGACCACGCTGCAGTACACGGCGCTGACCGTGCTCCGCCACCGGGACGGCGTCTCCGCGGCCCAGCTGGCGCGGGACTCCTTCGTCACCCCGCAGTCGATGGCCGACATGCTCAGGGCGCTGGAGAGCCGTGGCCTGATCAGCCGCTCCCCCAACCCGGTCAACCGCCGGGAGCTGCTGGTCCACCTCACCGCGCAGGCGCGCGCCTTCCTCGCCGACTACGACGAGCGGGCGGCCGCCCTCGAACGGCGCCTCACGGACGCGCTGCGCCCCGAGGAGGCGGCCGCCCTGCGCACCGCCCTCACCGCGGCCTGGGAGGCGGTCCGCACGCCGCTACCCCCGACCGCCGACTGAGACGCCGACTGGGACACCGACCGAGACACCGGCACCCCCGAGCGGAGGCGGATCATATGCCGAATCCGCCCTCGAACGGATGAATCCCGGCGACACCCGCCCGATTAGTCCGATTCATGCGTGATCGTTCCCCAGGATGCTTCGAGCCAGAGACAGCGGTTGAGGTATCGAGCGGGGAGCGAGGAAAACCCTGCATGAAGACGTTCCATCATGCACACGGAAGGTTCCGCAGGCGGCTGGGGGCGGGCATCGCCGCGCTCGCGGCCGCCGCGGCGGCGCTCGCCGGCGCCCCGGCCGCGGCGACCGCTCAGGCGGCCTCGGCGAGCCCGCGCGCGGTGCCCCCGCCGTCGGCGACCACAGCCGTCGTCAATGTCAAGGTCGGCGGTGACCGGAACAGCGACTACACCGTCGCCCCGCTCGCAGGCACCCAACTGGGCCTGTACACCTCGCAGACCGGAGGCACGCAGGTCGCCACCTGCACCTCGGACGCGGACGGCGACTGCTCGTTCGTGGTCCCCCAGGACCGGCTGGGCACCGCCTACTACGTCCGGCAGATCTCGGCGCCGCCCGGCTGGTACACCAACCCCAGCCTCGGCACCGGCGGCGCGACCTCGCAGACCAGCACCACCTACGTCTTCCAGACCCCGGTGCTGCAGGCGAACAACACCTACAGCTCCGACAGCCAGTTCATGATCGGCACCGGCGGCACCGCCCCCCGCGCCTCGCAGGGCGTGTGGCAGCAGTCCCGGAACAACCCGCCGCTGCCGGACCAGTGCGGCCTCAAGGTCGCCCTCATCATGGACCTCTCGGGCTCGATGAACGGCAGTGTCGGCGCCCTGAAGAACACCGCGGACTCCTTCGTCGACTCGCTGCAGGGCACGCCCTCGAGCATGGCGATGTTCACCTTCTCCACCGCCTCCCCCGCCATCAACGGCGGCCCCAACTACCCCGGCCTGACGTCGGTCTCGACCGCGGCCGACGCCGCGGCGTTCAAGAGCCGCTGGGCCGGCTGGACGGAGGCCACCGCCTCCGGCGGCACCAACTGGGACCGGGCGCTCTACGAGCCCGCCATCGCCACCGACCACTACGACGTCGCCGTCGTCATCACCGACGGCATGCCGACCTACTACTCCACCCAGGCCAACCTCCAGGGGCCCGGCAACTACACCCGCTTCCGCGAGATGGAGAACGGCATCTACTCCGCCAACGCCCTCAAGGCGCTGGGGACCCGGGTGCTGGCCGTCGGCGTGGGCTCCGGCGTGGGCAGCGCGGCGGCCGGGCTGAACCTGCGCGCCATCTCCGGCCCCACCGCGTACAACGGCAACAACATCGACACCGCGGACTACTTCCAGCAGTCCAACTTCGACCAGGCCGCCCAGGCCCTGCGCACCCTCGCGCTGTCCCACTGCACCCCGACGATCTCGGTCGTCAAGCAGATCCGCTACGAGGACGGCACCATCGCCACCGCCCCGGCGGGCTGGACCTTCCACGCCTCCGCGCCCGGCAGCACCGCGACGGTCGACAACTCCCCGCAGACCACGACGAACGACGGCACCGGGGCGGTCAACTTCCGCTACACCATCCCCGACACCGCCGACACACCGTTCGACGCCGCCATCGACGAGGAACAGCAAGCCGGTTACTCGATCTATCAGCAGGACGGGAAGAACGCCGTCTGCGAGGACAAGATCACGGAGCAACCGGTGCCGGTGACCGACACGAGTACCGGCTTCACCGTGCCGATGAGCCGAGGCTCGGCGATCAGCTGCACGATCATCAACCAGGCGCCCCGACCGGTGGTCCCGGCCACGCTCCGGGTCGACAAGTCGTGGGCGATCACCACCGCCGACGGCACCACCACCTACCCCGACGGCTCACAGCCCGCCGCGCTGCACGCCCGGCTGACGCTGGGCAACCCGGGTGGCGAGGGCTCCTCGGAGTGGGCCTTCGGCAACCCGCGCAGCGGCTACCAGGCGGACGAGACCGTGCCCGTGAGCGAGCACGTCACCGTCCACGACGACATCGACTGCCGGCTCGACCGGGTCACCTTCGACGGCGACGACCTGCCCACCACCGCGCCCTCGACCTCGGTCACCCTGGCCGCGGGTGACAACGTGCACGCCTTCGTCAACCACGTCACCTGCACGACCACGCTCCAGCTGAACAAGCACGTGATGGGCGGTCACGCCCCCGCGGACGCCTGGACGCTGACCGCGCACGCCACCGGAGACGCCATCCCCGGCCCCACCGGCACCAGCGGGGTGCGCGGCGAGGTCACCGCCCTCGGTCACTACCAGCTCTCCGAGGCCCTCAACCGCACCTCCCCGGAGCTGCTCGCCTACAAGCAGATCGACAACCGCACCGACCTGCAGAGCAACCCGCTCTCCACCGGCTCCATGAGCTGCCTCGCCTACGACCGCGACGGCCACCAGCTCATCGGCTGGGCGGACGGCATCAACGGCGGCGTGACCGTGCCGTTCGGCAGGCACGTGATCTGCACGGCCACCAACGAGGTCGTCCCGCTCGACCTGATCAAGGTGGTCCACGGCGGACCGGGCGTGCCCTCCGACTGGAAGTTGACCGCCACGCCGGTCGAGCCGCAGGTCGAGGGGCTGCCCGCGGAGAGCGTCGCCGGCGCGCCCGCCCCGGGCAAGCGGGTCTGGCTGCGCCCCGGCCAGACCTACCGGATCACCGAGTCCGGCGGTCCCGCCGGCTACCGGCAGACCGGGCTGCTCTGCCACGTCTCGCTGCAGCGGCCGGTCCGGGACCAGGACGTCACCGTGAACTCCGGCCACATCGGCACCTGCACCCTGACCAACACCTGGGAGCACGCGACGCTGAGCCTGGAGAAGATCGTGGTCAACCGCTACGGCGGCACCCAGCCCGCGACCGCCTGGACGCTGTCCGCCTCCGGGCCCACCGCGGGCGTCTCCGGCCCGACCGGCGACCCGCGGGTCACCGGCGCGACCGTCCAGCCCGGCACCTACCGGCTGGCCGAGCACGGGCCCTCCGGCTACGACGCCTCCCCCTGGAGCTGCCGCGGCTCCGGCGGGGCCGAGGTCCCGGTGACGGACGCGCGGGTGTCGGTCGCCCCGGGGGCGGACGTGATCTGCACCATCACCAACCACGACCGGCGGCCCGTGCCCACACCGACGTCCACGCCCACGCCTCCTTCGCCTGGGCACCACCCGAGCCCGCGCCCGCCGGCCGAGTCCGGGACCGGCCTCGCCGTCACCGGCGTCGCCGGCCAGATCCTGCGGACGGCGGGCTGGGCAGCGCTGATCCTGGTGCTGCTCGGAGCGGCGTGCGTGGGCGGCTGGAAGCTCTACCGCACCCGTAGGGAGGGCTGAGACCACCGGCAGTCGACAACGGCTGACGCCGCACCGGATCCCACCGGTGCGGCGTCGCCGCTTTCGGGGCTGCGGGACCGCGGGGCCGCGGGGCCGCGGGGCCGCGGGCTCAGCCGAGCAGCACGACCTCCAGGGTGCGCGGGCCGTGCACGCCCTCCACCCGGTCCAGCTCGATGTCGCTGGTCGCGGAGGGACCGGAGATCCAGGTCTGCGGGCGGGCCGGGTCCAGCCGGGGCAGGGCGAGCGGCACCGAGGCCACCACCTGCTCGGGCACCCGCACCACGCAGACGTGGTGGTCCGGCACCAGGGTGAGGATCCGCCGGCCCTGGCCCGGGCCGGCGTCCAGCACCAGCGTGCCGGTCTCGGCGATCGCCAGGGCGCAGCCGGAGAGCACGCTGTCCACCGCGTCCAGCTCGGCGGCTCCCAGCTCCTGACCGTCCGTCACCCTGCCGATCGAGCCGGGGAGTTCTGCCAGCCAGGCAGCGGGCAGGCCATCCGGCACGGCGACGCTCGCCGAGCCGCGCCCGGCGAGCAGCCGGGCGAGCAGCGCCGGCAGCTCGGCCTCGGAGCCGCAGCGGTGGACGACCGCGCGGTAGTCGGCCAGGTTCTCCGCCAGCAGTTCGGTGACCGCGGCCGCGTCCTCGGCGTCCGGGACGTGCGCGGTCAGGTAGTCGCGGGCCACCGGCGGCGGCTCGGGCGCCCGCTCGACCGCCGCGCGGATCCGCGCGAGGATCCGCTCCCGGCTCCCCGCCTCCTGCTGCGTGCTCATCCGCGGGTCCTCCTCCACCAGTAGCGGAACGGCTCGGCCGGGAGTTCCGGCAGATCGCGGCTGTCCGACCAGGCCTTCGCCGGGCCGACCGGCAGCCGCTTCGGCATCAGGCCGCGCGCCTTCGCCCCGGCCCGTTCGACCGCGCCCAGCGCCGCCGGATGGTCGAACAGCCAGGTCGCGGCCTTCATCGCGGCCCGCTCGGCACGGTGGCCCTCGCCCTCCTCGGCGACCCGCTCGCGCAGGTGCACCAGCACCTCCGGGATGTCGATCGCCACCGGGCACACCTCGTAGCAGGCGCCGCACAGCGAGGAGGCGTAGGGCAGCGAGGCGTCCACCGCGCTGCCGACTCCCCGCAGTTGGGGGCTGAGGATGGCGCCGATCGGCCCCGGGTAGACGCTGCCGTAGGCGTGGCCGCCGGCCCGCTCGTAGACCGGGCAGACGTTGAGGCAGGCCGAGCAGCGGATGCAGCGCAGTGCCTGCCGGCCGACCTCGTCGGCGAGGGTGTCCGTGCGGCCGTTGTCCAGCAGCACCAGGTGGAACTCGCGCGGCCCGTCGCCGTCCGCCGCGGCCGAGGAGCCGCTCCACAGCGAGGTGTAGGGGTTCATCCGCTCGGCGGTGGAGGAACGCGGCAGCAGCTGCAGGAAGACCTCCAGATCCCGCCAGGTCGGCACGACCTTCTCGATGCCGACCACGGAGATCAGGGTCTCCGGCAGGGTCAGGCACATCCGCCCGTTGCCCTCGGACTCCACGACCACCAGCGTGCCGCTCTCGGCGACCATGAAGTTGGCGCCGGAGATGCCGACCTTGGCACGCAGGAACTTCTCGCGCAGGTGCAGCCGCGCCGCCTCGGCCAGTTCGGCGGGAGAGTCGGAGAGCCCCTCGGGCGCCGGCCGGCCCCACTCCCCCATCTCCGCGCGGAAGATGTCACGGATCTCGCCGCGGTTGCGGTGGATCGCCGGGACCAGGATGTGCGAGGGCCGGTCGTGCCCCAACTGCACGATCAGCTCGGCCAGATCGGTCTCGTAGGCGCGGACGCCCTCGGCCTCCAGCGCCTCGTTCAGGCCGATCTCCTGGGTGGCCATCGACTTGACCTTGACCACCTCGGTCTCGCCGGTGGCCTTCACCAGGTCGGCGACGATCCGGTTCGCCTCCTCGGCGTCGGCCGCCCAGTGCACGGTGCCGCCGGCGGCGGTGACGGCCGCCTCCAGCTGCTCCAGGTAGCGGTCGAGGTGGCGCAGCGTGTGGTCCTTGATCGCCTTGCCGGCCTGGCGCAGCCGCTCCCAGTCCGCCAGTTCGGTGACGGCCCGGGCGCGCTTGTCGCGGATGGTGTGGGTGGCGCGGCGCAGGTTGGCGCGCAGCCGCTCGTCCCGGGTGCTCTCCCTGGCCGCCTCCGGGAACGCGGGCATGCCCAGGTGGGTGGTGGTCGGCGTGCCGGTACCGGCACCCGTCGGTGGCGCGCTCATGCGTACATCCGCTCCCTCGTGCTGGCCAGGATCTCGGCGAGGTGCACGGTGCGCAGCGGCGCGCCGGCCCGGCGGGCGGTGCCGCCGATGTGCAGCAGGCAGGAGTTGTCCGCCCCGCACAGCACCGGCGCGCCGGTGGCGACCGCGTTGGCCACCTTGTCGGCGCCCATCGCGGCGGAGACGTCGGGGTTCTTCACCGAGAAGGTGCCGCCGAAGCCGCAGCACTCCTCGGCGCCGGGCAGTTCGCGCAGCTCCAGGCCCTCGACGCGGCGCAGCAGCCGCAGCGGCCGGTCCCCCAGGCCGAGCATCCGCAGCCCGTGGCAGGAGGGGTGGTAGGCGACGGGGTGCGGGAAGTAGGCGCCGACGTCCTCGACGCCGAGGACGTCCACCAGGAACTCGGTGAACTCCAGGGTGCGCGGCACCAGTTCGTCCGCGGCCCGGCTCAGCTCGGCGCCCTGCGCGGCGCGGCCCTCGGCGGCGGCCCGCTCGGCCATCCGGGGGTAGTTGTCGCGGATCATCGCCGCACAGGACCCCGAGGGGGTCACCACGTAGTCGTAGCCGCGGAAGACCTCGGCCATCCGGCGCGCCAGCGGCTCGGTGGCGTGCCGGTAGCCGGTGTTGAACTGCGGCTGGCCGCAACAGGTCTGGCCGGGCGGGAAGTCCACCTCCACCCCCAGCCGCTCCAGCACGGCCACCACCGCCTGCCCGGTGCGCGGGAACACCGCGTCGTTCACGCAGGTCAGGAACAGCCCGACGCGCATCCCTGGGTCTCCTCCACTCCTCGATCGTGCGCGCCCCACGCAACCACACCGCGCCCTGCGGCACCAACCCCGCCCACGCGCGCGCTGACCGTGGTGAAGCCCGCGGGCGCGCGAGCGTGTGCGCGGCGGCCCGGGTCGGCCGTTCCAGGGATGGACGAACTCGGCCCGCGGGACGAGGACTTCCGCCGGCGGGGGCCCGCGGACCCGCTGGGTGGTGCCCCGGTCAGCCGGTCGTGGGCCTGGGTTGCCGCCCGAGATGCCGGGCGAAGAAGCGCACCGAGCTGTCGATCTCGAACATCGGCACGCGGAAGTGACCGCCCGGGTTGGCGTGCAGGGACTTCTCGGCCGAGCCGAGCGCGTCGAACAGCCGCAGGCAGTCGTCCCGCGGGCTGCCTTCGTCGTCCCACTGCAGCAGGAACTCCACCGGGACGGTGATCCGCCGGGCGTGGTCGAGCAGCCACTCGTTTCCGACGAGGCCGAGCACCGCCGCCCGGATCCGCGGCTCGACGGCGACCAGCCGGATGCCCATCTCGCCGCTGTGGGAGAGGCCGTAGAAGCCGACGGGGCTCTCGGTACCGACGCAGTCCAGCTTCCGCAGCTCGTCCAGGGTGATCCGCCAGTCGGGGATCAGCTGCGCGGCGACGACCTCGTTGAGCTCGCGCCACTCCGGCCCGCGGGGCTCACCGGCCTCCTCCCGCGCCTGGTTGGCCGCGACGAGCCGCTTGATCTCAGGATGCTCGGGCCGATCCCCGGTCCCCGGCGCGTCGATCGCGGCGACCGCGTAGCCACACTCCCGCACATAGGGCGCCGCCCGCGACGTGACCTCCCAGCCCCTCCGGTGCTGCCCGCCGCCATGCCCGATCAGGACCAGCGGCCGCGGGCCGTCGGCCGCCTCCGCGGGCGTCCACAGCACGCCGGGTATCTCCCCGATCCGGAACAGCCGTTCGCGTATGCCGTCGGCGACGTCCTCCGAAGTGAAGATCACACGCACACGGCAGCAGACACGCCGGCGGCCGGGCAACCGAATTACCGCCCGGGGACGGGAAGGTGGACCTTACCGTGAGCTCATGCCGAAGTTCGACGCCGTCCAGGTCAACCTGTGGTGCGAGGACGTGGAGCGCTGCGCCGCGTTCTTCCGGAGCCTCGGGATGCCCGAGATGTTCCGCTACCCGCCGCAGGGCGAGCCGCACCAGATCGAGGTCGAGGCGGCCGGCGTGCGGATCGGCCTCAGCTCCGCCCGCGTGGGCGGCGAACTCTTCGGCATCCCCACCACACCCGGACAGAACTCGGAGCTGGTCCTGTGGTGCGACGACGTCGACGCGCTGTACCGAACCGCGCTCGGCGCGGGCGGCACCCCGGTCGCGCCCCCGACCGACTCCCCCGACGGTCGCCTCCATTACGCCTGGTTCCACGCGCCCGAAGGCCACCGCGTGAAGCTCGTCCAGGAGCGCGGCTGACGCGGCGGCGGGGTGTGACGGCGATCACCATCCCACCTGTCACAGTCGGAGGGAGTGCCCCGTCGAGGGGGTGAAGCGGGCCCGAGGGGCCCGCCGGCCGAAAGGAACCGACCCATGCCCACGACGTCCACGCAGACCCCGCTCCCCGGCGATCAGCGCATCTCCTGGGCCCGCGTCCACCCCGACGCCTACAACGCCATGCTCGCCCTTGAGGAGACCGGCGGCGGCGCGCTGGACCCGACGCTGCGCGAGCTGGTCCGGATGCGGGCCTCCGGCCTCAACGGATGCGCGTACTGCCTCGACATGCACGCCCACGAGGCCGCCAAGGAGGGCGAGAGCCTGCAGCGCCTGGTCGCCGTCGGCGCCTGGCGGGAGGCGAGGCACCTGTTCACGGAACGCGAGCAGGCCGCCCTCGCACTGACCGACGCCGTCACCCGCCTGGGCGAACACGGCGTCCCGGACGAGGTCTGGGACGAGGCGGCGGCCCGGTTCGGCGAGCTGGAACTCGTCCAGCTGCTCGTCGCCATCGCTACGATCAACGTGTGGAACCGACTCGGGGTCGCGACCCGGGCGTACGTCAAGGAACGCCACTGAGCCCGGCGACCGCGCCGGCGGCCGAGGACGTGTTCCTCGGCCACCGGCGCATGCTGCTCGCGCTGGCCTACCGGCTGCTCGGGCAGGTCGGCGAGGCCGAGGACGTGGTCCAGGACGCCTGGCTGCGGTGGAGCGCCGCCGACCGCGCCGAGGTGGAGAATCCGGCGGCGTTCCTCACCACCGTCACCACCCGGCTCTCGCTCGACCGGCTCCGTTCCGCCGCCGCCCGCCGCGAGGTGTACATCGGCTCGTGGCTGCCGGAACCCCTTCCTACCGGGCCCGCGGGGGACGCCTTCAGCGACCCGGCCGACACCCTCGCGCTCCGCGAGAGCGCTTCCACGGGCATGCTGCTGCTCCTGGACCGGCTCAGCCCCGCCGAGCGCGCGGTGTTCGTGCTGCGCGAGGCCTTCGAGCTGCCCTATCCGCAGATCGCCTCAATCCTGGAGCGCACCGAGGACTCCTGCCGCCAGCTGCTCGCCCGCGCCCGCCGGCACGTGGCCAACGGACGCCGGCGTGGGCAGGGGCGCCGCGCCCCCAACTCCGTCGACGCCGGGCCGCTCGTCGAGGCCTTCGTCGCCGCCGCCCGCGGCGGCGACCTCGGCCGGCTGGAGTCACTGCTGCGCGAGGACGTCGTGGTCACCGCGGACGGCGGCGGCGCCGCCCGGGCCGGACGTCATCCCGTCCACGGCGCGGCGAAGGCGGCCCGCCTGTTCGCCAAGGTCTTCGAACGCTTCTACGCCGGCGGCGAGATCGAGTACGCCTCGTACAACCACGCCCCGGCCTTCGTCGTCCGCACACCGGAGAACGCGGCGGTCTACATCCTCGACCTCGCCCCCGAGGGCCGGATCGCCCGGATCTACGCCATCCTCAACCCCGCCAAACTCCATCACGTCTGACCGCCCCGAGCCATCTCCCGACCAGCCACCGGTACGGTCGGCCGGATGAGCGATTCCCAAGTCGGACACGGTGGTTGATCGGGACTCGCCGGGGGTTCGGGGTTCATAGGGGTACGGGGGGTGGGCGGCAGACTGGGGGTGGGTCCGGGACGGCGGCGCCAGTTGGCGCGGCGGGAGCGTTTCGGGCCGTGTGCCGCTACCGGCGCGCACTGCTGGGCGCGGCCTTCCTCGCCCTCACTCCTCGGCGGCGGTGCCGGGCGACCTCCCTCGGCGCGGCCGGCATGTCCGGCTACCTCCTGCACCCGTTCCCGCAGCGCGCGCTGCTCCACGAAGGCGTCTACCGCCAGCCCTTGTTGTCCACCGCGGTCGGCCAACTCCTCCTCACGGCAGGCGCGGTCACGCTGGCCGTGCTGCTCTGCACGCCTCCGGTGGCCCGCGCGCTGAACCCTCTGCTGAGCCCGCGGCTCCGCTGGCTGCTGCGCTGAGCGGCGACCAGGCGCGGGCGGCGGCGAGGGCCGCTCACAGCCCGCGCAGGCCGCGGTCGGCGAAGGCGACGAGCCACTCGAAGCTCTCGTCGATGTCGGCGCTCCACTGGAAGGCGCCCGCCGACTGCAGGGTGGCGAAGCCGTGGCAGAGGCTGCGGAGCGCGCGCAGGGCGTGGTCCACGTCGGCCTCCGCGATCTCGTAGCCGCGCAGGACGGCGGTGAACCCGTCGAGCAGCCGCCGGGCGGCGAGCGCGAGCGGGTCGTCGGGACCGGCGGGCTCGGCGCCGATCGTCGCGGCGTACCGGCCGGGGTGTTCCAGTACGAAGGCGCGCAAGGCGCGCGCCGCGGCCGTCAGCGCGTCGCGGCCCGCGCGGCCCTGGACGGCGGCGCCGACGGCGTCGGCCGCCTGGTTCAGCGCCAGCGCCGCGATCCGCCGGTTGAGGTCCTCCTGGCCGCTGACGTGCTTGTACAGCGAGGGGGTCCGCACGCCCAGCCGCTCGGCCAGCGCGCCCATGGTCACCCGGGCGAGCCCGACCTCGTCGGCGAGCGTGGCGCCGGCCGCGACCACGGCGGCGGGGTCGAGGCCGGCCCTAGGCACCGGCCGCCTCCGGCCCGGGAGCGGCGAGGAAGGAGAGCACGAGCGAGGCCACCTGCTCGGGGAACTGGTCGTGCGGGTAGTGGCCCGCTCCCTCGATCATCTCCAGCCGGCCGAGCCCGCGCGGCAGGGCGTCGACCACCGCCGATCCCTCGGCCCGCGGGTCGGCCCAGTCGGGATCGAGCGTGCCCATCACCACCAGCACCGGGCAGCGGACGTTGCCGAGCTGCGCGCCGGCGTCGGTGGGGGCGCTGCGTCCCATACCCTGCAGTGCCTTCATCCGGGCGGGGTCGCGGAGCTGGGCCTCGATGCGGCCGAGCCGCTCCTCCCAGTCCTGCGGCTTCACGCCGGGGTAGGCGAGGTCGAGGTACATGAGCCACAGCGGCAGGCTGCCGAGCACTCCCGCGCCGAGCAGCCGGAGCATTCCGCGGCGGAAGCGGTCGCTGCGCAGGTCGCGCAGGCGCAGCGACTGCTTGCGGGTGAACGGCGCCAGCTCGACCACGGCCGTGATCAGGGAGGGTTCCCGCGCGGCGGCGATGGTGGCGGCCCCGCCGGAGATCGAGTGGCCGACGAGCACGGCCGGGCCGCCGAGGTGGCGGACCACGGCGAGCAGGTCGCCGGCGATGGCGGTGCGGCTCCACTCCGGCCACGCGGCGCTGGACTCGCCGCAGCCGCGCAGGTCGACCGCGGCGACCCGGTAGCCCGCCGCGACCAGCCGCGGGGCGAGCGCCCGGTACGCGGCGCGGCTGTCGCCCATGCCGTGCGCGAGAACGACGAGCGGGCCGCTGCCCGCCACCTCGTAGGCGAGCGTGCCGCCGTCGACGGCGAGGTACTCGGTCATGACAGCCTCCGGTTGGCTAACTTCATTAGCTTCAAGCTAATTCGATTAGCCGATCCCGTCAACCATGGCCGGTTGACCGACCAGTCACTCTCTTATAGGCTCACGGCATGGCCAGACCACGGAACGAGGACCGGCACAACGCCATCCTGTCGGCGGCGACCCGCGTCATCGCCTCCCAGGGGCTCGCGGCGCCGACCGCCGCGATCGCCAAGGAGGCCGGCGTCTCCAACGGTTCGCTGTTCGTCTACTTCGACACGAAGGCGGCGCTGCTCAACGAGCTCTACGTCGCCCTGAAGACCGAGATGGCCGCGGCCGCCCTCGCCGGGCTCCCCTCCCCGGAGGAACCGCGCGAGCAGCTGTTCCGGCTGTGGACCCAGTGGCTGCGCTGGGCGACGGACAGCCCGGAGAAGCGGCGCGCGCTCGCCCACCTCCAGGTGTCCGGCGACATCACCGCCGCCAGTCACCGCGCGGTGCACGCCGCCTCCGGCGCCATCGCGGAGCTGCTGGAGACCTGCCGGGCGGGCGGCCCGATGCGGGACGCGCCGCTCGGCTTCGTCCTGGCGCTCACCGACGCCATCGCCGAGACCACCGTCGACGCGGTGATCCGCGAACCCGCCGATGCCGAAGCTCTCGTCCGCACGGCCTTCGACGCGGTCTGGCGGGTCGTGTCGGGCACCCCGGAAGCAAAGGAATCGTCATGACAGCTCCGCAGCAAGCCTGGATCGTCACAGGACCCACCTCCGGCATCGGCCGCCGCGCCGCGCGGGAACTCGCCGGGCGCGGCACGGTCGTGCTGGTGGGCCGCGACCCCGGCAGGCTCGAAGCAGTGCAGAGCGAGATCACCGCGCGGGCCGGGGGCCACGCGACCTCGGTGGTCTGCGACTTCTCCGACATCACGAGCGTGCGCCGGGCCGCCGCGCAGATCGTCGGGCTCGGCCTCCCCCTCGCCGGCCTGCTGAACAACGCCGGCGTCATGACCAGCCGCACCGGCCGCACTCCCCAGGGCTGGGACCTGGTGTTCGCGACCAACCACCTGGGGCCCTTCGCCCTGACCGAGGCGCTTCTCCCCCACCTGCCCGACGGCGCGAGCGTCGTGTTCACCTGCTCGGCCGTGGAGGACCCGGAGCGCCGGCCCGCGGTGGCCGCCGGATTCCGCGGCGCGCGCTACCTGTCCGCCGAGGCCTGCGCCCGCGGTGAATGGCGGCCCGGCGGGTCCTCCAAGCCCGGCTACGACGCCTACGCCACCTCCAAGCAGGGGAACCTGGCCACCGTCCTGTCCCTCGCCCGCGAGATCCCGCGGCTCCGCTTCATCGCGGTCGAACCCGGCTTCAACCCCGGCACCGGGCTCGGGCGCGACGCGAACGCGGCCCTGCGCCTGGCGGCGAGGTACGTGCTCGCGCCGCTGGCACCGCTCGTCCCGTACTGGAGCACGCCGAACCGGGCCGCCCGGCTGCTCGTCGACGCACTGACCGGCACGTCGCATCCCTCCGGGACCTATCTGGACGAGAAGGGCAGGCCGATGCTCGGCTCCGCCCAGGTGCGCGACGCCGCGTTCAGCGACCGCGTCGTCGCGGAGACCCGGGCGCTCCTGGCCCAGGTTCCGGGCACCCTGGGTTGACCACCGGCCTACCGGGGCCGGGGTTCCGCGCCGAGCTTCTCGATGATCTCGCGGACCTGGGTCTCGTCGTTCTCGTAGCGCACGCTGCCCATGCGCGGGTCGCGGGCGTGGAGGGTGTGGATCAGGGGGCCGTGCGGGCCGCCGAGGTGGATGAGGGAGGCCGAGGGGCCGTGCAGGGCGCGCTCGGTGCCGGGTCGGGCGGTCAGGTCCATGCGGCTGTACACGCCAGGCGTGACCCACACCGTCGCCTGCTCCAGGCGCGCGTGGATCTGCAGGTGGAAGTGGCCGCAGAGGATGAGTTCGACGTCCGTGCCGCGGATCGCCTCCCCCAACTCGCCGGCGTTCTGCAGGGCGAGGGCGCGCTGCATGGCCACGTCCATGGCCACGGGCGGGTGGTGGAAGGCGAGCACCGTGCCGCCCCCGCTCGGCGAGGGTGTGGCCAGCAGGCCGCGCAGCCAGTCCAGTTGGCCGCGGTCGAGGCGGCCGTATCCCTTGCCGGGCACGACGGTGTCGAGGGTGATCAGCCTCCGGCCGGCGACGGTGCTCATCGCCGCCAGCTGCCCGCCGTCACCGGCGTGGACGGCCTCCGGCCGGGGGTGGCCGCTGCCGAGGACGTCGGCGAAGGCCGCGCGCTCGTCGTGGTTCCCGGGCGTGAAGTAGACCTCGGCGCCGCGCTCGTGGGCGTAGGAGCGCAGGAGGTCGCGGGCCCGCGCGTAGGCCTCGCGTGAGCCGTCGTCGGCGATGTCGCCGGTGGCCACCACGGCGTCCAGGTCGCGGAGATGGGTGAGTTCCGCGAGCAGCCGGCGCAGCGCCGCGGTCCCGTCGATCCCTCCGGGGCCTTCGGGGTCGTCCGGCTCGGCGTCGTCGGTGCGTGCGAGGTGGGTGTCGGAGAGATGCAGGATCCGCATGGCCCTCATTGTGGACGACGGCAGACGGCAGGCTCCTTCGATTGCGGTCGGGCGCCCGGATCCCGCAGCCGGCGGCGGGGGAAGTGCGGGAAGCGGGATCCGGGCGCCTGACTTTTCTCACGGGTTAGTTCGCGACGTGATTTAACCCTTGGAGGAAGTGGCCGTCAACACCCCTCGCATGAGTTTGACTTCTGTAGGCAGCGGCAGGCCCAGCCTCCTTGACGAACCGTCAGGAGCGTTGGCGCGAAGTGTTGACACACCCCCGTCAGCTCCCCATGATGCAGCGCAGCAGAGAGTGCTCTCTGAGGCGGCGGGGCCGCAGGGCAGCACGGCCCGACGGGCGTGGAGACGCGTCCGCGGCGCCGTGGGCTGCCGTCACCCACCCGCTCCAAGGAGAGCCATGCACGCCCACCCCCCGGGTGCCCCCGCGCGCCCGCCCCTGGCCAGAGCCGTGACGACGGTGCTCGCCGTCGTGGCCCTGCTGCTCGCCGGCCTGGCCGTCCAGGCCGCCACCGCCGGCCGGGCCCACGCCGCGACCTGCAACACCTCCACCGACCTGGCGCAGGGCAAGACCGCCACCACCTCCTCCACGGAGTCCAGCGCCTACCCGGCCTCCAACGCGGTCGACGGTGACACCACCACCCGCTGGTCCTCGGCGTT
>Ga0164242_10000268_pt1 | contig 64886 bp, 52 predicted proteins | sample OricomgcompostMG_FD_108783 | JGI IMG/M metagenome (GOLD analysis project Ga0164242, IMG submission 108783) | Miracle-Growth compost microbial communities from Emeryville, California, USA - Original compost - Miracle growth compost (MG) ... | reverse complement strand
TATGAGAAGGTCGTGGCCGGCAAGAACCTCGAATACGCGATCGAGGTGCTGCGCACCGAAGGGCAATCGGCCTGGTTCGCCTGCGCGCACGATGAGTTCGTTATCCTGATGGATGGCGAAGTGCGTATCGACTTCATCAAGCTCGACCATCCGCCGCAGCACGGCAGCGGCACCGTGTTGGCGGGCGAGCATCCGCAGGGCCGTGCGATGGGCCATGTCGCGCTGCGCCGGGGCCACCAGGCGCTGCTGCCCGCGGGCTGCGCGTATCGCTTCAGCGCGCAAAAGGCCGGCGTGGCGCTCGTGCAGACGATGGTGGGCGAGCTCTCGGTGCAGAAGTGGACCGACATCTGCGCGCACTGAGACGCACGCAAACGACCTTCGTAAAAGCAACCGCTTTGCATGGGATGGGACCAGGCGCCCAAGCGCCAAGTCCCATCGACAGGAGACAGGACACCATGGCATCCCTCGACGACACCCTCCACACGGCCGGCTTCGCCGCCGACGCCGTCAAGGCCAGCGACCCCGACGCCGTGACCGGCTATCGCCGCTTCACGCTCGGCGCGTTCGAATTCCAGCGCGACGAATACTTCGTCAAGATCCATTGGCCCGCGAAAGGCCAGACGCGCACCCACGCGATTCCCGCCGACGCCTTCCTGCGCGCGATAATGCGCGACGTCGCGTGGGGCTTCTTCTACGGCTGGGTCAACTTCGACCACGTATTCGGCACGCGCAATCACTACGGCAAGGTCGACGTATACGCGGGCTGCTTCAACGGCATCATGAAGGAAGCGGGCGTGGACTACATGGAGACGTTCGAAACGCCCACCATCATGGCGACCTTCAAGGCGATCCTGCACGACTGGACCAACGAAGGCTTCGACCCGTTCGCGGCGCCCGCCGAAACCGGCAGCGCCTACGGCCGCAAGCACGGCGAGAACAGCGCCGCGATCGAGCGCACGCGCATTGCCACGCGCCGCATGCCGGGTCTCGAAGGCGACTCGCCGCTGCGTCACGATTTGCCCGTGAACCGCGCGTTCGCCGACGTGGCCCAGGACGAGCCCGAAGTGCGCTGCGAACCCGGCTTCGAGGGCGAGCTGCACGCATTCAATCTCTTCAGGTATCTGTCGCGCTCGGACGTGACGTGGAATCCTTCGGTGACTTCGGTCTGCGGCCAGAGCCTGTTTTGCCCGACCACCGAGGAATTCATCCTGCCGGTCTTCCACGGCAACGACCGTGTCGAATGGTTCCTGCAGCTTTCCGACGAAATCGTCTGGGATATCGGCGACAAGAACACGGGCGCGCCGCGCGCACGCATCACGATGCGCGCGGGCGACATCTGCGCGATGCCGGCCGATATCCGCCATCAAGGCTATTCGACCAAGCGCTCGATGCTGCTGGTGTGGGAGAACGCCACGCCGGATCTGCCCAAGCGCTACGAAAGCGGCGAGCTCGAGCCGTATCCGGTGGCGTTCTAGCCGGGCCGCCCGGGCGCCGCACAACACCAGGACAGCAGAAAAAGGAGTCGTCATGTCGACATATGGCACCGAGGCCGAGCGCGCCTTGACGGAGCAAGTCGTGGCGCGCTTTGCCGATACCCCCGACGCGCGCCTGCGCACGCTGATGCAATCCCTCGTGCGGCATCTGCATGCCTTCGTGCATGAAGTGGAGCCCACCGAGGCGGAGTGGCTCGCGGCGATCCGCTTTCTGACCGAGACAGGGCAGATGTGCGATAACGTCGTGCGCCAGGAATTCATTCTGCTGTCCGACACGCTGGGCGTCTCGATGCTCGTCGACGCGATCAATCACCGTTACGCAACGGGCGCCACCGATACGACCGTGTTCGGTCCGTTTTATATCGACGGCATGCCCGAGCGCGCGTACGGCGAGAATATGGCGTTCACGCCGGGGACGCCCGCGCTCGTGCATGGCCGCGTGCTCTCGACGGACGGCCAGCCCGTGGCGAACGCATTGCTCGATGTGTGGCAGACGGCGGACAACGGCATGTACTCGGGGCAGGACACCGCGCAGCCGCACGGCAATCTGCGCGGGCGCTACCGCACCGACGCGCAAGGCCGCTACGCGATCCGCACGATCGTTCCGGTCTGCTATCCGATTCCGACCGACGGGCCCGTGGGCCGCATGCTCCAGGCGACGCGGCGGCATCCGTGGCGGCCCGCGCATCTGCACTTCATGATTACGGCGCCGGGCCATAGCACGCTCGTCACGCATCTGTTCAACCGGCACGATCCGTATCTCGACTCGGACGCCGTATTCGGCGTGAAACCTTCGCTGATGGTCGATTATTGCGAGCGCGCGGCGGGCGAGGCGCTCGGGCAGCCGTTCGGCTTCGAAGGCGGCTTTCGCGAAGCGCACTACGACTTCGTGCTCGAACGCGCGGGAGATCGCTGACGCGATTGCGCGCAAGGGTACGGGGGCCGTCGTCGACTGGCTGCGCCGGCAGGCGGGCAAGGCACGGACTGGCAGCGCGAGAACTTTTTCCGCGCCGCGCAGGGCGAGATGGCGGACGAGTGACGGCAACCGAATGCAGGGGCGCGCGGGGCAGCCGATATAATTGGCGGGCCATTCAACGAGGACATTGTATGAAATCACTGATTGCGTTACTCGCCACCGCCGCCTTTGCATCGACCGCGTTCGCCGCCAACACCATCGAGAAGTTGCCGTCGGGTGTCGTGGTCGAGCACCTCAAGCAGGGTACCGGCCCGCAACCGACCGCCACCGATGTCGTGCGCGTGAGCTATCGCGGCACGCTCGCGAACGGCACCGAATTCGACAGCTCCGACAAGCATGGCGGCCCGGCGACGTTCCCGCTCAATCGCGTGATTCCGTGCTGGACGCAAGGGCTGCAGACGATGAAGGTCGGCGGCAAGGCGAAGCTGACCTGCCCGGCGGCGACCGCTTATGGCGATCGCGCTGTCGGCCCGATTCCGCCGAATAGCGACCTCACGTTCGAAGTCGAACTGATCGGCATTGGTCAGTAACTAGATTTTGCTTTTGGCGAGCAACTGCCGATGGCGCGCTTCGGTTTCGTCATCGGCGGGGAACAGGCATTCGAGGCGAAGTTCCTGGGCCACGATGTTTTGCGGCGCGCCAACGGTCGTCACCATCGAGAAGTAACGCAGCACCGTGCCATCGCTGACGAACCCGATCGGTATGACGGGCATGGTGGGCGTGGCGGGCGACCCGCGATGCGCTTTCCAGTCGCGCGGCACGCCGGGATAGGCCAGCAGTTCGTCGAGCAGACGCCGGGTGCCGTCGTCGAGCGCGTGACCGACCGACTCTCGATGCACGCGTTGCAGCAAGCTTCGCGAGACCGTATCCCAGTCGGCCACGAAAGGGCGCATGCCCTGCGGATCGAAAATCAGATGCAGCATGTTGCGCGGACCGGTGCGCGAGGCCATGTCGATGAACCGGTCGAAGAAGCGCGGCGCTGCGTCGTTGGTCATCAGAACGTTCCAGTAACGGTCCATCACGATCGCCGGAAACGGCTCATGCTGGCGAATCACGCGTTCGAGCGCACGCACGACACGGTGCATTTCCTGTGCGTTCCATGGCGCGTCCGAATACACGGGCGCGTAGCCGGCGGCGAGCAGCAGCGCGTTGCGCTCGCGCAGCGGCACATCGAGCGTTTGCGCCAGTGTCAGCAGCGTGTCCCGTCCCGGCACGCTGCGGCCGCTTTCGATGAAACTGATTTGCCGCTGCGAGATGCCCGCCTCGAGCGACAGATCGAGCTGACTCACGCCCCGCACGTCGCGCCAATAGCGCAGCAAGCCGCCCAGTTCGCCGGGCGCTTTCGGGTCGGCACGATCGGGACGGGTGGCGTTCATCGGATTCCCCTGATTGGGCTGGACGAATGGAAAGGGTGCGAGGGGCGTCGGGCCATGGTAACGCCGTGGCTACGCTTTGGCTGTTGCGCCGCCGGAAGGCCGGCCCAACAGCCAAAGCGTAACCGCGCGCGCCGTGCGCGCAATTACCCGCCATGTAATAGCGATCGAGCCGGGCCGGCGTGATGGCCGGCGTGACGGCCGGCCTTGGGGGCGAGGAAAAATTCAATCGGGCGTCATTGGCCGGCGATGGACTTGTGCGCCGCATCTGCGGCTGCGTTGTCGCGCCATTGCGAACGGATTCTCGTCACGACGAATTCCGGTAGCGGGACATAATCGAGCGCCTGAATGGTCTGCCCGCCGTGGGTGAGCGCCCAGTCGAAGAACTTCAACGTTGCCTCCCGACGCTCCGGCTGGTCCGGCACGGCACGCAACAGCACGTAGGTTGCGCCGACGACGGGCCACGCATTCTTGTCGGGCTGATTGGTCAGCAGCGGAGAGAGCGAGTCGGACCAGTCCGCGCTGGTCGCGGCGGCGTTGAAGGTCGCGGGACCGGGTTCCACGATGGCGCCCGCCGCATTGGTCATTGCCGTATAGGTCAGATGGTTCTGCTTCGTGAAGTCCCACGCCACGTAGCCGATTGCGCCGGGAAGGTAGCCAACGAACGTTGCCACGCCCTCGTTGCCCCTGCCGCCGATACCCAATGGCCAATGGACGCTGGTGCCTTCGCCCACCTTGCGTTTCCATTGCGGGCTGACCTGGGACAGGTAGTGCGTCCAGATCAGCGTGGTGCCGGAGCCGTCCAGGCGCCGCACCACGGCGATCGGCGTGTCGGGCATCTTGATCTTCGGATTCAGCCGCGCGATGGCGGGGTCGTCCCAATACTGGATCTTGCCGAGAAAGATGTTGCCGAGCACCTCGCCCGTCAACATCAACTGACCGGCCTTGATGCCCGGGAGATTCACCACGGGGACCACGCCGCCGATCGCGGTCGGAAACTGGCGCAAGCCGTCCTTGCCAAGCTGCCCTTCGGTGAGCGGCGCATCCGAGCCCGCGAAATCCACTTCGCGCGCGATGACCTGCTTGAGGCCGTCCGACGAGCCGGTGCCGCGGTAGCTCACTTTGCCTGCGCCGGTCTTCTGGTAGTCGGCCGCCCAGCGGACGTAAAGCGGGGCGGCGAAGGTGCTGCCCGCTCCGGTGAGCCCGTCGGCATGAGCCGTGACGACGCAAATACCGTACAACAGGCTGGCAAGCAGGGAACGCTCGGGTCTCATGGTCATCTCCGGCAGAGGCATGCTGCGGGACGTCGCGGAGCCTGCTGCGTCGGGAGAAGGAACCCGGTCGAAGGCGGCCGTTTCGCAAGTGGCGAGCGGTGGCCAGGGCGATCGTGCCCGCGTGAGCTTTTGCTCAGGAATGCCACACACACATAGAGCGAATTACAGGTCGGCCATGAGCCAGTTTCAAATTGAATCGCGCTATCGCGAGAGCCGCGCATAGGCTCATGCGAATTGCGGATCGCGCCGGTCTCAACCGGAGATCGCCTTGACGCGCCGCGACGCCGCGCGCATTCGTCTGCACTTCTGCTTTTCCAGCCATTGCAGCGATTCCTGCACGACCTCGGGCGGAACCTCGCTGAACGACGCGCTGCGAATCAGCGTCTCGCTGGCGGCGATGTCGTTGAATTGCCCCAGCTTGTTCTGCACGGACGTCAACGCCTTGATGATGCGCCCGCGCCCGCTTTTACCTTTGATAACGGGCTGAAAAAACTCGAGCAGATACCTCAGCTTCTTGCCCGCCTTGCGCACGTCGTGAAGCGCTTCCTCGTGGGCGATCTCACTGCGTGCCGCGCGTCTGCTGCGCTTTCGCAGCGCGCGCTGTGCGAGACGGACGCGCTTCTCGGCGAACGCCCGAATGGGGAGATCGTCGCAGCGCGACTGCAGCATGGTTTGCGCGCGAAGCAGCACATCGTTCAGAAACGCCTCGACGGCGTCGCTCCTGATCATCGCCTGGCTATGCGCGACTGCCTGGGCGCGCTTCTCGCACGCCGCGGCCACCAGCAGCTCGATCGGCGCGCCGGATTGCTGGGCGGCTCTCAGGAGATCGCCGGCAATGTCCCAATCGCGCGTTCCGCCTGCCACCGCCGCAAGACGTTTGAATTCTTCGGTCGCGTGCGCGGTCGCTTCCTCCCCGAGGTAGGGGGAATATGCCCAGTACAAAGTCCGCAGCTTTCTGAAGGCGACGCGAAGCTGATGAAACCCCTCGACATCGCTGGTCGTGTCGAGCGCTTTCGCTCTTTGCACGGCTTCGGTTACCACCGGCGTCGCCAGCGACGAGAAGGTGCTGGCGATCGAGCTCGTTTTCGAAAGCGATGAACCGGCCTGCCGCCGGTTGACTTTGAAGAGCGGGGTGGGGCGGGGCAAGCGCCAGTCGCCATCCATATCCATTGAGGCCTCGAGTCAAACGAAAATAAAATTTGCCCAGACCATACCATGCCGATATTCGAATCCCGCGATTATGACGATTGGATGAAATACATTAAAATGTCACGCATATATCGCTGTTGTTTCGCGACGTCACTGGTTTTTGCCGTTCTGTATTAGGATACTGAGCCAGGTTGAGTACTGTCCGATACGCTGGCGCCTCGAGCGCCTTGAAAATGCCTGGGGCATAAGTGGGAGTCCGGTTTGAAGAAGCGCGCCACCGTGATTTGTCGCAGAGGTAAGCGAATCCTCCTGGTCGCACGTAGCCAATCAAAGTGGGCGTTGCCTGGCGGAATTCTCAAGCGCGGAGAACATCGCACGGACGCTGCGCTTCGGGAACTCAAGGAAGAAACGCAATTATCCGGGAAGTCGGCCAAGCATCTCTTCGATTTCCGTGGCAAGCAGAAGCACCATCACGTGTTCTTCTGCGAAATCCCGAATCGCGCCAAAGCGCGCCCGAGTAACGAAATCGCCAGGTGCCGCTGGGTTCGCCTCGACGATATCCCTCGCCTCATGACCAGCGGTCCGACGACCGATATCGTGAAGCGCGTGAGCCAGCGGCGCAGGAAGTAGCGCGGCCTGGCATCATGGACAAACTCATAACCGCTATCCTGAACGGCGCGCTCTATAGTGCCGAACGTCATTTGCACCGTACGACGATCGGCGGCGATTGTTTGATTGCTGGCTTCGCGCTATTGCTCGTCGTGGCGCTGATTGTGTATTGCGTTCCGCCCAGGTGGATCTCGCGCGGGATCTCGCGCGCCAAACGCAAGCGGGCGAGGAAAGACCCGCCGGCCGCGAAACCCGCGCACAGAAGGTCGCGACGGACCTAGCCCGGCAGTTCCGGCAGCGAAATCTCGACGCCGCGGCGGCGCAATGCCGAGAGCACGTGATACACGCCTTTGAAGCACAGCACGGGGAGCGCGGCGCGCCAGCTCCACCGGAGATTGCCTGCCAGCAGATTGACGATGCCGTCCCGCATCCACAAGCGATTGGACGGCGCCATGAAAAGCGTCCGCATGACAGGATCGTTCACGCGATAGATCAGCCAGCTGATCCGGTCCATTGCCTTCGACAGTTCCTCGTTGGTCGCCTGCGCAAGCTTTTTTCCGCGCGCGGGATCGTCGAGCCAGACATCGGCCACCTCGGCGCCGAGTTCGCCGCCCATCATCGCCATCAATACGCCGGTCGAGAACATGGGATCGACGAATCCGTACGCATCGCCGATCATCAGAAAGCCATGGCCGTTGCCCTCGCGCGCGCGATAGCTGTAATTGGCCGTGCTATAGACCTCCGATATGCGCTGCGCGCCTTGCGCACGAGCCGCGACGGTCGGGCTCGCGGCAATGCGTTCGGTCAGCAAGTCGGCCGGCGTGCCCTTGCGCGCTTTCCACGCCGACTGATTGCCGACGAAGCCAATGCTCATCGTGTCGCCGGGTAGCGGGATCAGCCAGAACCAGCCATCTTCCGCAAGATGAATGCTGATATAGCCCGCGAGTTCGCCTTCGCGACGCGTAACGCCGGTGAAATGCGCGTAAACGGCCGCCGTGTTGTTGTACTTGTTCGAGGTCTTCACCTTCATCCGCGACGCGAGAAACGTCTCGCGGCCCGAAGCGTCGAGCACGTAGCGCGGATGCCATTCGCGCATGCCGCCCGCTTCGTCCTGCGTGGAGACGACGTGACGTCCGCCGGCGTCGTCGAGCTCGACGTTCGTGACGCGGGTACGCTCGAAGCACTCGGCCCCGCGCGCGATGGCCTGTTTGAACAGCAAGGCGTCGAGGTCCGCACGCCGTACCTGCCAGGCGTGCGTACGATCCCGATTCAGCGCATTTGCGAACGGAAACGCGCAGCTTCGGCCCGTACGGTCGGAGACGAACTCCGCACCCGGCTTATGGACGCCGATCTCCCGCACCTGATCCAGAACGCCGAGCCGCTCGAAAATGTCGAGGTTGCGTGGCAGCAGGCTTTCGCCGATATGAAAACGCGGATGCGCGTCCTTTTCCACCAGCACGACATGGCGCCCTTTCATCGCCAGGAAGGCCGCTGCCGTCGCACCGGCGGGGCCGCCGCCGACGATCAGCACGTCAGGCCGGCTCGAATTGCTTTTCGACGAGTTCATTGCGCTAGCTTCCAAAAAAACGTCTGCGTGGATCAAGGCGAAAATGCTATTCGCGTTCCGTCCTTCGACGCAAGCCCGGCGTCGCGACCGTCGCCGAAAAACGCCGGGCGCGAGGGACGCATCGCGTAGGGTATCGAGGGCCACTGCGGGCGGCACTGAGGGAGCCACCGCAAACCCTTGCCGAGGGCAGACAGCGTCATGACGCTGGCGTTACACTGGGACGATCGCTCGGATCGCGGCGACAGGAGGAAACCATGACTGACCTCGGCCCCGAAAGCACATTCAGGGGATTGCCTCTGACTCCTGAGCAGGATGCGGAAGTGAGGCACTACATCAAGGTGAGAACCCAGCATCACCTTCCATGGGACACGCCCGAGTTGCGCGCGATGATCCGGGAGATGATCCGGCCCCCCGAGGTTGCCGACGAGGATTCCGGACTCGGGGCCGACGCCGCGCGAGCGACCGCCGAGCGCGCAAGGGCTTCCATCGACGAGGCCATGGAACCGTTCGAGGCGAGCGAGGAATGGCGCGCGGCCGTCGACTCGGAAAACATGAAGCACCCCAGGGAGTGAGCTGGCGCGAGCGTTGGCCGGATCCGGTCCATCCCTGCGCCGAAAAAGCCGCCATGGATACTCCGCCCAGAAGCGCGCGCCGCGCCTGCATCACGGCCAAGGGGCCGTTCTTCGCTATCCGGGCGCGATATCGGGTGCGGCGCTTTCGAACCCGCGCCTTGAAACTGAACGATCAGACTTGCGATGCCGCTTTCGCTCGCGCAGCGCGCGAACGCCTGGACGAAAGGGGTTGGTCGTCAGCGGGATTCGGATTCGGCGCACGATGAGGACCGTCGGAAGCGCGAACGATCAGCTCCGGCGCCCAGATCTCCTGGAGATCCCGGGGCGGCCTGCCCGCAAGCCGCTCAAGCAGCATTTCCGCCATTCGCTTGCCGGCGCGATGCGTCTCGGCCGAAAAGGTCGTCAAGGCGGGCTGCACGTAACGTCCGATTGGATGATTGTCACCGCCGATCACGCCGATATCGCGGCCCGGCGTTCTTCCTGTTTCCGTGATGCCGCGCAGCACTCCCAACGCGATCAGGTCGTGGCCGCAGACGATGGCAGTGGGCGGGTTCGGCAGCGCCAGCAGGCGGCGGGCGGCATCCGCGCCGCCTTCCTCGGAGATCGCCGCTTCGACGCAGAGCGCCGCGTCGTACGGGATGCTCGCGGCGCGTAATGCCTCCCTATAACCCGTGTGTTCGAGGTGGCTGAACATCAGATACTCGGGGGCATGCACAAGGGCGATTCGGCGATGCCCCAGGGAAATGAATCGCGCGCAACCGGCGCGGCCCACGACGTGGTGATCGATGTCGACATAGGGAAAGTCGTCGGACGTTTCGCTGCGGCCGAACGCAACGAATGGAATGTCCTGCTCGAGCAGATAGGCGATGCGCTCGTCCTGCCGGCGCGTTCGTCCGAACAGTAGCGCATCGACGCGCTGGCGTTCTATGAGGCGCCTGAACACATCGATTTCCGCTTCGAGGGTTTGGGCGGAAGCGACGATAACCTGATAGCCGCTGTTCGCCATCGCTTCATTCACCCCCATCAGCATGTCCAGAAAGAAGGGGTGCGCGAACGAGGTTTGCGGGGGCGACACGACGAAGGCGACCGTGTCGGCCGTCTGCCGGCGCAAGCGGCGCGCGGACGGATCGGGAGAAAAGCCGTGCAGTTCCGCCGCTTCCAGTACGCGCTTGCGGGTTGCTTCGCTCACGTCTTCGCGGCCATTCAACGCCTTCGATACGGTGCTGATGGAGAGCTTGAGGGTGGCGGCGAATTCCTGAATGTTCATGTCACTTTCTCTGGACCGGTGGCGGCTGACGCGTCGAAAACGATTTTGGTCATTCTACGCCGTCTTGCGGCCACATCAAGGTTTCGTTGGGCGGGCCTGGCGAGCAACGATTTCGAAAAATTGTTTCGGTACTTGAGTTCCGTCGAATCCCCTGCTATCTTTGCATCGAAATCGTTTTCGAAACCAGCCGGGGAAAGGGTGCCTGGGCATCGCAGCCCCGGCTGCTTCGAAGCGCTGCCGGGGCGGATTCCAAGTCCCGCCGCGCTTTACGGCGCGTCCGGCCGAGTGGAATGACTTCGCATCTCTATCCAATTGCGGGCGTTGTTGGCAAGAGGAACAAAGCGCGATTGGAAAGCGCGCCATGTGAAGAGGCGGGTTTCGGTAGAGCGATATTTCAAAGATCAAAACTTGGGAGTTCATTATGAGTTTTTGCACCATCAATCCTGCAACGGGTGAATTGCTGAAGGAATTTCCGCTTCAAACGGATGAAGAAGTGTTTGCGGCGCTGAAGACTGCCGACCAATGCTATCGCGAGGACTGGAAGCTCCGGCCGGTTGCCGAGCGGGCCCGGATTGTCGCGCGCGCGGCCCGGATCCTGCGCGAGAAGCGCGATGAATATGCCCAATATCCCACTTTGGAAATGGGCAAGGTCGCTCGCTTCAGCTACATGGAAATCGATCTGGTCGCCGACATACTGGATTACTACGCGACGCACGGGGAGCGGCTTCTCGCGCCGCAGTCGTTGCCGGGCGAGTCCGGCGCCACGTTGGTGGCCGAGCCCATCGGCGTGATTCTGGCCATCGAACCGTGGAATTTCCCCTACTATCAACTGGCCCGCGTGGCGGCGCCCCAGCTTATCGCGGGTAACGTGGTGTTGATGAAACATGCGGAAAGCGTGCCGCAGTGCGCCCTGGCTTTTGCCCGGCTGTTTGAGGAGGCTGGAGCGCCGGAGGGCGCATATACCAATTTGTTCTGCAGCATCGAGCAGGTCGCGAGCCTCATCGACGACTTTCGCGTGCGCGGCGTCGCGCTGACGGGCAGCGAACGAGCGGGGACGGCCGTGGCCGAGCGCGCTGGCCGCAATCTCAAGAAAGTGATTCTCGAACTCGGGGGCAGCGACCCTGCGCTCATACTGGAAGGCGCGTCGCTCGAGCATGCGGTCGAGCAATGCGTGATGGGCCGCACGTTCAACTCGGGGCAGGGCTGCGTCAACATCAAGCGCGTCATCGTGGTGGGCAAGGCGCGCGGCGAGCAGATGCTGGCCGCGCTGAAGGAGCGGTTTGCCGCGCTCAAGGTGGGCGATCCCACCGACGAGACCACCGTGCTCGGCCCCCTCGTCAGCGAGCGCGCGCTGCAAGGGTTGCTCAAGCAGATCGCGGACGCGCAGGCCGCTGGCGCGCGCCTCGTTTATGGCGGCAAGCGCGTGGACCGCCCCGGTTTCTATCTCGAGCCCACGATCTTCACGGACATCGCCGAGGACAATCCGCTGTATCAGCAGGAGGCTTTCGGGCCGGTGCTGTCCTTTTATGTCGTGGATAGCGAGGAGGAGGCGATCGAATTGGCCAATGCCACCCGGTATGGCCTGGGGGGCTATGTCTTCGACGAGGATATCGAGCACGCGAAGCAGGTTGCGTCGCGCATCGAGTCCGGCATGGTGTACATCAATTCCTGCTTCGTCGACTCGCCGGGATTGCCTTTCGGCGGCGTCAAGAATGCCGGCTTCGGGCGCGAGCTTTCCGAGCTGGGCATCGGCGAGTTTCTCAACCGCAAACTGGTGCGGGTCGCCGGCGCCGCTTGATGCGGATTTCCAGTGGATTCTCAGCGGATTTCCAGCGGAAACTATTGGCTAATTTGCTCCGGAATCTTTTCGAAATTACCCGTCGAGTGACCAATCATGGAAGTATTAAAAGGCGGTTGTCTATGCGGTGCGGTGCGTTACGCCATCAAGGGCGAACCCCCGGCAAGTGCAATATGTCATTGCACGCACTGCCAGAAGGCCGGGGGAAGCCTGTTTTCCTTCAATCTCTTTGTCGATGAAGCGAACTATGAGCAACAGGGCGAGACGATGATCTACGAAGACCGGGGCGATAGCGGCCAGCCTTCATATCGCCACTTCTGCGGGAACTGCGGCTCGCCCATCATGACGAAGGTTGCGATGCTGCCCGGGCAGGTTCTGGTGAAGGCCGGCACGCTCGATAGCAAGGAGAATTTGCGCGCGCCCGACACGGAAATCTATACCGATCGTGCGGCCCGATGGCTGGCGCCTTTTACCGGCGCCAGGCGCTTTGCGGAGGGGGCGTGACCGTTAGCGCAGGGCATCCTGCACGACGGGCGCATGCCTGCGGCGCGGACTACTGGGCGCTCTGCTGACGCTGATACTCGTCGTGCTTCATTTGCAGGTAGTCGGCGCGGCTCACTTCATGCAATTGCCGCGGATATTGCTCGGTCGCGTCGAACCAGCTGGTGAGGCGTTTGTCGAGGCGAGCGGCGGGTGGACTGGAGAGCGCCCCCAGATAGGCCTCGATCGCGAGGTAATAGCGCATGGTATTGCGCTCCACCAGTCCGCGCACGCCGCCGATGTATTGCGTCTCGCCCGTCGACGCATCGCGGGTGGAGGAAAAGCCGACCTTGTCGCTCGCGATCGTCGCCAGATAGGCTTTCATTGCGAGTCGTCCCGCCGTGCCGTAACCGTAGGCGTAAGTCAGGTGGATGAAGGTGCTGCCGGTGCCCACGGGTATTGCCTCCAGCACGATTCGATAGTCTTTCGTGCTCAGCGGACCCGTGGCGGCGGAGAGTTCCACGCGAAGATAATCCGGCGTGTTCGCCACTGGCCGATAGTCGAATTGCACGCGATAAGAGGAGGAAAGCGGTTCCTCGGTTTTCTTGCCGATATTCACCGCGAGCGTCGCGCCGCCGGCGCGAGTCGATGCATGGCAGTACTTGATATTCAGGTGCAGGATCAGTACATCGCACCAGTTGGCCGGGCCTTGAATGGGGGCGTTGAGCGTGTCGTCCACGAGCGCGAATGGATAGTTGACCACGCCGTAAATGTCGCCATCGAGCGCCGACGGCAACTCCTTCGATTCGAGGTAGAGCGGTCGCCGAAACGGATTGTGCGCGAGTTGCTGCGCGAGACTCCGATACTTGTCGCGCAGGTTCGCCGCCGCCTTGTCGTCAGCTTGTGCGAAGGCGCTCTGGCACAGCAAGCAGAGTATCGTCGCGACGACGACGATCCACCCCTGTCGCGCTCGCGGGCTGCCGGCCGGGGATTGGGCAAACCCGCTCATGACCGTTCTCCCGTGTCGATTCGGGTGGTGGCGCACGGGATCCGGACGCGCGCGACTAAACCTTGTGTTCGAGCAAACCGGTTGCGAACGACTTCGCATGCGCCACGGCCTCTTGCGCGTCGAGGAAAACGCCGAGTTGCTCCCAGGACTCCTCGGCCGCGTAGGTTCCTTTCACGCCGAGCGCCCTCTGCACGCGGAGTTGCGCGGCATATCGACCGTCCGCCAATGGTCGAGCCGTCGCTATGACCTTGTGGGGCGGCGCGGACCTTTCCGGCTGAACCAGGTCGACAGGCCCCCCCGGCGCGCCGATATCGCTCAACTCGTTCCTGGCCTGGCAGTCCGTGCAATAGAAGCACCATCCCGCGTCTTCGCGAGTGGGCCTGACCTGCCCGCGAGCCAGAACGGCACGACATTCAACGTTTTCGCAGATGAACGGCATAGCAGTCTCCGGAGTTGTCCGAAGGGAAGCCTCGCATGTCCGCCTGCGGCGAACCATCGGTATTGTTACCACCAAGCGCGCTTCACGGGTGCCTCCCGACGAAAAATCTCCACGCGCCATGCGGCGCAATGGAGGCCAATGAATCATCGCGCATGCGCGCGCTTCTTTGGACTCGACCACTTTAAAACTCAATCGCCGTCCATCGATCTCCCGCGGCGCTTATCAGCAGTTTTCTTTTCGAGCCGCTGCAGCAAGAAAGCGCGCTCGGTCAATTCCGGCGCCCATGCTTCATGGGTATTTCGCGGACCCGTGAACGGCTGTCCTAATTCGCCCGGCGTCATGTTTTTCGACGCCTTGACGCGAGAACTGCGTCTCTATCGTCCTTGAGTCGATCGAGCAAATGACGAAGCCGTCGGGCCTGGGCGGGCATGATCTGCGGCGTGGACGCAATGCGCCGTACGCGATCGAGCCAATAGCGTCGACCGAACACGGCGATGTTGTCGTCGACGGCGATGGCCATTTCGAGGTGCGTGATCGCGCCGTCGAGATTTTTCGCCGTATAGGGGCTGACTGCGGGACTGCCTGCGGGACTGCCTGCCTGCGCCGCGGTTTTTGCCTCTTCGCGTGCCGCCACACGCTTCGCATATTGATTGGCGCGCTTCGGTCGCTGAACGGTTTCCTGTTCGATTGCAATTATCATTATTTTTGCCTTACGGTCGCATATACGCGCGATGCACGCGAATTGCGGATTGCATCGCGACCCCGTTGTGATTTCGGCGCGGGCGTGCTGGCCTTGTTCCCGTTTCCGAGTGGCGGAGAGCAAGCAACGATCGCGCCAGCGCTGCACGGCCCGTGGCGGCGGGGTGAGGCGGCGCGCGAGCGGACGGAGCAGGACGATTCCGTCCGCGGAAAGGGCGGGGAGTGGACGATTTCGGCCAGCGTGCTTAACGTCCTGCGGCGCAGGCCTGGGCGCTCGATCCGGGAGAGGTGTCGTGGCGCAGCTCGGCTAGCAACGCCATGGCGTCCGCAACGCGGCGAGTCGAATCGGCCGATTGCTCGCGCAACCCGCGAGCGAGCGTGTCGATCGCTTCGGCGCGGCGACCGGTGGCGCGCAACAGGTCGGCGAGATAGCGGGCGGCATCCACGCGCGCGGGCACCGAGCCGAATGCGAGCGCCGTTGAAAGGGCGGTGCGTAATCCCTGCTCGGCAGCCGTCAGATCGCCGAGCGCCCACTGCGCCCGCGCGCGGGTGACCAGCAGTTCGCCAAGATGGGCGCGCTCCTGGCGGGCGAGGGTTTCGTCGACCGCCGCGGCCAGCATCGTTTCGCATTGCTCCGCGCGGCCGGATCGCAACAGCAGTTCGCCGTGCTGCCACATCTTGAAGGAATAGAATAGCGCGCCGCCGTTGCAGACCATGTGATTGTCGTAACCGTCGAGCATGACGGCTTCGGCTTCCGCGTTCAAACCTAGCGTGCCGAGATGGACGCCGCGCAATATCTGCCCCACGCCGCGATAGAACGGGAAGCCATGGGCGATCGACACCGATTCGAGTTCGCTCGCGAGCGGCCCGCGCCGCGCCTTGTCGTCGAAAAGACAAGCGAGCCACGCGGCGCCCTGCAGATTGACGGCGTGCGCCAGTGCGTGCGTACCGGGCTCGCCCGCGCGCAGGATCAGCATTTCCATGGCGCGCCGGGCTTGCTCGAACTCGCCGATCTGGTAGGCGGCCAGGCCTTCGAATGTCAACGCGAGGCTTGCCAGATCGATGCCCTGCGAACCCGTACGCACATCGTCTTTCGTCACGCCGAGCAGATGGCCGCGCGCGAGGCAGGCGAGGGCTTCCTCGCTGTCGCCGAGCCAGTAGAGGGTGTTGGCCATGGCGACGTGCGCTTCGTCGAGCGACACGCGCTCCCCGCTGTTCTGGGCGCGCTGCAACATCTCCTGTGCGCTTGCGCGCGCCTGCTTGAGCTGGAGCGTCGTCAACTGGGTGGTCCAGACGCCGAACTGGATCGCCGCAATTTCGCGCGGCTCGCAAATGCCGGCACCGATCTCGAGCGCCGCCGCGTAGCAGGCCGTCGCTTCCGCGTACAGCCAGCCGTGCACGCTGCGCAGGCTCATGCCGAGCAGCTGGTAGGCGTCGAACTGGGCGCGGCGCGTGGCGGTCTCGTCGCGGCCGGCCAGCAGCACGTCGAGGCAACGCCGCAAATAAGGAATGGCCTCGGCGAAGCGCGACGCATCGATCAGTGCGCGCGCATGCTCAAGACTCTTGTGAGCCTCGCGATGGTGCTCCTCGCGCGACTTCAGGCGGCGTTCGACAGTCTTGCGCCCTACGCCGAGCAAGCTGGCGGCGGCGCTCTTGTTCCCCGCGGTGCGCTCCAGCGCGCGATCGATGAGGAGGTCTTCGGCGGCGGCGAGTTTATCGCCTCCCTCGAGTTGCAGCAGCATGTCCGCGAGCGCCGCGCGCGAAACCGGTCCGACCGTTTCGCTGGGAAGAAATGGCTCGAGCGTGTCTTCGTCGATCAGCGGCTTTTCGGCGAGCACGCTCAACTGGCTGATCAGATTGCGCAATTGCCGGATATGACCCGGCCAGGTGTGCCGGCCGAGCCGCCTGATGGCCGCCGGCGACAACTCGATGCGACGCTGCTGCTGCGAGGCGAAATGAGCGGCGAGCGCCGCGATGTCTTCGACGCGCTGGTCGAGACCGGGCACGGCCAGCACGAACACCGCGAGCCGGTAAAACAGGTCTTCGCGAAATAGCCCCTGGTGTGCCAGTTCGCGCAGATCGCGGTGAGTCGAGGCGACCACGCGCCCCTCGAAGCGCAGGCTCGACGAGGCGCCGACCGGGCGGAACGTCCGCGTTTCGAGTGCGCGCAGCAGCTTGGGTTGCAGCGCGAGGGGCAGCTCGCCGATTTCGTCGAGCAGCAGCGTGCCTTTGCCGACTTGCTGCAAGAGCCCCGGACGACCCTCTCCGGCGCCGGTGAACGCACCCTTGACGTGCCCGAACAGCTCCGCTTCGACGAGAGGTTCGGGAATCGCACCGCAATTCACGTCGACGAACGGTTGATCGTGACGCAGACTGCGCGTGTGCACGCGGCGCGCGACCAGTTCCTTGCCCGACCCGGTGGGCCCGATGACGAGCAAAGCGTGATCGGTGGGCGCGACGCGATCGATCATCCTGACCAGTTGCCGAAACGCCGGCGCCTCGCCAATGAACGCGTCGTGGTCCGCTTTGGCTTCCGAAAGCGGAACGAAGGGGGATGTGCTCATTGCCTCTTGGGCTCCAGATAAACGCGTGGCATTTTCATTGTAATGGGCGCCGAGGGTGGGGTTGGCGGTGGTGGAGCGGTTCGGGGCATCGATGCGCGAGCCCGCATCGAGCTTCCGTCTTCCAGCATCGCCTTGAACTCGCTATTCCATTTCGATGTCCGAACTCCCCCACCCCATGCAAGACCGCAAACCGGTGCACAATACGCCCATGCGAGCCCCCGATCTTGAACGTCTAGTCTCCCTCCCTATGCCCTTCGGCAAATACAAAGGCCGGCTCATTGCCGACCTGCCCGGACACTACCTGACCTGGTTCGCCCGCGAAGGATTCCCGCCGGGCGAGATCGGCCGGCTGCTCGCGCTGATGCACGAGATGGACCATAACGGCCTGAGGGACTTGCTCGAACCGCTGCGCAACCGCGGATAGCGTCCATCGGAATCGGGCGCCCGCGAACCGAAAGCGTGCGCGACCCTTGAGAACAGGATGCCGAATCCCACTTATCCCTTGTGAACCCGCGTATCCGCCCCCCCTTACCGCCCGAATGGCCTTTTCCGCCGAGCCGCGATGTCGCGGGTCGCGCCTTCGGCGATCTCGTCGCGCTCCAATATTGCGGCGCCGACGTGTGGCTCTGGCAGTGCCGCTGCGGTAGCCACGTGGTGGCGGCGCTGGATGCGGTGGAGAGCGGCCGAACGAGGGATTGCGGCTGCCGCGAGCAGCGTCGCGTGTGGCGCTCCCGGCCGGGCTCGCCGGCGCTGCGCGGTGGCGAGGTATTCGGCCAACTCACGACGGAGCGCTACGCCGGCAATGGTTTATGGGTTTGCCGATGCAGTTGCGGTAGCGAGGCGACCGTGAGCGCCGGGCGTCTGCGATTGGGCCAGGCGCGTTCATGCGGCCGCTGCCCGGGCGGTTCCCCCGACTGAGCGGCGCAGCGGCAGATAGAAAGTGCGCCGTGCGTCATCACCCGCAGAGGCACGTAGAGCGTCGCCAGGCATCGTGCGGATTCGGGCGCTTCTGTCACCGCGCGTTCTTTCGCCGTGCCATGTACGCAAGATAATCGACGATCAGCGTGATCTCGCGGTCGCTGAGCTGGTCGGGCGGGAACGCGGGCATGATGCGGCCGGGCCAGTCCCGAACCGATGCCGGGTTGCGAATGTAGCGGCGCAATGCGGCGGGCTGGAAGTATTCCACCGGGTTCATCGGTACGTTGAGGTCGGGGCCGGTAGCGGCGCTGCCCGCGTGGTTGAGCCGATGGCAGGCGAGACACTGGGCGATGAACAGGCTCTGGCCCGCGCGGACCGGGTCGGTGGCCGGCAGGGCCGGGTCGACCGCGAGCGCCGGCCAGCGCGCGGACGGAGACGGTTGCGTGGCAAGCCGGGCGATCTGGTAAGGCCACTGCTCGCTGCGGACCGATGCCGCTTGCTTGCCCACCCAGACCAGGTAGAACGGTCCCGCGCTGACCGCCTTGCCCGGCAGGGCGGGCCACGGCCGCGCCGGGTCCTCGACCGCGAGCCATGCGACGGCGGTGGCAGGATCGCGATTGCGTACGAGGTCCATCGGCAATTGCGCGGCGAAGCCGTCGGTCGCGCGCGCTTCCAGCACGTTGTCCGCCGGTATCGTCGCGTTGTCGAGCAGATCGGCCAACGGCACGGCGCGATAGCTTGTCGACTTACCGTAGGCGACGTCGCGCGGAACGTGGATCTCGGTTGCGTCCGCGCGTTCGAGCAGCGCTGCCTGGCTAAACGATCGGGTCTTGCCGCCTATCGCGAGTTCCAGTGTGGCCTGCGCGGCCGCACACCGTCCGGCCGCGCTAATGGTCAGCAGCAGAACGACGAGCAAGATGCGTATCGACATGGAGGCTCCGTGGTTCGACCCGCCGGTCGGCTCGGGACATTGGCTAATATCGTCGCGACGCCGGCGGAGTCAGGGTGGTCTAAGGTAGCGGATATTGGCACATGCATTCGTTACCATGGCGTCCCCATGGCGTCCTTTCACGCGCTGCATTCTCCGAAGGCGAAAAATGGAACGTTCCGAATACGCGCTCGAGAACACGGGCAATCTCGTGCTGCTCGAGCACGTCAACCTCACGATACCGGACCAGCGTCTTGCGACTGCGTTCTATGTCACTGCGCTGGGGCTCACGCGCGATCCCTATCTGATGACTGGCGTGACCAATATGTGGATCAACGTCGGCCGCTCGCAGATTCACCTGCCGCAAGGCAATGCGCAGCGCCTGCGCGGGCACGTCGGGCTGATCGTGGGAGAGCGTCAGCCGTTGCTCAAAAGACTGCGCGCAGTTCAGCCGGTACTCGACGGAAGCGCGTTCGGATGGACCGAACGCGACGATCGGGTCGAGGTGATTTGTCCATGGGGGAACCGCTACGATTGCCTCGATCACGCTGGCGGGCGGGGGAAGGCGCCGTGGTCGGGCATCGATCTCGGCATGGCCTATGCGCAACTCGATGTCCCGGCGGGCTGCGCGGCATCGATTGCCGCGTTTTACCGCGAGGTGTTCAGTGCGCCCGCCGAAGTTCGCGAGAACAGCGGCTTGCGGCAGGCGGCGATCGCGGTCGGCACGCACCAGCAACTGGTTTTCGCGGAAACGCACGCAGCGATCCCCGCATACGACGGGCATCACATCCAGATCTACGTCGCCAATTTTTCCGAACCCTATACGTGGCTAGCCGCGCGCGGGCTGACTTATGGCGAGGAGCCCCATCAATATCGTTTCGCCGATATCGTCGATCCCGCGAGCGGGGCGCACTGCTTCAAGCTCGAACACGAGGTGCGGAGTCTGCGCCATCCGCTCTACGCGCGGCCACTGGTGAACCGGAATACCGCACAAAGCAACCGGGACTACCGCCGGGGCGGCGATCCGCGCGCAGGTGTGTTTTAGGGGCCGATTCCCCTATGAGGCGGCCCCCTAAAGTTCGCCCGATCCATGCCGACAATCCCTGCATGGAAAACAGAAATCGCAAGCGGCGCAAAACGAAAATCGATCTTGCCTTCGACCGCGCCATGGTCCTGACCGTGTCGGTGATCCGGCGCGCCCAGGGGAAGCCGAATCCCGATGATTTCGCCTGCGGCTCGCCGGAGTTCGAGCGCGCCGCGGACGATTATCTGGAGGATCTGACGCGGGCGTTCGACCGGCACCGCGCAGGCGTGGCGCGCGGCGAGGACGACTTGCGCTATACCCACTCGTGAGCGGGGTACGTGTCGCGCAGCCAGCCAATTGCATAGGTATCCTTGACACGGGTGTCGCGGAGAATCGACGGCAGCCAGAAGCTCACCGCATAGAGGCCGGGCAGCACGGACAGATCGACCCGCCCGAGCGCCCACACCTGCGGATAAATCGGCGTGATGGAAGAGCGCTTCGACGACCCGCAGCAAGCGCAGCGAGGCTTGCGTAGACGGCAATTCCCCTTCTTCCTGGTACTTTCCCCTGGCGCCAACGCCCAGGGCTTTCCCTTGCCTGGCGGGGTTTTCGCCGCTCTGCGAACAACCGGCGCAGGCGCCCGCATCCGCCACGCCATTTCCCGCACAGCCCCGCCAATAAAGGGGCTGCTCGTCGTCCCCCTGGTTGCCTGATGCCCGACGGCCCGCGCAGCGTCTGCGTCGCATTACCAGAGGTATGGAAAAGGGCGGAGAAAATGTAGCGGGAGCGCCCAAATTGGATTGATACGCTGCAATCACTGCATCGACGGCCCACCAGAATACGAACCCAGCCGATTGTCGATGCTCGCTCGATTGCCCAGTGCGGGCTTCCCCTCCAGCGGGAGTTCGCCAGCGTCAATTTTTTGAACCAGCCAGTTGGGAAGACAGCATGACCCCAAATCTGACGTTCGCGCCGAACGATGTATTGCCGCCAGGCGCAATCAACACAGCGGGCACGCCTTCCGTGGCCCGGCCCTTTGCCGTGTCGGGCACCGACATTCTGACGGTCAGGAACCTCTCGAAGATTTTCGGTCCGAAGCCCGAGATTGCCGCGCAACTGGTCGAACAGGGGCTCGGGCGCGACGAGATCTTCAAGCGCACCGGCAACATGGTGGCGGTCAACGACGTGAGCCTCAACGTTCGCGCTGGCGAGATCTTCGTCATCATGGGGCTTTCGGGTTCCGGCAAGTCCACGCTCGTGCGGCTGCTCAACCGGCTGATCGAGCCGAGCGCCGGCCAGGTGATTCTCGAAGGCCGCGACATCGCGCCGATGTCCACGCCGGAGTTGCGCGAGGTACGCCGCAAGAAGATGGCGATGGTGTTCCAGTCGTTCGCACTCCTGCCAAACCGAACGGTGCTCGACAACATTGCGTATGGCCTCGAAGTCGCGGGCATGAAGAAGTCCGAGCGCTACGAGATCGCCCGGGCCGCGCTCACCCGCGTGGGCCTGGGTTCGTACGAAAAGCTGCTGCCCGGCGAACTATCGGGCGGCATGCAGCAGCGGGTCGGTCTTGCGCGCGCGCTGGCGGTCAATCCCGCGGTGCTGCTGATGGACGAGGCCTTCTCGGCGCTCGATCCGCTGATCCGCTTCGAAATGCAAACCGAACTGCTGCGGCTGCAGAAGGAAGAGCAGCGCACCATCGTCTTCATTTCGCACGACATCGAAGAGGCCATCAAGATTGGCGGCCGGATCGGCATCATGAAGGACGGTTGCCTGATTCAGGTCGGCACGCCGGCCGAGCTCATCCAGTCGCCGGCGGACGACTACGTGCGGGACTTCTTCCGCCATGTCGACGTCTCGCGCTTCCTCAAGGCTCAGAGCCTGCTGACCCGCGTCGAGCGCGGCCTGATTTCCGGCGACGTCGGCGCGCCGGCCGAGCGTTACCTCAACCCACTGATCGACAGCGGCGTCGAGTGTGGCTACGTGTGCGACGAAGCCGGGCGCTACCAGGGCTGCGTCACGCCCGCGTCGCTGCACAGGGCCGGCGCCCGCCCGCTGCGGGAGGCCTTGCTTCAGGACTTGAGCGCCGTTTCGCTGGAGACCGACCTGCACGAACTCTCCGCGATCGCGTTGAGCCAGCAGCACGACGTCCCGGTGATCGACGCGGCCGGCAAGCTCGCGGGCGTCGTGTCGTGCCGAACGATACTCAAGCAGGTTATGGAGCGGAGGGCAGCATGAATTCGTCGATCATCGGCCAGTTTGCGGAAAACGCCGTCAATTTCCTTTTCAATCATTTCCAGGGCGGTTTCAACGCGTTCTCCGCCGCGCTGGGGGCCGTGGTCAAGCTGCTCGAAGACGGTCTGGGGGCGATCCCCTTCGTCGCGATGCTCGTCATTCTGGTGGCGTTCGCCTTGTGGCGCCGCGGTATCGCGTTCTCGGTCTTCGTCGGCGTTGCCCTGCTGCTCATTCACTACATGGGCCTGTGGCCGCAAACCGTTTCCACCCTGGCGCTGGTGGTGGCCGCGACGTGCTTCAGCCTCATCGTAGGCGTGCCGCTGGGCATCTGGGGCGCCCGCAACCGGCGTGTGGAAGTGGTCCTGCGCTCGCTGCTCGACTTCATGCAGACGATGCCGGCGTTCGTCTATCTGATTCCCGCCGTGATCCTGTTCGGGCTGGGCCGCGTGCCGGCGGTGATCGCCACCGTGGTGTTCGCGATGCCGCCGGTCGTGCGCCTCACGACGCTCGGCATTCGCCAGGTGCGCGAGGAACTGCTCGAAGCGGGGCGCTCGTTTGGCAGCACGGACGCGCAACTGCTCTGGAAAATCCAGTTGCCGAACGCCTTGCCGTCCATCATGGCCGGCGTGAACCAGACCATCATGATGTCGCTTTCGATGGTCGTGATTGCCTCGATGATCGGCGCGGGCGGCCTGGGCGAGTATGTGCTGAGCGGCATCCAGCGTCTGGACATCGGCATCGGCTTCGAAGGCGGTCTTGGCGTCGTGCTGCTGGCCATCGTGCTGGACCGCCTGACGGAGACGTTCGGCGCGAAGGCGAAGAAGAGGAGACCCGTCGCCAAGGTGGCAAAGACTGGCGCCGCCGACGCGGCCCGCACCTGACATCGTCGCTACGACGTCGGCGGCCGCACTCTAAATGTCAATATCAATACGGAGTACTAAGATGATAAACGATATGCTCAAGTCGCTCCTTGCCAGGGTGGCGATATCGACGGTGGTTGCCCTCGGTGTCGGCACGGCGCCGGCCTCGGCCTCGGCTGCGGAGCCCATCAAGCTGGCGATCACCGACTGGGCCGACGTGCTGGCCACGGCCAATGTCGCCAAGTACGTGCTCGAAACCAAACTGAATCAGCCGGTCAAGTTCGTCAATGCCGACATCGGCATCCAGTACCAGGGCGTGGCGCGCGGCGACCTCGACATCATGGTGGGGGGCTGGCTGCCGGTCACGCACGCGGTGTACTACGCCAAGTACAAGAACGATATGGATGACGTGGGCGTCATCTACACGGGCGGCCGAAATGGCTGGGCCGTGCCGGCATACGTTCCGGAGTCCGAACTCTCGTCGATTGCGGATTTGAACAAGCCGGATGTCAAGAGCAAGCTCAATAGCACCATTCAGGGGATCGGGCCCGGCTCGGGCCTGATGCAGGCCTCCGAGAAGACGGTGCAGGCCTATGGCCTGACGGGCTACAACCTGCAATCGTCGAGCGAGGCCGGGATGCTGGCGGCCGTGTCGCGCGCGTATCAGCAGAAGCAATGGGTTGTCGCGACGGTCTGGAGCCCGCACTGGCTCTGGCAGAAATGGCAGATGCGCTATCTGAAGGACCCCAAGGGCACGCTGGGCGGCGAGGAACAGATCCACGCTTTCGCTTCGAAGCAGTTCGCCGGCAAGTTTCCCCGCGCCGATGTGTTTTTCAAGCATTTCAAGCTGACGCTTGCCGACGTCGAAGCCATCGAATTCGACGGCAACAGCACCAACGACTATGCGGCCGCCGCGAAGAAGTTCGTCGACGCGCACCCGGACAAGGTCAAGGCCTGGTTGCAGCAGTAGTCCCGGGGTAAGGGCATGTTGGGGCGGAAAAGGGCCGCTGCCCCAACGGCGCTGTCTTGCAGGGCCTGTATCGCACGATGACTTCCTGGAGTGACCCGTGAGCGGAAACTCGAGCTTCTTTTCTGAAACGCTGCAGAGCCATGACCCGGTCATCGCTGCGGAGATCGCACTCGAATTGCGGCGGCAGCAGACGCAGATCGAATTGATCGCCTCCGAGAATATTGTTTCGCACGCGGTGATGGAGGCGCAGGGGACGGTGCTGACCAACAAGTACGCCGAGGGCTACCCGTCGAAGCGCTATTACGGCGGCTGCGAGCACGTCGACCGGATCGAAGCGCTCGCCATCGATCGCGTGAAGGCGCTGTTCGACGCCGAATATGCCAACGTGCAGCCGCATTCGGGCGCACAGGCGAATGGCGCGGTCATGCTGGCGCTCGTCAAGCCGGGCGACACCGTCATGGGCATGTCGCTGGATGCCGGCGGCCACCTCACGCACGGGGCGCGTCCCGCGCTTTCGGGCAAGTGGTTCAACGCCGTGCAATATGGCGTGAGCCCGCAAACGTACCGCATCGATTACGACAGCGTTCGCCGCATGGTGCAGGAGCATCGGCCGAAACTCATTATCGCGGGCTATTCGGCGTATCCACGCGCGCTCGACTTCGCGGCGTTCCGCGAGATCGCGGACAGCGTCGGCGCCCTGTTGATGGTCGACATGGCGCATATCGCGGGCATCGTCGCCGCCGGGCGCCACGAAAACCCCATTCGTTACGCCGACGTGGTGACGTCGACCACGCACAAGACGCTGCGCGGCCCGCGTGGCGGCTTCATCCTCACCAACGACGGCAACCTCGCGAAGCAGATCAATGCGGCGGTGTTCCCCGGCTTGCAGGGCGGCCCGCTCATGCATGTCATCGCGGGCAAGGCGGTGGCGTTCGGCGAAGCGCTGCGCCCGGAGTTTTCGGCCTATATCGACCGCATGCTGCGCAACGCTGCGGCGCTGGGCAAGGTCTTGCAGTCCGGCGGGCTTTCGCTGGTCACGGGCGGCACCGACAACCATCTGCTGCTCGTCGATCTTCGCTCCCAAGGGATCACGGGGACGCAGGCCGAGAAAACCCTGGAGCGCGCCGGCATCACCTGCAACAAGAATGGCATTCCGTTCGATACGGAGAACCCGACCGTGACTTCGGGCATCCGGCTCGGCACGCCGGCCGGCACGACGCGCGGTTTCGGCACCGCGCAGTTCGAGCAGATCGGCGCAATGATTCTCGAAGTCCTGCATGCGCTCGCGCGCTCGCCCGGCGGCGACGACCAGGTCGAGCGCGCAGTGCGTAGCCGGGTGCGGGACCTGTGCAACCAGTTTCCGATCTATTCCCATGCGGACGCGCTGGCGTAACGCGAATCGCGAATCGCAAATGCATGGCAGTCCAGATTATCTGTTCTAACATCGACTGAGAGAGGCACCGAAATGAGCTTTGAAGGCGTACACACCCCGCTCGTCACCCCGTTCAAGGAAGACGGCGAAATCGACCACGCATTGCTCGGCAAGCATGCCGCGACTCTCGCGGGCCGGGTTGCGGGATTGGGCATTGGCGGAACCACGGGCGAATACTACGCGTTGAGCTTCGAGGAACGCGTCAAGACCTTCGACACCGTTGCCGGGGCCGCGGGCGGCAAAACGTACCTGACCGCGGGCATCAACGCGACCACGACCAAGGAAGTGATTCGACTGGGTCAGGAAGCCAAACGGGCCGGCTTGCAAGCCTTGCTGGTTGCCGCGCCGTACTATGCCCAGCCGACCCAGGACGAACTGCTCGGCCACTTGCTGAAAGTGGACGACGCGCTCGACATGCCCATCATGCTGTACAACTTCCCGGCCCGTACAGGCACGGAGATCGGCGATGGCGTGCTGGCCACGCTGCTCGAACGTCCGAACTTCGTCGCCATGAAGGAGAGCACCGGCGATATTTCGCATCTGCATTTCCTCATTACGCACTTCAAGGACCGGCTGGTGCTCAGTTGCGGCATGGACGACCAGGCGCTCGAGTTTTTCGCGTGGGGCGCAAAGAGCTGGGTGGGCGGCGCCGCCAACTTCCTGCCCGAAGCGCACACGGCGCTTTTCGATGCCTGTGTGAAGCAGAACGATTTCGTGCTGGGCCGCAAGCTGATGGCGCAATTGCTGCCGGTTCTCGAATTGCTCGAGCGCAGCGGAAAATTCATTCAATACGTGCGCTACGGTTGCGAACTGGCGGGGCTCCCCGTAGGCCCCGCGCGCGCGCCGCTCGGCTCGCTCTCGGAGCCGGAGCGCAGCGCGTTTGCCCAACTCGTGACACCGCTGATCCGCAACGCCCAGTAACAGAACATGGCCTCGAATCTGGCATTCGCGCGGTTTCCCGCGCCGGACGGCGTCAACGGGTGGTGGGAAAGTCTTCCGCCCGCGGCGACTGCCAACAGCGTCTCGTCCGGGCATCGGTACGATTGGGTCGTGGTGGGCGGCGGCATCACGGGGCTTTGCGCGGCGCGCCGGCTTGCCGAGCTCGCGCCCGATGCGTCGATCGCGCTGGTCGAGGCGGACCGCATCGGGCGCACGACGGCCGGGCGCAATTCCGGATTCTTCGTGGATTTGCCGCACGACATCAGCAGCGAAAGCTACTCGCGCAGCGTGGAAGAGGACAAGGCCGACGTGCGATTCCAGCGTCACGGCATCGACTATGTGCGCTCGATCGTGCGCCAGCACGAGATCGATTGCGATTGGCGCGACGACGGCAAATTCCACGCATCGGTCAACAAGAAGGGTCACGATGCGCTTCAGCATTTCGCGCAGGGCTTGACCCGCATCGACGAAGCATTCGAGTGGCTCGATCAAGCGGCGATTCGCGCGGTGACGGGCACGGACTTCTATCAGGGGGCGCTGTTCACGCCCGGCTGCAGCACGGTGCAACCGGCTGCGCTCATGCGCGGTCTGGCGGCGACGCTGCCCCGGAACGTCAAAGTCTACGAACTGAGTGCGGTGACCGAAATCGAGCACCGTAACGATGGGAAGGTGCTGCATTTCGCGGGCGGGAAGATCGTCGCGGGGCAGGTGGCGCTGTGTACGAACGCCTACGCGGCCACGTTCGGCATCCACCCGAATGGCTTGCTGCCGGTCTATACCTTTGCCTCGATGACGCGCGCGATGAATGCGGCCGACATCGAAAGACTGGGCGGCACGCCATCGTGGTCGCTGATTCCGGCGGACCCCATGGGCACGACCGTGCGCCGGCTGGCCAGCAACCGTATTTGCGTGCGCAACCATTTTGCGTTCCGGCCGGGGCTGCAGGTGTCCGAGGCCGATCTCGCGAAAGCGAAGAGTCTGCATCAGCGCTCGTTCGACCGGCGTTTTCCCATGCTCAAGGGCGTCGAGCTCGAATACACGTGGGGCGGCCCGCTGTGCCTTTCGGCGAACAATGGCGCGCTGTTCGGGCGGCGCGAAGACGGAATTCTGGAAGCCGTAGGATGCAATGGTCTCGGGCTGAGCAGGGGGTCTTCGGCGGGCAAGCTGATCGCCGAATACGCACTGGGCCAGACCAACGACCTCGTGCGCCAACGCCTGAACCAGCCGCACCCGCGCGCGCTGCCGGTTCGTCCGATTGTGGACGTGGCGGTGTCGGCGACCATCTGGGCGAAGGAAATGTCGGCGGGGGCCGAGCTTTAACCAATCGAGGACACAGATGACTACGCATCAAGAATGGAAGCAAAAGGCCGAGGCCTTGTCGCTGGACGGTCGGGCATTCATCGCCGGAGAGCGGTGCAAGGCGGCAGCGGGTGAAACGTTCGACACGCTCAACCCGGCGTCGGGCAAGGTGCTCGCGGAGGTAGCCAAATGCGCCGACCCGGACGTGGATCGCGCCGTCTTGGCGGCGCGCAACGCATTCGACTCGGGCGTCTGGTCGAAGGCCGCGCCGGCTCGCCGCAAGGCCGTCCTGGTTCGCCTCGCACAGTTGATCGACGAGCATACGGAGGAGCTGGCGCTCCTCGAGGCGCTGGAGGCGGGCAAGCCGATCGGCGAATGCCTGGGCCTGGACATTCCCGAATCGGCAGCTTGCATTCGTTGGCATGCCGAAGTAACCGACAAGCGCTACGACGCGCTTTCGCCTTCGGGAGCGGATGTCGTCGGCATGATTACCCGCGAACCGATTGGCGTGGTGGGCGCGGTCTTGCCGTGGAATTTTCCGGCGCTGATGCTCGCCTGGAAGATTGGCCCGGCATTGTCGGTGGGCAACAGCGTGATCGTGAAGCCTGCGGAGCAGACCTCGCTCTCGACGTTGCGCATCGCCGATCTCGCACTCGAAGCCGGCGTGCCCGCCGGCGTGTTCAGCGTCGTCACGGGGTTGGGCGTTGGCGCGGGTCAGGCGCTCGGACGCCATCCCGATGTCGATCTCGTCGCGTTCACGGGCTCGACCGCGACGGGCAAGCGTTTCCTGCACTACTCGGCGGACACCAACCTCAAGCGCGTGGTGCTCGAGTGCGGCGGCAAGAATCCGCAGGTCATTCTTCCCGATGTCGCGAACCTCGATGCGGTGGCCGAGCAGGCCGTCGCGGCCGCATTCTGGAACATGGGGGAGAACTGCAGCGCGGGCTCCCGAATCATCGTTCCTTCGAGCAAGCGCGCGGAACTGGTCGAGAAAGTCCAGGCCGTGCTCGCGGGCTGGAAGACCGGCGATCCGCTCGACCCGGACGTGAAGCTCGGCGCGCTGATCGAGCAGAAGCACTACGAGAAAGTGCTCGCGCACATCGAAACGGCGAAGCAACAGGGCGCGCGCGTGGTTTGCGGCGGCCGCGCCGCGCTCGCCGAAACCGGCGGCTGGTTCGTCGAGCCCACGATCTTCGACCAGGTGACGCCGGATATGGCCATCGCGCGAGAAGAAGTGTTCGGACCCGTGGTTTGCTTCATCGAATACGAGGACGTGGAAGATGCGATCCGGATTGCGAACGACACCTGCTATGGACTCGCGGCTTCCTTGTGGACCGATAACGTCAACAGCGCCCATAAAGTCGCGGCCCGCATTCGTGCGGGCACCGTCACGGTGAACTGCTTCGGCGAGGGGGATCTTGCGACGCCATTCGGCGGCTTCAAGCAATCGGGATTTGGCGGACGCGACAAGTCGGTCTACGCCCACGACCAGTATTGCGAGCTGAAAACCACGTGGTTGAAGCTCGGCTGAGCTAGCGGCTAGCGGCCAGCGGCATCGAAGAATGCGGGCGGGCCGGTCGGCCCTGCTCGCACTCGGCCGTCATGCCGTCGAAAGAAAACTATAAGACCCCGATTATGGATCATCTCACTTGCCACCGGGCAAGCGGGCTCGCAAACTATGGGTATCCGAATCCCTTTATGGTTCGTGGCACCATAGTCGCGTGCCATGCGAGCATCCGTTTCGAGAGCGCAAGCCATGTTGAAGAAGCAGCTATTTGCAGACCGACTCCTCGCCCAGATGCCGTCGCTGCGGGCACTCAGATGCTTCGTGACAGCGGCGAGATACGAGAGCTTCACGCAGGCGGCGGAGGTGCTATGCGTGACGCAGGCTGCAATCAGCAGACAAATAAAGGAACTCGAAGATTCGCTCGACGTCGCGCTATTCGAGCGCACCGGCCGGCATATTGCGCTGACCGACGCCGGGCGCATCCTCTACAACGCGTCGTATCTCTCGATCATGAATATCGCCGAAGCGGCGGAGGCGGTGCGCCGCACCGACCGCCACGCGTTGACGATTTGCGTGTCCCATACGTTTTCGGCGCTGTGGTTGTCGTCGCGGCTGCCGGCGTTTCGCGAGCGCAACCCCGATATTCATCTGCACGTGATGGTGACCGAGCATTTCATGGAGCTGGACGAACTGCTCGAGCCCGACATCATCATCACGAAGATTCCGCCGCGCCAGCCGGAATACGAGGTCGAGCCGTTGTTTCACGACGTCGTCTATCCGGTCTGCAGCCCGTCGTTCCATGAACGGCATTTTCGCGGCAAGAAGCTCAAACCATTGGACCTGCTATCGCATCCCACCTTGAATCTCTCGTTGCTGGGGCGCGCCCAGGTCTGCGAGCACGTGGACTGGCGCGTGTGGCGCAACTGGTTTCAGCAGGGCGACGGCACCGACACGCTGGCCGAAAACAGGCATCTGGAGAGCAACGACTATCGGCTTCTCGTTGCGCAGGCCGAAGCGGGCGAAGGCACGCTGCTGGGCTGGCACCATCTGCTCCATCTCCAGATCGATCAGGGGCGGCTGATGCGGCCGGTTCCGGACGCGCTGGTCTTTCGCGACCGCCACCATTATCTGGTGACCAACCGGAACGCGCGGCCGCGCACCGAATATATGCAGTTTCGGGACTGGCTAAGCGAGCAAGCGAATGCGATGATGCGCGACTGGGTCGACACCGGCGTGACGGTCACGGGATAGCGCGGAGATACCGCGCTCGAAGGGCCGGTCGGAGCCGTGGAAACCCGTTGTTTCCCGTGGTTTCCCATTGTTTTCGATTGTTTGGAATGCATTGATGCAGGCGATCTCCCATGATTCACGATTCGATTGACAGCGAGGCCAGAGCGCCGAAGCGATTGCGCTTCGGCATCGTGCTGTTGCCCAACTTCACCTTGACGGCCTTCTCCGGCTTCGTGGACCTGTTGAGGCTCGCGAGCGACGAAGGCGACATGAGCCGCCCCGTGCGATGCTCGTGGACCATCGTCGGCGAAAATCTCGTGCCGGTACGGGCCAGTTGCGGAATCCAGATCACGCCATGGTCGACTTTCGGCGAGGCCGAGCCATTCGATTACGTGGTGATCGTGGGCGGTCTGCTGCATTCGGGACCGTCGGCCAGCGACGCGACCATCGCCTTCATCCGCGCGATGGCCGAAACGCCGGCCACCCTCGTGGGCATTTGCACGGGGGCGTTCGCGCTCGTGCGGGCCGGCGTGATGGGCGGATATCGAACCTGTGTCAGCTGGTTTCACTACTGGGATTTCGTCGAGCGCTTTCCGCATGTCGACGAGCGCGACCTCGTGGCCGACCGGCTCTTCGTGATCGACCGACGGCGCATCACCTGCTCCGGCGGCCGGGCGTCGATCGACGTCGCGGCGGCTATTCTGCTGCGCCATGTCGAAGCCACGATTGTCCGCAAGGCGCTGCGTATTCTGCTGGTGGACGATGCGCAAAAGGGCAACGCGCCGCAACCGCATCCGCCCGGCCTCGAACCCGCCACGCACCCCAAGGTGCGGCGCGCCATCCTGCTGATGGAGCAGCACATCGGCCAGCCGCTGAGTCTGCCGGAGCTTGCGCGCCGGCTCGAAGTCTCGGTTCGGCAGCTCGAACGCCTCTTCACGACGGAAACGGGCCGCTCGCCCGGCGCCTATGCGAGACAGATCCGCATACGAATGGCGTCGTGGCTGTTGACGAGTTCGGACCGCACCGTCGCCGATATCGCATCGTCGTGCGGCTTCTCCGATGCCTCGCACCTCGGCCGCGAATTTCGCAAGGAGTTTGGCGAATCGCCGAACGAATATCGCACGACGCGGCTGCCGAACGTTCGTGAAGCGCTGCCCGATATCGCACAGCCGGACGAGCCGTCGCAGGACGCGTATGTCGAGGTTCCGGTGCAGCGGGTTCGAAGCGAGCCGAATGGTCTGCGCTAGGCGCGCCGGTATTTTTCCTTTACGCGCGCGAATCCCCTAAAATTCCTCATCATGCCGATGTCAGGAGTGAACATGAACAGGGACAGAGCCGAGCACATTCTTATCGAGGCCGATTCCATTGCCGAACTGGTGCTGGGCGGCTTCGACATGACGATCGCAACCACCGAAGGGCGCGCGCTTTACGATCGGACTTTCACGGCGTATATCCGCCGCGAGATTGGGGATACGCCCGTGTCGTCGTTGTATGACGCATTGAAAGGGGCGATGGCCGCGCAGGCCTGACGCACGCCCTCAGACGAGCAGACACCACATCGCAAGGAGCGGTGCGGTTCCCGAGCGCATGGCGTGGAGGCTATCGGGGCGGTTGTGCAGACCGCCTCCCACGCCGGGATCGAACCAGTCGCCATCGCGTTGCCGGAATTCCCCCGCGCTCAGCAGCACATAGGCCTCTTCGGGCGGATGCCGGTGATCCGGGTAGCGGGTGCGGGGCGCCATCAAGGAGAAGCCCAACTGGATGTCGTAGCGGCTTTCCATGCCTCTTGGGCCGCAAATCATCCCGTGAACGTGATGGTCGACGTAATGGTCGCTGCCATTCGAACCGGACGTGCGCCGTTGCCAGCCGATGGACGGTTCGAGCGCCTTGATGGCGCGGGCTAGCGCACCCAAACTGGCTGGCTCGCCAAGCAGCGGTGCGAGCGCCGCATCGAGCAGTTCGCAAGCGGGAAACCGGACATGGTTGCATTTGCCGTCGTCGGACGGATGTTCGAGACGCTCGAACACTTTCGCGGCCAGCTCGCGGGCGGCAGCGGGGAGCGCCGGCGCCTGAAATAGCGTCCGGGCAACACGGATGAAATGCTCCAGGTCTGCATGTCGCTGATACATCGATGCTCCCGAAACCGGATTGCAGCGCAAGCGCGTCGCGATTTCCCATGCAGCTTTCGCCCGGCGCATGCGGTGATGGGTTTGCTTCACGAACGCCGAGTATTGGCGTGAGCAGAGGCGGCGTCAACGCGCATTATTTTCGCGCTCGCATGACTTCGCGTTATACGAGCATGCCGGGTTCGGGCGGCCTGGACGTGCGGGAAAACGTTCCCGCGCGTCATCCTCTGTCGCTCAGGCGCCCCGGCAGCCGCACCGCCGTCATCGCCGTCACCGCATGCAGCGCGGCAAGCAGCAGAAAGGTTGCCTCCCATGCGTTCAACCCGGCCAGCGTCGAGTGCGCGCCGAGCCACTCCGCCAGCACCAGCGCGCAGAGCGTCGTCAAGGTCGGGCCGCCGAGCCGCTGCAGGATGTTGAGCGTCGTGGTCGCCATTGGCAGATCGTGCGGCTCGACCGATGCGTAGGCCGCCGAAATCGCCGGCAGCGGCGTCGCGCCGAGCCCGACGCCGCGCACGAACAACGTGAGCACGAGCGTTGTGACCTGCAGCGGACGCGAGGCCAGCCACGCAAGCATTAACGTTGCGGCAAGCGAGAGCAACGCGCCGCCGGTCGCGACCGCACGACCGCCGAAGCGCTCCGTGAGGAAACCGAGCGGCAAAAACCCGACCATCATGCCCAGGCCGAGCGGCGCGAGCAGCCAGCCCATCGCTGCGGGAGAACGGCCGCACGCCTCGATGAGAAAGAGCGGAATCACCATCTGCCCCGCAAACATCACGCCGTTCGACAGGAACTGCACCACCGCCGCCACCGCGAACGTGCGGTTGTGAAACTGGCTCAGATCGATCAGCGCGCGCCCGGCCTTGCGCGTTTCCACCCGCCAAAAAAGCATGAGCAACATCACGCCCGCTACGATTGCGACGATGCCCATAGGCTGCCCGATGCGCTCCGCGCCGAACAATATCGATGCGAGTCCGGGCGACAGCAGGACCAGACCGAGCCAATCCAGCTCGCGTGGCCTCAGCGCTTCGCGATCGTCAGGCAGGAACAGCGCCGCCAACACCAGTGCCAGCACGCCGACCGGCAGGTTGACGAGAAATAGCCAACGCCACGACGCATAGCGAAGAATGGCGCCGGCGATCACCGGACCGAGCAACGGCCCGAGCAGGATCGGCACGGTCGCGTAGCCGGCCACGCGTGTGAATTGATTTCCCGCCGCGCGCTTCATCATCAACTGCGCCATCGGTGCGAGCAGACCGCCGCTCGCGCCTTGCAACAAGCGAAAGCCGATCAGCGCATTGGCCGACCATGCGAAGCCGCACAGCAGCGAACTGAGCGTGAACGACGAGAAGCACCACAGGTAGAGCGTCTTGCCGCCGATCCGGCCGATCAGCCAGCCGTTGAGCGGCAGCACCAGCGTGAGCGCGAGCAGATACCCGCTCGTCACCCATTGAATGGCCGGCAACGTGGCATGGAGATCCTGCGCGAGACCCGACAGCGACACGTTGACGATGGTCGCATCGAGCTGCGCGAGCAGCGAGCCGAGTACGGCGACGGCGGTGATTTTCCAGACCAGCGGATCGAGCTGATCGCGTCGTGTCGCGCTCAAAACAGACCTTCGCGACGCACGCGGCCGAAATGAACCGATGCGAAAACACCCATGACGAGCACGCCGACGAGCAGCGCCGCGCTATCGACATTCGCGCCGGGCGCGAACGGATGGCGGACCAGCAATGCCAGACCGATCAGTGCGTTCAGCATGCCCCACAGGAAATTGACCAGCGGCGACGACGGCCCCTTGCCGTGCGGCGTCGAGAACGGAGATGGGAACACCTCGCCGCGCAGACCCGAGGTGAGATGGGGGATCGCGTTGCACAGGAAAGCGCCCGCGAAAAAAATCGCAACGAAGCTCATGATTGGTCCCTTCAAGGAAAGCCGGAGAAGCCGGAAAGGCTAGGGAAGCGTGGAATCGCCGAGCCGCCTGATGAGCGGAATGGCCGCCGCAAGCGTCGCGACGTCTTGAGGGTCGAACTGTTCGAGCTTCGCCAGTAGCCATTCGCGTTTGGCCGCCGTGCGCCGCTTGCGTTCGTTCAGCCCTTTGCGCGTGATCGCGAACAGGATCTGGCGGCCGTCCGTGGGATGCGGTTCGCGCTCGACGCAGGCCGCTTCTTCGAGGCCCGCGAGGATGGCTTTCATGGACTGCGGCTTCATCAATTCGGCGCGCGCCAGATCCGCGGTGGTCATCGGGCCGTCACGTTCCAGCCGTGCGAGCACGCTGGACTGCGACAAGGTCAGGTCGCCGGAATGGGCGCTGCGCAGCCGGCGCAGAAGCTGGCCGACCGCCAGCGTCAGGTCGGCCACGACGTATTCCAGCGGCGGAGTGGAGGTACGGGAGCGGGTCATCCGCGAAGCGTAAATCAAGACAGATAAACTGGCAAGTTTATCTGTCTAATTGGATCGAGGCGATTTTGACCCCGGCGCCCTTGCCCGGCCGGCGCTTCGAGCGGGACCCGGGCGAGAGGAGGCGTCATAAGGTTCTTCCAAACCATCGCTTGGGCGTGCCTGCACGCGCTGATACATTGTGCGAACAGTCGCTCGAGCGGGGGCGGGAATGGCTGAGCCAGGCAAAGCTTATGCGAAGCGATACGGAATGCTAATGAAATCGACGAATATGGAAATCTTCATGCGCGAGCTATCCATTTACCAACGGATACTTTAATGACACGACCGAACCACACGGCAGCCTATACCGGCGAGGCCGAATACGACGCACTGGCGTCCCGTTTCCGCCCGATATTCGCGAGGATCGCCGAGCACGCCGCCGCGCGCGACCGCGACCGTTCGCTTCCCCATGAACCGGTCAGGTGGTTGAAGGAAGCCGGTTTTGGCGCGCTGCGCGTACCGGTTGCCGATGGCGGTTTTGGTGCGTCGATACCGCAGCTGTTTCAACTGATCGTCGAACTGGCCGAGGCCGATTCGAACCTGCCTCAGGCACTGCGTTCGCATTTCGCCTTCGTGGAAGACCGGTTGAATGCGTTGACCGATGCGAGGCGGCAGGGCTGGCTGGAGCGCTTTGCCAGCGGTCAGATCGTCGGTGGCGCCTGGACGGAGACCGGCGATGTGGCGCTCGGCGACGTGAAGACGACAGTCGAGCGACGCGCGGGCGGCTGGGTGATCAATGGCGCGAAGTATTACAGCACGGGCAGCCTGTTCGCCGACTGGCTCGATGTCTACGCGCGCCGCGCCGATGACGGCGGCGACGTGATTGCGGTGGTTCGCAGGCACCAGCCCGGCGTGATTCTCGAGGACGATTGGGACGGGTTCGGGCAGGTCGGCACCGGCAGCGGCACCAGCCGTTTCGAAGGCGCGCAGGTGGACGCGGAAAACGTGATCGATTTTGCGCAACGCTTTCGCTATCAGACGGCGTTCTATCAACTGTTCCATGTGGCGACGCTTGCGGGCATCGGCGCTGCCGTGCGGCGGGATGCGGCCGCGCTGGTGCGCGAGCGCACGCGTGTCTACAGCCATGGCAACGCAGCGCGTGCGAGCGCCGACGCGCAGATCCAGCAGGTCGTGGGCGAACTCGCTGCGTGGGCCTACGCGGCGCAAGCCATCGTGCTGCGCGCGGCCGGGGCGGCGCAACGCGCCTATGAAGCGCATGCCGGCGGCGATCCGGAGCGCGAGAAGACGGCAAACATCGAGGCCGAAATCGAGTCGGCGCAAAGCCAGCTCGTCGTCTCGGATCTGGTGCTGCGCGCGGCGACGCACCTGTTCGATGCGCTGGGCGCTTCGGCAACCCGCGCCGCGCAGGCGCTGGACCGGCATTGGCGCAACGCGCGCACGCTCGCGTCGCACAACCCGCTGATCTACAAGGCGCGCATCGTCGGCGACCACCTCATCAACGGCACCGAGCCGCTCTATGTCTGGCGAATCGGCGCCGGCCCCGGGCAAGAGGCCCCGGATACGACGGCGGCAGCGGTCCACGCCTGACCAGGGCGCATTCGCCATTCATTGAATCAAGGAGAGCATGTTGAGCACGATCGATCTGGAAGCCGCACTTCCGGTGTCCACGCCCGTTCGCTGCGCGAGCGATGTCGCGAAGCTGATCAACACGGGCGGCAGTTCCGCCAGCCACGCACGCATGATCGTGTTGCTGGCGCTGGGCGGTGTGTTTCTCGACGCGTACGACCTCACGACCCTGTCGTACGGGATCGACGATGTGACGCGCGAGTTCGGCTTGACGCCGTCGCTCACGGGTCTGGTCGGATCCGCGATCATGATCGGCACGATTTTCGGCAGCCTGGCTGGCGGCTGGCTGACCGACCGGATCGGTCGTTATCAGGTGTTCATGGCCGACATGCTGTTCTTCGTGATTGCGGCGATTGCCGCCGGTCTCGCGCCGAACGTCTGGGTGCTGATCGCGGCGCGCTTCGTGATGGGGCTCGGCGTGGGCATCGACCTGCCTGTCGCGATGGCGTTCCTGGCGGAGTTTTCGAAATTCAGCGGCCGCGGCAACAAGGCTTCGAGGCTCGCGGCGTGGTGCCCGATGTGGTACGTGGCTTCGTCGGTTTGCTTCCTGCTGATTTTCGGGCTGTATTTCCTGCTGCCGGCGTCGCATGCGGGCTGGCTGTGGCGTGCGTCGCTTATCTTCGGCGCCGTGCCCGCGCTCGTCATCATTCTCGTGCGCAACCGCTTCATGAACGAATCTCCGCTGTGGGCCGCGAACCAGGGCGATCTGAAAAGCGCGGTGCGGATCCTGCGCGAGTCGTACGGCATTCACGCGCACGAGGCCGACGACGCGCCCGAGCCGGCGCCGGGCCAGCCGCCCGCGAGCGTGCGGGTGTTGTTCCAGCGGCCGTATCTCGAACGCACCATCGTCGCGAGCGTGATGAACCTGTGCATCCCGTTCGAATACACCGCGATCGCCTTTTTCCTGCCGTCGATCCTCGCGCAGTTTCTCGGTGCGGGGGTGTTCGAAACCATCTCGGCGTCGCTCGCGCTGAATGTGCTGTTCGCCTTCACGGGCGGCTTGCTCGGGATGCGTCTCGCTTACCGGTATCCGTCTCGCCACGTCGCGATCGCCGGGTTCGCGGCGCAGTTCGCGGCGCTCGTCGCGCTCGCGCTGGCAGGCCACCCGCATGGCGTACTGGCGATTGGCTTCGTGCTGCTGATGCTGGGAACGTGGCTGTTCGCGGAGGGTTTCGGGCCCGGCGCGCAGATGATGATCTATCCCGCACTGTCGTATCCGGCGTCGATCCGGGGCACGGCGGTGGGTTTCGGGCGCGCCCTGTGCGGCATCGGTCAGGCGCTCGCGTTGTTCGTTCTGCCGATCCTGCAGGCGCGTCTGGGCACCGACATGTTCTGGGTGGTCGCGATCAGCGCGATCACGCCAATCGCGTTTCTGCTCGTCGTGCGCTACGAGCCGACCGCACGCGACATCGACATCGACATCGAGACGACCGCCTGAGCGGGCAGCCTGAGCGCCGATTCCCCGCCGGCGCACGGATCATTCAACTGGAAAGCGGATCATCATGGCAAAGACCATTCGTTTCAACGCGTTCGAGATGAACTGCGTGGCCCATCAGTCGCCCGGCCTCTGGACGCACCCGAGAGACCGCTCGTGGCAGTACAAGGATCTCGAATACTGGACCGATCTGGCGAAGCTCCTGGAGCGAGGCATTTTCGACGGAATTTTCATCGCTGACGTGATCGGCTACTACGACGTCTACAAGGGCGGCAATTATCATGCGCTGCAGCAGGCGGCGCAGATTCCGGTCAACGATCCCATCCAGCTCGCCGCGCCGATCGCGATGGTGACGGAGCATCTCGGTATCGGCATCACGGCCTCCACGAGCTTCGAGCACCCGTACACGTTCGCTCGCCGCCTGTCGACGGCCGATCACCATACCCAGGGGCGCGTTGGCTGGAACATCGTGACGTCGTATCTGGAAAGCGGCGCGAAGAATATCGGCGAGGGCGGGCTGCGCGGGCATGCGAACCGCTACGAAGTTGCTGAGGAGTACGTGGAAGTGCTCTACAAGCTCTTCGAGGGAAGCTGGGAAGCCGGGGCGGTGGTGCGCGACCGGGCGGCCGGCGTGTTCGCGATCCCGGAGAAGGTCCACGAGATCGGTCATCGTGGCAAGTACTTCGAGGTGCCAGGCTATCACCTGTGCGAGCCGTCGCCGCAGCGCACGCCGGTGTTGTATCAGGCGGGCGCTTCGGGACCGGGCAAGGCGTTCGCGGCCGCGCATGCCGAGTGCGTGTTCGTTGCCGCGCCCACCCGGGCCGCGCTGCGCGACTACGTGGCCGACGTGCGCCGCCAGGCGGCGCTCGCGGGGCGCGACCCGCAGCGCTTGCTGATCTACAACCTCGTGACGTTGATCGTCGACGAAACCGACGAGAAGGCCCAGGCGAGATTCGAGGAGTACCGGCGCCATGCTTCCTACGACGGCGCGCTGGTATTCATGTCCGGCTGGACCGGGGTCGATTTCGGCCAGTATGCGCCGACCGATTCCGTGCGGCGTGTCGAAACCAATGCGATCGTCTCCGCGCTCGAGCATCTGACGAGCGGCGAGAAGCCGTGGAGCATCGAGGAACTGGCCGCATGGGGCGGGATTGGCGGCATGGGCCCGGTGTTCGTCGGCTCGCCGTCGACGATCGCGGACGTTCTCGAGCAGTGGGTCGAGACCACCGACGTCGACGGCTTCAATCTGGCCTACGCGCTGGCGCACGAAACCTTCGAGAGCATCGTGGAATACCTCGTGCCCGAATTGCAGAAGCGCGGCGTTTATCCGCGGGCGTACCCGCCCGGCACGCTACGGGAGAAGCTGTTCGGTCGTGGCCCGTTGTTGCCGGCGGAGCATCCCGGTGCGAAGTATCGCGACATCGAGGCGGTGAAGCGGCGCGAGACGCAAGCCGGGCTGCAGGCGGGTTCGCCGGTGCCAACGGCCATGGCTACCCAGGAAGCCGATGGCGCTTGCGTTTCGGTCGCCGAATGACGCTCCGCGATCCGTTCGCGCCGTTCGCCCTTCACTTCTGGTTGAAGGGATCCTGGGGGGCATCGCAAAGCCGTGCTATGCATCGCCAAAAAACATGCTCGTGAGGTTCCCCGTCGAAGAATTGTGGCGCCGCCTGCCACATCGCGGCATTTTGCAGCCTTCCCTGCGGGGTCTTGCAATCGCCGGCCGCTTGCGCCACCCAGTTCGCCGCATCTTCGAGGCAACGTGGATCACCCGAGGAACAGAGTAACGCGGACTCCTGCTCGCAGGCCGCAAAAGCCTGCGTGCCGCTCATGAGCAGCGCGGTTGCGATTATTCGAATGACGGTGACGCAGATATGGAAGCACGGGCCCGCATGGCCCGGGTCAAGCGCGAGGTGGGTGTGCACGATGGGCTCCCCAGGCGGTTCGCCATTAAAAACGTTAGCAACGATTGGGAGAAACGGCTTATTTTTCCGGCGTTTGCCTGTTTCGTAAGCGTGTCCGGGCATGCGGTTTTTCGCTCGCCCAGAGCCGTTTAAATATTCTAGGATCCCGCTATTACATATCGATTAGTATGAAAATTTAAAAATTATGGAGTCTTTATTTTTTGGTCGATTTCAGATTTAATCGGGACGTCACGCTATCTCGCCGCTTGCCTGCGCCTTCATCTGGACATACCCTGTTGCCTGCTCCAGCAACCATGACCGCTCATGCAAGCCCATCCTTTACGCCTCTATCCCGGCGACGATCTGCGCGCCGCCGTTGAAGACGTCCTGCGTCAGGACACGCTGCCCCGCGCGGCTTTCGTCATCCAGGGAATCGGCAGCCTTAGCGTCGCGGAATTGCGATTCGCGGGAGCCGAACAGCCAACCGAAATTCGCGGAGACCTCGAAATATTGACCGTCGCCGGGTCCGTGTCACCCGATGGCGCGCACCTCCACATGTCGATTGCCGACGCCCGCGGTCAGGTGTTCGGTGGCCATGTGGCGCGCGGCTGCAAGGTGCGTACGACCGCCGAGCTCTTGCTCGCGCTGCTGCCCGCGCACGCGTTCTCCCGCGAACTCGATCCGCGTACCGGCTTCCCGGAACTCGTCATACGCAATTTGAAAATCTAATTACCCAATCGGTTAGCGAACGTTTTCGCACCGTGCGCGATCCAGCCTTTCGAATCTATTATTAATATAATTGACATTCTCCAGTCGTCGCGTATATTGTCCTCACCGTTATTGAGCGCTTCGAAGCCACTGCGTCTTGAATTTCGCACCTTCAGGGGAGGGGCGATCATGCGTTCACCGCTCAGTCCATTAAGCGAACGCTCCGTACTGGCATGGCGGCATTATCGTTCGCAATCCGTACTAATGGGGTTGATGGTTTCTCTATGCCTGCTGGCATGGAGAATCGCGGATGCGGCTGGCGCACCCGCATCGGCGCCCATGGCTTGCGCATCGGCGAGCTGCGCGCCGGTAACGTCGAACCGTTCGGCATGCAAACGCGCGGCGCCGGATGCCCGGGCCGCGTGCGATGCCTACGCAACGGAACTGGCGCATGCAGTCAAGCGCTATCCGGCCGCGTCGATCGCCCCCGCGCTCGCGAAACATGTGCCGCCCGAAGGCGAGGTCGAACAGGACGCGCCCCCCGACGAGGCCGCTGCCACCAGAACAGCAGGCGGCGTACGCCTGTTTCCGCGCAACGAGCAGTGCTTTCCCACCGAGACGCGAAACCTCTTCAGCGAGGTCGACAAGGTCGTAGCGGGCGACGATCGCGCGCCGCGCCCAATCGACTGGTTCGACGGACATACGGTTCCGCCGACCGCCCGCTCGGCAATCATGGGGCAGAACACCTGGATGCTGTGGGGCGAGGGCAACGAGGCGTTCTGGGGCTGGGTTCAGGAGAACGGTTACGGAATTGCGGACTTCCTCGTTCTGCTCAATTCGAGAAACCGGGCGCATCGTTTCAGGGATGGCGGGCTTATCAACCAGCCTGGCATGGTCGAGCGCGACACGCCCTTGACTGGGCTGGGCCTCTATATCGACGGCCCCGATGGCGACAAAATCAAAATGCACGCGCCCGAGCACGATGTCGGCGCGGACGGGAAGCCGGTCGAGCCCGCGAAGAAGCCCAGCGATGCGGAGCACGAGCATCAGACATTCTTCGAAGTGGGCGACCAGGCGCTCTATGACGAGGCCATCGCCCAACTCGGCGACGATGGCGTGGACCCGCTCGTCTATGGTTATCCCTCCGGCGTCGTGGGCCTGCGGCTCTGGCCGAATCCCGACTTCTTCGGCAATTCGCCAGCCGCGAAGCGCGCGCGCGAGCATTGGAACGAGCAGGTCGTCAGCGACCAGGGCAAGCGCTACTACTCGACCGATCCCAAGGACGCGGACTTTCACGCCGATCCCCTGCTCGTGCGGCCATTTCGCGTGAGCATGGCGTGCTCGTTCTGTCATGTCGGCCCGCATCCGCTCGCCTCGCCCACGGATGTGGAGCACCCCGGGTGGGGCAATATGTCGAGCATGATCGGCAACCAGTACTGGCTGCCCTCGAATGCGTTCACGAACCTGAAGCAGCCGGGCAGCTTCCTCTGGCAGTTCGTCGCGAGCCAGCAGCCCGGCACCATCGATACATCGCTCGTCGCCACGGACCACATCAACAATCCGAACACGATCAATGCGATTTTCGAAGTGAATGCGCGCCTGGCCCGCGCCGCCGTCAATCCGCCAGAAGCGCAAAGCAAGACCAACCTGATGCTGCGCGGCATCGAGGACGCCCCGCTTGTCACGCTGGACCCGCGCCACACGCCGCGTGTGTTGCTCGATGGCGCCGACAGTGTCGGCATCGAAGGCGCGCTATTGCGGGTGTATCTCAACATTGGCGCGTATTCGGAGCAATGGCGCCGCGTGCAGAATACGATCGTCGGCTTCGCGCCGCAGCGGCCGTTCGATATTGCGACCATCAGGGCCAAGTCGGTCTATTGGAATGCGACCGAACACTTTCGCGTGGCAGAACTGGAGAATTTCTTCCGGTATGTCACGCCCACCGGCGCCACGGTGGCGCAGCCGATGAAGCTCGCCTCGACCGAAGAGGGGCTTGCGCGCATCGACGCCAGCAAGGTCGATAGCGCGGAAGGCCGCGAAGTATTCATTCGGAACTGCGCGATCTGTCATTCGAGCAAGCAGCCGCCCAATATGCCCATTACGTTTTCGCGCGCCTGGCGCACCGCGAAGGCGGATGGCAAGAACGGCATCACGCTGCCCATGGACTTCGCCGACTGGGATGAGTTCAAGCTGAGCCAGCCGTGGCTGAACTACGTGAGCCGGCTCGAGGACTATATCGACACAGCGCCGAACAACAGGCAGGATTTTTTCGAAAAGGATAACTATCTATCGACCGACGTGCGCGTGCCGATCACGCTTGTCGGCACCAATTCGCAGCGCGCGGTCGGCACCAACGCGATGCGCGGCCAGGTCTGGGACAACTTCTCTTCGGAAACGTACAAATCCCTGCCCGCAGTGGGATTGGTGCGCTTCTTCAATCCGTTCAGGAAGTCGAGCGCGGTCGACCCGTGGGGAAACAACGACGCCTATGCGCCGCCCGGCGGCGGCCCGGGCTACTACCGGCCGGCTTCGCTCGTCAGCGTCTGGGCGACGGCGCCATTGCTGCACAACAATGCGCTCGGCATCTATAACCGCGATCCGTCCGTCAAGGGCCGGCTCGAAGCCTACGACGACGCGATCGACAAGCTGCTCGACAACCGCAAGCGTGCCGTCACCGGCACCGGCACGCTTGCGCAAGGCGCGGCGCGGCTCGTGAACGTCTATCCCGCGCAAAAGGAGGCTTTCTGCCGCGACCACCCGGCAGACCCGAGCCTGGAATGCAGCGCGCTGCGCGGCGATTTCCGCCAGTCGTTCGCGGCGGCGGGCGTGGCCGGTCAACCGGGCTTCAGGGACGTCGGTTTTATCTACAGGACCACGAAGGATTCCTATATCGATTTCGCGCCGAGATTCATCAAGCCGCTCGTCACCGGCGTGCTGGGCGCGGGCTGGACCGCTTTTCTGTTCCTCTACGCGTGGCTGGCGCTGGGGGTGATTGCGCTGGCGCTGATTTTCGTGGGACAACCGCGCCTCGCCGGCGGACTGCTCGCCTTGCTCGCGGCGGTACTCGCAACCGTGTTGCGCGTTGCGGGCGTGGACACGATCTTCCCGTGGCTGTGGGTCATTCCCCTTGTGCCGCTGGCGCTTGCGGTGGCGTTCTTCCGCTTTCCCGATGCGCAACGCTGCGCACGCGTGTTCTTCGCCGTGAGCGCGGTGGGGTTCTTCGTCCTGGGCGGCGCGGCGAAGGCGTTTCTCGACGGACGCCTGGCCGGCATCGACATCGGTCCCATACCGCGCGGCACGCCGGTCAATCTCATCATGAACATCGACCCGGATGCGCCGACGATGGATCTTCTCGAAGCGGTCGCCGGTCTCGCGCGCGGGGTGCTGCTGATGCAGCGCGACGACGACCCGAACGATCACAGCTTCAAGGCGCTCGACGAATTCCAGCGCGAGGCCGGCCCGGCGCTGCTCAAGGCCAGCAAGTGCCCCGACTTCGTGCTGGATCGCGGGCATTGGTTCGGAGAGTCGCTCACGAGCGACGAAAAGCGGCAACTGAAGGCCTTCCTCGAAACGCTCTGAGTCGTCAACTTCGTCCAGCGGAGCCGCGATGAACCCCGATGACCCCCTGTCGAAAGCCCGCGACCCGCACACCACGCCGTTCGACTATGTGATCGTGGGATCGGGCGCGGGCGGCGGCCCGCTCGCCGCGCGGCTGGCGTCGAGCGGGCGCAGCGTGCTGCTGATCGAGGCCGGCAACGATCCCGCCGTCGCGCAGCCCGATGCGCCGGCTCAGCCGATGACGCGAGGCGCGCCCGATCTCGCCCAGCAGCAGATGCGCCAGGTCTACGCGGTGCCCGCCTTTCATGCGCGCGCAACCGAAGACCCGGCAATGAGCTGGGAATTCTCCGTGCGTCACTACACGGATACCGCGCGGCAGCAGGACGACACGAAATACAACGTTGCGATGGACCCGTCCGCGCGTACGCCGGGGCAGCAGCAGGGCGGCATTTTCTATCCGCGGGCGGCGGCCATTGGCGGTTGCACGTCGCATCACGCGATGATCATCATTCGCCCGAACGACGCCGATTGGGATCGCATTGCCGAATTCACCGGCGACGATTCGTGGCGTTCGCAGAACATGCAGGGCTACTTCGCGAAGATCGAAAACTGCCTTTATTACGCGGTTTACCGGACCTTCGCGGGCAAGACGCTGGGGTTCGTGTTCCGGTTTCTGGAATGGTCGGCGCGCGTGCTCGATCCGCGCGGCCAGCTCGATTCCGGCGGGCACGGTTCCGCAGGATGGCAGAAGACGAGTTTCATCGACCCGCTCGTGATCGCCGGCATCGCCCGTGACGACCGCACGTTTCTCGGCGTGCTCAAGGACGTGCTGTTCGCCGCGCTGGCCAATCGCAACGCGGCCACGATGTTCGGCCGCGCGCTCGCCCGGTTTCAGATCCTGCAGTTCCTCGACCCCAACGTCCGCTCGCCGGATATCCGCAGCCGCGCCCACGTTTCGCTGATCTCGATCGGCACCGACGGCAAGCGCCGCTGCGGCCTGCGCGACCATCTGCTGAACGTCAAGGCCGAATACCCGGACCGGCTCGTCATCCTGAACCCGGCGCATGCCACGCGGATCGTGTTCGACAAGCGCGGCAACGGCGTGCCGCGCGCAATCGGCGTGGAAGTGCGTATCGGCCCGTATCTGTACGCGGCCAGCCCGATGCATGGCGGCAACGACGGCACGCCCGTCACGCAACAAGTATTCGCGCGGCGGGAAGTGATTGTCTGCGGCGGCGCATTCAACACGCCGCAATTGCTCATGCTGAGCGGGATTGGCGACGCGGATCATTTACGCGGCGTGATCGAAGGGCCGTGCGGCCGCGATGGAAACCCGCTGGCTCCGGTCGTGCATCTTCCGGGTGTCGGGCGCAATCTTCAGGATCGCTATGAAGTCAGCGTCATCAGCGAGGCGCGCGAGCCGTTCAGCACGCTCGATGGCGTGAGCTTCGATCCGGGCGACGCCACGGACCCCATGCTGCGCCAGTGGCTCGCCGACCAGAGCGGCCTTTACTCGACCAACGGCGGCGCGCTCGCCATGATGATGGCGTCGGCCGGCAGCGCCTGTGTACGCAGCGATCCGGACCTGTTCATCTTCGGTTTGCCGGCGGCGTTTCGGGGCTATTACTGGAACTATTCGAAGCAGTTGCTGTGCCGAAGCATGACGTCGGGAGAGCAGACGCGCAATTTATGGAGCTGGGTGATTCTCAAGGCGTACACGAATAACAATAACGGCACGGTCCGACTGCGCAGTGCCGATCCACTCGACACGCCGGAAATCAACTTTCACTCGTTCGACGACACGAGCGAGGGCGCACAAGACTGCGATAGCGACGTGGATGCGCTGTGCGATGCGATCAATCGCACGCGCGAGATCAATCGCCATGTTGCGTCGTTCGCCTGCGAAGTCCAGCCGGGTCTGGATAAACCCGATTACTCGCCGGCGTTGCGTCAGTGGATCAAGAACGAAGCGTGGGGGCATCATGCATGCGGCACCTGCCGGATCGGTCATGACCCGTGGCGGGCCGATCCGGCCCGCCTGCAGGATCGGCACGCCGTGGTGGACAGCGAGTTCCGCGTGCATGGCGTGGAGGGTCTGCGCATCGTCGATACATCGGTCTTTCCGCGCATTCCGGGCTATTTCATCGTGACTCCTACGTTCATGATCAGCGAGAAGGCCGCCGACGTGCTGCTGGCCGACTCGGAAAATTATCCGCGCGCGCTCGAGAGCGCCGAGGCGAGCGCGGTGCGCGAGCGCCGCCATTGCGCGCGGCCCGAATGGGACGAGCCCGCTCGCGCAGATCGCACGCGACTGCCGCGGGACACGGTCGGGCTCGCCTTGTCGGGCGGCGGCGTGCGCAGCGCCACCTTCTGTCTCGGCGTGCTGCAGGCGCTCGCGAAGACGCGGCGTCTGCGCGACATCGACTTCATGTCCTCGGTGTCCGGCGGCGGCTATATCGCGTCATTTCTCGGCAAGCTGTTTACGGCGATGCCGGTGCAGGAACGCCAGGCGCCGGTGGAGCGCGTGGAGAGAGCGCTCACGAATCCGGGCTCGTCGACGCTCCAGTGGCTGCGTTACAACGCGCAATATCTCGCGGGCGGCGGCCGTCAAGACACGCTGTTCGACATCGCGGTCATCCTGCGCAATCTCGCGGCGGTGCAGGTCTGGATCGGCGCGCTGCTGTTCGGCGTGCTGGGCGCGCTGCACGGGTTCGTGCTCGGCTGCGCGTCGCTCGGCTACGTTTCGCTGGTGTGCGAAACCGCGCCGCCGCAATGGTACGGCGTGACGTTGTCGGCCTGGTGGTGGCTGCCGCTCTGGCTGCTCGTGGTCGGCGTGTTGCCGCCTGCCATCGGCTACTGGCTCACCATGCGGCGGCGCCCGAATGGCGACTGGCGACTGTGGATGCCCTTCATTTTGTGGCTCGTGATGCTCGGCTGCGCGATCTATGGACTGACGCTGCCCGACCTCGAAGTCTGGAGTGCGGCCGCGCTGGGCGTGCTGCTGCTCGCGTGGTTCGAGCAGCAGGCGGCGGGGTTGTTCGTCGCGAGACCTTGGCCGCGCGGAGCGAGTGCGCCGCCGATCAATCCGGGCACGGCGCAACCCGAGGGCGGAACGATCGTCATACGCAACCGGCTCACGCGCTTGCTCGGCGCGGCGCTGTTCGGCTTCGTCGTGACCGCGTTGTTCGTGGTGGTCGATACGCTCGCGCAAGTCCTGCCGGCGTGGGGGTATCGAGCGATCGGCTGGTCCATGGCGGGCGTCGCTCCCGTTCTGGCGCTGCTAAGAGGCATGGCGGCGAGCATGTTGAAGCGTCAGGCGAATACGGCCGCGACGCCGGCGCCCGAAGCGGGGAAGACCCTGGCGGGCAGTTTCATCCAGGAGGCGCTGCTGGCGCTGCTCGCCTTTACGCTGGCATTCGTGCTGTTCCTGTTCCTCGATCTGCTGGTTTATCTGGTCTTCAGCCTCGATTCGAACACCGCGCGTTTCTGTGTGGCGGGCGCATTGCTCATCTCGGTCGTGAAGGGCCGGGCGCTCTCCTTCCTGAACTTGTCCTCGCTGCAGCATAGCTACGCGCAAAAACTGGTGCGGACGTATCTGGGCGCCTCCAACGATGCGCGCGTGAATCCGCCTGGCGTCGACAAGCCTGTGCCGGTCGGCGTGAGCGATCTGGGCGACGACGTTCTGTTCGACGAATACCATCCCGAGCGCCATGGCGGACCGCTGCATCTGGTCTGCACATGCCTGAACAACACGGTCGACCCACTCTCCGGCAATCAATTGCGCGACGACAAGGGCATGCCGATGTGCGTCGGGCCCGCCGGCATCAGCGCGGGCAGGCGTTTTCACGCGCTCTGGAGCGCGCGCGACGCGAAGACGACCCGCGCACGCGCCGCGCCCATCGCGGCGGTGCGAGTCGGCCCCAATCCGGACGAGTTCAACGCGTTCGCGCGATCGGACGGCGCGCCGGTCAGCGTCGAGCGGCTCAGCCTCGGCCAGTGGATGGCGATCTCGGGCGCCGCCGCGACGACCGGCCTTGGCCGCAACACGAAGCTCGCGACGTCGCTGCTGCTCGGCTTGCTGAATTTCCGCATCGGCTACTGGTGGAACAGCGGCATTGCGGCGGGCGAGCGGCCGGGCCGCTATCCGCCGGGGCTCTGGCGCCGGATCAAGTCTCTACCCTCGGCGGTGTTCACCCTGCAAGCGAAGCTGCTGGACGAATGGCGCGCCTATTTCGAGGGCCCCTCCGCGCAACTGTGGTATCTGAGCGACGGCGGCCATTTCGACAACACGGGCATCTACGAACTGATACGCCGCAGGCTCCCGCTGATCGTGGCCATCGACGCGGCCGCGGACCCTGCTTACCGCTGCGAATCGTTAGCGCTGCTGACGAGACAGGTGCGCTACGACTTCTGCGCGACGATCACGTGGCTCGATCCGCGCGCCGCGCGCGCGAAACTTGCGCGACGCAGGTTCGGATGGGAGGTCTTCGAGCGCGGACCGAACGAGCCGCGCGTGCCGGACTGGATCAAGCCCTTGCTCGATCCGGAGGCCATTGGTGCGTTTCCCGAACTCGAGCGCGATGGCTCGCGGGGCGCCGCGCTTGCCTGCATCACGTACTCGAACGAGCGCGAGCGTCCAGGCTGGATGCTGTACATCAAGCCGGGCGTGGGCATCGGCGTGCCCACCGACGTCGCCACATACGCGGAAAACTACGGCGATTTTCCCCAGCAGACCACGGTGGACCAGTTCTTCGACGACAGTCAGTGGGAAGCCTATCGGGAGCTTGGTTATTGCGCGGGCATGAAGGTATTCACGCCGCGCCCACAAGACGGCGAGACGCGATGAATCTATTCAGGTTTCAGTCGGCGGCGGAATCGACCGTCCTTAAACGCGCTCCCGCGTCAAGCGCGATTCGCGCGTGGCTGGTCGACATGCTTTGCTGGCCCGCCCGGTTCGAGGACCCGCAAGTCGAACGGGAATTCACCGAGGAATATGGCCGGCGGTTCGCCGACTTCCGCCGCGCGGCGCTGGTGCTCGGCACGCTGATCTGGGTGTGCTTCGGCTATTGGGAAATCAGTCTCGCGCAGACCAGCCCGGTGTTCCGGCCGTATTTTCCGGAGGTTTTCGCGTTCCGTTGCGCCGGTGCGCTGGTCGCGACCGGCGGCATCGTGCTGGCTTTCAGGCTCGAATTCCATCGGGACAAGGTCGCGCATGCGATTTTGCTGGCGGGACTGGCGTTCATGTGCCTGTGCCTGCTGACGCAAACATTTCTTGCGCCGCGCCCGTTCAATTTCACCCATTTCTTTGTCGGTTTTTATTTAATCTTTTTCTATCTATTCGGCTTTCTGCGCCTGCGGGCCAAGGCGACGCTGATGCTGACCGTTTGCGTGATCGTCCTGATCGTGATGGCGCAACTGCTCACGCAGGCGCTGGAGCCCGACAACTTCGCCGCGGGCATGTTCTACCTTCTGAACGTCGCGGTGCTGGGCCATAGCGTCAACGTGAATGCCGAGCGGCATGTGCGCGAGCGCTACGTCGCCGTGCAGGCGCTTGCCCATAGCAACGATGCGCTGCAAAGCGCCAATGCCGAACTCGCGCAACAGCACCACGATCTCGAACGCGCGCGGCGCGACCAGCAGACCAAGTCCGAAGCGCTGATCGCCTTGCGCGAGCAGCAGCGGGAAGCCGCCGAGCAGGCGAGCCGGGCGAAATCGCGCTTCCTGGCGGCGGCCGCGCATGACCTGCGGCAGCCCATGCATGCGCTGAACCTCTTTCTTGCCGCAGCCGACGAAGCGCTGACGGCGCACGACGTCGAAGCATCGGGCAGGCTGATTGGCGAGGCGCGCAAGGCTTCGGTGTTGACGGCGCGTTTGTTCAACGCCGTGCTCGATCTTTCGAAGCTCGAATCGGGACACGTCAAGCCGAACTATACGAGCGTCGACCTGAGCCGCGTGACCGGGGAGACGGTCGAGCAGCTCGCGCCGTTCGCCGCGAGTCGCGGCGTTGCGCTGCGCTATGCGAAGGCGCGGCCAAAGCCCGCATGGGTGCGTACCGACGCAGACTGGCTTCCCCGCGTGCTGAGCAACCTTGTCTCGAACGGCATCAAATATGCGGATCCGTCGAAACCGGATCGCGCCACGGTGATCGTGGGCCTGGTTCGCATGCCTAATTATGTGCGGCTCGACGTCGTCGATAACGGCATCGGCATCGCGCCGGAGCACTGGGATGCGATCTTCCAGCCGTTCGTGCAGATCGGCAACCCGGAGCGGGACCGCGAGAAAGGGCTCGGGCTCGGTTTGTCGATCGTGAATGCGGTGGTGTCGCTACTCGAAGGCCACCGTCTCGAACTGAAGTCGGTCGAGGGACGAGGCTCGCGCTTCTCGGTCCGCTTGCCGGTGGCCGACCCATTGGCGCGCCCGGACGCCGGGATATCGCCCGCCGATGCGGCCGCTTCGGCGTCGGCGTCGACGCTGCTACGGGGGCGCTACGTGTTGCTGGTCGAAGACGACAGCCTGGTACGCGCGTCGATGGAGGCGCTGTTCGCGCGCTGGGGCGTGCTGTTCGACACCGTGCGTACCGTGGCCGAACTCGACGACCTGTTGCGGTCGATCGAGCGTGTGCCCGACCTCGTGATCAGCGACTACCGGTTGCCGGAGAACTCGACCGCACGCGACGTCGTGCGGCTTCTTGCCGGGCATTTTTCGCGGCCCGTGCCATGCCTCGTGGTGACGGGCGAAGCCGGCGCGAGCACGCAAGGCGTGCTGCCGGAGCGCTGCGTGCTCAGCAAGCCGCTCGCCGCCGACGTGCTGATGGCGCGCATGCTCGAATTGACGGAGGCGTCCGCCCGCGTGGGCTAAACCGCCGGATCGTGCGCGACAGTGGGAATCTCGATGCCGCGGCGCGCCATTTCGACGATCAGGAACGTGCGCCGCGATACGTTGAAGCGGCTCAGCAGATCGCTGATGTACTCCTTCGCGGTGTTCTCGGTGATATTCATCTTGCGCGCGATGGCCTTGTTCGACAGGCCCTGCAGGAGAAAACGCAGGGTCTGCGCGAGACGCGGCGGCAGATTCAGCGAGTCGATCGGAATGCCCTTGCTCGGGGCCGGAGACTGCGGGGTATGGCCGCCTTTGCCGAGGACGCTGTTGGGCAGGTAGACGCGTCCATTGAGGATCGTCTGCAAGGCTTCCCGGAACACCGCGCCGCCTTCCTCGCTGGCCTTCGAAATGAAACCGCTGGCGCCATGCTTGATGCAGTCCAGCACGGTCTCGCGGTCGTCTTGCGCGGACAGCATCACGACATGCGCCGCGCGCTCGTTTTCCTGCAGCCAGCGCAGCAGGTCGAGCCCGGTGCGATCGTCGCCGATCTGGTAGTCGAGAAACACCAGGTCGTAAGCCTTGCTTTGCAGCCGCTCGACCGCGCTCGCGTACGAGCCGGCCTCGTCGATGTCGAGCGTCGGTTCGGACGTCAGGATCAGGCTCTTCATCGCGATACGCGTCAAGCCTTCGTCTTCCACGAGCAGGACGTGGCGGAAATACAGGTTGTCCATCGGCGCTTCTCCAGTCCCTGAATCTTACCCACTATCGCGCGGGTTGCGATCCCCCCAAAGCGGGGGACGCTTCCGGGGGCCCCTTCTGGAGGCGTCTTTCCCCCGGCATGGCCGGTTTTGCGCGAGCCCCGGACGGCGCAGGATGAAGTCGTTGCAGATCGAACGACGAGGGACGCCACCATGCGTACGCCACATCCCGACTTGAACATCCTGCTGACCATTTTTCGCTTCGTGCCGGATGACGAGCCATGTCCTGCGCCATGAGTTCGATCCCCGCAAACGAACGCAGCGCACACGCGAGCCTGGCGGGGCAAGAGCGGGCGGCGCGCGAGGAGACCAACCGTGCGACGCGCGGGGAGACCAGGCGGGGGAGCCTGGCGGGGAACAACCAGGCAGAGTACGGGGAGACCACGCAGGCAAGCCCGGCCGGGGGCGAGCGGGCGCGGCGCGAGGAGACCCATCGGGCGAGGGAAAAGACAGAGACCAGGACGGAAACGGAACTGCGCCCTCTCAGCCCCTATACGATCCAGAATCTGGACGCCGCCATTGCGCACCTCGAAATCGCCATGAACGCGGACCAGAGCATGGCGATTTTCGGCCGGAGCTATTGGCACGGGCGCGTGCTCGAGCTGCGCTCCACGCCGGGTATCCTGCATACCCAGGAGCGTCGGTTACTGCGGTTGATGGATTGGTTTGGCGCGGCGGGTTAGGGGGAGGGGGGCGGGCGTACGCGCGGCCAAATTGCTGCTTTCTCCGACTGTACTGACCCGCTTGCCAAACGTGAATATCGCGGCGTTGGCGAGCGACGTCTCATGAGCCGTTTGCGGCATTCCGGCACCGGCATAGCGACACCGACGAGACCTTTATCGTGCTGGACGGCGAATTGCGGATCGATTTTCGGGGCGGCGCGGGGGGGCGAGGGTTCCATCGCGCTGCGCGCCGGTCAAATGGCGGTCGTGCCGAAAGGCGTCGAGCACAAGCCCTGTGCGCAGGGCGAAGCGAAAGCGCTGCTGAGCGAGCCGCGCGGTGTCGTGAATACCGCGGAGAACGCAGCGAGCGAACGCACGGTCGCGAACGATCAGTGGATTGGAGGCGTTGTCCTGGCGCGCTCGTCCGGGGCGCATGCCCCGGATATCAGCGCGGTGCGGGGTCCCCGCGCAGCCACTCGATCAGTTGCGCGATGACCGGCGTGATGGTCCGGCCATGCGGTACCACGACGAAATACGCGTCGTCGGGCCGCAACGTCGCAAGGTCGATCCGCACCAGGTCGCCCGCCTGCACCAGGTCGTCGACGAGGCGATTCCATCCCAGGGCGATGCCCTGCCCATATCTCACCGCCTGAATCGCATCGGTGTACAGGCTGCACCGCAGTACCGCGTTCAGGCGCGCGGGCCGGTACCCGATGGCGCGGAACCATTCGCTCCAGCCCATCCAGCCTTCGGAGGTGGCGTCCGATTCGACGAGCGCCATCCGGGCCAGCTCGTCGAGCGTGCGCGGCGTGCCGTATTCCTGCAGAAACGCCGGCGAGCAGACCGGAAAGACTTCGACGTCGAACAGCAAGGTCGAGGTGCCGTCCGGCCACGTGCCGTCGCCGTAGCGCACGGCCACGTCGACTTCGACGTGCCGGAGGTCGGCGGTGAACATGTCGGTGGAGAGCCGTAGCTGCAAAGGCGGGTCGAGCTTCTTGAGCTTGGCGAGCCGCGGCAGGAGACGGAATTGCGAAAACGCGGCAGTCGACGCGAGCACCAGCTCGCGCTGCTCGGTGCCTGTCACGAGACGATCGAACACGCCGGCGATCTTCTGCATGGATTCGGCGACGACCCTGTACAGCGCCTCGCCTTCATTGGTCAGATCAATCGAGCGATGCAGCCGGTGAAAGAGCCGCACGCCAAGCGTTTCTTCGAGGAACCGGACTTGTCGGCTCACGGCGGACTGGGTGACGCCCAATTCGCTTGCGGCGTGGGTGAAACTACCAAGGCGCGCCACGGCTTCGAATTCGACGAGGGCCGTGAGCGAAGGCACTATCCGACGATAGCCTTTCATTGCTTTGGTGGTTTTCATTCACCCATTCTCGCATGATTCAAACGAATGCGAACGGGCTTATAAAGCGCGTTGACGGTGCATTTTGCGAGTCCAATACTCCCGCCATATCCGCGCCGCAGGCGCTGCAACACGCTCCCTTGAAGAGGCCCGTCATGTCTGAAGCTCAAATTCGCACGCACCGCGAACTCGTCGATTGCCGCAAGCAGGGACACGGCATGCCGGGGGAATTGTTCGGGCGTCAGGACGTCTTCGAGACGGACCTCGAAATCTTCTTTCACCAGCTCTGGATTCTGGTCGGCGTGACGGCCGACGTTCCGGAGCCAGGCGACGTTCACACGGTGGACATCGGCAAGGCGTCGATCATCGTCGTGCGCGACGACGACGAGAACGTGCGCGCCTATCGCAACGTTTGCCGCCACCGTGGCTCGCGCATCATGAAGAAGGCGGGCAAGGCGAGCGTGGGGATGCTCGTGTGTCCTTACCATCAGTGGACCTACGATCTCGACGGCAGCCTCAAGCATTCCACGCATATGGGCAAGGACTTCGACCCGGGTTGCCATAGTCTGATTCCGGTCCATTTGAAGACCATGGGCGCACATATCTTCGTTTGCCTCGCCGACGAACCGCCCGCCGACTTCGAGACGCTCGAGACGGCCATGGCCCCGCGTTTCGCGCCATACGACCTGACGCGAACGAAGATCGCTCATGAAATGGAGATCGTCGAAAACGGCAACTGGAAACTCGTGATGGAAAATAACCGCGAGTGCTATCACTGTTCGGGTACGCATCCGGAGTTGACGAATTCGTTTCTCGCGGAAGACTTCGGCTTCTGCCCGGACGGGCAGAGCGAAGCGGCGCTCCAGGGCTACGAAGACTATCTGAAGCGCAATGCGGATTGCCGCGCGGACTGGGAACAGGACGGCCTCGTTTGCGCCGCGTTCGAATCGGTCGATGAGAGCGTGGACACCAACTTCCGCACCCAGCGCCTCGTCATCTCCGGCGCGAACGAATCGCAAACGCTGGATACGAAAGTGGCGTGCACGAAACTGCTGGGTGGGGGCGGGCGCCGCGATCTTGGCGACGTCCACCTGTGGGGCCATCATGCGTGGACGCACGTGATGAGCGATCACGCCGTTATCGCGTACGCGTTGCCCATTGCGCCGGACAAGACGCTCGTGCGTACGCTCTGGCTGGTCCACGAGGACGCGGTCGAAGGCGTGGATTACGACCTCGAGAAGCTGACCGAAGTCTGGATCGCCACGACCAACCAGGATGCGGAACTCGTGGCGAACACCCATGCCGGAACGCAGGATCCGGCCTACCTGCCGGGGCCGTTCTCGAACTATACCGAAGCCGCGCTGGAGCAGTTTTCGCGCTGGTACGACGCGAGGCTGAAGGCGCACGGCATTTGAGGCCGCCGCGCACATTGCCGCGGCCTGCGCGCCCGCGGCGCTCCACGCCAATGGCTCACACGGTTTCCGCTTTGCCTTTCGCGATGGCTTCGGACTCCATCCGTTCCAGATGGCGCAGCAATTTCGTCACCATGACGACGACCGTCAGCGCGAGGATCACGAAGAATACCGCCAGCGGCGTGAGCGCACGCACCGACACGAAGCCGGCGAGCCCCATCATCGCCGACGACACGAGCAGCAGCGCGCAACCGAGTATCGCGCTCGTCAGCCCGGCGATGTGCGGGAACAGCGAATTGCCCTTGGCCATCAGCGTCGGATACATCGCGCCCGCGCATAGCCCCATCACGAGCACGGGCGTCGCGAGTGTCCAGACCTGCAGGCCAACGGTGAGCGATAGCGCCAGCATGGCGATCGCCGCGCCCGCCATCACCCGCGAACCGATCTGCAAGCGCCGCTCGGCGCTCGGCAAACCCGGGCCGTGCAGCCGGTTCGAGAGGCCGCCAAGGAAATACATCATGCCGATGCCGAGCGCGAGGTAGCCGAAATAGGTGGGCGGCTTGTGCAGCGTGTTCAGCACCATGAACGGCCCGACGATATTGAACACGAGCAGGATGCTGTAGCACAGCCCCTGCGCGAGAAAGCAGCTCTGGAACACCGGGCTCGCCAGCACCTTGCCCGCGTTCGCCATGAGCGTGCGCGGCTCCAGGCGCACGGGCTGTTGCAAGGTCTCGCGATAGCGCCAGAGCAGCGCCCACATCGCGAGCGAATAGAGCAGCAGGAACACGAGGCAGGCGTGCCAGCCGAACCACGTTTGCAGGTGCGCGCCGATCACCGGCGCGACGATCGGCGCGAGGCCCCACGTGATCGACATATAGGTGAACGCGTGCATCAGCGCCTTGCCGCGAAACGTGTCGGTGATGATGGCCTTCGCCAGCAGGTTGGTGGTGGCGATCCCGAAGCCCTGCAGGCAGCGCGCCAGCACGAAGGTCTCCAGGTTGGGCGCGCCCAGCGAGAGCGCGCAGCCGATCGTGTAGACCACGAGCCCGAACGCGAGCACGCGCTTGCGCCCGTAGGCGTCGGCGATAGGGCCGAAGATGAGCTGGCCAAGCGCGTAGGCGGCCATGTAGCCGGACACGCTCGACTGGATCGCTTGCGGCGAGGTGCCGAAGTAACGCGCCATCGCGGGCAGCGCGGGAACGTAGATGTCGATCGCGAGCTGGCCCGCGGACGCGTACAGGCAGATCAGGCCCAGCAGAAAGCGCGGCGAATTGGTTGCGAGCGCAAGCGTGGCCGCGCGATGGGAGAACGGGTCGGTCATGACTGAAGTAAAGAGGTGCGCTTCGAATGCGGCGCGCGCGGATTGCCCGGATTCGGGCAATGGCACGTAATCGGCTTGAATTCTCCGGCGCACCGCGCTGTTTGCGCGCGGTGGGTAGCGTGAGGGCAAGCGTCGGGGCAAGAGACCGCCCTTTCCGGCCGTGGAGCGCGCAGCCGGGCAAATCGGCCCTATGCAGCGGGCCATATACTAACATTCCCGCTCATCGGGCGTGAGGCGTGCCGGTGGCGGCGCGGCGCGCAAGAATTGCAGCGCAAGCCGCGGAGTGTCGTGCGGTCGCGCTGGCGCTAGACTGGGTGGGTTCGAATTTCTACCGGGAACCCGCGATGGCCAAAGCAAGGCAGACCGCGCCAGGAGGCGCCGTCACGGCAACGGAGCGTGACATGGAGCGTGACACGAATTGGGACGCGATCTGGGCAGACGCGGCCGAATCGCTCGATCGCCATGGCAATGCGGTGCTGCCTGCCGTGCTCCGCGCGGGCCAGTGCGAGCGGCTTGCCGCGCGCTATGCGCGCGACGACGGCTTTCGTTCGCGCATCGTGATGGCGCGACACAACTTCGGGCGCGGCGAGTACAAGTATTTCGCCTATCCGCTGCCGCCGTTGCTCGAACGCCTGCGGCACGCGCTGTACCGGCGCCTCGCGCCCATCGCCAATCGCTGGAACCGGCAAATGGGACTCGACGCGCAGTATCCCGCCGAACTCGACGCTTTTCTCGCGCGCTGTCACGCGGCGGGACAGACGCGGCCCACGCCGCTCATGCTCCGCTATCGCGCGGGCGACTACAACTGTCTGCACCAGGACCGCTACGGCGACCATGTGTTTCCGCTTCAGGTGGCGATCCTGCTTTCGGCGCCGGGCGAGGATTTCACGGGCGGCGAATTCGTCATGACCGAAACGGGCCGCCGCAACCAGCATGCCGATGTTGTCGCGTTGGGGCAGGGCGATGCGGTGGTGTTCGCCGTCGATCAGCGGCCGGACATCGCAGAGGCAGAACGAGGGCGCGCGCGTACGCCCAGGGTGGCGATGCGTCACGGCGTGAGCGTCGTGCGCAGCGGCACGCGGCACACGCTCGGGCTGATCTTTCACGATGCACGCGGGCCGGCGGCATCGGCACCGGTATCGGCATGGGAGACGGCATGAACGCGCACGCCATGATCGAGCGTTTCGATGCGGGCGTCATCGCTGCGCAACTGGATGCCGAAGGTTATGCCGCGCTACCCAACTGCTTCGATCCGCACGAAGCACGCGCGTTGGCGAAGCGGCTCGACGCGCCGCGCGACGCCTGGCACATGGCGGTTTCGCGCGCGCGGATGGAACCCGGCAGCGGCGAGCGCCTTGATTTCGACGACGGCCTGCCGCCGCTCCTGCACGCGTGGCGCGAAGCGCTGTATCGCTGGCTCGCGCCCATGGCGAACCGCTGGCAGGCGCTCTGTGGCCTCGAACAGCGCTTTCCCGCCGAACTCGCTGCCTTTCTCGATGCGAACCGTCGCGCCGGGCAGCGTCGGCCGCAATCGCATCTGAGCCGGCTGCGCGCGGGCGATCGTCTCGCGCTGCATCGTCACGACGAGGGCGAGCAGGTATTTCCGTTTCAGGTGGTCGCGCTGCTCAACGCGCCGCAGCGCGATTTTGCGGGCGGCGAATTCGTGATGACCGAGCAGCGTCCGCGCATGCAGTCGCGGGCGATGGTCGTGCCGCTCGCAGCCGGCGACGCCGCCATCATCGCGACTGCGCAGCGCCCCGTCGCAGGCGCGCACGGCCATTACCGCGTCAAGCTCAAGCACGCGATCAGCCGCGTGCGTGGCGGCGAGCGCATCGGCCTGGCCTTGCTGTTCCACGACGCGCCCTGAATTTTGCCGAAAGCCCCTGAATCGCGGATACTGTGGCCCAACCGGTCGAATGCGATCCACGCTCGGCAAAGGAGGGGACAGGGTATGGAAGGCAAGCACAAGCACGGGATGTCGGCTGAGCGGCTGGCGCGCATCGAGCGCTTCTTCGACGAACACTACATCGCCACCGGCAAGCTGGCCGGCGCTGTCACCCAGGTCTGGCGGCGTGGCGGTCTCGCGCTGAGCTCGGTGCTCGGCTTCGCCGATCGCGAGCGCCAGGTGCCGCTGGCCGAAGACTCGATCTTCCGCATCTATTCGATGACCAAGCCCATTACGTCGGTGGCGGTCATGATGCTGGTCGAGCAATGCAAGATCGCGCTGGACGACCCGGTCAGCAAATATATTCCGGCGTGGGAGCGGCTTGGCGTGCACGTGGGCGGCTTCATGGAGGGCTTCCAGACCCGTCCGTGCGCGCGCCCCATGCTCGTGGTCGACTTGCTGCGCCATACCTCCGGGCTGACTTACGGCTTTCAGCAGAACACCAATGTCGATGCGGCCTATCGACGGCTGCAAGTGGGTGAGCTCGCAACCACTGGTACGCTCGACGAAATGATCGAGAAGCTGGCCACGCTGCCGCTCGAATTCTCGCCGGGCGAGGCGTGGAACTATTCGGTCGCCACCGATGTGCTCGGCTATATCGTCGGCAAGGTCAGCGGCATGCCGTTCGATGCCTTCCTGAAAGCGCGCATTTTCGATCCGTTGGGCATGGTCGACACGGCCTTCTACGTGCCGGCGGAAAAGGTGTCGCGCTTTTGCGCATGCTATGCCGTCGGCGCGCTCGGCTCGACGGTGGTGTCGGCCGATGCGCCGGCGCTGCAGGACGATCCGCGCACGAGCCCGTACCTCGAGCCGCCCACGTTCCTCTCCGGCGGCGGCGGTCTCGTTTCCACCGCCGCCGACTACATGCGGTTCGCACGCATGCTGCTCCAGGGCGGCGAACTCGACGGCGTGCGCCTGCTGGGCCCCAAGACCCTCGCGCTGATGACGTCCAACCATTTGCCGGGCGGTGTCGACATCCCGCGCCTGTCGCGCTCGATGTTCGGCGAGGCGGCCTACGAGGGCGTGGGCTTCGGGCTGGGCTTCGCCACCACCATTGCGCCTTCGGCCACGCTGCTTCCCGGCAGCGCGGGCGACTTCTTCTGGGGCGGCGCGGCCAGCACCTACTTCTGGGTCGACCCGGACGAGGACCTGATCGTGGTGTTCCTCACCCAGCTTCTGCCATCGAGCGCGTATCCCGCGCGTCGCCAACTGCGCACGCTGGTGTACAGCGCGATCACCGAACCCGGCGCCTGACGCGCGCGGCCCATCCCGCGCGCCGGGTACCTTGCCGTCGACGGCGCGCGGCAGCGTACCGGACCGCCGCGCCTCACTCGCCCGTGCCCGCCTTGCGACGCTCGATCTGCTGTTTGGCTTCCTCCACGACCCGCTCGGGCGTGAAGCCAAACTTCGTGCGCAGCGCATCGATCGGCGCCGAAGCGCCGAATGTCCGCATCACGATCAGCGAGCCCAGGCGGCCTGCGTAGCGGTCCCAGCCGAGCGCGGCCGCCTCCTCGACGGCCACGCGCGCGTGGATGTCGGGCGGCAGCACGGCGTCCCGATACGCCTGATCTTGCCGCTCGAAAAGCTCCCACGAGGGCATCGACACCACACGCGCGTGGATGTTCTCGGCCTTCAGCGTCTCGTAAGCCTCGATGCACAGCGCCACTTCGCTGCCCGTCGCGAGCAACAGCACCTCGGGCCGCTTGCCTTGCGGCGCGTCGGCCAGCACGTAGGCGCCCCGGCGCACGCCTTCCGCGCCCGCGTAACGGCTGCGGTCGAGCGTCGGCAGCGGCTGACGCGTCAGCACGATGCAGGCCGGCCTGCGCGGCTCGGCCAGCGCGACGCGCCACGCCTGCGCGACTTCGTTGGCGTCGGCGGGGCGCAAGGTCGTGAGCCCGGGCACCGCGCGCAATGAGGCGAGCTGCTCGACCGGCTGGTGGGTGGGGCCGTCCTCGCCAAGGCCGATCGAGTCGTGCGTGAAGACGTAGACGACCGGCAGCTCCATGATCGCGGCGAGGCGGATCGGCGGCTTCATGTAGTCGCTGAAGATGAGAAAGGTCGAGGCGAACGGCCGCAAGCCCGATACCGCGAGACCGTTCGAGACCGCGCCCATGCCGTGCTCGCGTATGCCGTAGTGAAAATTGCGCCCGCCGGGGCTATCGTGCTCGAAGCTGCCCGCGCCCTCGAACTTGAGGGGGGTTTTCGTCGATGGCGCCAGGTCCGCGGCCCCGCCGATCAACCATGGCACGCGCTGCGCGATCGCGTTGAGCACCTTGCCCGACGACTCGCGCGTGGCCATGCCTTTGGCGTTCGCCTCGAAGCTCGGGATGTCCGCGTCCCAGCCGTCGGGCAGGCGGCCGTCGAGCATCTGGCGCAACTGCGCGGCGAGCGCCGGTTCGCCGGCGGCCCAGGCGTTCAGGCGCTGCTGCCACGCTTCGTGCGCCTGCTTTCCGCGCGCGCCCATGCCGCGCGCGAAGTGCTCGCGCACGCCTTCGGGGACGAGGAACTGGGCGTCCTCGGGCCAGCCGTAAGCGCGCTTGGCGAGACGCACCTCGTCCGCGCCGAGCGCTTCGCCGTGGGCCGCCGCGGTGTCCTGCTTGTGCGGCGCGCCCCAGCCGATGATGCTCTTCACGACGATGAGCGTGGGCCGGTCGGTCACGGCCTTGGCCTCGGCGAGGGCGGCGTCGAATGCGGCGGTGTCGTTGGCGTCGTCCACGTGCAGCGTGTGCCAACGGTAGCCGCGAAAGCGGGCTTCCACGTCGTCGCTATAGGCGAGATCGGTGTGGCCTTCGATCGTGATCCGGTTGCTGTCGTAGATCCAGATGAGGTTCGAAAGCCGCAAGTGACCCGCGAGCGACGCGGCCTCGTGCGAAACCCCCTCCATCAGGTCGCCGTCGCCGCACAGCGCATAGACGCGATAGTCGAACAAGGACGCATCCGGCTTGTTGAAGTGGGCCTCCAGCCAGCGTTCGGCAATCGCCATGCCCACGCTGTTGCCGAGCCCCTGGCCGAGCGGCCCCGTGGTGGTTTCCACGCCGGTCGTATGGCGGAATTCGGGGTGGCCCGGCGTCACGCTGCCGAGCTGCCGGAAGTGCTCGATGTCGTCGACCGAGACGGCGGGCCGGCCGGTCGGCCGCCCCTGCGCGTCGAGCGCCTTGACGCCCGCGAGATGCAGCAGCGAATAGAGCAGCATCGACGCGTGCCCGACCGAGAGCACGAAGCGGTCGCGGTTGGGCCACAGGGGCGCATCGGGGTCGTACCGCAGATGATGCTGCCAGAGCTGAAAGGCGACGGGCGCGAGCGCCATCGGCGTGCCCGGGTGGCCGGAGTTGGCCTTTTGCACCGCATCCATCGAGAGGGTGCGGATCGTATCGATGGCGAGGCGGTCGAGATCGGGGCCGCTAACCGTATCGGTGTGAATCGATTGGGGCATGAACGCCTCCTTGGACATTGCGCGCGGTATGAATGCGAACTCACAGCGGACTAACCGGTGGGCGTTGCGCAAATGCGGTGCCGGCTGGGGCAAGCTTAGGCGCAATTGGGGCTGTGCGTGCGCCGCCGCGATGATCTTCCGCTGGCTCGACGTCGTTTTGTCCATGTGCCGGGCACGTGGGCGACGGGAGGGCGATGCCGGTCATGCCGTCCCCGGTTGTGCAGCCGTTTTGCAGAGCGAAACAAGCCTCGCATTCTGTTTGGCGCGGCGCTCTGGTCGAGCTTTCCGGCACCGAGCCGGGCAGCGGCGACCTCGTGGGTCTCGCAGCGGCTCATTCGCCAGGGCGTCGGCTCGCGGCCGCGCGGGCGGCGCCGGATTTGGCAGGAAGGCCGGCGACTAGTCCTTCCGTTCGGCGCGCAGATGGCGCGTATTGCGTTCGATCGACATGAGAACCAGCAGCAGTGTGAGGAACCCCGCCAGGGCAAGCAGCGTTCCCAGCGAAGCCCTGAACTGCTCGCTCCTGTCGTGCGCGGCCTCGAGGGCGCTTTCGGCAGCGGCGATGCGCTCGATTTCGACGCGCGCGTATTGATTCATCGCTGCCGCTACATAGCGTTCGCGATCGTCCCATTCCCATGTTGCCGCATGCTGGCTGGCCTGCGTGACGACCTTCGAAAGCGTGTTCAGAAACTGCTGCCGGTCGGGTAGCGGAACGTTGCCCAGCCACGCATTGAGCAGCGGCTGGCTCGCGTCGTCCGCATTCAGGACCTGGCGCAGCGGGGCCGGGATCACGAGGCCCGCCGCGGCTTGAACGTTCAGGTCTTGCATGCTGTCGCCCGCGCTGTCGCCCGAGATGGCGTCGTTGGCCGCCTCCGAGCCCGGGAGCGCGGCGAGCACGTCGGCCACGCTCACTGACGAATTCGCGGCCGCGCGGTGTTGTCCGGGAACCGCGAGCGCGAAAATGACGGCGGTGATCGCCATCACGGCGGCCACGAGGGCGACGAGGCATAGCGCGCGGGCCGTGCCAAGCAAGCGCCGCTCCAGTCTTTCTGCGATCTTCATTTCAATTCCGTCGATATCCTTCCCGGCGTGCCGTCGGCGCCGGACTCATGGCTCGCGCAGATAGCGCTCCGACAACGCCTCGTACAGCGGCGGCGCAAAAAAACGCGAGACACGGCTCGCGATGAGCGCCGTGGCCATCAGCGAGATGACGAGCGCATGGCCGTTGATCATCTCGATGACGATCACGAATGCCGTGATCGGACTTTGTGTCACCGCCGCGAGATAGCCGACCATGCCGAGCGCGATCAGCATCGACAACTGCATCTGCGAGAACACCATGTGCAAGGTATTGCCGATGCCGGAGCCGATGGCCAGCGACGGCGCGAACAAACCGCCGGGCGCGCCCGGCAGGTACGAGCCCACCATCGAGACGAGCTTGAGGATGGGATACGCCGCGCTCACGTGCGCGGTGCCTTCCAGCATGCCGCGCGCCTCGGCGTAACCGCTGCCGAACGTGTGGCGGTGCGACAGCACGCCAACGATTGCGATGACGAGGCCGCATAGCGCTCCGAACAGCACCGGCCGTTGCGCGCGCATCTCGAGCAGCGCGCGCGGCATCCAGCGCCGGGTGTTGAGCAGCAGCCAGCAGAAGCAGCCCCCCAGCACGCCCGCGAGCACGCCGGTCAGTACGACGGCGACGCTGAGCCACTGTGGCAGCCCCGAGCCGATATCGATCGTGCCGAAATAGACATAGTTGCCCTGCAGACCCAGCGAAACGACACCGGCGAAGATGATGGCCGTGACGAGGACGCCGCTCGTGCGCTGCTCGAAGCTGCGCATGAGCTCTTCGATGGCGAACACCACCCCGGCGAGCGGCGCATTGAATGCCGCGGACAGGCCCGCGGCTGCGCCCGCGAGGGCGAGCCTGCGCTCCAGCACGCCCGGGCGGATGGCGAGGAAGCGCTGGGGATAGAAGCGCCTCAGGCTGAACATCAGGGCGGCGCCGACATGGATGGTCGGCCCTTCGCGGCCAATCGTGAAGCCGCCGAGAATGGCCAGGAACGAGATGAGAATCTTGCCGACGAGAATGCGCAGCGTGAGCAGTTGCGGCCCGAGCTCGTTGGGCCCGTGCAGCATCGCAATGACCTGCGGGATGCCGCTGCCTTCGGAGCCGGGAAAGAATTTCCGCGTGAGCCAGACCGTCACGGCACCCGTTGCGGGCGCAACGAGAAGCGGCAGCCAGAACCGCTCGGCCGCGTAATGCAGGAACAGCGCGTAACCGAAGTCGATCAGCTTGGCGTAGAGCACGGCGACGAGGCCGACTGCGACCGCGCCCAGCCAGAACACGCCATAGTGGAGCCACAGCCGGTTGGCGCGCTGTAACGCTCGCCTGTCGATCAGCCCGAAGATTCGCACGATCCGTATCCCCTGTTTGTCGATTGTCGTTGTGTGGATGGTACAGGCGTTTCTTCAGTTCGTGCCGGCACGCAAAGCAGTCAGGCGCGGCGCAGCGGTGGCGCCTTCATGCTGGCCGCGATCAGGAGCCAGCAGAACACGAGCCCCGAACACGCGTAGAACACGGCGCTCGCGCTGCCGTGCTTGAGCAGCCAGCCTCCCACCACGCCGCCGAGCGCGAGCCCGATCGACTGGGTGGTGTTGTAGACACCCGTGGCCGCGCCCTTGCGGTTGCCCGGCGCCAGCTTGGACACCAGCGAGGGCTGCGAAGCCTCGAGGATATTGAACCCGAGGAAGTATATGAAGAGCACGCCCGCCACAATGGCAATGGTATGCGCAAGCGAGCCAAGCAGAAGCTGGCCGATC
>Ga0164242_10000267_pt1 | contig 65459 bp, 56 predicted proteins | sample OricomgcompostMG_FD_108783 | JGI IMG/M metagenome (GOLD analysis project Ga0164242, IMG submission 108783) | Miracle-Growth compost microbial communities from Emeryville, California, USA - Original compost - Miracle growth compost (MG) ... | reverse complement strand
GTACCGGTACGAGATCTGGAAGCAGGACTTCGAGAAGAACGGCCCGGCGAACCTCAACATGTTCTGGCTCTCCAGCGACCACACCGGTGGCCCGGCGAGCCCGGCGGCGCAGGTCGCGGACAACGACCTCGCGGTCGGCAAGATCGTGGACGAGATCTCGCACAGCAAGTACTGGAAGGACTCGGCGATCTTCGTCGTCGAGGACGACTCGCAGGCGGGCCTGGACCACGTCGACGGGCACCGCGCGCCGATCCAGATCATCAGCCCCTACGCGCAGCACGGCGTGGTGGACCCGACCTACTACACGCAGGTCACCATGGTCCGCACGATCGAGCAGATCCTCGGCATCAAGCCGATGAACCAGGAGGACTCCGCGGCCACCCCGATGACCACGGCGTTCACCGACAAGCCGAACTACACCCCGTTCACGGCGGTGCAGAACAAGACCTCGCTGACCGACGGCCTGGCCACGCAGCCGAGCTGCGGCCCGGACGTGCCGGCGGCGCAGGACCCCAACGCCCAGGCGGTGGCCCCGACCACGGCCGTGCCGGCCGCGGAGAAGTCCGTCGCCGCGCAGTGGAACACCTGGAAGTCCCAGCAGCACCTGACCGGTGACACCGCCCAGCCGGACTACGCCAACCCCAACCAGATGAACCACCTGACCTGGTACGAGCGTTACAACTGGACCAAGCCGTACCCGGGCGAGAGCAAGATCTACGCGCCGAACGACGTGCCCGGCGCGTACATCCCCTCCTCCGACAACGACGGCTGAGCCGACGGCTGAGCGCTGTTCGCTGAACGCTGATCGCTCCTGAGCGAGCCCGAGCCGGGCCGCCGCGCAGTCCGCGGCGGCCCGGTCCGGTTCTCCGGGATGTGGGCCGGTCGTCACCCTCGGTTGTCATGTTCTGGGTAGACTCGCACGCGTGTCTGCTTCCTGGAGGCCCTTACCGCCCGGGCTGCCCGGCCCTCATCGGGAACTCGTCGAGCGGCTCCGCGAGCTGAAGGACCGTCACGATCTGTCCTTCGCCGACCTCGCCGCCAGGACGCACTACAGCAAGGCCTCCTGGCACCGCTGGCTGCACGGCGAACGCCCGGTCACCGAGCGGGCGTTGACCTCGCTGACCGAGCAGGTGGGGGAGGACTGCGGGGAGTTGCTCGCGCTGCTGGAGCGCGCGGCGGAGGCCCCGGGCGGGCTCGGCGAGTGCCCGGACGAGAGCGAGGACGACCGCACGGGCGAGGGTACGGCCGAAGGCGACGGCAGGGGCGAGGACGGCGAAGCCGAGGCGGGGGATGCCGACGCGGAGGACGTGAGCGCGGAACAGCCGGCCGCGCGGCCGCTCGCCCGGCCCGGGCCCGACGCGGGCGCGGGCCCGGCCGGTCGTCTGCGGGCAGGCGTGCGGCGGGTCGCGGTGCCGGTGGCGACCGGGCTGCTGGGCGTCGCCGTGGGGCTGTCGATCGGCGCGGTGGCGTGGTCCTCGCGCGGAGCGGCCCCGGCCTCGGTGGCGGGCGGCGGGGTGCGGGCCTCGACGCGGACGGTGGCCACGTCCGCGTCCGCGTCCCCGGCCACCTCGGCGGCGCCCGCCTGCCAGGGCGGCGGATGCGCCGGCAAGGACCCGGAGGCGGCCGGCTGCGGCGCCGACGCCTTCACCGCCGCCGCCGCGCACATCGGCGAGGTGATTGTCGACATCCGCTACAGCCCGCGCTGCCAGGCGGCCTGGGCGAAGATCGCGGACGCGGCGCCGGGCGACCGCGCGGTCATCACCACCAGCGAAGGCGGCCGGCAGACCGCGCTGGTGCATTGGGGATACGACAACTACTCGCCGATGGTGGACGCCTCCGACCCCACCGTCCGCTACCGCGCCTGCGCGACCCAGCCGGAGGGCACCGCCTGCACCCCGACCCTCACCGGCCCGGCCCCCGTCCCGGTGCCCTCCGCCCCGCCCGCCGCGCCGTCGCCGTCGGCCGCGCCGTCGCCGTCCAGCTCGCCGGCCGGGTCCTCGGCCGTGCCCGCGGTCGGCCCCTCTCCCTCGGCCGTTCCCGGCGGGGCCGCCGTCACCGCGCGGATCTCCGGGCGCTGAGACGGCCCGCCGCGGTGGGATGGATCCGCGGCGTCAGCCCGCCGTCAGCCGGCCTGCGCGTAGCCGCGGAGCGGGGGTTCGGCGGCGAGCCGGGGCGCCGCCAGCTCGGAGGCCTCGGACTCGGCCAGCGCCGCGGTGGCGTGGACCGGGAAGGCGACCGGGTCGACGCCGGGCATGAAGGGGTCGCCGCAGGTCGCGCGGCTGACCCGGGAGAGCACCGCCGGACCGGGGTGGGTGAGCGCGTCGACCCCGATCAGCCAGGCCGCGTTGTCGTAGGACATGCCCATGTGCTCGACCGTCTCGGTCGGGCAGAGGTCCTGCACGGCGGTGTCGGTGACGTTGTCCGCCGCCGGGAGGTACGCGGAGGTCCAGGGGACGACCTTCTCGTCGTAGTGGGTGGCGATCTCGGTGTAGTCGACGCCGGGCCAGGTCTGCGGGCCGGTGTTGAGCGCGCGCAGGAAGGCCGAGCCGGAGGCCTGCTGCCAGTAGGCGGCCTCGCAGCCGAGCGCGCAGGCGAGGCCCAGCGCCTCACTGCCGTGGTTGGAGCCGGAGAGCCCGACGTAGTCCGCGACCATGCCGCGGGTGTCCGGCCAGTACTTCAGCGCCCAGCGGCCTATCATGCCGCCCTGGCTGTGGCCCACCATGCCGATGGCCCGGCCGCCCGAGGAGCCGTGCAGCGTGCGGACGGCGGCGACCACGTACTCGGCGGCGGTCTGGATGTCGCCGTTGGCGTGGTCGGGCAGGTCCAGGTCGCAGTAGGCCCAGTGGCGCTGCTCGAAGGCGCGGTTCCAGTTCCACGACCAGTCGTCGAGGGAGTCGGAGGTGGTGCCGGGGATGAACAGCACCGGTTCCACCGGGCTCGCGGCGAGGTCGCCGTGGCACCGGAGGGCGGAGTCCAGCTGCGCCCGCGTCACCGACAGCGGAGGGCCGAAGGGCTGGTCCGCGGCGGCGGGCTGCGCGGCGGGCAGAGCCGAGGCGAGCCCGAGTCCGGCGGCTGCGCAGAGGGCGGCGACCGCCCGGCGGATCGACACGTTCGCTCTCCTCGGCTGGGATCTCGGTCGGCTGGGATCTCGGTCGGGTGGGCCTCGGTCGGGTGGGCCTCGGTCGGGTGGGCGTCCTGACGGGCCTCGGGCCGAACCTAGGGAGGCGCCGGCCGCCCGGCAAGCGCCCGGGGAGTGAGGGTTGCGCGAGGGATCGGCGTGCGGGAGCCCGGGCCGCGGCGGTGCGGTCCGGGCCTTCGGCCGTGCGGGGTCGGTCGGCGTAGGCGCGGGCCTGCATGTCCCACAGGCGGGCGTAGGGGCCGCCGGCGGCGAGCAGTTCCTCGCGGCGGGGCCCGGACCGCGGGGGATGCGGTCCGGGCCCCGTTCGGGGCGGAGGCGGGGGGAGTCGCCTCCGACCCGGTCCGGGTGGTGCAGGTGGTTCAGGTGGTGCGTCGGCGGATCACCCGTACGGGCGGATCACCCGTACTGGTAGTAGCCGATCAGGTTGCCGCCGTCGGCGATGTTGTTGGTCTGGATCTGCGTTCCGGTCTCGTAGGCGTTGATCATCTGCCCGTTGCCGATGTAGATCGCGACGTGGTCGGTGTCGCTCGCGCTGGCGCCGAAGAAGACCAGGTCGCCGGGGACCGGGGAGCTGACCTTCTGCATCTCGGTGATCTGGGTGCCGGTGCCGCCGGAGCCGAGCACGTCCTGGCCGTAGGCGAGGGAGTAGACCCAGCGGGCGAAGCCGGAGCAGTCCAGGCCGATCGCGCTCGGGTCCTGCGGGTGGGCGCTCGGGTCGCAGGCCCAGGACTGAGGGTCGCCGACGCAGGTGCCGGTCGACGGGCCGGGCTTGGCGCCGTGGCCGCCGCCCCAGATGTACCAGATCTTGCCGCCGGACCAGCCGGTCTCGGCGTCACCGGCCTCGATGTCCTGCGCGTAGGTGACGATCTTCTGCAGGATGGTGCCGCTCACCGGGGGCGGGGTGGTGCCGCCACCGCCGGAGGAGGTTCCGGTCAGCGCGGCCTTGGTGGCGGGGCCGACGATGCCGTCCACGGAAAGGCCGTTCGCGCTCTGGTAGTTCTCGACCGCGGTGAAGGTCGCCGAGCCGAAGTCGCCGTCCACGGTGAGGTTCGCGCCGTGCTTGTTGAGCAGCTCCTGCAGGTCGGTCACGCATCCGTCGTCCTCGCCCTGGGAGATGTCGGTCGGGCAGGAGCCGGAGGTGATGGAGATCGGCGCGGGCACCGAGGTGCTGGAACTCATCAGCGAGGCCTTGGTGTTGGGCCCGACGATGCCGTCCACGGACAGGCCGTGCGCGCTCTGGTAGCTCTCGACCGCGGACAGGGTGGCGGAGCCGAAGTCGCCGTCCACGACCAGGCTCGCGCCGTGGCTGTTGAGCAGCTCCTGCAGTTCGGTGACGCAGCCGTCGATCTCGCCCTCGGTGATGTCCGCGGGGCAGGACGAGGAGGTCAGCGAGATCGCGCCCGGCGCACCCCCGGCGACCAGAGCGTTCTTGGTCGCGGGGCCGACGATGCCGTCGGCGGTCAGGCCGTGGGCGCTCTGGTAGCTCTTCACGGCGGCGAGGGTGCCGGCGCCGAAGTCGCCGTCGACGGTGAGGCTCGCCCCGTTCTTGTTGAGCAGCTGCTGGAGCTGCGTCACGCAGCCGTCGTCCTCGCCCTCGGTGAGGTCGGTCGGGCAGGCCGAGGAGGTGATGTCGATCGCGCCGGGGGCGGTGGTCGAGGTCTGGTCCAGGGCGGCCTTGGTCAGCGGGCCGACGATGCCGTCGGCGGAGAGGCTGTGCGCGCTCTGGTAGTTCTTGACCGCGGTGAGGGTGCCGGCGCCGAAGTCGCCGTCCACGGTGAGGTTGGCGCCGTTGCGGTTGAGCAGCGTCTGCAGCTCGGTGACGCAGCCGTCGTCCTCGCCCTCGGTGATGTTGGTGGGGCACGAGGAGGAGGTCAGCGAGATCGGCGCGGGGGCGGCCGACGCGGCGCCGGCCGCGGCGAACACACCGAGCCCGGCCAGCGCCAGGGTCAGCAGCGTCGCCACCAGGCCGCGCGCGCCGCGGCGTTCGCGGCGCCGGCGTGGAGTACGCCAGGGAAGGGAGTGCACGGGGAAGCCTCCGGTTCGGGGAGAGCCGTATGTGACAGCACCAGGCTGGCGGGCCCGGGCCCCGGTGATGCGCGGCTCCGCCGTTCCCGATCCGCCCGCTCTCCGTTCCACGCCTCCCACCAGCACGATGGAACGCCCGCCGCCCCGAAGTGGGAACACTCATCCCCCTCCGGCGCTGGAGCACCGGAGGGGCGCGGGCTTGATCAGCCGCCGTAGGTGACGGTCACCGGGGCGTGGTCGGACCAGCGCTCCGGGTGGGTAGCGGCGCGCTCGACGACCGCGGAGGCCGCCCGCACCGCGAGCCCCGGCGTCGCGAACTGGTAGTCGATGCGCCAGCCGGTGTCGTTGTCGAAGGCGCGGCCGCGGTAGGACCACCAGGAGTAGGGGCCGGCGGTGTCGGGGTGGAGGGCGCGGACGACGTCCACGTAGCCGGCCTCGTCGACGACGCGGCTGAGCCAGGCGCGCTCCTCGGGCAGGAAGCCGGAGTTCTTCTGGTTGGCGCGCCAGTTCTTGAGGTCGGCCTCGCGGTGGGCGATGTTCCAGTCGCCGCAGACCACGACCTCGCGGCCGTCGGCCGCCGCCTTCGCCCGGCGCTCGATCAGGAACGGCAGGAACTCGGCCATGAACCGCTCCTTCTCGTCCTGCCGCTCGGTGCCGACCTCGCCGGAGGGGAGGTAGAGGCTGGCCACGACGAGACCCGGGAGCTCGATCTCGGCGTAGCGGCCGGAGGAGTCGAACTCGGCCGAGCCGAAGCCGATCCGCCGCGCCTCGGGCTCCTGCCGGGAGAGCACCGCGACGCCTGCCCTGCCCTTGGCCGCCGCCGGCGCCCACAGCGCGTGCCACCCCTCCGGCGCGCGCACCGCCTCGGCGAGCTGCCCGGGCTCGGCGCGGACCTCCTGCAGGCAGACCACGTCGGCGCCGGTCGCGGCCAGCCATTCGAGGTAGCCCTTGCCGGAGGCGGCGCGCAGTCCGTTGACGTTGACGGTGCTGATGGTGGTCGTACCGGCGGTGGTCGTGCCGGCGGTCGCGGTGCTCATGGGGGAGATTGTCCCCTACGGCACCGACAGTCCCGCCCACAGCCCGGCGAAGCCGTCGCGGGCCAGGGCTTCCAGCTCGTCGAGGGCGCGGCGGGCGCGGGCGGCGGTGGCGGGCTCGCGCTCGGTCAGGCCGCTCTCCGCGAACTCGTCCTCGTCCAGCCGGAGCAGCACCGTGCGGTCGGCGGACAGCCACAGGTCCAGGTCGAGGTCGGCGGCGCTGAGGACACCGTCGCGGACCTCGGCGGGGCGGCAGACGTCGCAGTACCAGCCCTTGAGCGCGCCCGCGGCGTCGCGCACCTCCTTCACCGAGTACCAGCGGTCGCGGAAGAAGTGCTCGGTGAAGACGTCGCCGGCGGCGAAGACGGTGTAGCCGAGATCACGGTCCGCCGACCCGGCGAAGGGGGCTCGCACGACGAGGTGCGCGCCGTCGTCGGCGAGGACGGTCGCCGGGTAGCTGACGGACGGCCGCGGATCCTTCACCAGACGGACGGTCAGCGTCGTCCCGGGGGAGAGGGGGACGGAGGAGGCGGCGGGTGCGACGGGCTGAGAGTCGGGCATGGCCACAGAGTGGCCCCTCGGCGGCGCGCCGGGCGAGCGGATTTCACGGCGCGGCCAGCGCCTCCGGCCCGGCCCGAGGCGCACGGCCCGGCCGCGCGCCCCCGGCGCGCGCGGCTGTGGCGCGGGGCTGCGATGCGGGGACGTCACGCGCCGGCGGCCCGGGGCCCGGTGGCCCGGCGGTCGGTGGCCCGGCGGTCGGTGGCCCGGTGGTCGGTGGACGGCCCGCCCAGCCCGGTGAAGCCGTCCATTGCGCGCGCATCGCCGAGGCGTGCGGCTCGTCGGCCGCGGCCATCGTGCCGCTGCTCGCCGCCGTCCGGCGCCGCCCGCCGGCCCGCCGCTGAGGCGCCGGGCCCGCCGCCGGGCCCGCCGCCGGGGACGTCGGTCCGCTGCCGGGGACGTCGGTCCGCTGCCCGGACTGCCGCGCCGGTCGCCAGCAGCAGGCCGCCGCCGACTTCGACTGCGCAGACGGCCCTCGCGCCGCGCCCGCCGGCCGTGCGGCCTTTGCGCGCGGAGTGGTACGGCCACGCGAGCGCTCCAGACAGGCCCCCGCCCAGGGCCCGGCAGGCCCCCGACCAGGATCGGTAGGCCCACGCTCAGGACTGGGTGAGCCGCCGCGCAGGACTCGGTGGACCCCCGCGCAGGACTCGGTGGACCCCCGCGCAGGACTCGGTGGGCCCACGCCCAGGACTGGGTGAGCCGCCGCGTAGGACTCGGTGGGACGCCGCTCAGGACTCGGTGGGGCGTGCCGAGTCGCCGGGGCCCTCCGGCTGCCCCGGCTCCGCGCCGGCCGCGTCGGCGTCCGGCGCGGCGTCCGCCACGCCCTCCGCCGCCGCGGTGAGCGCCGCGTTGCGGCGGCGCAGCACCGCGAAGCTCGCGGCGGCGCTGGCCAGGAAGGCGGTGCGGACCACCCACGGCTTGTCGAGGACGTGCCGGGTGAGGTGGTCGAAGGAGTAGCGGCCCGGCCCGGCCAGGCCGATCCCGGCCGCGACGAAGCCGAGGAAGGCCGGGTACTCGTAGCCGCCGGAGGTGGAGAAGAAGCCGGCCGGGGCGTGCACGGAGACCGCGGCGGCCATCGCGCCGCCGGCCGCCGCGCCCGCCGCGGGGGTCGCCGCGCCGGCCGCGAGCAGCAGCCCGCCGCCGAGCTCGGCCGCGCCCGCGGCCATCGCGCTCTCCCGGCCGGGGTGGAAGCCCATGTGCTCCATGGCCTTCGCGGTGCCGTTCAGGCCACCGCCGCCGAACCAGCCGAACACCTTCTGGGCGCCGTGGGCGAACAGCACGCCGCCGGTGCCCAGGCGCAGGGCGAGCAGGCCGAGATCCTTGCGGCGGCAGCCGCGGTCCGTGGAGCGAGGGGACATGCGCTTCCCACTTCCTTCGCAGTGCGGGTGGTGCGGATCGTGCGGGGCGGTACGGGTGATGCCCGGGGGGCTGGTGCAGTCCGGTGGGGGTGGTGCAGGAACGGTGCCGATCGTGCCGGTGGTGCCGGTGGTGCCGGTGGTGCCGGTGGCGCCGGGCGGGGGAGTGGTGCCGGTGGTGCGGGGGACCGGCGCCGGCCGCCCTCCCGGGCTCCAGTGTCGGCTCCCGGTCCGGTCGGCGGCGGCGCCGCTGCTCCGGATGGCGGGTGCCCGCCCCGCCGTGATCTACCCCTGCGGGTGAGGCCCGTCCGCCCGGGCGCCCCGACCGGGCACGCCGCAGGCGGGTGCTCACGGCGCCCGGAACCCCAGCGTCGGCATCGCCCGCCGCAGCGGCCACGGCCGGACGGTGGCCGGCAGCAGGTCGTCCAGGAAGGCGTAGCGGCTCAGCGTGTCGGCGCGGCCCGAGGACTCCGGCTGGTCGTCGTAGCGCTTGACGTGGTGCCACCAGGCGGCGATCTCGATCCAGCCGGGCGCGGCCAGCGCGCCGCCGAACTCCTGCACCGACAGCGCCGCGGTGAGGCAGCCGAAGGCGACCCGGTCGGCGAGCGGCAGCCCGGCGAGCGAGGCGGTGGTGAAGCCGACCATGAAGACGTCCCCGGCGCCGGTCGGGTCGAGCGCCTCGACCTGCAGCGCCGGGACGGTGACCACCTCCCCGCTGCCGGAGTCCACCGCCACCGCGCCGTCCTGACCGGTCGTCACCACCGCGATCGGCACCAGCTCGGCGAGCGCGCGGGCGGCCTGCTCGGGGGTCTCGGTGCGGGTGTAGTGGACGGCTTCGGCGGCGTTGGGCAGGAAGGCCTCGCAGTAGCGCAGTTCGGCGAGTTCGCCGAGGTCCCAGCGGCCGGAGTCGTCCCAGCCGACGTCGGCGAAGATCCGGCTGCCCTGGGCGTGCGCGGTGGCGAGCCAGCGCTGGCAGCTGCCGGACTCGAAGGTGGAGACGCAGGCGCGGGCGGTCGGCGGGGCGGGCGCCGGCGTCTCGGAGGGCGGCGGCTGGTGGCCGTGCGAGACCATGGTGCGCTCGCCCTCGTAGGCCATGGAGACGGTGACGGGGGTGTGCCAGCCGGCGACCTTGCGGGAGAGCGACAGGTCGATGCCCTCGTCCTCGGAGAGGCTCTCCCAGCAGTAGTCGCCGTAGTTGTCGTCGCCGAAGGCGGCGGCGAGGGCGGTGCGCAGGCCGAGGCGGGAGAACGCGGTCGCGGTGTTGGCGATGCCGCCGGGGCTGGAGCCCATGCCGCGCGCCCAGGTCTCGGTGCCGCGGACGGGGGCGCGGTCGAGCCCGGTGAAGATGATGTCGAGGAACACCGTGCCGGTGAGGTACACGTCGAAGCAGGGATCCCCCTCGGCGCGCAGGTCGGCGAGCGGATCGAGCCGCACGGACGGGGGCGCGGGGGACGGCGCCGGGGGTGACGCGGGGGGTGTTTCTGCCGTGGTGGAGGGGGCAGGATGGTCGGCTGAAGCGGGGGAGAGGGTCGGGTCCGCCATGACCGCACGATACTGCGGCGCCCTCCGGGACACGCGCCTGACGGCGCGTCCGGTGTGCGTCGGCCCGCGCGCACCGCGTGTCGGCCGGACGCGGCGGCCGGGCGGCTGGAAGGATCACCCGGTCACCACGCCCGCGCCCGTGCCGGCGGCGGCCGCACGGCGCGCTCCCGGCGCCGCGGGCGGTGGGGCCATCAGCGTGAGAGAGGCGGGTTGTCGATGGCAGGCAGCAGCGGGACGGTGGAGGCCGGGGGCACGCCGGCGCCCCGGGCGGTGAAGGCGCCCCCGCAACTGAGCCGGCGCGGGACGAACCTGGTGTTCACCACGATCGTCCTCGGCATGCTGCTGGCGGCGCTGGACCAGACGATCGTCTCCACCGCGCTGCCGACGATCGTCGGCGACCTCGGCGGGGCCACCCACATGTCCTGGGTGGTGACGGCGTATCTGCTCGCGGAGACCATCGCGACGGCTCTGGTCGGCAAGTTCGGCGACCTCTTCGGGCGGAAGATCATCTTCCAGCTCAGCGCCGTGGTCTTCGTCGGCGGCTCCGCGATCGCCGGCGCGGCCAACGGCATGGGCATGCTGATCGCCGCCCGCGCGATCCAGGGGATCGGCGGCGGCGGCCTGATGGTGACCGCGATGGCGCTGATCGCGGACGTCATCCCGCTGCGCGAACGCGGCAAGTACCAGGGCGCGCTGGGCGCGGTCTTCGGCGTCACCACGGTCGTCGGGCCGACCATCGGCGGACTGTTCACCGACCACGTCAGCTGGCGCTGGTGCTTCTACGTCAACGTCCCGGTGGCGCTGATCATGCTGCTGATGTCGGCGAAGACCGTCCCGTCGCTGCGGTCCGCGGTGCGGCCGCTGATCGACTACGCCGGGATCGTGCTGGTCGCGATCGGCGCAGGCGGGCTGGTGCTCGGCCTGTCCTGGGGCGGCGTGGAGTACCCGTGGGGCTCGGCGGCGATCATCGGGATCCTGGCCGGCTCGGTGCTCGCACTGGTGGCCTTCGTGCTGGTGGAGCGGCGGGCGCGGGAGCCGATGCTGCCGATGCACCTGTTCCGCAACCCGGTCTTCACGGTCTGCTCGGTGCTGTCCTTCATCGTCGGCTTCGCCATGCTCGGCGCGATGACCTACCTGCCGACCTACCTGCAGTACGTGGACGGCGTCGACGCCACCCTCTCGGGCGTGCGCACGCTGCCGATGGTGGCCGGGCTGATGCTGATGTCGATGGTCTCCGGCACGGTCGTGAGCCGCACCGGCCGGTACAAGATGTTCCCGATCATCGGCACCGCGGTGATGGCGGTCGGCCTCTTCCTGATGTCGCAACTGGGCCCCAGCAGCGGGGCGTTGCGCGAGTCGCTGGCGATGGTCGTGCTGGGTCTCGGCATCGGCTGCGCGATGCAGGTGCTCACCATCGCGGTCCAGAACACCGTCTCCTACTCGGAGATGGGCGCGGCGACCTCCGGCGTCACCTTCTTCCGCACCCTCGGCTCCTCCTTCGGCACGGCCATCTTCGGCACCCTCTACGCCAACCGGCTGCGGCCCAACCTGGCCGACGCCATCGCCCGCTCACCCGGCGTGCCGCCCGCGGCGGTCCAGAACCCGAGCGCGCTGCACAGCCTGCCGCCGCACATGATCACGCACATCGTCCAGGCCTACGCGGACACCATCGACCACGTCTTCCGCTGGGTGGTGCCGGTGGCGGCGGTCGGCTTCGTGGTCTCCTGGTTCCTCAAGGAGGTCCCGCTGCGCGACAGCGCGCGGGCGGGCGCCGCCGACATGGGCGAGGGTTTCGCCGCGCCCGACTCCGGCAGCGCCGACCGGCGCCTGGAGCGGGCGGTGGGCCACGCGCTGCGGACGGCCGGGCCGGGGGTGCGGCGGCAGGTGCTGGCCGACTCCGGCACCGGGCTGACGATCGGCCAGGCGTGGGTGCTCGTCCACGTCCACCTCTTCCAGCGGGTGCGGGGGCGGGCGACGCTCACGGACCTCGCCCGCGGCCACGACCTGCCGGCGGAGGTGCTGCGCCCGATGGCGAACGACGTCGCGGCGGCCGGCTACCTCAGCGTCGACGAGGCCGGCGCGCTGACCCTCAGCGAGCACGGCTCCCGGGTGATCGACCGGCTGATCGGCGCCTGGCGGGCATGGCTGGACGCCAGGCTCGAGGACTGGAACTTCACCGAGCCGGGCGACCGCGCGAAACTCGCCCACGCCGTGGACTCCATCGCCCGCCGCCTCCTGGAGGAGGACGACGACACCTCCGACACCCCGGACGGCGCCACCGCCGCGGCCTGAACCCGCGCACGGTCGCTGCTCGGGCACGGTCGCTGCCCGCGCGCGGCCTGAGCCCGCGGATGCCCGCGCACGGTCAGTGCTCGAGGCGGGCGACCTGCTGTTCCAGCAGCTTGGTGGCGCCGGCCTTGTTCGGCGAAGCCGGATCCCAGTAGTCGATCAGCACGACGATGTTGCCGACTCGGGCGATGCCCATGACGGAGGTGAAGCCGTTCCGGTCGAGCTTCGGCACCAGCTCCAGCAAGCCCTTGACGGCAAGGACGGGAACGGTCGTCCGGCCCGACGACGTCTCGTCCTGCGCGTTGCCCTCCCAGCCCAGGTCCATGCTCTCCGCGCCGGTGGCCGAGGTGTACGCGACGAGGTACACGTCCGCCTCGGTGCCGTCGGAGGCGGTCCAGCCGTGCCGGACGGCCCGGACGATGCCGCGGCGCTTCTGCAGGGGCAAGGCCTCGGAGGGACGGCTGTAGTAGAACGAGACGAACTGGGTGGGGCTCATGACGCCGACCGGGTTCTCCTCGCTCGTCGCCCAGTGCTGCGCGTGGGCGGGGTACGGCACGAGGTCGGCGAGCAGCGCGGAGGCGTTCGTCGGAGCGGGGGGAGTGGACGGAACGGCCGGAGCGGGTGAGGCACTCGGGCCCGGGCTTCCCGTCGCGGGGGAGACCCGGGAGGTCTGCGGCGGCAGGAGCGTGCCGGGAAGCGCGCATCCGCCCAGGGCTCCGAGCAGCACGGCGAGGACGGCGGCTCTCGCGGCACGCAGGGAATTCATCGTGGCACCCCCGGAAGTTCGACGATCGGCGGTACATGATCCCGAACTGCTGTGCCCGTACCGGGCCTTGGTGGTGCCACCGGAGTGATCGAGACCGGATCGATAGATTCTGTGACCGAATACGCGCCGATTGGCGGGGATTCGGTGGCCGAGGCGTCAACGCGCCCGCCGGGCGGCCTGTCTCGGGCACGCGCCCGCATGGGCACGCGCCCGTCAGGGCACGCGCGAGGGCCCCGCCGGGGGGAGCAGGCACGGTGGCTGCTCGCCGAATCCCCGGCGGGGCCCGATGTACTACGGCACGCGCAGGGCCAGGATCAGGCGGATCCGCCGTGCGTCGCGGCGTGCTGGGCGCGGAGGTCGGTCTTGAGGATCTTGCCGGCGGCGGAGACCGGCAGCGCCTCGGTGAGGATGACCTCGCGCAGCCGCGAGTACGGCGCCACGCGCGCGGCGACGTGCTCGGCCAGCTCCTCCGGGGTGGCCTGCGCGCCCGGGCGCAGCACCACGTAGGCCACCGGGATCTCCCCGACGTCGCCGCCCGGCGCGCCGATCACCGCGGCAGCGGCCACCGCCGGGTGCGCGGCGAGCAGCTCCTCCAGATGCAGCGGGTAGACGTTGTAGCCCTTGTAGATCAGCATGTCCTTGGCCCGGCCGGACAGGAACAGGTAGCCCTGCTCGTCCACGGTGGCCAGGTCGCCGGTACGCAGCCAGCCGTCCGGGAACTGCTCGGCGGTGCGGTCGGGGTGGCCGTGGTAGCCGTCGGTGATCTGCGGGCCGCGCGCCCACAGCTCGCCGATCTCGCCCGGCGGCAGCTCCTTGTCGGGGTCTGCCAGGTCGCGGATCGACAGCTCGGTGTCCGGCAGGGCGAGGCCCACGGTGCCCGAGGGGATGTCCAGGTCGCCGCGGACGGGGACCAGGGTCAGCGCCATGGTCGCCTCGGTCAGTCCGTAGCCCTCGGCGATCAGCGCGTTGGGGAAGAGCTCGGCGAGCCGCCGCTTGGTCTCCACGTCCAGCGGAGCCGCGCCCGAGCCGACCATCGTGACGTGCGAGAGGTCCCGCTTCGGGCCGGCCGCGGCGACGGCCAGCACCGCCCGGTGCAGGGCGGGGGAGCCGCCGAGGTGGCGGACCTTGAGGCGCTCGATCTCGTCGAGGTAGCGCACCGGGTCGAAGCGGCCGAACAGTTGCGAGGTGCCGCCGCCGAGCGCGCCCGCGACCATGCCGATCAGGCCCATGGCGTGGAACATCGGGGCGATGGTGATGCCGGTCTCCTGCCCCAGCCGGCTGTGGTACGGCGCGGAGGCCGCGGAGGTGACCGGGTCGTGCTCGATCTCCAGCGCCTCGCCCCCGGGGCCCGCGGTGATCCTCGCGGCGGCGCGGCAGGTGGTGGTCTGCACGGCGTTGGCGACCACGTTGCGGTGCAGCACGCGGACAGCCTTGGGCCGGCCGGTGGTGCCGCCGGTGAAGGCCAGATGGGCCAGGTCGTCCGGGGCGCTGAGGTGCGGGGCCGGGAGCGGAGCGGTGCCGAGCAGGTCGGCGGCGGCCACCAGGTTCGCGGCGCCCGCGGCCTCGGCCGCCGCCTCGCCGTCGCCGACCGGCGCCGGGGCGGCGGTGGTGGCCGGGACCAGGACGACGGCGGCCAGCTCGGCACTGCCGTGCGCGGCGAGCGTCGAGGTCAGCGACTGCGGGTGCACCACGGCGGCGCGGGCGCCCGCGTCCTCCAGCTGGTCGCCGATCGCGGCCGGCGGCAGCGCCGGGTTGGACGGGCTGACCACCGCGCCGGCGAACAGGATGCCCCAGTAGGCGACCGGGAACCACAGCGAGTTCGGCAGCAGCAGCATCACCGGGTCGCCGGGCCGGACGCCGCGCTCGCGCAGGCCCGCGGCGAAGCGCAGCGCGTGGTCGTGCAGCTGGGCGTAGGTGAGCTCCTGCTCGCCGTCGCGGACCGCGACCCGGTCCGGCCAGCGCCGCGCGGAGCCGTTCAACACCGCCTGGGCGCCGACGGCCGGGTACTCCAGGTGCGCGGGCACGGGCGGGACGCTGCTCGCGTCGTTCGCGCTGCTCGGGCCGTTCGCGCTGCTCGGGCCGTTCGCGCTGCTCGGGTCGCTCGCGCTGCTCGGGTCGGCGGCGGTGCTCGGATCGCTCGGGCTGCCGGCGCTGCTGTGGTCCTCGGGAACCTCGGACGGGGCGGCGGTGTCGGTCATGCGGCAGCTCCTTTGCGTGCGCGGACTGACGGGCGCGGACGCGGTGCGCACAGGGCGCGACCGCAGGCTCGCTCGCTATCGATCTTCGGCCGAACCTACGATCGAGCAGGCGAACTGTCCAGAGCCCCGTCCCGATCCACAGTCGGGCCGGGCCGGGCCGCCGGCCGGCTACGGCTTGCGCGCCACGAAGGCGTGGCAGGAGACCGGGGCGATCTGCGGCGGGCGGGCGAGGCCCCACCGGTCGATCGTGGTCACGCCCGGTTCCAGGAGCTCCCAGCCGTCGGCGAAGCGGGCGACCTGCGCCCGGTCGCGGGCCTGCCCGGGGATCCGCGACGCCTTGTACACCTCGCCGGCCCGGGCCATGCCCTCCGGGTCGATGTCCAGCGCCATGTGCGAGATCACCAGGAAGCTGCCGGAGGCGAGCGGCTTCATCAGCTCCTGGACCAGCGCCCACGGCTCGTCCCGGTCCTCCAGGAAGTGCAGGACCGCGACCAGCAGCAGTGCCACCGGCTGCTCCAGGTCGAGCGCCGCCTGCGGACCGCTCAGCGCCGGATGCGCCAGCAGGGAGGCCGGTTCGCGCAGGTCGCCCTGCAGGTAGTCGACGCGGCCCTCGGGCGTGCTGGACATCAGCTCGCGCGCGTGGGCGAGCACCAGCGGGTCGCGGTCCGCGTAGACCACGTGTGCGTCCCGGTGCACGGCCTGGGCGAGCTCGTGGGTGTTGGGACTGGTCGGTATGCCCGTGCCGATGTCGAGGAACTGGCGGATCCCGGCCCCGGTGAGATGGGCGATCGCGCGGCGCAGGAAGCCGCGGTTCTCGCGGGCGAAGCGGCGCGCCTCGGGATAGCTGTTCAGCACCAGCTCGGCGGCCTGCCGATCGGCGGTGAAGTTGGTGCGCCCGCCGAGGAAGTAGTCGTACATCCGGGCCGGCTGCGGCTGGTCGGCGCGCAGGTCGACCGGGTCCACCGGGATCGTCGCGGCGGCGTGCGGGTCGAGGGGGGAGCGCGGGCCGTGGGGGCCGAGCGGTCCGAGCGGGCTGCTGCTCCCCGCCGTGCTGATCCAGTCGCCGGACGCCATTGACCGCTCCCCTCGTGACGACGCGTCACATCACCGCGCCCCCATTGATCTTAGCAACGGTCACCAGGCCCGGCGCCGCCGCTTCCGGATGTCCGTGCGGACGATGTGCGGACCATGTGCGGACGAATCAGGCCAGGTCCTCGCTGACCGGCGAGTAAGTCCAGCCGGACCAGCGGTCCACGCGCACCACCACGACAGGGCCCTGCGGCGGCCGGTCGCCGTACTGCGCCGGGGCCGGGTAGCGGCCGGCCAGTGCGGCCACGGCGGCCCGCGCTCCCGGCTCGTCCGGTGACAGGATCGCGGCGGTGCCGTCGGCGCGCGCCCACCACAACCGCGACCAGTCCTCCTCGTAGACGTCGACGAGCAGGCTGACGGCGGGGTTGGCGGCGATGTTGTCCAGCCGCCGCAGGGCGGTTCCGCGCTTCGGCTTGTGGTCCACAGCGAACACCAGTCCGTCCGCGGCCGGTTCGTTCGGCGCGGCGGCGAACGTCACCGGGACCAGGTGCGGGCGCCCGTCCGCGTCCGCCGTCGCCAGCCGGGCGACGCGAGCGCGCAGGAAACGCGCCCGCGCCTGAGTGCCCGTCAACTTCGGCATGGCTCCTCGCCGTTCAGCGGTACGAGGCCGACTCCCCGGCCAACCGGTCCAGCCGCCGCAGCGTGTCCGCTTCCTCCCCCGGCGGCAGGAACAGCAGCACCCGCTCCACTCCCAGCTCGGCGTAGGCGTCCAGCCCGCCGGCGCCGTGACGCGGCGCGGCGAACACCGTCACCGGCACCTCGCGATCGGCGAACTCGTTCAACTTCCGCATCTGCTCGCCGAGCTGCTCCGCCGGTACGCTGTTCGCCAGCCAGGCGTCGCCGAACCGCGCGATGCGGGGGAACGCGCCCTCGCCCCCGCCGACGTAGATCGGCGGATGCGGCCGCCGCACCGGCTTCGGCCAGGAGAACACCGGGTCGAAGTCCACGAAGTCGCCGTGGAACTCGGCCTTCTCCTCGGTCCACAGCTCGCGGATCGCCAGCAGCTTCTCGTCCACCAGCCGTCCACGGGTGGTCGGGTCCACGCCGTGGTTCTCCATCTCCTCGCGGTTCCAGCCGACCCCGACCCCGAAGACCGCCCGTCCGCCCGAGATCAGGTCGATCGACGCGACCTCCTTGGCCGTGATGAACGGATCCCGCTGAGCCAGCAGCGCGATCCCGGTCCCGAGCAGCAGGTTCTCGGTCGCCACGGCCGCCGCGGCCAGCGTCACGAACGGATCGAGCGTCCGGTAGTACATCTCCGGCAGCTCCCCGCCGCCCGGGTACGGCGTCCGGCGCGACGCGGGGATGTGCGTGTGCTCCGCGATGAACAGCGAGTCGAACCCCCGCTCCTCGACAGCCCGCGCCAGCGCCGCAGGCCCGACCCCCTGATCGGTCACGAAGGTGGCGATCCCGGTCCTCATCGTTGTCTCTCCTTCGATTCCCTCGACCTCGGCGCCCCCGCGACGGACCACTCCGCCACCGCCGCCACGTTATCCGACCCGGCCCGCCGCGCCGGGTGACCGCTCGCTGACATCGACTCGAAAGCCGGGTGGCTCACGGCGCGCGGAGGTCGGATTCGATGGTGGCGGCGGTGGCGCGGAGGGCGGGGAGGAGGCGGGTGTGGAGGTCGGGGAGGGAGATGCGCGCCGCGGGGACGGGGATGTTGATCGCGGCTACGACCGTGCCGGTGCGGTCGTGGATGGGGGCGGCCACCGAGCGCAGGCCGAGTTCCAGTTCCTGGTCCATCAGGGCGTAGCCCTGCTCGCGGATGCGCTTGAGTTCGGCGCGGAGTTCTGCGCCGTCGGTGAGGGTGTGGGGGGTCGGCGGGGTCCGGGCGAGCTGTTCGATGGCGGTGAGTTTCGACTCGCGGTCGGTGTCGGGGAGATGGGCGAGGAGGACGCGACCCATCGCCGTGAACTGGGCGGGGAAGCGGGTGCCGACGGTGATGCAGAGCGCCATGATCCGGCGGACCGTCACGCGTGCCACGTACGCGATCTCCACGCCGTCGAGGACCGCCATCGACGCCGACTCGCCCACCTGCGCGACGAGTTGCTCCAGGTGCGGGGTGGCGATGTCGGGCAGTTGGAGGCTGGAGACGTAGGCGTAGCCCAACTCCAGGACGCGCGGCGCGAGTCGGAAGCGGTTGCGGTCGACGCGGACGTAGCCGAGGTCGGCGAGGGTGAGCAGGAAGCGGCGCGCGGCGGCGCGGGAGAGGCCGCAGGTGTGCGCGACCTCGCTGAGCGTGAGGTCCGGGTGGTCGGCGTCGAAGGCGCGGATGACGGCGAGACCGCGTGCCAGCGACTGCACGAAGTGCGCGGGGCGCGAGGTGTCCGTGTCCGCTTCCGGCTCATCGGGCCAAGCCTCCGCCGGGCGCGCGGTGTCCGGGCGTCGTGGGCCGGGCAATTCGCCGAGCCGGCCCGCGGGGTCCGCCAGATCCGCCATCGCTCCGCCCTCCCCATCGTGGTCCGAGGCGCGCCCAGCGTATGCCGCCGCCGCGTGGCACGCCGCAGGCCTGCGGGAACAGGGGGAGGGACGGGCGGGAATATATGAACTGACGCTGCGTCAACCGACCGCCGGCGCGTCAGCGTTCTCGGCGAGCCGTCGCCGCACGCGGTCGGCGACCTCCTGCGGGAGGGCGTCGGCGGCCGGCAGCAGCTCCGGCAGCAGCTCGGGGGCGGTCGTGGAGGCCCGGAAGACCAGCGCGATCGTCACGCGATGCTCCGGCCGGTGCACGATCTCGATCCGGTCCCCGGCCCGCAGCACGCCGGGCTCGACCACGCGCAGGTAGGCGCCGGGGACCGCGGCCTGCGTGAACCGCTTGATCCAGCCGTTCTCGCCCAGCCAGCCCTGGAAGGTCCCACACGGGATGCGCGGCACGGCCACCTCCAGCAGCGTGCTGCCGATCCGCCAGCGCTCGCCGATCAGGGCGCCGCTGACGTCGACGCCGACCGTGGTGAGGTTCTCCCCGAACTGGCCCGGGCGCAGCGGACGGCCCAACTCCCGCTCCCAGACGTCCAGATCCTCCCGGGCGTAGGCGTAGACGGCCTGGTCGGAACCGCCGTGGTGCTTGATGTCGTAGACCCGGTCGCCGGCCAGGCCCACCGCGCCGGTGCCCTTCGGGCCGGGCTCGGTGACCGCGACCGGGCCGTCCACGGGCTGCTTGTCGATGCCGGTGAGATCGGTGTCCTTCCACGGATTCGCCCGCGGCCGGCCCACGTTGACCGACAGGACCGAGGCAGGGGCCGTTTCCGGCGGTGTCCCCGCCGTCTCCCGTACGTGCTGCTGCTCCACCATGGTCCGGATCGTACGGACCGCCCCGGCGGAGCCGCCGCAGGTTTTTCGCACGCGGGACACCGTGTGGGCACGAGGCGTGATGCGCTTCACAGATGTGGGAGGTATGTGCTCGGCGAATCCGGGCAGGCGAGGCCGGACGTTCCGGCTCCGGCGGGACGTCCCGGACCGTACGGATGTGAAAGGAACGTTCGGCGATGCCCTCCCACTTCGCCTGGGGCGATGTGTTCACCCTGGCCGTCATCGCCGCGCTCGCGGTGGGCGCGGTGCTCTACGGCGTCATCGGCGGCCGCATCGCGGCCCGCCGCCGCCCCTGGCTCCGCCCCACCGACACCGACTGAGGACGGAGACGGACGGACGGCGGCCCACGACCACCCCGGCCCGCCGGTGTCAGTGGTGGAACAGCCGCAGCCCGGTGCGCGCCAGCGTGATGCCGTGCTCGCGGCAGGCCGCCTCGACCTCGCCGGAGCGGACGGACCCGCCCGGCTCCGCGACGTACCGGACGCCGTGCCGCCGGGCGTGGTCGATGTTGTCCCGGAAGGGCAGCGCGCCGTCGGAGACGAAGGCGACGTCCGTGAGCCGCCGCAGCCACGCGGCCCGCTCGCTGGGGGAGAGCGGGGGAGGCGGCGGGGCGGACACCGCCTCGCCGAGACGACGGGTCTCCTCCGTGGTGAGGTCGCCCTCGATGAAGCGGATCCGCCAGTTGATCCGGTCCTGCCGGCGGACCTCGGGGCGGAACGCGAGGGCCCGCACGGCCGGATGGCGGCGCAGCCACCAGGTGTCCACCTTGGCCCCGGCCAGCCGGGTGCAGTCCACCCGGGACTGCTGCCCCGCGCCGATCCCCAGGGCCATGCCCCCGCGCACATAGCAGACGGAGTTGGACTGGGTGTGCCGCAGCACCGCCAGCCCCAGCAGCAGGTCGTCGGCGGCGGAGCGCGGCAGCGACCCGGGAGCGGCGGGCGCGACCGGCGTGAGCAGGTCCGCCGTGAGCTCCACCGGGTCGCGCCGCTGGCTCAGCCGCAGCCCGAGGACCTCGCGCGACTCCTCGGGCGGGGGCGTGAACGACGGGTTCGCCTCCAGCAGCAGGAACCGCCCGCCCTTCTTCCGGCTCAACCGGGCGACGGCGCCCGGCTCGTAGCCCGGGGCGATGACGCCGTCGCAGACCACGCCCGCCAGCAGCTCCGCGAGTTCGGAGTCGACCGGATGCGAGATCGCGGCGAAGTCGCCGTAGGACGACTTCGGATCGGCGTCCCGGGCGCGCACATAGGCGCTGGTGACGGCGCCGATCGCGGTGGGGTCCAGGCCGTAGGGCGCCGCGGCGGCCGCGTCGACCGGACCGGCCACCGCCGCTCCGGCCGGCGACACGTGCTTGAAGGACGCGGCGGCCGGCCGCCCCAGGGCCCGGCTCGCCTCGCGCACCAACTGCCAGCCGTTCAGGGCGTCCAGCAGGTTGATGTACGACGGCTCGCCGTGCAGCACCCGGAAGGGGTGCGCGTCCGCGCGCACCGGGACGGCGTACGCCGCCTGCCGCGGGTTGAGTCCGTAGCGCAGTTCCACAGGGCAAGCCTCCTCAGCTGGGCATTCGCTGAGTGAGGCGCCCAGGCGGTCGACGCTCACATCGGAACCCGGCCGCTCCCCGGTGGTGGTCCACCCGCGCCAGTCACGGCCGCGGCCAGCCTAGCGCCCGGAGGAGCCCCGCCGTCAGGGTTCCTTGTCGTCCTCCCGCTGCGAAGCCAGCAGGTGGGAGAGCCGGTCGGCGTCGGCCGCCGTCCAGCCGGGGGGCGGGGCGATGCGGGACCAGGCCTGCACCGGCAGGGTGCCGAAGCGGTGGCCGTAGCCGTCGGGGACGTTGTTGGCGCCGGCGAGGTCGCAGACCACCTGCCAGAAGGTGACCAGCGGGTACCACTGCATGTCGGGGGAGAGGTCCGGCGCACGCGGGGGCCGCAGCCACTGCGGGCGGTGCAGGATCAGCGAGGTCTCCCACCAGGTCACCGGGTCGCTGCCGTTCTGCAGGTAGACGACGCGCGGGGACGGCCAGGGCGCGCCCGGCGGCCGGTCCAGGTCGGGGCCGCGGCGGGCGAACCGCACGGTGTGGCCGTTCTGGTAGACCGGCAGCCACTGCGGGGTGCCCGCGTCCCGGTGGTCGGTGACCTGGTGCCGGATCGGGTTGTCCGGAGTCGGGCCGACGAGCAGGACGCCGGTCGCGCCGGAGGAGGCGATCCGCGCCAGGCTGCCTTCGAAGGCCTGCTCGGTGGCGTAGGAGCCGAGGCTCTCCCCGGCCAGCAGCAGCTTCGGCCGGTGGTCCGCCGGGAGCGAGCGCCAGTGGTCGTAGACCGCGGTGTAAAGGGCGCGTCCGGCGTCGGTGGCCTCGCTCTCGGTGAGGAAGGAGATCCAGCTCGGCAGGTAGGAGTACTGGATGGCGACCATCGCGCTGTCCCCGCCGTACATGTACTCGAGCGGGGTGGCGACGTTCTCGTTGATCCAGCCGCTGCCGGTGGTGCTCATGATCGTCAGCACCTTGCGGTGGAACGCGCCGGTGCGCTCCAGCTCGGCGACGGCGAGCCGGGCGCGCTGCTCCAGCGTCGGCGCCGAGCGCAGCCCGACGTAGACCCGCACCGGGTCGGTCGCCGGGCGGCCGGTGAAGGCCGAGATCTGCGCGCGCGTCGGCGTCTTGGCGACGAACTCGCGGCCGTTGAAGCCGAGCGTCGACCAGGCCTCCAGGGACTGCGGGCCGCCGGAGAGCGTGGGCAGGGTCGGCTGGGGCACGTCGGGCTGGATGGTGTCGTTGGCCAGCTCCGCGCTGCCCTCGGCCATGTCGAGCAGCCCGCGCAGCAGGAAGCCCTGCACGACACCGACGATCACCACCACGACCAGCGCGACCGCCGCGCCCACCGCCATCGGCGTCGGCATGACCCGGCCGAGCAGCCGTCCGAGCGCCCGGGTCCCCAGCCGGATCGCGCGGCCGATCAGCAGCAGCAGTGCGAACAGCACCACCGCCACCACCGGCACCAGCGCCCACTGCCACCACACCACCCGCGGGTCCATGGCCACCGCGCGCCGCGCGTCGCCCTGCCAGCGCACGCTCCACGCCGTCACCCAGACCACCGCGGCCAGCCCGCCGGCCAGCAGCACCCCCCAGGCGATCCGGCGGACCCGGGGCGGCGGCTCCAGCCAGATCTGCAGGATCCGGCCCACCACCGCGCCGACCACATAGCCGATCAGCGCGGTGACGGCGGCGGCCACCGCCTGCAGCAGCCAGGGGCGGGGGAGCAGCGAGGGCGTGAACGACAGCCAGTAGCCGACCACCGCGCCGAGCAGCGCCGCCCAGGACGGCAGCCGGCGCACCACCCGCCGCCGGCGCGGCCGCGCGGCGGCCGTCGACGAGGAGCCGGTGGGGCCTGCGGGCATGGTCACGCGCGAGCGCCTCCCCGCGGCGGCGGGCCGTCCGAGCCCGCCGGGTACTCCTCCAGCGGCACCTCCCCCGCCGCCCAGGCCTCCAGCACCGGCGTGAAGACCCGCCACGCCTCCTCGGCCTCGTCGCCGCGGATCGACAGCGCCGGGTCCCCGCGCAGCACGTCGTGCAGCAGCAGCCCGTACGCGGGCAGCTCTGGCGGCTCCATCGGGGCGCTCACCGAGATGGGCACCAGCGCCTCCGGCCGCGAGCCGGTGGTGGTGAGGTCCAGGGTCAGGGCCTCCGGGGCGAGGCCGAAGCGCAGCACGTTCGGCAGCGGCTCGCCGGTGTGCCCCAGCGGCAGGTGCGGCACGGGGCGCAGCCGCACCGCGACCTCCTGCCGGTCCCGGCCCAGCCCCTTGCCGCTGCGCAGCCGGAAGCGGGTGCCGGACCACCGCCAGTTCTCGATCTCCAGCTCCACCTCGGCGAAGGTCTCCGTGCCGCGCGCCGGGTCGACGCCCTGCTCGTCGGCGTAGGCCGGCACGGCCCGGCCCGCGATGCTGCCGGCGGTGTAGCGGGCACGCCGGGTCCGCAGCGGGATCGTCTCCGGCGTCAGCGCGCGCACCGAGCGCAGCACGTCCATCTTGCGGTCGCGAAGGTCGCGTTCGCCGAGGCTGATCGGCGGCTCCATGGCGACCAGGCAGAGCAGCTGCAGCAGGTGGTTCTGCAGCATGTCCTTGAGCGCGCCGGCACCGTCGTAGTAGCTCGCCCGGCCCTCCAGGGCCAGCGACTCGTCCCAGACGATGTCGACCTCGGCGATGTGCGTGCTGTTCCACACCGGCTCCAGCAGCCGGTTGGCGAGCCGGCTGCCGAGCAGGTTCTGCACGGTCGTCATGGCGAGGAAGTGGTCCACCCGGAACACCGCCTGCTCGGGGACGAGATCGGCGAGCAGCCGATTGAGCCGCACCGCGTCGTCCAGGCTCTCGCCGAAGGGCTTCTCCAGCACGATCCGGCTGCCCTCCGGCAGCCGTGCCCGGTGCAGGCCGGTGACCGCGGCGGGGAATACGGCGGGCGGCAGCGCCAGGTACACCGCGACCGGGCCCTCGCCCTCGACGGCCGCCGCGAGCGCCTCCGGGTCGGTGACGTCGGCGTGCCGGTACTCGGCGGCGGCGACCACGGCGCGCCCGGCCCCGGCGTGCGCGGGGTCCGCGTGCTCGGCGAGGCGCTCCGAGGCCCACGCGCGGAACGCCGCGGTGTCCCAGTCCTCCCGGGCCGCGCCGACCAGCCGGACGTCCTCCCCGATCCGGCCGGAGGCGCGCAGCGCGGCGAGCGCGGGCAGCAGGTAGCGCGCGGTGAGGTCGCCCGCCGCGCCGAGGATGACGAGTCGCCGGATCATGCGGAGGCCCCCTTGGCCGATCCGCCGGTGCGCGCACGCTCGCGCGCCCGGGCGAGGTTGACCCCGCCGGCGATCACACCGATGTGGCTGAACGCCTGCGGGAAGTTGCCGACGAACGCGCCGGTGGACGGGTCGATCTGCTCCGGCAGCAGCCCCAGCGGGCTGGCCCGCGCGCACAGCGACGCGTACAGCTCCTCGGCCTCCTCCAGCCGGCCCTGCAGCGCCAGGTTGTCCACCAGCCAGAAGCTGCACAGCAGGAAGGCGCCCTCGTCGCCGGGCAGCCCGTCGGGGGCCTCCTCGTGCAGGTAGCGGTAGAGCAGCCCGTCGCCCGCCGAGAGCCGCTCGGCGATCGCCCGGGCGGTGGCGCGCATCCGCGGGTGGTCCGCCGGGACGACGCCGCGCAGCGGCAGCGCCAGCAGGCTCGCGTCGAGCACGCCGCCGCCGTCCAGATGGGCGCTGATGGTCTGCGCCTTCTCGTCCCAGGCCTGATCCAGGATCAGGCGGCGGAGCGTCTCGGCGTCGGTCCGCCACTGCGCGGTCCGGCCGGGAAGCCCCAGGAGTTCGCCGATCCGCGCCGCCCGGTCGAGGGCGACCTGGCACATCGCGGCCGAGTAGGTGAAGACCCGGCCGGGGCTGCGGATCTCCCAGATGCCCTGGTCGGGGATCCGCCAGGCGGTGCGGGCCTGCTCGGCCAGCGCGGCCAGCCCGGCCCACAGCTCGCCGGGGACGGTGTGGCCGGTCCGCAGCCAGGTGGCGGCGCAGTCCAGGATCTCGCCGTAGACGTCGTGCTGGAGCTGGTCGGCGGCGCCGTTGCCCCAGCGCACCGGCGCGGAGCCGCGGTGGCCCTCCAGGCCCGGGTCCTCGGTCTCCTCCGGCACCGGGCCGCCGGCCAGGGTGTACATGATGCGGATGGTGCGGCTGCGCTCGAAGGCGTCCAGCACCCAGCCGAGGAACGCGCCGGCCTCGTCGCCGAAGCCGATCCGGCGCAGCGCGTAGACGGCGTAGGAGGCGTCGCGGATCCAGGCGTAGCGGTAGTCCCAGTTGCGCACGCCGCCGACCGGCGCGGGCAGCGAGGAGGTGGGCGCGGCCACCAGCGAGCCGTGCGCCCAGTCGTCGCACAGCTTCAGCGTGATCGCCGAGCGGCGCACCAGCGCCTCCTGCGGGCCGGCGTAGTCGCAGCGGCCGATCCAGTTCCGCCAGCCGGCCGCGGTGCGCTCCAGCAGCGCGGGCACGTCGAGGTGGTGGTGGCGGTGCAGCCGGTTCCAGGCGAGGACCACGTCCAGGCGCTCGCCCTGGTCCAGCTCGTGCCGGGTGCGCAGGGAGTCCAGCGGGTGGTTGGCGCGCAGGTGCAGCCGCAGGTCGGGGCGGCGCGCGGGGTGGACCTCCAGCCCGCCGAAGCGCGGCCGGCACTGCGCCCCGCCGCGCGGCTCCAACTCCAGCCGGACGCGCATCCGGCCGCTGAGCACCTGTGCGGAGCGGACCAGTTCGGCCCGGTCGGCGGGGGTGTCGTCGGCCAGGTCGGCGCCCCCGCGCAGGGCGAGTGCATCGGTGAGGCGCAGAGTGCCGGTGGCCGTCCGGAACTCGGTGACCAGGACGGCGGTGTCCGGCAGGTAGTACTGCCGGGTCTCCAGCGGCTCGTCCGGCGCGACGTCCGGGGCGAGCGTGAAGTGCCCGCCGCGGGCGCGGTCGAGCAGGCCGCACAGCACGGCGTCGTCGTCGAAACGCGGCAGGCACAGCCAGACCACCGCGCCGTCCCGGCCGACCAGCGCGGCGGTCGTGCCGTCGCCGAGCAGGCCGAGGTCCTCCTGCGGGAGGTAGCCGTCGTGGCGGCGGATCGGGCGGAACGGCGGGTCGGGGTCGTGCATGGGCGGGGGCCTCCGGCGATGTGGGGTCCGCGACCCCTCCACGCTCGCAGCCGGGTCAGGCCGCCGCGACCGGGGGATCGCCGGGTGCGTCCGGCAGAGTGAGCACGTGGCGGGCGGGGGGCGGGCCGCGCTGACGCGGCGTCAGCGCAGCAGGTAGCCGACGAGGTAGCCGAGGGCGTTGGTGGACCAGTGCAGCGCCGCCGGCGGCAGCAGATTGCCGCTGCGCCGCCGCAGCTCGCACAGCAGGGCCCCGGCTGCCGCCGTGAACAGCACCGCGCCGGCGTCCACCACCGCGGCGCCGACCGGCGAGCTGCCGAACAGCGGCGTCAGCGCGGGCCGCTCGGTGGACAGGTGCAGCGAGGGCAGGATGTGCCAGAGCCCGAAGAGCAGCGAGGACACCGCCGTCGCCCACCGCACCCCCCACAGGCGCGCGGCCAGCCCGTAGAGCACCCCGCGGAACGCCACCTCCTCCAGCAGCACCGTGCCGACCGGGACCAGCACGAACGCGCGGAGCAGGATCCCGCCGAGGCCGAGCCGGGCATAGCGCTCGTCGGTGAACAGGCCCCGGGTGGCCGGCAGCAGCGCCCCGGCCGCGTAGACCGCCGCCACCAGGCCGACCAGCACGGCCGCCCAGCGGGCGCCGCGCCCCCAGCCGCCCCGGCCCAGGCCGAGGTCGGCGGCCCGGCAGCCGCCGAGGCGGGCCAGCCCGAGCAGCAGCGCCGCCCCCACCACGGAGACCGCCGGCCCCCAGCCGTGCAGCCACCGGTTCTCCGCGAGGTTCAGCACCACCAGCAGCGCGAGGACCGCAGCCAGCGCCCAGCGCGCCGCGGCGGCGCCCGGATCCGCGCCGGCGCCGGCGCCCGCGCCTCCTCCGTTGCCGGAGCCGCCGCCGGCCGGAGACGTGCCGGGGCGGTGGCGGGGGTCCGGGTGCTGGTCGGGGCCAGGGGGCATGGGGGGCCTCGGGCGAGGGGGTGTTCGGCCGGGAGGGTGTCGCGGGGTGCGCGGCCGGCCGACGGCACGTCAGATGCGTGGGCCGCCGCGCACGGCCATGTTGCGCCGCCCGGGCCATTGCGGCCACCCGGGCTCACCCGACCGGCTCCCGCGCGGCTGCGCCGCCCCGCGCCTGCGACCACCGTGGTGCTGTGGGCCCTTCGCCCGCCGGCCCGCTCGCCCGCCAGCACCGCCCGCACGATCTGCCCCCGACAGGACCGGAGCCCTCCGTGACCCGCTCTCACCTCCGCACCGCCGCCGCCGCGCTGACGATCCTGCTGCCCGCCCTCACCGCCGTGACGGCCTGCGGCGGCAACTCCGGCTCCGGAACGGCGAACACCACCCCCGCCTCCCCGGCGACCGAGTCCTTCGCGGGCACCACGCCCTCCGCGATGCTGTCGGCGGCGGCCTCGGCGAAGGCGTCCGCCTCCGCCGCCGCGTCCTCCGCCGCCTCCCGCGCGGCCTCCTTCGAGCAGTCGGTCTCGGCGCAGGTGGAGCAGAACCGGAAGGAGGCCACGGACGCGCTCGCCAAGGTCTCCGGCCGCGGCAACGCCGTCGGCGACGTCCAGCTCACCGGGGTCCCGCTGGCGCAGACCGGCGGCCTGCACGCGGTCGTCGTCCGCATCACCAACCGCAGCGGCTCGACCGCCTCCTACGCGGTCCGGATCGACTTCAAGGACCAGGCGGGCGGCGTGGTGGACAGCACCGTGGTCGGCGCGAAGGACGTCGGCGCGGGCAAGGAGGCCCAGCCGGTCGCCTTCAGCACCAAGGACTCCTCGGTCACCCTCACCGCGGTCGTGGCCCAGGCCCAGCGCTACTGAGCGGGCCCGGCCCGCGTGTGCGCGCGCCTCAGGCGGTGCCGGCCGCCGCGAACAGACCCGAGCCGAGGTGGTCCGCCGGGCCGCGCATGCCGGGGAGGGCGAAGAAGTAGCCGCCGCCGGTCGGCCGGATGTAGTCGGTCAGCGGCTCGCCCGCCAGCCGCTTCTGCACGGTCTCGAACTGCCGCGCGAGGTCCTGCTGGTAGCAGCAGAAGGCGAGCCCGACGTCGAGGTTGCCGTCGGAGTCCAGGCCGCGCTCGTAGGTGTAGCTGCGGCGCAGCAGCCGCTGCCCGGCGGTGGCGGGGGTGCGCGGATTGGCCAGCCGGATGTGGGCGTTCATCGGGGTCACCGTGCCGGCCGGGTCGGCGGCGTAGTCGGGCGTGTCGGTCTCGCGGACCCCGTCGAGCGGCGCGCCGGAGTCGCGTCGGCGGCCGATCATGTTCTCCTGCTCGCGCAGCGAGACCCGGTCCCAGAACTCGACCAGCATCCGGATGATCCGCACCACCTGGTAGGAGCCGCCCTCGGCCCAGGCCGGCTCCGGAGCCCGGCCGCGGGTCCAGAGCAGGGCGGCGGCCTGCGCGGGGTCGCCCGGGTCGGGGTTGGCGGTGCCGTCCTTGAAGCCGAGCTGGTTGCGCGGCGCGCCGTCCGGGCGGGGCACTCCGACGAAGCCGTCGACCTTCCAGCGCGGCTGCATCGCGCCGCGGGTGTGGCGGGTGATGTCGCGCAGCGCGTGCATCACGGTGTCGCGCGAGTCGGCGCAGATCTGCAGCAGCAGGTCGCCGTGCAGCTCGGTCGAGCCGAGCACGTGGTCGTCGGGGAAGACCGGCATCGGCGTCAGCCGCGCGGGCCGGTGCGCGGCGAGGCCGTAGCGGTCGTCGAAGAGCGACGCGCCGACGCCGACGGTGACGGTCAGCCCGTCGCTGGGCAGCACCGGGCCGAGGGTCGCGCTGTCGGCCGGGGTGGAGGCGACGTCGGTGGCCGGCACCGGCCCGCCCGCGGTCAGCGCCCGCACCCGCGCGCTGAGCGTGCGGAACAGCTCGCGCAGTTCGGCGGGGGAGGCGGCGGTGGTGTCGAAGGCGACGAAGCTGCCGGCGGACTGCTGGGGGGCGGCGATGCCGGCCTGGTGCGGGCCTTCGCAGGGGATCACCCGGCCGGAGGCGGGGTCGGTGCGCGCCGGGCCGCTCGCGGCGGAGGCCGTGCCCGGCGCGGCGGCGGCCTCGATCGCGGCGCCGACCAGCCCCCCGGCCGCGCCGCCGGCCACGCCGGCCAGCGCGGTGCGCAGGAACGCCCGCCGGCCCGCGCCGGCCGGGCAGCCCGCGGGGTGCGTCCCTTTCGGGGGCCCGGCGGGCTCCGTGTGCGGGGGCCGCTGTCCGGCGTCGGTCATGTGCTGGTCGTCGGTCACGCGCCGGTCCTCGATGCGAGCAGGTCGGGAAGGTGGGAGAGGGTCTCCAGCAGCGCCCCGGCGTCGGAGTCCAGCCGCTCGCGGCGCGCGCGGTCCAGGCGGGCGACGGGCGCCCAGCCGCCGCCGGCGGTCCGGCAGGCGAGCAGGTCGGCCTCGAAGCCGGCCAGCTGCCCGCGGGCCCGCGTCAGCAGCGCCGGGTCGCGGGGGGTCAGCACCGGTGCGAGCACGTCCAGCAGCTCGGCGGTGCCCTGCGCGTCGGCCCAGGCGATCGCCAGGGAGTCTCCGCTGCCCTCGTCGGCCTCGCCGGTGAGCTGGTCCTCGAGGGTGTCCTCGAGGATCTCGTGGGCGCGCAGCGGCAGGTCGCCCGGGTCGGTGTCCTCGCTGGGGAAGTCCTTCACCAGCTCGGCGGTGTCGGCGGCCAGACGATGCGTCAGCGCGCGCAGCCGGGCGGGGGAGGCATGGTGCCAGAGCGCGTACTCGATCGCCTGGAGGCCGGTCCAGCCGGGGTCGGCCGTGCCGCCGGGCCGCCCCTGCGGGGAGCCGTCGATCGCGTCGTCGAAGTCGCCGAAGGCGTTGTACGCGGCGCCCAGGCGGGCGTAGTCCAGCCGGGCGGTGAGCCAGTCGGTGCGGGCGGCGGCGAGGTCGCCGCGCGCCGCGTCCGCGTCCAGCGCGCGGGCGGCGGCGGCCAGCACCGGCAGCCGGGCGGAGATCCAGGCGCGGTAGGCCTTCACCGGCCCGGCGAGGTCGAGGTCCGGCAGCGGCCGGTACCCCGCCACCGCACCCGGCGCGGAGCCGCGCAGGGTGCGGTAGGCGGAGGTGTGCGCGGTGTCGTCGGACAGCACGCAGCGCAGCGCGTAGTCGCCGGCCGCGAGCGTGGTGCTGACGCTGAGCGTGCGTCCGGGCGCCAGCCAGGGGATCTCGGCGTAGACCAGGTTCCGGCGGTCGACGACGTAGACCGAGGCGTACATCCGAGCGGCGTCGGTGACCCGGATGGTCACCGGGCCGGCCTGGGAGCCGATCGCGGGCGCGGGGCAGGACCCCTCGCCCACGGCGACCGCCGCGACCGGCCCGCGGCCCGTCCCCGCGGCCGCCCCGGCGCCGCCGAGGCCGCCGGCGGCGGTGAGGACGGCCGCGGCGGTCACCGCGGCGATCGCCGCGGCCGCGGCCGGGGCCGCGAGCCGCGGGAGCCGGAGCCGGGAGAGCCCGCGCGGAGGGAGCCCGCGCGGGGAGAGCCCGTGCCGCCGCTCGGATGTCAGGCGCACCGGGTCAGTTCCAGATGTCCGTGATCGCGGCCGCGGACGCGGAGCTGCCGGCCTCGGGCAGGCCGTACATCTGCTCCAGGGTGGCGAGCAGGTTGTAGTGGTTGATCGTCTCCGAGTACTTCCCGGTCTTCACGTTCGAGCCGTAGAAGATGGTCGGGATCTGGTTGTTCTCGGTGTAGTCGTCCTCGTCCCAGGTGACGATCAGCAGGCTGTTGTGGGTCTGCGCCCAGGTCGCGTAGGCGGAGATGTTGCTCTTCAGCCAGGTGTCGGCGGCGGAGATGGTGCCGTCGTGCATGTCGTCGTCGAGGTTCGGGATCACGAACGACAGCGTCGGCAGCGTGCTGTAGTCGGTCGGGAACGAGGTCATCGGCAGCGAGTCCGCGGCGGGGACGTTGCTGAAGTTGACCCACGGCGAGTGCTTGCGGGCGTACTTGCCGGAGGTGCAGGTGGTGGAACCGGTCGAGGGCAGGCCCTCGGAGTAGCCCTTGAAGGTCTTGCCTGCAGCCAGCAGCTCGGAGCCGAGGTTGGCCTGGGTGCCCTCGTTGACCGGGCAGGTGTCGGCGGTGAGGCCGTCGGTGGTGCCGGCGAACAGCGCCATGTAGTTGGGCTCGCTCGGGTGCGTCACGCCGAACGAGGAGGTCATGAGCGCGCCCGAGTTGGCGAGCGAGTTCATGTACGGCGCGCTGGAGCTGCCGATGATGTCGGCGTAGGAGTGGTTCTCCTCCATCACGACGACGACGTGGTCGTAGGTGTGGATCGCGGAGGCGGCGGCCTGGGCCTTGACGGCGGCGGTGTGCTCGGCGGTGGCGGCGCCGGCGCCGTGCGAGCCGGTGAAGAGCGCCGTGGCGGCGAGGGCGGCGGCCGCGGCGGTGGCGAGCGGAGCGGCGATCCGGGCGGAACGCGAACGCATGAGAGCTCCCATGGGGAAGGGGAAACCGGCCGGGCATGGGTGGGGTGAACCCTGCCCGGTCCAGCGGGCGATGTGATGATGACCAGCTCAGTTGCCCTGGGCTTGGCGCGATGGTGACGTGTGCATGAATGATCGTGAACTGCGGATGACGGATCGCCCTCGCGCTGCTCACGGGCACATGACGCGTGGGGTCGTGGTCGGTCGTGTGCCGTTCTGAGTGGGTGAGTTGACGGCCCGTTGGTTCCGGTCCCAGGTCGGGGCGGGCTGCTCGGCATGCGATGAGGCGGACGCGGCCGGGGAGCCTGGCTTGGTCAACCAGATTGATAAGGTAGGTTGAGCATATGAGTGATGGTGGCCCGGGCCCGGACCCGGACGCGGTGGCGTCCGGCCTGCTGGCGAGTGTCGCGGTGCTGGTGCGGACGGTGCGCCAGGTGCCGGTGGGCGGTGGACTGACGATGCCCGAGCGGACCGCCCTGTCGCGGCTGGAGCGTTCCGGCCCCACCACCTCGGCCGCGCTCGCGCGCGAGGTGCAGATCTCGGCGCAGGCCATGGGCGCCACGCTGGGCGCGCTGCGGGCGCGCGGTCTGGTCGAGCGGCGCCGGGATCCGGACGACGGCCGGCGCATCGTGCTCTCGGTGACCGACGCGGGTCGGCAGGCCCTGCGGGACAAGCGCAACGCGCGGGCCGAACTGATCGCCCGCGCGCTGACCGGCGGGGCGTTCACCGCCCACGAGATCGAGCAACTCGCCACCGCCGCACCCCTGCTGGAGCGGCTGGCGCAGAGCATCCGCACCCACTGACCGCATCCCGTACCCACTGACCGCGCCCGCGCCCGCAGCCGGCCTGCCCGCCCCGATCCCAGAAAGCAGACGCACCGATGACCGCCCCACCCCAGCCCCGTGCCGCGCGCCGTCCGCCCGGCGGTGACGACCGCTACAAGTGGATCGCGCTGACGAACACCACCGCCGCGGTCTTCATGTCGGCGCTGGACGGCTCGATCGTCCTGATCGCCCTGCCGTCGATCTTCCGCGGCGTGCACCTCGACCCGCTGGCGCCCGGCAACATCGCCTACCTGCTGTGGATGATCATGGGATACCGCCTGGTCCAGGCGGTGCTGGTGGTTACAGTCGGCCGGCTGGGCGACATGTACGGGCGGGTCCGGATCTACAACTCCGGGTTCGCGGTCTTCACCCTCGCCTCGATCCTGCTGTCCTTCGACCCCTTCGACGCCGCCCACGGCGCCATGTGGCTGATCGCCTGGCGGCTGCTGCAGGCGGTCGGCGGGTCGATGCTGACGGCGAACTCGGCTGCGATCCTCACCGACGCCTTCCCCCAGGAGCAGCGCGGGTTCGCCCTGGGGATCAATCAAGTCGCGGCGCTGGCCGGGATGTTCATCGGCCTGGTCGCCGGCGGCCTGCTGTCCGCCTGGGACTGGCGGGCGGTGTTCTGGGTGAACGTGCCGGTCGGCGTGTTCTTCACGGTGTGGGCCTACCGGACGCTGCGCGAGACCGGCAGACACGGCGGAGGCCGGATCGACTGGTGGGGCAACATCACCTTCGCCCTCGGGCTGAGCGCGGTGCTGGTCGCGGTCACCTTCGGCCTCCAGCCCTACGGCGGGCACACGATGGGCTGGACCAACCCGCTGGTCGACGCGCTGATCGCCGGCGGCCTGCTGCTGCTCGCGGCGTTCGTGGCGATCGAGCGGCGGGTCGGCGCGCCCATGATCCAGCTGAGCCTCTTCCGCCTGCGCGCCTTCACCTTCGGCAACCTCGCCGGCCTGGCCATCTCGATCGGCCGCGGCGGACTGCAGTTCGTGCTGATCATCTGGCTGCAGGGGATCTGGCTGCCGCTGCACGGCTACGACTACGGCGCCACGCCGCTCTGGGCCGGTATCTTCATGCTGCCCCTGACCGCCGGCTTCCTCGCCGCGGGCCCGGTGTCGGGCTACCTGTCCGACCGGATCGGCTCCCGGGGCCTGGCCACCGGAGGCGCGGTGCTGTTCGGCGCGAGCTTCCTGGGCCTGATGCTGCTGCCGATCGACTTCAGCTACTGGATCTTCGCCCTGCTGATCGCGCTCAACGGGATCGCCAGCGGGATGTTCGCCTCGCCCAACTCGTCCTCGATCATGGGCAGCGTGCCGGCGGAGCTGCGCGGGGTCGCCTCGGGCATGCGCGCCACCTTCCAGAACTCCGGGACGGCCGTGTCGATCGGCGTGTTCTTCTCCCTCATGATCGCCGGACTGGCCTCCCGCCTCCCGCACACCCTCACCGCCGGGCTGCTGCGGCAGGGCGTGCCGCCGCAGGTCGCCGCGCAGGTCGGCCACCTGCCGCCGGTCGCGTCGCTGTTCGCCGCCCAGCTGGGCGTCAACCCGGTCCAGCACCTGCTGCAGCCCACGGGAGCGCTGAACCACCTCACCGCGGCCCAGCGGCAGGCGCTCACCGGGCGGGAGTTCTTCCCGCACCTGATCTCGGGGCCGTTCCACTCCGGGCTGGTGGTGGTCTTCGCGTTCGGGGCGGCCCTGGCCTTCCTCGCCGCGATCGCCTCCCTGCTGCGCGGCGCGGGCATCGGACCCGGCGCCCGGAGTGCGGCGACGGCGTCGTCGCCGGCGGCCCCGGCCGCTACCGCCACCACGTCCGACCCGGGCACGACCGATTCCACCGCAACCACCACCGACACGCCGGAGGCAACACCATGACGCTGCTGGGCCGACTCCTGAAGAACCGCAAGGCGGGCGAGACCCACATGGCCTGGAACCTGCCCAACCTGCAAGGACCCGAGCCGGCGGACTTCACCCTCACCAGCGAGGCCTTCCGCGACGGCGGGACCATGCCGCTGGAGAATTGCGCGAAGAACATCGGCGGCGCCGACCGGTCCCCGCAGCTGACCTGGACCGGGCTGCCCGAGGGCACCGAGCAGTTGCTGCTGGTGGTCGAGGACATCGACGTCCCCATCTCCAAGCCCGCCGTGCACTGCGCCGCGCTCGTCGACCCCGCCGCGGGCGGCCTGCCCGCCGGCGCGCTGGACGCGAAGCAGCCGGGGCAGGGCGTGCGGGTGCTGCGCTCCACGATCGGCCGCGGCTACCACGGTCCCGCGCCGATCAAGGGCCACGGCCCGCACCGGTACGTCTTCGAGCTGTTCGCACTCGGTGCCCCGGTGACCGGCGGTCCGGGCGGGGCGCCGGTGGACCGGGCCCGCCCGCGCGCGCTCCTCCAGGCCGTCACCGCGCCCGTCCTCGCCCGCACCCGCCTGACCGGCGTCTACGAGCGCTGACCGGGTGGTGACACGGCGCTGACCCGGCGCTGACCCGGCGCGGGCCCGAGCCGGGGCCGCCCCTCGTCCGGCGCGCCTGCGTCGGGGGGCGGCCGTGGTCCGGCCACTCCGGCCGCCTGCCGGGCCGGGCCGGGCCGGCAGGGTCAGGCGTCCTGCGTCTGCCGCTCCTCCGCGGCGATGAGCTCGGAGGAGACCGCGCCGTCCAGCGACTCCCGCACGATGTCCGCGTGCCCCGCGTGGCGGGCGGTCTCGGCGATCAGATGCAGCAGGACCCAGCGCGCGGAGCGCTCGGAGCCCGGCGCCATCGGGACGGGCACCGTGCGCTCCAGGTCGGGCAGACCGCGGATGTACTCCTCGGTCTCGCGCGCGACGTCCGCGTAGTGGGCCAGCAGGCCTGCCAGGGTCTCACCCGGGCCGACCCGGAAGCTCTGGGCCTGCTCGCGTGCGTGGTCGAAGCCGGGCGGCGGCGCCTCACCGGCGAGGATCTGACGGATCCAGAGCCGTTCCGCGGCGGCCAGATGCTTGATCAGTCCTCCGACGGACAGCGCACTGGCCGAGGGCGCGGCCTTCGCCTGCTCCTCGCTCAGCCCCAGCGCCGCGCGGCGCACGTTGCCGCGCTGGGCCTCCAGAAAGCCCAGCAGCGCGTCCCGCTCGTCGCGCTCCGCGCGCACGATCGACACCATGAACCGTCCCTCTCCTCGTCCTGCGGTCCTGGCCATCCTCACCCGCGCTCCCGCCCGCGCGCAGGCGGATTACCGGTCCCGTGAGTCTTGACGACCTCAACCTCCGTCACCCGAACGGCGGTTGTTGTCGGAGGCGGGGGCCATAATCGCCGCCATGACGCTGACTCCCACGTTCGCCGACTTCTCCGCATCCCCGCCGCGCACGGCCAACGCCGTGGTGCGGGGCCAGGGTTCGTCCCCGGCGAAGGACCACTGGAAGCTCACCGCCGGCGGCACCGTCGCGGTGGACTTCGAAGTCGGCGCGCAGACGGACGAGGTGACGCTGAAGGTGTGCGCACTGGTGTCGAAGCTGGGGCCCGAGCCCGGGTACGCGCCGCTGGACGTCGTCCTCAACGGCCGGGAGGTGGTCTCGCGGTGGCGGATACCGGGCGGCGGCGACCTGCCGCAGACGATGGTGTTCGCCGTCCCCGCCGACTGGTTGCGCGCGGGCACCAACACCCTTGAGCTGCGCAGCGGTTCGGATGCCCGAACGATGCTCTGGCTGTACCGCGTGCTGCTGGAGTCCGTGTGGGACCGCGACGCCGCCGAGCGAGCGATGCTCGCGGAGCGCGCGGGCGACTGCGTGTGGGTCTTCACCACCTCGTCCTGCGAGGCGCACGGCGGGTCCTGGGAGCCGGGCCCCGACCTGAGGTTCCACCTGGACGAAGGCCAGGCCGCGCCGCCGTGGGCGCTGAGTTGGCGCGCGGCGGACGGCAGCGAGGGCGCCGTCACTTTCGCCTCCGAGATGCACTCCTTCCTCGGCCACGCCCGCACCCCCGACGGGCGATGGCGGCAGCTGCGCGGCGAGTTGAAGGAGCGCGAGCCCGTCCCGGTCGGCTTCCCGGTGCGCCGCTTCGTCACCGAGCACCAGTGGGGCGGCGGTTGGCACCAGGCCGGCGGGCTGGCCGTGCATCTCGACGCGGGCTCCGGGCCGATCGAGCGGATCGGCTGGCGCGACCAGCGCGGGAACGCGGCGTCCATCGGCCTCCCGCCCGGCGGCGCCTCCTTCACCGGATACGCGCAGCACGTCAACGAGGGCCCGATCGGCTACCGCGGAACGGCGGTCGGCGAAACTCCCGGCGAGGCGCAGGCGCCGGAGGACCCGCGCGCGGTCCGGGCGCTCGGAACCGCGGACGCGCTGGCCCTCCTGGAGCACGCGCACGCGCGGACCGCCGGCGAGATCGACACCGCGCGCCGGGCGGTCCGCGAGGCGGAGGACCTGATCAAGGCGGGCACCCAGCGCCTGGACCGCCTCACCGTCGCCCGCACCGAACTCCTCAGCCTCCTCGGGACCGAGCCACCGCACCGGACCGAGCCCGTCGAGGCAGAGTCCCTCGGCTGAGCCGGTCATGCCCGTGGCGCGAGCGGGGGAGGACGCCGAGCAGGCGGCGGACTTCATGCTCGGATCGGGGCCGGGGCTGTCCGTCCTCTCCCAGTCCCCCGACGCGGAGGCGGCGGCCTGGGCCCGCCGGGCGCTGGCCGGCGCGTTCGCCGCCCACCAGCGTCCCGGCGGTGTGCACCTCCACGCCTCCGCCTGGCTGGTCACCGCCCAACGCCCCTGATCGGCCGAGCCGGTGACGGCCGGTCAGGAGAGCAGCTCCACATACCCGTCGGCCCCGTGCACACGGATCCGCTGCCCGTCCCGGATCAGCCGGGTGGCCCGCTCGACGCCCACGACCGCCGGCACGCCGTACTCCCGGGCGATCACCGCGCCGTGCGTCATCAGGCCGCCGACCTCCGTCACCAGCCCCGCGATGCCGACGAACAGCGGGGACCAGCTGGGGTCCGTGAAGCGCGTGACCAGGATGTCACCCGCCCCGAGGTCGGCGCCGGCCATGTCGAGGACGACGCGTGCCCGGCCCTCGACCGTCCCCGTGGAGACCGCCAGGCCGGTCAGGGCCCCGGCCGGGACGTCCTCGCGCCGGTAGGAGCCGGTCAGCGCCACGCCGTCCGAGGTGAGCACCCGCGGCGGAGTCAGCGCGTGGTGCGACCGGAACGCTTCCTTGCGTCGCGCGATCAGCCGCCCGTCCGCCCGGTTCGTCCGCACGGCGTCCTCGAACTCCTGGAAGGTGAGGAAGAAGGCGTCCTCCCGCTCGGCCAGCACCCCTGCCCGCACGAGGCGTTCGGCCTCCGCCAGCAGGGCCTGCTTGAAGAGGAACAGGCGGCTGACGATGCCGTACTTCGGGTACTCGCGGTAGCCGATGAAGGTGCGGACCCGGTCGATCATCCGCTCGGTCTCGCCGGCCTTCGACTCCCCGTCGGGCAGGGCCCGCAGGCGCGCCAGGATCTCGGCCTCCTTCTGCCGCGCCCTCTCCCGTCCCTGCTCGAAGCGCCGCGCGGCCGCGCCGGGTTCGAAGTTCCGGACGTGGTCGAGGATCACGGGCACCAGCGTCGCGGGACGCTCGCGCCAGCGCGGCCTGGTGATGTCGATCTCGCCGACGCAGCGCATGCCGTACCGGTCGAGGTAGGCGTCGACGGCGTCCCGCGCTTCGGCCCCGCCCGGAAGCTGCGCCAGCCGGTCCAGGAAGCGCTCGCCGTCGGCGGCATGCTCCTCGCTCCGGCTCTCGACCTCCTGGAGGAAGGCCACCACCTCCGGCCTCGACCGGATCACGTCCGCGACGTCGAGCAGCGCGAGGCCCATCTCCGAGGTGACGTTGCCGGGGGCGGACAGCGTGAGCGTGTCGGCGGCGTTCTTCTCGCCCAGCCACCGCCGCAGCTTGTCGTTCAGCCACCAGGTGGCCTCCATCCCCGCCATGATCGCCTGGATGCTCAGCGGGTCGCGCAGGACGCGCTTGTGCTCCTCGACGGCCTCCCGTAGGAAGTCGAACAGCGCGGGCCCGGTCTTCGTCCGGATGTCGCGCTCCAGAGCGGCGACGGACGCCTCACTGCGCGCGACCAGCTCGCGCACGATGCCCGGATCGGCCGGGATCGGAGCGGGATCGGAGCGGGCGGACGCGAAGCGGGACGGTGGCGGGCCGCCCGTCGCAGCCGCCTCCGAGGAGCCGGGAACGGCGTCGCCCCGCTCCAGAACCGTCTCCAGCGCATCCCTCATCAGCGGATCGTCCCTGCCCATGGCCTCCAGCAGGGCGACCCGGCTCTCGGGCCCGGCCAGGCGGGCGGTGACGTCGACGAACAGCCGCCCGCCCGCCTCGTGCATCGGCGGCAGCGCCATCATCTGCCACACGGACCAGCCCAGGGGCCTCATGGGATCGGTCATCATCTGGCCGTGTCCCACGGAGACGTAGACGTGGGGCTCCTGGTCGTCCCGCTCGGGGATCGGGAACAGCGTCGTGATCGGGCGGCTCTGCACGATCCGGAAGCCGTCGTCCCCGGCGCTCTCGTCCCCGGTGCCGTCGCCGGCGGCCAGGCACCATTCGACGTCCTGCGGTCGCCCGAAGTGCGCCTCGATCCGCCGCCCGAGCGCCACCAGCCGGAGCACCTGATCATCCGTCAGCACCGGCTTCTCCCGCTGCCGCGGATCGATCGCCACCTGCTCCGTCCCGCCGCCCGGCCGGGCTCGCAGGGCCCGCTCCTTGGTGGCGACGGCCCGCGCGAAGACCTCCCCCCGGCGCACCGTGAAGACGTCCGGGTTGATCAGCCCGGAGACCAGGGCCTCGCCGAGGCCGAAGCCGGCGTCCACGGTGGCCACCGCCCGGTCGCCCGTGACGGGGTCCGCCGTGAACAGCACGCCGGCGGCGACCGGGACGACCATCCGCTGCACGACCACAGCCATCCCGACCGCGCGGTGGTCGATGCCCTGGTGTGCGCGGTAGGTCACGGCCCGCTCGGTGAACAGCGAGGCCCAGCAGCGGCCGACGTGCCGGAGGACCGCCTCCGCGCCCACGACGTTCAGGAAGCTGTCCTGCTGGTCGGCGAAGGAGGCCGTCGGCAGGTCCTCCGCCGTGGCACTGGACCGGACGGCGTAGGCGGCGTCCCGGTCGCCGTGCCGGGCGAGGGCGCGGGAGACGGCGGCGACGAGTTCACCCGGAAGGGCGACACCTTCGACGGTCCGCCGGATCTCCGCGCAGAGCGCCTGGACCCCCACCCGGTCCTCGGCACCGACCTTCGCCAGCTGATCGAGCAGCTCGTCGAATCCCGGGGCCGCCGCCATGACCTCACGGAAGGCCCCGGTCGTCACGCAGAAGCCGCCCGGCACCCGCACGCCCTCCATCCGCGACAGCGTCCCCAACGCCGCGCCCTTGCCACCGACGACGGCGGCCCCCGCCTCGCCCGCGTCCCGCAGATCGCGCACCCACCGTTCGTCCCGCCGGTCCTGCCGCCCATCCTGCCGGCCGTCCTGCCGATTCACTCCGAGATCCCCCGAGCCGTCCGTGATCCGCCGAGGTCCGCCCCGGCGAAGCGGCGATTGTGCCCCCTGGCCGGGCCCTTGCGGCAAGGCCCCCCACGGGCTGTACCTTGAAAGTGGCGGGGAGTGCTGCGCAGTGCCCCGTCCAGGTGCGAGAGTGGGCGCCTGTGACGAATTCCGATCTTGCGCGCCGCATCCACGCCGCGTCCCACCTCACGGGGGAGTTCACCCTCCGGTCCGGGCGGACGGCCACCGAGTACTTCGACAAGTACCGCTTCGAGGCCGATCCCGAACTGCTCGACGAGATCGCGCGGCGAATGGCGCCGCTGGTGCCCCCGGCGACCGAGGTCCTGGCCGGCCTGGAGATGGGCGGCATCCCGGTGGTGACGGTGCTCGGCCGGCACACCGGCTTGCCCTGCGCGTTCGTCCGCAAGCAGGCCAAGGCGTACGGCACCTGCCGGCTGGCCGAGGGGGCCGACGTGGCCGGCCGGCGGGTGCTGGTGGTCGAGGACGTGGTCACCAGCGGCGGCCAGATCGTGCTGTCCACCGCCGACCTGCGTGGGCTGGGGGCGGTCGTCGACACCGCGGTGTCCGTGATGGACCGCGGCCAGGGCGGCGCCGAGACCCTCGCGCAGCACGGCATCGCCCTCCGCGCCCTCCTCACCGCCGGCGACCTGCGCGCGGCGGCGGACCCGCGGTGACGGGCGCGGAGCGGCCGGACGGAGCCGCCCCGCACCGCGGGCGGTGCGGGGCGGTCGTAGGCTCGTGAGTGCGGCGGACGCGCGGATGCCGACGCGCGGACGGGCGGGAGCGGAGGAGCGGGTCGGTGCACGGTGAGTACAAGATCCCCGGCGGCAAGCTGGTCGTGGTCGATCTCGACGTCGAGGGCGGCGTGCTGCGCAACGTCCGGGTCGCCGGCGACTTCTTCCTGGAGCCGGACGAGGCGCTGGACGCCATCGACGCGGCGCTCGAGGGCACCCCGGCCAACGCCCGGGCGGAGGCCCTGGCAGCAAGAGTGACGGCGGCGCTCCCGGCCGGCACGGTCATGCTCGGGCTCTCGGCCGAGGGCATCGCGGTGGCGGTGCGGCGCGCGCTCGCCGAGGCCAGTGAATGGCGCGACTACGACTGGCAGTTGATCCACGACGAGCCGCAGTCCCCGGCGCTGCTGATGGCGCTCGACGAGGTGATCACGGAAGAGGTGGCCGCCGGCCGCCGGCCTCCGACGCTGCGGATCTGGGAGTGGGGCGCGCCGGCCGTCATCATCGGCAGCTTCCAGTCCTACCGCAACGAGGTGGACCCCGAGGGGGCCGAGCGCCACGGGGTCGAGGTGGTGCGCCGCATCAGCGGAGGCGGGGCCATGTTCGCCGAGGCGGACAACACCATCACCTACTCCCTCTCGCTCCCCGAATCACTGGTCTCCGGCCTGTCGTTCGCCGACTCCTACGCCTATCTCGACGACTGGGTGCTGGCCGCCCTCGGGGACATGGGCATCAAGGCCTGGTACCAGCCGCTGAACGACATCGCGACCGAGGAGGGGAAGATCGCCGGCGCGGCGCAGAAGCGCATCGTCGCCCGCGAGGGAGGCACCGGCGCGGTGCTGCACCATGTGACGATGTCCTACGACATCGACGCGGACAAGATGCTGCAGGTGCTGCGGATCGGCAAGGAGAAGATGTCCGACAAGGGCACCACGTCCGCGAAGAAGCGCGTGGACCCGCTGCGCCGTCAGACCGGCCTGTCCCGCGCCGAGGTGATCGACCGCATGGTCGGGTCGTTCCGCGCCCGCTACGGGCTGACACCCGGGCGTGTCACCGAGGAGGAGATGGCCCGGGCGCAGGAGCTGGTCCGCACCAAGTTCGGCACGGAGGAGTGGCTGCACAGGGTGCCCTGAGCGCGCCCCGCGGCCCGCGCCCCGCGGCTCGGCCGCAGCCCGGCCGTCGCCGTCACCCGTTCGGGCGTACTGCGGCGGCCGTCGGCGTTGCGCGGGGCGGTGCGGCGGCGGGGTCGGTAGACAGGCGGGGTCCGTTCCTCCGGCGCGGGCCCAGCGGCCGGCCGGAGCGTCCGCCGCGATCGAAGGAGCGCCACCCGCCGTGCGCCGCAACCGAGTCCTGCCCATCGCCGCTCTGACCGGCGCCGCGTTCGCCGCGGCCCTGACGTCCTCCGCGACGGCGCACGCCGCGCAGCTGGGGCCGGGCGAGCTCATCGACAAGTCGACCTCCGCGGCGCTGCCGCAGGGCATCCTCGCCCAGGCGATCCCGTCGGACCTGCTCGCCGTGCAGGGTCTGCCCGGCGGCGGCCCGGCCGGTGCGCTGCAGAACGCGACCACCGGCACCACCGGCACGGCCGGCTGACGGCTGACGGCGGCTCAGGCGGGGTCGCGCGGGCGCGGCCGGCCCGAGGGGAATACGCGCAAGTCCTCTACACGGCACCTGCTTGACCGTGTACAAGCCGGGCATCAGTACCCCAGTCACGGGCGCCCTCCGCCGCGGAGGCGCGGACGCGAACACGGAGGTGCTGCCGGATGCCGACCCGTCCACCCAACCCCCCGGGCCCGCCGCCGTCCGCGACGGCTCCGTCCGCCTCGGGCGGCCCCGGCCCCGCGATCGCGCACGCGCACGGGGAGGACCGCCATCTGCGCCGTCACCTCGGCTACTGGCAGCTCACCGCGATCGCCTTCGGCGGCGTGATCGGCTCCGGCTGGCTGCTCGGACCGATGCACGCCGCCGTGAGCGCCGGCCCGGTGGCCCTGCTCACCTGGGTGGTCGGCGGTCTGGCGCTGATCCTCATCGCCCTGGTGATGGTCGAACTCGGCGCCTCCATGCCGGAGGCGGGCGGGCTGGTGCGCTGGCCCCTGTTCACCTCGGGACGGCTGGTGGCCACCCTGGTCGGCTGGGGCATCTGGGTCGCCTACGCCACCAACCCGCCCAGCGAGTCCGCGGCGATGCTCCAGTACATGAGCCAGTACATGCCCGGCCTCTTCGACGGCGCCCGGCTCTCCGTGCTGGGCGTGCTGCTCGGGCTGGCGTTCATGGCCGTGTTCCTGCTGCTCAACTGGTTCGGCGTGCTGCTCTTCGCGCGCGTCAACACCGCGGTGACGGTGGCGAAGTTCCTCGTCCCGACCGTCACCGTGATCGCGCTCGTCGCGTCGGGCTTCCACGGCTCCAACTTCACCGCGCACGGCGGCTTCGCCCCCTACGGGTACTCGGCGCCGCTCACCGCGATCGCCACCGCCGGCGTCATCTACGCCTACACCGGCTTCCAGGGCCCGGTCGACCTGGCGGGCGAGGCGCGCGACCCCAAGCGGGACATCCCGCGGGCGGTGCTCAGCGCGCTGCTGCTGTCGATGCTGGTCTACCTGGGGCTCCAGGTGGCCTTCACCGCCGCGGTCCCGGCCGGTGCGCTCGGGCACGGCTGGCACGGCATCGACTTCAACTCGCCGTTCGCCCAGCTGGCCACCTCCCTCAACCTGTCCTGGCTGAGCTGGACCCTCTACGCCGACGCCATCGCTTCCCCGGCCGGATCCGCGCTGGTCTTCACCGCCGAGACCAGCCGTGAGGCGTACGCGCTCGGGAAGAACGGACTGCTGCCGCAGTCCGTCGCCCGCGTGCACCGGGGCACCGGCGTCCCGCGCCGGGCGCTGCTGATCAACTACGTGATCGGCGTGGCATTCCTGCTGCCCTTCGGCAACTGGCAGTCGATCGTCGCCGCGACCAGCGTGCTCGGGCTCTTCGCCTACTCGATGACCGTGATCGCCGAGGCCTCGGTGCGCCGGAACGACCCGTCGCGGATGGCCGGCTGGATCCGCGGCACCCGCTGGATCGCGCCGATCGCCTTCGTCATCGCCACCCTGATCCTCTACTGGGCCGGCTGGGACGAGCTGCGGATCGCGCTCCCGGTGCTGTTCGTCTCCGTCCTCGTCTACGGTTACCAGCAGCTGCGGCGCGAGCGCGACCTGCGGGACCTGGCGGTCGGCGTCTGGCTCGTCGTCTACCTGCTGGCGGTGCTGCTCTTCTCCGGCATCGGCAGCTTCGGCGGCACCGGCTGGATCCCGGCGCCGTGGGACTCGGTGGCGGTCGGCGTGATCGGCCTTGTCGCCTACGGGCGCGGGCTGATCGACGGCGCCCGCCACCTGGCCGCGCACCCGCTGCCCCCGCGGAGCGTCGCGGAGGCGACGGATCCGGACAGCGGGGCCGGCCCGGGCGGCGGGGCCGGCGGGGTCAGCGGGGGACGGCGGGAGCCGGGGACGGTTCCTCCGCAAGCGCCGCCAGCCGGGGAGTGAGCCGGGCGGCGAGCGCCGGCGTGCCGGGATGCGGGCGGGGCGCCAGGGCGACGAAGCCGGGCGCCTCCACCTCGGCGCCCTCGGCTCCGCCGGTGCCGCCGCTCGCGGGCACGCCGACCGGGGTCCAACTGCCGCCCGCCGCGCGGACCAGAGCCGCGCCCCCGGCCACGTCCCACGGATGGATCGGCAGGTTGCAGGCCGCGTCCGCGCGCCCGGCGGCCACCCAGGCCAGCGAGAGCGCGGTGGAGTACACCCGCCGCAGCTCCGCCTCGGCCAGCAGCTCGGCGTGCAGCTCCAGCACGGCGGGGCTCGCCCGCCCGGGCAGCGGCAGATCCGTGAGCAGCAGCGGCCGCGGGCCCGTCGCGGGCACCGCGCGCAGCGGCCCCCTGCCGGGAGCGGAGTCCGGGAGGGCGATCCGCAGCGGGACCCCCTCGCCGCCGGTGAAGCACTCGTCGCGGTAGGGATCCAGCACGCAGCCCGCGACGACCCGGCCGCCCACCGCCGCGCCCACCGACACGCAGGCCAGCGGGAGTCCGCGCAGGAAGTTCCCGGTGCCGTCGATCGGGTCGACGTACCAGGTGACGCGCGGCGCGCCCGGGGCGCCCGGCTCCCGCCCGCGGGTGCCGCCGGGGCCGGGGGTGCCGCCGCGGCCGCGCTCCTCGCCGACGACGGCGGAGCCGGGGACGGCCTCCGTCAGGAACCGCCGGAGCAGGTCCTCGACCGCGAGATCGGCCGCCGTCACGGCGTCGAACCCGGTCGCGCCCTTCGCGTGGACCTCCACCGCGGCCTCACCCGCCGCCAGCCGGCGCAGCAGGCGGGCCGCGGCCCGGCAGGACTCCTCGGCGACGGCGACCAGTTCGGCGACGGTAGGGACGGCCGCCGGCTCCGCCGGCTCCGGCGCGCGGCTCACCCCGCGAAGGTGTCCGGGTCCGGGCCGCTGCGCTCGCCGCGGTCCAGAGTCCCCATCAACTCGACGTCCACCGGCGTCAGTTCGAAGTCGAAGACCTCGAAGTTCTCCTTGATCCGCGACGGCGTCACCGACTTGGGGATGACGACCAGGCCGAGCTGCAGATGCCACCGCAGCACGATCTGGGCCGGCGTCCGGTCGTACTTGCGGGCCAGCTCCAGGACCACGCCGTCGTTCAGCACGCCGTTGCCGCGGCCGAGCGGCGACCACGACTCGGTCGCGATGCTGTGCTCCGTGCCGTAGCGGCGGACCTCCGGCTGCTGCAGGTAGGGGTGCAGCTCGACCTGGTTGACGGCGGGGACCACGCTGAACCGCTCGGCCAGGCGGTCCAGGTGGTGGGGCTGGAAGTTGGAGACGCCGATCGCCCGGACGCGGCCGTCGGCGTGCAGCTTCTCCAGCGCCCGCCAGGTCTCCAGGAACAGGTCGCTGCCGGCCAGCGGCCAGTGGATCAGGTACAGGTCGAGGACGTCCAGGCCGAGCTTGCGCATGCTGGTGTCGAAGGCCCGCAGGGTCGGGTCGTAGCCCTGGTCGGAGTTCCAGACCTTGGTGGTGACGAAGACGTCCTCACGCGGCAGGCCCGAGGCGGCGATCGCCTTGCCGACGCCCTCCTCGTTCTTGTAGAGGGCGGCGGTGTCGACGGAGCGGTAACCGGCCTCCAGGGCCTGCTCCACCGACCGCTGCGCCTCCTCCGGCGGCACCAGGTAGACGCCGTAGCCGAGCTGCGGCATACGCACGCCGTTGTTGAGGGTGATGTCAGGGACGGTGCTCACGGGAACAGCCCTTTCGGTGGTGCTGGATCAGGCTCTTGCTGCTGGTTCTGCTGCTGGTGCTGAGGCTGGTGCGGTGCTGCCGGGCCGTCCTGCCCGCAGCCCCGGCAGCCTCACCGGCGAGCCTAGTTCAGCCGCTCCCGTACCGCGTCGGTGGGCTCGCCGGAGGGCGGCGAGCCGTGGGGAGTGCGCGCGGACGGCCGAGGCCGGCCCGGCCGCCCGCGCCCGCCCCGGTCACCCCTGGGCGTCCCCCGGCCCCGGCCGGCCAGACGGCGTGGCCGAGCCGCCGGAGCCCGCCTGCGTGCCCGAGCCGGTCGCACCCGAGCCGCCCGAGCCCGTGGAACCGCCCGAGCCCGTGGACCCCGCCGCGCGGAGCGCCGCCAGCAGGGCCGTGCCGTCCGGGCTGCCGAGGCCCGTGCACGGGTCCCAGCCGGGGCCGGCCTGGTAGGCGCCGTTGCTGCCGGAGGTGATGTCCCGGAATCCGGCCGTGGTGTGACCCGGGGTCACCCCCGCGTACAGGGCCGGCTGGATCAGCCCGAAGGAGTGGCCGAGGGACTGCGCGAGGCGGCAGATGAGCGCCGCCCAGAGCGGCGCGACCGCGCTGGTGCCGCCGATGACCATGTTCTGGCCGTCCACCCGGACCGCGTAGCCGGTCGCCGGGTCGGCGTCGGCGGAGACGTCCGGGACGCCGCGGCCGCCCGCGCTCGCCGAGGCGGCCGGCACGCCGGCCTGCTGCTGCCAGCTGGGCAGCGCGAAGACGGCGCTGACTCCGCCGCCGGTGGCGCCGCCCTGCGTGCCGTCGTTCCAGACCGCCTCGCTGCGGATCGCCCCGCTCGACGGGTCGGCCTGCAGGGAGGTCCCGCCGCAGGCGAGGACGTGCGGGCTGGAGGCCGGGAAGTCGGTGTGCGGCTTGCCGTCGGGGGAGTTGTCCGTGCTGCCGTTGTCCCCGGCGGCGGCCGTGACCGTCACCCCGAGCGCGGCGGCGTCCGCCAGGGCGTCGTCGAAGGCCGTGCGGGCCTGGGCCGTCCACTGGTTCTCCGGGCCGCCCCAGCTGATGCTGACCGCGGTCGGCGTCGGCGTGGCGTGCACGGCGGTGGTGAGCGCGTCCAGGAAGCCGGCGTCGGTGTTGGGCGCGAAGTACACCATCTGGTGCGCGCCGGGCGCGAGCGCGCCGGCCACCTCGACGTCGAGCATCACCTCGCCGTCGGCGTTCTGGTCCTTGCCGGGCGTGCTGGCGCCGCCGTCCACGCCCACCGTGGTCACCTGAGGGACGTTCAGGCCGAGACCGGAGAAGTACTGCTTGAGGTCCGCCGTGCCGACGCCGCCGCCGAGTTCGAGGATCGCGAGGGTCTGGCCCGTCCCGTCCGTCCCCTCCGGGAAGCCGTAGGCGGTGGCGAGCTGGGGCGGGGTGTACGAGGTCTGGCCGCTGGCCTGCGCGGCGTCGGAGACGGCACGCAGATGCGGGCGGGCCTGCGGCCGGTCGTCCAGGCCGAGGACGGCCGTGACCACGCCGTCCAGCTCGGCGGGGAGGGAGAGCGCGCCCTCGCGGTGGCGGTGCTCGACCTCGCGCCCGGGGGCGGCGGGATCGGGACTGGCGGCGCGGCTGAGCCGCACGCCGAAGGCGGAGCCGTGCGCCTCCGCCGTGCCGGAGACCTTGAGCCGGCGCGGGCCGGCCTGGACCTCCGTCACGCGCAGCCCGTAGGGCTCCAGCACGCGCCGGACCAGCTCGACGTCGGCCGGGTCGGCGCCGTAGCGCGCGGCGAGTTCGTCGGGGGAGAGGGTCTGCGGGCCGGTCACCAGCTCGGAGGGGAGCTCGGCGCGGCGGCGCAGGACGAGGGTGGCCTCGACCGGGGTCGAGGCGTCGAGGGGGCCGATGTTCCGCGCCCCGGGCGCGGCGGAGCGCTCGCTACCGGCGAGCGGGGCTGATCGCTCGTTCATACGTTGGAGTATTCCGCTTTTTGTCCACCCGGAACGGCGATTGCGGGACGAAGCCACTCGACCCGGTGATAAATGTGATCGTCGGCCGGCTCGCCGGGCACGGGCGGGCCTGTCCGACCTTGCATCTAGGCTGCGCCGTGATACCCCTGTCCCGCGAGCGAGAGGAGCCGGACGCCGTGATCGTCGTCGCCGGAGAGGCCCTGATCGACCTGGTCCCGGAGACCGCGCCCGCCGGCCCGGGCGGCGGCTCCGGCCCGGCCGTGCCCGCCGCGCGCCCGCTCCGCCCGCGGCGCGGCGGCGGTCCCTACAACACCGCGGTCGCCCTCGCCCGGCTCGGCACGCCCACGGCCTTCTGCTCCCGGCTGTCCACCGACGCCTTCGGCGACTGGCTGCTCGCCGGCCTGCACGCCGACGGCGCCGACACCTCGCTGGTGCGGCGCGGCGAGGAGCCCACCACCCTGGTCGTCGCAGTCCCCGGCCCGGACGGTTCCGCCGCGTACCGCTTCTACGTCGAGGGCACCGCCGACCGGCTGTTCGACCGGCCCGTGGACGCCTCCGAGCTCCCGGACGGTACGCGCGCCGTCTGCTTCGGCACCTGCTCCCTGGCGCTCGAACCCGGCGCGAGCGCCTACGAGCGGCTGCTGCGCAGCGCGTCGGCGGCAGGCCTGCTGACGGTGCTCGACCCCAACGTCCGCCCGGCGGTCATACCCGACGCGGACGCCTATCGCGCCCGCTTCCGCGGGTGGCTGCCGGAGGTCGGCCTGCTCAAGCTCTCCGCCGAGGACGCGGAGTGGCTGGGCGGCGGCCCGGAGGACTGGCTCGCGGCGGGCGCGGGCGCCGTCGTGCTCACCCGCGGCGGCGAGGGCGCCGAGGCGTGGACGCGCGGCGGCGGCCGGATACCCGTGCCGGCGGAGCGCGTCGCGGTCGCCGACACCATCGGTGCCGGGGACACCCTCACCGCCGCCCTGCTGCACCGGCTGCGCGAGCGTGGCGCACTCGACCGCGCCGCCCTGGCCGGTCTCGGTGCGGAGGACTGGCGGGAGGCGCTCGCCTTCGCGGCCCGGGCCGCCGCGGTCACCTGCTCGCGCCCCGGGGCCGATCCGCCCTATGCCCGCGAACTCGCCGCGCTGCCCGGTAGCCTGGCGCAATGATCTTCAGTCACGAGCACTCCGGCGGCCGCGCCGGGTACCCGGCGGACCGTCAGGACGAGGACGTGCCGGGCCGTTTCGGTCCGGACGCCACGGTCGAGGTCGACCCGTACGACGTCGGCCAGGTCCACACCAGCTACGCCCCGAACCACGACGGAGACCCGGACCCCGGCGAGATCGTCTGGACCTGGGTGCCCTACGAGGAGCACGACGGCCGGGGCAAGGACCGCCCGGTCCTGATCGTCGCCCGCGAGCGCCAGGGCACCCTGCTCGCCGTCCAGTTGACCTCCAAGCGGCACGACGGCGGCCGGGACTGGCTGGCGCTCGGCGCCGGGCCGTGGGACCGCGAGGAGCGCGACTCCTGGGTGGTGCTGGACCGGGTCATGCGCGTGCACCCGCACGGCATGCGCCGCGAGGCATGCGCGCTCGACCGGGCGCGGTTCACCGGCGTGATCTCCGTCCTGCGCGACCGCTACAACTGGGCCTGAGGCTCCCGCCCGGAGCCGAGCCCGGCCTTGAGCCGCCGGGCACACGTGAGCGGCCGGGCACACGCGTCGGCCGCGCCCGAGGGGAGGGCGCGGCCGACGCGCACCCGGCGCGGGCCGGCGGAGCGGCCGGGTTCGAGGAGCGACCCGGCGCGGACCGCGCGGACCGGCCGGTCAGGCGAGATCGTCCAGCAGCCCGGTGCGCAACCGCCGCAGTGTGCGGGCCAGCAGCCGGGAGACGTGCATCTGGGAGATCCCGAGCTGCTCACCGATCTGGGACTGGGTGAGATCCTGCCCGAACCGCAGCGCCAGGATGGTCCGCTCCCGCTCCGGGAGCTGCGCGACCAGAGGCTTGAGGGACTCCAGGTTCTCGATCCCCTCCAGCCCCGGTTCCTCGAAGCCGATGCGGTCGGCGAGGGTCGACTCGCCGTCCTCGCCGTCCGGCGCCGTGGCGTCCAGCGAGGAGGCGGTGTAGGCGTTGGACGCGGCCAGGCCCTCGACCACCTCGGACTCGCTCATGCCCAGGTACTCGGCCAGCTCGGCGACGGTCGGGGCGCGGTCGAGCTTCTGCTCCATCGCGTCCGAGGCCTTGGCCAGGGTCAGCCGCAGCTCCTGAAGGCGGCGCGGCACGCGCACGGCCCAGGAGGTGTCGCGGAAGAACCGCTTGATCTCGCCGACGATGGTCGGCATCGCGAAGGTGGGGAACTCCACCTCGCGGTCGGGGTCGAACCGGTCGATGGCCTTGATCAGCCCGATCGTGCCGACCTGGACGATGTCCTCCATAGGTTCGCTGCGCGAGCGGAAGCGCCCGGCGGCGAACCGGACCAGGGCCAGGTTCAGTTCGATCAGCGTGTTGCGCACGTACTGGTATTCGTGCGTGCCCTCGTCGAGCTGGGCCATCCGGCGGAACAGGTCCCGCGAGAGTTCGCGGGCGTCCGCCGGGGCCACCTCCGACGGCACCGGGATGTCCGGCAGGCCGACGGCTGCGGCGGGCGCGGTCTCCTGGGCGTCGGGCTCCCCGGGGCCCGGCGCCACGAGGCCGGCCACGTCGCCCGGCGTGCGCGGCGCGGTGTCCTCCAGCTCGTCCGTGACCTGCGTGTCCGTGACGGTTGCTGCGGTGTCGACCGGCGCGACCATGTGTTGTCCTCCCCTGACTTCGGGTCCGGTGGTGATCCCTGTCCCTGCGCCGCCCGGCTCCATGCCGGCGCCGGGCTGCGGTGGGCTTCGCATTCCCCGGCTCAGTCATTCCATGCCTCGCGGAACGCGGCATCCTGGAAAATACGGAATTCACCCGCGAGAGGACCGCCACCGGACCCCGACCGGACCGGCGCGGACCACTCGCCCGAAGAGCGTCGCGGAGCGTGGGTTCGGACCGCGCTCCGTGGGGCATCACCCGCGGAACGCTCCGTCCACGCCCGGCCGGGACGCCGGCAGGCTCGGGGCCGGGCGGCCGGGGTGCCGGGTCATGGCGTTGAATGATGTGACGGGAGGTGCGGACGGGGCGGACGCGCGCCCGTGGCCGCGCGTTCGCGGACAGGCCCTAGGTGGCAGAGGACCGGAGGAACCATGAGCACGCTGTACGGACAAGCCCTGCGCGACCGTGTTCGCGCCGCCCGGCAGGCCCAGCAGGCCGCCCTCGACGCCGAGGACGCCGAGGCCTTCGACCTGGCCTCGGAGGAGATGGCGGAGGCGCGCCGGCTGGCCGCCGAGAACGGGGTGTCGCTCGCCGACGTCGAGCTGGGCGGTGCGGCCGAGGCCGGTGAGCAGCCCGGCGCCCCGGAGGCGGGCGCCGGGGCCCACTGAGCCCCGCGCCCGCCCCGGCGGCCCCGGTCGCGACCGGGGGACGACCGCGTCTGCTTTCGCTTGGAAGCGCCCTCCGCGCCTGCGCCGCGCGGAGGGCGCTTCCGCGTCGGCCCTCGCGGCGGCGGGCGCGCGGGCGGCCCGCTGCTCACCCGTACGGGGGCACCCGGTGCGCCCGGCAGAGGCGCGGAGCAACCGACGCGCCCCCGACCGGCGACCCCGCGCCCGCCCCGCCGCAGCCCCGCTCCCGCGGGCCCTGCGGCCTGGGGCCGGCCGCCGCGCCATCGTCCGCGCCGGCTGGCAGACCCGCGCGAGCGCGCGCCCGCGGGTCGGAGTTCTGTGCCCGCCCGGCCGCAGGTCCGCTGCCGCGGGCTCAGCGGCCCGGAGCCGGCCGCCGCGCCATCGTCGGCGCCAGCCGGCAGACTCGCGCGAGCGCCCGTGGGTCGGAGTTCTGTGCCCGCCCGGCCGCAGGTTCGCTGCCGCGGGCTCAGCGGCCCGGGGCCGGCCGCCGCGCCATCGTCCGCGCCGGCCGGCAGACTCGCGCGAGCGCGCGCCCGCGGGTCGGAGTTCTGTGCCCGCCCGGCCGCAGGTCCGCTCCCGCGGGCCCTGCGGCCCGGGGCCGGCCGCCGCGCCATCGCCCGCGCCGGCCCGCAGACACCCGCGAGCGCCGACGCGCCCGCGGGTCGGAGTTCTGTGCCCTCCCGGCCGCAGGTCCGCTGCCGCGAGGCTCAGCGGTCTGGGGCCGGCTGCCTCGCCGCCGCCCGCGCAGGCCGCCGCGTCCGGCTTCCGCCGCCCCCGACCCCGGGCGGCGGCGCCTGCGCTGCGGGCGGCGCAGGCGCGGAGCCCTCCAGCCGGTAACTCCGCGCCCGCACCGCCGCGGCCCCGCTCCCGCCGGCCCAGCGGCCCGGAGCCGGCCGCCTCGCCCGCGCAGGCCGCCGCGTCCGGCTTCCATCGCCGGTCGTGTCAGGCGGCGCCGCCGCGGGCGGCGTAGGCGAGGAGGAAGAGGGCCTGCGCCAGGGCCATCCGCTCGATCTCCCGCGGGTCCACGCTCTCGTTCGGCGCGTGGATCAGGCAGCTCGGCTCCTCGACGCCGATCAGCGCGATCTCGGCCTTCGGGAACGCCTCCCCGAGCTCCGAGCACAGCGGGATGGAGCCGCCCTGGCCTGAGCGCACCATCTCGGCGCCGAACGCGGCCCGCATCGCCTCGCCCAGCGCCTCGTAGGCCGGGCCGTCGGTGCGGGCGCTGAACGGCCGGCCGATCCCCTCGCGCTCGACCTCGACCCGCGCGCCCCACGGCGCCGCGCCCTGGATGTGCGTGGTGAGCGCCGCGATGGCCGCCTCGGCGTCCGTGCCCGGCGGCACCCGCAGGCTGACCCGCGCCCGCGCGCTCGCCTGCACCGCCCCCGGCGAGCCGACCACCGGCGGGCAGTCGATCCCCAGCACGGTCACCGCCGGCCGGGCCCACAGCATGTCCGCCACCGACCCGGCACCGGCCAGCCGCACGCCCTCCAGCACCCGGGCGTCCCGGCGGAACTGCTCGGCGGGGTACTCGACGCCGTCCCAGCGGCCGTCCGCAGGCAGCCCCCGGACGGCGGTGTCGCCGTGCTCGTCGCGCAGCGAGTCCAGGATCCGGATCAGCGCGGCCAGCGCGTCCGGCGCCGGCCCGCCGAACATGCCGGAGTGCATCTCGCCCTCCAGCGTGGACACCGTCACCACGACGTTCGCGATCCCGCGCAGCGAGGTGGTCGCCGTGGGCAGGCCCGGCGCGAAGTTGCCGGCGTCGCAGATGAGCAGCACGTCGGCGGAGAACAGCTCGGGCTGCTCGGGGACCAGCCGCTCCAGGCCGCCGGTGCCCTGCTCCTCCGAGCCCTCGGAGACGATCTTGAGGTGGACGGGCAGCGCCGGCCCCGTGCCGTCCTCGCGCTCGCCCAGCACCGCCCGCAGCGCCCGCAGGGCGGTCAGCTGCGCCACGATGTTGCCCTTGCAGTCCGCCGCGCCGCGCCCGTACCAGCGGCCGTCCTCGCCCTCCGTGAGTTCGAAGGGCGGGGTGCGCCAGGCGGAGTCGTCCAGCGGCGGCTGCACGTCGTAGTGGGAGTAGAGCAGCACGGTGGGGGAGCCGGCCGGGCCGGGGGCGTGGCCCACCACGGCCTCGCTGCCGTCCGGGGCCGGCACGGTGCGCATGTCGCGCAGACCCGCCTCGGTGAACGCCTCCACCAGGTAGCGGGCCGCGCGGGCGCACTCCTCCGGCGGGAACTGCCGCGGGTCCGCGACCGATTTAAGCGCGACCAGGGCCTCCAGGTCGGCCCGGGCGCGGGGCATCAGCTCCCGTACCGCGTCCCGCAGCCGCTGCTCCACGTCCTCGGACGTCATTCGCCTGCCTCCTGACCGGGCCCCGCCGACGGGGACCGTTCGCTCGTGGTCAGCAAGCACTGAATCAGGCCCCGGCCGCCCGTGCAAAGCCCCGTCCCGGCCGATCCCCGCGCGCGGCGGGGAGGGGCCGCGCGCGGGGATCGCCGGCCCGGGCCGGGCAAGGGCGCGGCCCGGGCCGAGCGGGCTCAGCCGACGGTGAGGGTGGCCGCGTACGGGTCCCAGTCCTCCGGCAGCGGCTCGGGCGCCGGGCAGGCCGACCCGACCTCCTGGAACGCCCCCGTCTCCGCCGAGGCGGAGAGCGCGGCCATGGTCTCCAGGACGTGCAGCCCCAGCTCGGCCGAGGCACGGTGCGGGACGCCGGCCCGCAGCGCCCGCGCCATCTCCAGCACGCCGATGCCGCGCCCGGCGTCGGTGCCGGTCACCGGCAGCTCGCTCCACTCCTCGTCGCCGGCCCGGCGCAGCCGCAGTTCACCGGAGAAGCGGTTGGGGTCCGGCACCGACAGCGTCGCCTCCGTCCCGGTGATCTCCACCAGGGTGCGCGGCAGCGGCGAGTCGAAGCTGAAGGTGCAGGAGGCGCTGGGGCCGGTGGCGAAGTCCAGCAGCGCGGTGACGTGCGTGGGGACCTCGACCGGGAACCGGGTCCCGGCGCGCGGGCCCGAGCCGATCACCCGCTCGGCGCGCCCCTGCCGCGCCACCGCCGCCACCCGCCGGACCGGCCCGAAGAACGAGGACAGGGCCGTCAGGTAGTACGGGCCGATGTCGAACAGCGGGCCGGCGCCGCGCGCGAACAGGAACTCCGGGCTGTGGTGCCAGGACTCCGGGCCGGGGCTGAGCATCGCGGTGTTCGCCGAGATCGGCGTCCCGATCAGCCCGGAGCGGATCGCCCGCAGGGCGGACTGCAGCCCGGCGCCGAGCACGGTGTCCGGCGCCGAGCCGATCCGCAAGCCCCGCTCGGCGGCCTCGGCCAGCAGCTTCGCGCCGTCGACGGGGTCGAGTGCGAGCGGCTTCTCGCCGTAGACGTGCTTGCCGGCGGCCAGCGCCTGCCGGGCCACCGCGGTGTGCGCGGCCGGGATCGTCAGATTGACCACGATCTCGACCTCGTCCAGCGCGAGGATCTCCGCCACGCCGCCCGCGACCGGGACCCCGTACTCGGCGGCCACCGTCCGCGCCCGCTCGGCGTCCAGGTCGGCGACGCCGAGCACCCGCACGTCCGGGAAACCGGACAGCGCCTTCAGATACTGGGCGCTGATCACGCCGGCCCCGACCAGGGCGACGCCGACCGGGCCCGAGCGCCCGTCCGCCGCGCTCATGCCCGGCCCCCGGCGTTCCACGGCTGGGCGGGGTCGGTGAGGAAGACGCGGCTGGCGGCGACCGCCTCCAGGACGTCCCCGTCGCAGTCGTCCAGCTCCACCACGCGCAGCGCGTGCGGCGCGGCGGCCAGCACCTCGGCGACCGGCATCCGCCCGGCGCCGACGGCGGTCTGCGCGACGCCCTTCTCCATCGGGCCGTCCTTGACGTGCAGGGCGACCACGCGGTCGCCGAGCCGGCGGAGCAGCGCGGGGACGTCGGCGCCGCCGACCGCGGCCCAGTAGGTGTCCACCTCGAGGACGACCTCCGGGGCCAGCCGTTCGGCCAGCCCCTCCAGCCCGTGCTTGCCGTCGACCAGGGGCTCCAGCTCCCACCAGTGGTTGTGGTAGCCGATCCGGATGCCGCGCGCGGCCGCGTGCTCGGCGAGGGCGTTGAGGGTGGCGGCGGCGCGGTCCAGGCCCTCGGCGGTGGTGAACTCGGCCGCCTCGATGCCGGCCGGGACGATCGCGAGGTCGGTGCCGAGGACGGCGACCGCGTCCAGGACGGCGTCGGGGTCGTCGTCCAGCAGGGCCTTGGCGTGGACGCTGGAGACGGTCAGCCCGAGGCTGTCGGCGGCGGCGCGGAAGCCCTTGGGGTCGTCCAGGGGCTGGAAGGGCTCGACGGCGGTGTAGCCGGCCTCGGCGAGGCGGGCGAGCGTGCCGTCGCGGTCGGCGGCGAGGGCCGCCCGGACGGTCCACAGCTGGACGGACAGCGGCGGCGTGGGCCGCGCGGATTCGGTGCCGGGGGGCGTCAGGTGCGTGAACTCCATGCGCCGAGCGAAGCACTTAACCGGTTAAGTTACAAGAGGTCGGCGGACCTCCCGTCGCGACCGTCCTGTCCGGACCGCCCGGTCTCAGCTGCCCGGTCTCAACCGTCCTGGCGCAGCGGGGCGGTGGAGCCGCGGACCGCCAGCCGCGGCGGGTCCAGCCGGACCGGCGCGGCCTCGGCGCCGTCCACCAGCTCCAGCAGGACCTCGGCGGTCCGGGCGCCGAACCGGGGCACGTCCCGGTCGACGGCGGTCAGCGCCGGGTGCACCAGCCGGCACAGCGCACTGTCGTCCCAGGCCAGCAGGGACAGTTCGGCCGGCACCCGCACCCCCATCTCCTGCGCCACCCCGAGCGCGGCCACCGCCATCACGTCGTTGTCGTAGACGATCGCGGTGGGCCGCTGCTCCGGCGGGGCGGAGAGCAGCCGGCGGGTGGCGCGGGCGCCGTCCTCGCCGGTGTAGTCGGTGCAGACGGTGGCCGGCTCGGGGATGCCGAGGCGCAGGGCGGCCCCCGCCAGGGCGGCGCCCCGCTGGTGGACGTGCAGGAAGCTGCCCGGCCCGGCGACCCGGGCGATCCGCCGGTGGCCCAGCGCGACCAGGTAGTCCAGCGCGTCCCGGGCGGCGGAGCCGTCGTCCACCCAGACCGCGCCCACTCCCGGCGGCAGCGGCCCCTCCCACTGGCCCACCACTACCGCGGGCATGCCCAGCCCGGCGGCGAGCTGCGGGCGGGTGTCGCCGACCCGCAGGTCGACCAGCAGCACGCCGTCCACCCGGCGCTCGCCCCACCAGCGGCGGTAGAGCCGCGCCTCGGCGGAGTTCGGGGAGGCCGGGTCGGCGGACTCGGTGGACTGCATGACCAGCGCGGTGCCGGTGTGCGAGAGCCGGCTCTCGATCCCGGAGACGAGCTGCATGAAGAACGGCTCGACGCCGAGGATCCAGGCGGGCCGGTCCACCACCAGGCCGATCGCGTCGGCGCGCCCCTCGGACAGGGCGCGGGCGGCGCTGCTCGGATGCCAGCCGAGCCGGGCGGCGATCTCCCGGATCCGGCGCCGGGTCTCCGGGGAGACGCCGGGCTTGCCGTTGAGCGCGTAGGAGACGGCGCCCTTGGAGACGCCGGCGGCGGCCGCGATGTCCGCGATGGTCGGCCGCTTGCTGGGGGTGGTCACGCGCGGGAGCCAACCACTGAACCGGTTAAGCGGTCAAGGCCGGGCCGGGCCCGGCGCGTCGCCGGATCGGGGCCGTCGGCGGCAAAGGGAACTCAGTGCCTTTACAAGCGGCACTGAGTGCCATACTCTCCGGTGCAAGCCGCGGTCCGGCGGCGTCGGTGCGTACAGGAGCGGAAAGCGGGGTTGCGTCCATGTCGGTGATGACTGCGTCTGTCGGGAGCGGGTCCGGGACCGGGGCGGAGGCCGCCGCGAGCGCCGCCGCCGAGGGCTCCTCGCTGCGCTACCGCTGGTGCCGCTGGTGCCGTACGGCGGCCGAGGACTCGCGGGTGCTGTGCCCGGTCTGCGGGTCCTCCGACATGGTCGAGGCGGTCAGCGCCGGTGGCGGGACGGTCCGCCGGCTGCTCGGCGCGATCGGCGGCCGGGCCACCCACCAGCAGCGGTGCGTGGTCGTCATGGACGAGGGCTTCACCGCCCGCGGCACGGTCCTCGACGTGCTGCCCGGCCAGGTCTCGGTCGGCTCCCGGGTGACCCTGATCGCCCGCGCCTCGCGCGGCCCCGCCCGCGGCACCTACTTCCGCACCCCGGCCTGATCCTCCGCGCGCCTGCCCGGCCGCCCGCGGGAGCCGGCCGGCCGCGCCACCGCCCCCGCCGGCCGGGGCTCAGCGGGCCCAGCCCACGGCGCTGCGCGCCACCCACTGGCCCAGCGCCAGGAACACCCCGGCGAACAGCACGGAGCAGAGCACCTCGCCGAACCGCTGCGCCGGGTTGCGGTCACCGGTGGTCAGGGCGACCACCACGAAGGCGATCCAGGCCAGCGCGACCACCGCGGCGTAGATCTGCCCGGGCCGGTCGCTGACCCGCAGCAGCACCCCGATCAGCGCCGTGGCCAGCAGCATCGCGATGATCACGCCGAGCGAGAGCGGGCCGATCCCGCCGTCCCCGGTGGACGGGAAGTTCTCGAACACCGCGAGGTTGAGGAACGACCGCACCAGCAGCGTGATCCCCAGGATGATCAGCACGGCCACCCCGGCGGCGGTGAACCCGGCGACCCACAGTGCCCCCATCGAGAAGGCGGGGCGCGGCGCTGCCGCGCGGTGCCGGGCCGGGAGCTCGGCCCGGGCGGCGCCGGAGCCCGCCGGGAGGGTCGCGGTCGCGCCGCTGCCGTGCGCGGTGCCGGCATCGGACCGGTGCGTGCGCCGGCTGTCGGCGCCGGTGTGACGGGGCGCGCCGGAGGGGGTGGAGGACGTGCTCATCGCGGGCTCCCGGGGGCGGTCGGAGCAGGGGGTCCGGGCGCGTGGGCGCCCACCCTCCTGCATACCGGCCGCGGCCCGGGACCGCACCCAGGGCTGGCCCGATCGAGTCCTGATCCGCTCGGCGCCTCCCGCGCCCGCGCCCCGCCGCGTTCCCACCGGCCCTCCGTCCGAGGGCACAACACTCCGACACGTTCCGCCACGTTCCGTCACATTCCGGCGAGCGTGCGGGCGCCGCTCGTGGAACGCTCGGGAGCGGGCAGACGTTGCCCGCTGAGGGAGGGCGCCGTCGCCCGGCCCCGGCGCACGGACACGGACAGCACACGGACAGCACAGCGCATCCGAACAGAGCATCCGGACAGCACCCGATGCAGGCAGAGCCGGAACAGGACCGGTCCCATGGACGCGGACCCCCGGCGCGCGGCGGACGAGGCGAGGCGGACAGCCATGGCACTGCGTGAACGCGAGGCCGAGGAGTACGTCGAAGGGGTCTGTTTCAAGACCGGCCCACCGGGCCGGGTCGGCGTCGAGCTCGAATGGCTCGTGTACGACAGCGCGGATCACCGCGCGGCGCCCGCCGCCGCCCGGGTGCGGAAAGTGCTGGAGTCGCTGCCGGAGCTGCCCGCGCGCTCCCGGCTCACCCGCGAACCCGGCGGGCAGGTGGAACTCAGTACCCTGCCCGCGTCCGACCTGCTCTCCGCCGTCGCCGCCACCGCGGCCGACCTCGCCGTGCTGCGGGCGGCCTTCGACGACGCGGGGCTGCGGCTCACCGGCTACGGCCTCGACCCCTGGCGCACGGGAGTGCCGCGGGTGCTCGACCATCCGCGCTACCGCGCCATGGAGGCCTACCTGGACCGCATCGGGCCCTGGGGCCGGATGATGATGCGGGACACGGCCTCGGTGCAGATCAACCTGGACGCGGGGGACACCGGCGACGGGCCGGCCGGCTACCGGGCGCGCTGGCGGCTGGTGCACCGGCTCGGCCCCGTGCTGATCGCGGCCTTCGCCAACTCCCCGCTGCGCGCGGGCAGGCCCACCGGACTGCGGTCCACCCGGCAGGAGGTGTGGGCGCGGCTCGACCCCTGCCGGACCCGGCCCGCGCCCGCACGCGGCCGGCCGCCGGACGGCGACCCGCGCAGCGCCTGGGCCGGCTACGCCCTCGACGCCCGCCTGCTCTGCCTGCGCCGCGGCGAGCCCGGCCAGGACGGCGCCCAGGACGGCGGCGGCGCGGGCGACGGCGGCGCGGGCGGCGACGTCGGCGTACGTCGCGACGGCCGGAGCGGCGCCCCGGCGCCCGGGCCGGCCGACTGGGACCCGCCGCCCGGGCTGACCTTCCGCGGCTGGGTGCGCGAGGGGCACGCCGCGGCCGGGCGCGGCCCCCTGCTGGAGGACCTCGACTACCACCTGACCACGCTCTTCCCGCCGATCCGGCCGCGCGGCTGGCTGGAACTGCGCATGATCGACGCGCAGCGCGGCGAGGACTGGGCGGTCGCCGCGGCGCTGGCCGCGGTGCTGCTCGACGACCCGCGCGCGGCCGAGGCCGCGCATACCGCCACCGAGCCGCTCTGCCCGCCGGGCCGGGAGACCCCGGAACCGGCGGCCTGGGCCCGGGCCGCCCGGCTCGGGCCCTCCGACCCGGAGCTCGGCAAGGCCGTCCGGGCCTGCTTCGCGGCCGCCGACGACGCGCTCGGCCGCATCCCGGGCGCCGCCGAACTGCGGCGCCGTGCCGCCGACTTCGCCGCCCGCTACGCCGAGCGCGGGCGCTGCCCGGCCGACGACCTGCTGGACGCCGCGCGCACCGGAGCAATGCCCGGAGCAACTTCGTTCCCGTTCCCGGAAGGACACCGACCGTGAACCCCGAGCACCCCCCGACCGCCGCCGAGCCCGCTGTCGCCGAGCCCGCCGCGGCTGACCCCGCCGCGGGCCCGGACTTCGGGCCGGCCGCCGCGCAGGCCGCGCTGGAGCGGGCCCGGCGCCGCACCGCGGCCCTCACCGACTGCCTGGACGAGAACGAACTGGGCCGCCAGCACTCACCGTTGATGTCACCGCTGGTGTGGGATCTGGCGCACGTCGGGAACCAGGAGGAGATCTGGCTGGTCCGCGCGGCCGGACGGCGGCCGTCCCTGCGGCCCGACCTGGACCCGCTGTACGACGCGTTCCGGCACGCCCGCGCCGACCGTCCCGCACTGCCGCTGCTCGCTCCCGACCCCGCCCGCCGCTACATCGCGGACGTCCGCGAGCACGCCCTGGACGTGCTCGACACCGCCGACACCGCGCCCGACGCCGAAGACCCGCTGCTGGCCGGGGGGTTCGTGTTCGGCATGGTGGCCCAGCACGAGCAGCAGCACGACGAGACCATGCTCGCCACCCACCAGCTCCGTTCCGGCCCGGCCGTGCTGGACGCCCCGCCGCCACCGCCCGCCCCGGCCGACGCGGGCACGCTGCCCCGCGAAGTGCTCGTACCCGCCGGGGAGTTCACCATGGGGACCTCCACCGACCCCTGGGCGCTGGACAACGAGCGGCCCGCCCGCGCGGTTCACGTCCCCGCCTTCCGGCTGGACACCGTCCCGGTCAGCAACGCCGACTACCAGCGGTTCATCGAGGACGGCGGCTACCGGGACCCGCGCTGGTGGAGCGCCGAGGGCTGGGCCCACCGCGAACGCGAGGGGCTCACCGCCCCGCTGTTCTGGTTCCGCGACGACGGCGTCGGCAGCGGCAACGGCAAGGCTCCGTCCGGCGGTTGGCTGCGCCGCCGGTTCGGCCGGATCGAGCCTGTCCCGCCGGACGAGCCGGTGCTGCACGTGTGCTGGTACGAGGCGGACGCCTACGCGCGCTGGGCCGGCCGGCGGCTGCCCACCGAGCAGGAGTGGGAGAAGGCCGCCCGCCACGATCCCGTCACCGGCCGCTCCCGCCGCTACCCCTGGGGGGACGCCGAACCCGGGCCCGAGCACGCCAACCTGGGCCAGCGGCACCTCCAGCCGGCACCTGTCGGCAGCTACCCGGCGGGCGAAGCCCCCTGCGGGGCGCGCCAGTTGATGGGGGACGTGTGGGAGTGGACGTCGAGCGACTTCCGCGGCCACCAGGGCTACTGCTCCTTCCCGTACCGCGAGTACTCGGAGGTGTTCTTCGGCGCCGACTACAAGGTGCTGCGCGGAGGTTCGTTCGCCGTGGACCCGGTGGCCTGCCGGGGCACCTTCCGGAACTGGGACTACCCGATCCGGCGGCAGATCTTCTGCGGCTTCCGCACCGCGCGGGACGCCGAACTTGGCGAAGGCGAGGACGGCTGATGTGCCGTCACCTGGCCTACCTGGGACCGCCGAAGAGCCTCCGGGAGCTGGTCCTCGCGCCGGCCGGCGGCCTGTACGAGCAGGCCTGGCGCCCGCGCCGGCAGCTCAACGGGACCGTCAACGCGGACGGGTTCGGCCTCGGCTGGTACCCGGAGGACGACGGCGACCGGGACCCCGGGCATGCCGCCGGGGAGGCCGCCGACCGGGAGCCGCGCCCGGCCCGCTACCGGCGCGCGGTCCCGATCTGGGGCGACGCCAACCTGCCCGACCTCGCCCGCTCGGTGCGGACCCGGGCGCTGCTCGCCGCCGTGCGCGACGCGACGCCGGGCACCGCCCCCGACGAGAGCGCCGCCGCCCCCTTCCGCGCCCCCGAACCGCCGGGCGGCCCCTGGCTGTTCAGCCACAACGGCGCGGTGCCGGACTGGACGGCGCTGCCCGCCGATCTGGCGGCGGTGTCCTCGCGGGCGGCGGCACTGACGCCCGACGCGCTGCTGGCACTGGAGGCGCGCAGCGACTCCGGCCTGCTGTGGGCACTGCTGCTGAACCGCCTGCACAGCGGGGAACCGCTGGAGGCGGCGCTCCCGGCGCTGTGCCGGGAGGTCCTGGTGGTCCGGCCGTCAGCCAGGCTCAACCTCCTGGTCACCGACGGACGTTCGATCGCGGCCGTGCGCCGCGGCGACTCGCTGTGGTACCGCGCCGGGCGGGACTCCGTCCTGGTCGCCTCCGAGCCCGACGGCGAGCCCGATGCCGAGACCGATGCCGAGGCCGGGACCGGGGCTCGGGAAGGCGGGTGGCGGGAGGTTCCCGAGGGGAGCCTGGTGCTCGCCCGGCCCGGCGAGGTCGCCGTCCGCCCGCTGTGGGTCCAGGAGACCGCCTCCACCGCGGTCCCCGCCGAGCCGTCTCCCGCCGCCCGCCTCCGCTCTCGTCCCCGAACCCCCGCCACCGCCGACCGTGCCCAAGGGAGCCCCACGCCATGAGCCGCACCGCAAGCTTCACGCTCGACGACCGGTTGCCCGAGGACCACTTCGCGGCCGCCCTGCGCGCCGACGTCCTCGCCGGACTGGCCGAGCCGCCCCGCGTCCTACCGCCCAAGTGGTTCTACGACGCCCGCGGCGGCGAGCTCTTCGAAGAGATCACCGGCCTGCCCGAGTACTACCCGACCCGCGCCGAGCAGGAGATCCTCAACGACCGGGCCCGCGCGGTCGCCGCCCTCACCGGCGCGCGCACCCTGGTCGAACTCGGCTCCGGCTCCTCCCGCAAGACCCGCACCCTGCTGGACGCGCTCGGCGCCGCCGGGACCCTGGAGCACTACGCCCCGCTGGACGTCAGCGCGGACGCGCTGCGCGCCGCCGGGGAGGAACTCCGCCGCGACTACCCCGACCTCGACATCACCGCCACCGCCATGGACTTCACCGACCCGGCGGGGGCGCCGCTCGTCGCCGAGGACGCGGCCGGACCCCGGCTGGTCGCCTTCCTCGGCAGCACCATCGGCAACCTCGACCCCGCCCAGCGCGCCGCCTTCCTGCGCTCGGTGCGGGCGGCGCTGCGGCCCGGCGACGCGCTGCTGCTCGGCGCCGACCTGGTCAAGAACACCGACTCCCTGGTCCACGCCTACGACGACGCGCAGGGCGTGACCGCCGCCTTCAACCGCAACGTGCTGCGCGTCCTGAACCGCGAACTGGACGCCGACTTCGACCCGGAGGCCTTCGACCACGTGGCGCTGTGGAACCCGGAGCAGGAGTGGGTGGAGATGCGGCTGCGCTCCCGCACCGCCCAGACCGTCAAGATCCCCGCGCTGGACCTCACCCTGGAGCTGGCGGAGGGCGAGACGATCCGCACCGAGACCTCCGCCAAGTTCCGCCGGGAGCGGCTCAGCGCCGAACTCGCCGCCGCCGGTATGTCCGTCGAGCGCTGGTGGACCGACCGCGCCGGCCGCTTCGCGCTCGTGCTGGCCGTCCCCGCGTGACGGCGACCCCGGTGTTCCGTACACGGACGGGCGGGTGGTAAGCCTCTGGACATGGTCGACCGCTCCGCATGCTCCGAGGAACGCCCGCAACCGGTTCGCGCCGCCGCGCCGACGCCGACGCCGACGCCGTCTCCGTCGACGGGGCCCGCGCCGGGCGCCGGGCGCGCCGCCGTACTGCTGGCGATGTGCCTGGGCCTGATGCTGTCGATGCTGAACTCCACTCTGGTCAATGTGGAGTTGCCGCAGATCGGGGTGCGGCTGCACGCCTCGGACTCCGGCCTGCGGTGGGTCGCGGACATCTACACCCTCGGTTACGCGGGCCTGCTGCTCCCCGGCGGGGCGCTCGGCAACCGGCTGGGCCGCCGGTCGGCCTTCCTGGCCGGGGTGGGCGTGTTCGCCGTCGGCTCGCTGCTGTGCGCGTCGGCGCCGGGGATGGCGGTCCTGCTGCCGGCGCGGGCGGTGCAGGCGGTGGGGGTGGCGGTGATGCTGCCGCAGACGCTGTCCATCCTGGTGCACGAGTACGCGGAGCCGGGGGCGCGGGCGCGTGCGGTGGGGATCTGGGCGGGCGTGGCGAGCCTCGGGCTGGCGGCGGGCCCCGTGCTCGGCGGGGTCTTCGTCAGCGCCGCGGACTGGCGCACCGGCTTCTGGGTCACCCTCGCGCTCGCCGCGGTGGCGCTGGCCATCGGCCAGCGGGTGATACCCCGGGCCCGGCACGGCCGCCCGGCCGCCGCGGCGCGGGTGGACCTGGTGGGCGCCGTGCTGGGCGTGGCGTGGCCGACCGCCCTGGTCTACGGACTGATCGAGTCGGCCGACCGCGGCTGGACCGATCCGTGGATCCTCGCCGCCTTCGCCGTCTCCGCCCTGGCCGCGGCGGCTTTCGCGCTGGTCGAGCACCGGATCGGGCGCGGCGGGGCGCGCCCGCTGATGCCGCTGGGCCTGTGGCGGGCGCCCGGCTTCGTCGCCGCGAACGCCGCCGGGCTCGCCTACTTCCTGACCCTGTTCGGGATCCTCTTCTTCTACAGCCAGGACCTGCAGTCGCAGCTGCACCGATCGGCGCTGACCTGCGGACTGCTGTTCCTGCCGATGACGGTGTGCATGGCGGTGCTGGCGCCGGTGGCGGGCCGGCTGGCCGCCCGCTACGGGACGCGCCCGGTGCTCGCCTCGGGCCTGGCCGTCACCGGCCTGGGCTGCCTGGCCCTCACCACGCTGCCGGCGGGCGTGCCGCTGCCCGGCCTGGAGTGGCGGTTCGCGGTGATCGGGATCGGGGTGGGACTGATGAGCTCGCCGATGAGCAACGCGGCCGTATCCAGCGTGCCGGCGGCGGACAGCGGGACCGCCTCGGCCGTGCACAACACCTGCCGGCAGATCGGCTCGACGCTGGGCGTGGCGCTGCTCGGCGTCCTGGTCGGGCACGGCGGCAGCGGCGCCGGCTACGCGCACGGCCTGCACGCCGCCATGCTGTTCTGCGGGATCCTGCTGCTGGCCTGCGCCGCCCTGGTCCGGATACTGCTGCGCGGACCGGCCCGGCCCGCGGCGGGTGCCGCGAGCTGAACCGGTCCGCGCGTCCTGCTCAGACCTCGGTCAGTCCTTGATTTCGCAGAGGGGGGCGCCGGCTTGGACGGTGCCGCCGATTTCGGCGGTGAGGTTTTTGATGGTGCCGGTGCGGTGGGCGTTGATGGGTTGTTCCATCTTCATGGCTTCCAGGACGACGATGAGGTCGCCTTCTTGGACGGTGGTGCCTTCGTCGACGGCGACCTTGACGATGGTGCCCTGCATGGGGGAGGCGAGGGTGTCGCCGGAGACGGCGGCGCCGGTGGTCTTCTTGCCGGTGGTGCGGCGTTTGACCTGCTTGGCGCCGCCGGCGGCGGCGGTGCGGGCCAGGGACATGCCCAGGGTGGCGGGGACGGAGACCTCGATGCGCTTGCCGGCGACCTCGACGACCACGGTCTCGCGCTCGGCCGGTTCGGCGTCCTGGTCGCCGGTGCCGGTGGGGGTGAAGGGGGGGATGGTGTTGTCGAACTCGGTTTCCATCCAGCGGGTGTGGACGGTGAAGGGCTGGGTGGAGCCGGTCAGTTCGGGGGCGAAGGCGGGGTCGGTGACCACGGCGCGGTGGAAGGGCAGGGCGGTGGCCATGCCGTCGACCTGGAATTCGGCCAGGGCGCGGGCGGCGCGCTGGAGGGCTTGGTGGCGGGTGGCGCCGGTGATGATGAGTTTGGCGAGCAGGGAGTCCCAGGCGGGGCCGATGACGGAGCCGGCTTCGACGCCGGCGTCCAGGCGCACGCCGGGGCCGGTGGGGGGTTGCCAG
>Ga0164242_10000266_pt1 | contig 65491 bp, 64 predicted proteins | sample OricomgcompostMG_FD_108783 | JGI IMG/M metagenome (GOLD analysis project Ga0164242, IMG submission 108783) | Miracle-Growth compost microbial communities from Emeryville, California, USA - Original compost - Miracle growth compost (MG) ... | reverse complement strand
CCCAGGGATGGGAGGGGGAAACATGAAAACAACTCTGATGATTGCCTTAGCGGCAACGATTCTTTCTTTTAACGCACAAGCTGGCGAAAAAGTCATTTACGGTCAAGACAACCGTCACGACCTCTATGACGTCACTAACCCGGTCTATCAAAAGGTGGCAGATTCGACCGTCGCTTTGATGGAGCGCGGAACGCTGACATCGACGAACGATGCGTCGACGATGGACATCTCGGCTTCGTCATTCCAAGACCTGATGGGCGTGTGCTCCAGCGAACGTTTCTCGGACCAACCGTCCGGCGCGTTCTGCTCGGGTTCGCTGATCGGCAAAAACCTGATCCTGACTGCAGGTCACTGCATCACTTCGGCTGATTCGTGCGCGAACACTCAGTTCGTGTTCAATTACGGCGTCTATCAAAAAGGCGCGTATCCGACGACTGCCAAAAGCGACAACGTCTATAACTGTAAAGAAATCGTTTATCGCATTCAAGACAGCTACGGCGCCGACTTCGCGATCGTGAAAACCGATCGTGACGTCACCAACCACGAGCCGCTGAAACTGGCTCAACGCACCGGCAAAATCGCCGTCGGAACCAAACTCGGCATGAGCGGCTGCCCATCGGGCCTTCCGTTCAAAATCGACGACGGTGCTGACGTCCGCAACAGCGACGACAACGGTTTCTTCGTCGCCACTACCGACAGCTACGGCGGAAACTCGGGTTCTCCGGTGTTCAACCGTGAATCGGGTGAACTCGAAGGCGTGCTCGTTCGCGGCGAACAAGACTTCGTGTACAAAAACGGCTGCTACGTCTCGAACGTCGTTTCTCAAACCGGCGGACGCGGCGAAGACGTGACCGACATCAGCTACGTCGCGAAGCAACTTCCTTCGCTTCGTTAAGATCTGAACAAAATTCGTTAGAAAAGCCTCTGGGGTTCGCCCCAGGGGCTTTTTTGTGAGCAAAAATTCTTCCAATCGAGGTCCGAGATCAGATAAAGTTTAGGACATGACCTCACCTGACGTTCGCTGGAAACAGCGCCTCAACAATTTCAGACAAGCACTCAAACAGCTTTCCGATGCAGTCAAGCTGGCGCAATCGCGCCCACTCAACGATCTGGAAAAGCAGGGGCTGATCCAGGCGTTTGAATTTACCCATGAGCTGGCGTGGAACGTTTTGAAAGACTATTTTGAATATCAGGGGAACGCTTCTATTTCAGGCTCTCGTGATGCCGCCCGTGAGGCTTTTCAAAAAGGCTTGATCCAAAACGGAGAGGTTTGGATGGAAATGATCCGGAGCCGAAACCAAACCAGTCATACCTATAACGAAGAAATCGCCACCGAGATTACCGAAAAAGTGACTCTGGAGTATTATCCGGAATTCGTGTCTCTCGAAAAGAAAATGAGCGAGTTCGAGCAAAAATGATTTCTTCTTTCGGTTTACCAGAAGTGACCGTTCAGAAATTGAAAGAAATCTTCAAAAGACATCCGCAAATTCGCTCCGTCGTGCTTTATGGTTCCCGCGCCAAGGGAACTCACAAAACGGGATCCGATATCGACCTAACCCTTCATGCACCGGAACTGACCTTGAGTGACTTGTTGAAAATCGAAACGGAAATCGACGATTTGCTTTTGCCTTATCAGGTGGATTTATCCCTTTATCATCAAATCGCTAACGAAGAGTTGAAGGCGCACATTCAACGCGTGGGAAAACAGTTTTATCCATAACAAGTCTAAGTCGGTGATTCTTTCCCCTCATATCGGCGAGTTTAGTGAGTAAATTCGTGTTCAGCGCGCGTTGACAAGTGTCTACACATTAACATCAATGATACACAAATATTATTTACCAAATGTCAGCGGCATGTTAATTTTCGTTACATGAAAAACAAAACACCACTTCTCATTCTAGCCGGCCTGAGTCTGTCAGTTGCAGCTTTCGCCTCTCCGACCGAAACTTTAGTTGCCAATGAAATTCGCAATGTGAGTCTTTCTTCTGAAGCAAGCGTTTCAGAAATGGCTGCGGTTTATAATCATCGAATCAACGATTTTTACGACACGATTCAAAGCCGTACGAGTTCGATCCAAGAAAAGAAAAACGCCGCCAATTCATTCTTGAAGTACGCCAGATCGGAGTTGAATTCTCAAACTGGTGGCAGCGGCCTTACTTTTCTAACCGTCTCTTTTTGGATCGATAGCCTCGAAAAAGACATTCAATCAGGAAATTTTTCGGCCGCCGCAGAAAATGCAAAAACTTACGCCGGATCAATTTTAGCTCTTCTTTAAGGAATTTTTATGAAAAAATTATTATTTAGCTCGCTTTTGATTACGTTATTCAGTTTAAGCGCCTGTAAAAAGGAAAGCACTCCGGCACCCGATTGTTCGGAAAACGCCACTATCAGCGCCATGCTCAGTCTAAGTGACACCCAATTGATTACTAATCCCGGACCTCCTGCAATCTCTTCATCCAACAGCACTGATGGTACGATTTACGTTACGCTCGGGCTTTGCGAATGGAATAATTTCGGCGGTCTCTATTTGGGCAATTCGGACTCCCCACATGACTCTAACTCTAATAGATCCTACGCACAAAGCTTTTCGACGACCACCGAATGGGTGAGCGCCATCCGCACCTCTCTTCGAACTTGTAAATGCGGGCTTTAAACCGCTAAATCGTGATCGGTGCCTGACTACTTAATGATGCCCACCGCGCAAATTAATGCGGTGGGCATCATTAAGTAGTCAGGCACCGAGGAACTTCAACTCTTTTCATTGACCGGTAGCCCAGTATGTTGACTACCGGTCTACGAAATCAACGTGGGCCACTCTTCCAGAAGAAGAAAATATTTTATTACATAAATATAATGTAGTAAATTGATCGCATGAAATTCAAGATGCTTCTCTCTCTGATCATTTTAATCACCCTCTCTCATCACTCATCGGCTCGCGCCGACGATGAGTTCGTCTGGGTTGAGCAGTCCGCCCCCACCGAAGCGATGATGGAATCAACAGTTCCTGAATCACTCATGCTGATCGGTCGCGGAATCGAAAACCGACAAACCCACGAGATCCTGGCCGCCACATGTCTGGATTCGAATTGTACTCAAATTCAATTCGTCTATTTCAAACCTGACGGATCGACTCAGTACGTTGGCGGAACTTACACAATCGCCCCGAGTAAGGCCGCTCGAAGACAGTTACTCAAAAAAATCAATCGAGATTTCCGGAAATCACGACAAGACAAACGTGATGCTGCATTGGATAAAAACTTCTTAACCAGAATCGGAACATTCGCTCTGGTCACCGGCCCCGTCATTTTAGGAGCCAAAATACTGGTTGGCGCAAGTGTGATCAATCCCGTCGTCGGCGTGGCTTTGCTGCTCCCTACAGTCGCAGTCGTAGGTTATACCCTACATCACGGCATTCTCAATGGCAGGACCGCCACCACTCAGGCCTTTCACGATCAAAATGGTTGGAATTGGTCGTCGCGCCCCAAAGGGATCGGCAACCGAAAGTTCAACCAATTTCTCTCGTATCTCTAAATCGCAGTGAGATACGCATCCACGATCTCCTGAATCGAAACCGTCGCCGTTCCGCGTTTGCTGACTTCGACTCCGGCGGCGAGGTTCGAGATCAAGGCCGCTTCTTCGATGTCCGCTCCGGCGGCGAGCGACAGCGCCAGAACCGAAATTACCGTGTCCCCCGCGCCTGAAACATCGTAGACTTCACGCGCCGAGGTCGGGATGAGGACTGGCTCGGCTTTGCCGTTTTTGAAGATCGCCATCCCTTCTTTTCCGAGGGTGATGATGAGGCTCGCCGAGCGGGTTTCGCGAATGATCTGATGCCCGATCCGAATCAAACTCGCGCGATCGGTAATTTTATCCTTCGTTAAAAGCTCGGCTTCTTTTTTGTTTGGCGTCAACAGGGTCGCACCCGCGTACCACTCAACCGGTGTTTTGAAATGCGGATCGATCAACACCGGAATCCGGCGTTTCTTCGCGGCCCGGATCGCACTCTGAACCATGGAACGTGTGAGCAGCCCCTTCGCATAATCTTCAATGATCAAGGCATCGGCCTTTTGAACGCTTTTGGCGACCGAGGCGTCGATCTTTTTCTGGATCGCGGCCGTCAACGGATGCGTGCTCTCGTAATCGATTCGCAGCATTTGCTGATTTTCGCCGACGATCCGTTCCTTCAAGATCGTGCGCCGTCCGGAATCGACGACCAAGGCCTGGGTCGAGAGCTTCTTCGAACGCAGGAGCTTTAAGAAATCCTTCGCGTCGTGGTCCTGCCCGATGACTCCGCTCAACTCGGCTGCCCCCCCGAGCGCGATGATGTTATCGGCCACATTGGCTGCAAGCCCGAGTTTCAGCGATTCGTTTTCGACAAGCACGATCGGCACCGGAGCTTCGGGCGAGATCCGCTCGACTGAGCCTTTTGTGTAGCGGTCGATTCCGACGTCGCCCAAGACCGAGATTCGTTTTTTCGAGTAAGACGATAAAATCCGGTACAGCGTTTCTTCCGTCAGCATTGCAGGTTGTTTCTTCATGGAGTCCTCATCTTGATGTCATTGGCCACAAACCGGTTCATGCAATCATAATAACCGCATTTTTCGCCCAGACACCGGTATTTTGCTGGGCAATCGACCTTCGGCACCCACACCGTTCGATTCGGTGTCAGCGGCCCCCAGCGCTTCTCGGACAGCACGAAGATCGGCGGAAAAATCGCAAACACCGGGGCCCCCACCGCTGCCGCCAAATGAAGCGGCCCCGTACCATGCGCTACGACCAGGCTCGCGCGAGCATACAGTGCCGCCAGTTGATCGAGTGGACGCGGTTCATGACCGCCGAAAATCACGACTCCCGGAACGGCCTTCGCGATCTCGTCCAGTAAGGGTGCCTCAGATCCGCTTCCGGTCAGAACCACTCGGTGGCCTGTCTGTGCGACCCGCTGAACGAGTTCGATCATCTTCGGGGTCGACAGGTAGCGCGCCGAACCGCTCGATCCGGGATGCACGCACACAAAAGAAAGCTCATGCAGCCCCTGTGCCTTTAAAAACTCTAAAACCGACGGATCGGCCAAAATCGGGTATCGCACCCACGATCGCGGGAGTTCGGCCGCCGTCGTGGCCGGAGGTGCCGGATCAATCCCGATCTTCCGAAGCAAATCCAAATTGTACTCGGCCTCGTGTTTCTCGCAACGCGAGCGTTTTTGGAGCACTCCCCAGTTGAACGCGAAGAAAGACCGCAGTGTGGAATACGGGCCGACTCGTAGAGCGATTCCAGCCTTTTTCACCGCGCGCGTAACCGTCTTTTCATCGCGAATCACGATTGCGGCATCGAAGTGAAGCGAGGCTAGCTTTTTCGCCAAGGCTGAAACGGTGACGGAAGGATCGTACTCCAGCAGCGTGACCCGAGGATGTTCGTATTGCAAAACCGGCATCCACTCCTTGCGAACCAGAAAAGTCACTTGCGCATCTGGGCGCTCATCCACGATCTTTTTTAAGACCGGGGTCGCCAGCAATACGTCGCCCAAGCGATCGGTTCGAGTCACCAGGATGTTCATCGCCTCATCCGATCTTTTTGCGGATATGCCCCGCCATCATCTCGACCACTTCGTCGAGCGTGTGGTGCGTGGTATCGATTTCAATCGCACCTTCGGCCTTCTTGAGCGGCGCAATCGATCGCGTCGAATCGCCTTGGTCGCGCATGCGGATTTGCTCGCGTAATTCTTCGAAAGACGGAGTATCGCCGCCCTGAGCTTCCAATTCATCAAGTCTGCGACGGGCACGCTCGTCGATGCTGGCGGTCAGAAAAAATTTCACGTCGGCGTCAGGAAAAATCACCGTCCCGATATCGCGTCCTTCAAGGATCGACGGAGCAGCCAGACCCAAGGTTCGTTGCAAATCTTTCAAAGCCGCGCGAACGCCCGGAATCGCCGAAACCTTCGAGGCCATCATGCTCATGTCGGGGGTGCGAATCAACGCAGTCACGTCCTTGCCGTTCACATACAGCCGATTCTTCGGGTTCCGGTTCTTCACGCGCTTGAATTCGAGCTGTGCCTTCTGCGCGATTTTTACAATCGCGGAAGCATCCGATTCATCCAAGTCGAGATTGAACCCGGCATCCGAAGCCAAGTAAGCCACTCCCCGATACAACGCGCCGGTATCGACGTGAATCAAGCCGAGTAAGTCAGCAATGCGCTTCGTGGCCGAGCTTTTTCCGGTGCCAGCGGGACCGTCGACGGCGACAATAAACTTGCCACTCAATTTGCTACCAAATTCAGCAACAGGTTTCTGATCCTTCATGATTGTTTCCTCGCCAGTTTTTGAAACACCTTTTCGGCGACCGCATTCTGTGCGGGGGTTCCGATCGTCACCCGCAGCCAGTCCGGCATTCCGTAATTCGCGACCGGACGGAAGATCACGCCCATTTTCAGGCATTCATGAAAAACACTCATGCCGTCCATTCCGAAGCCTTGTCGCGTGTTGATCAGCAAAAAATTTCCCTGGGATGGAAGATAAGGCACCTTCATGCGATCAAAGGCTTTCTTCATGAACTTCATCCCGGCCTTGTTCACCTGAATCGATTTTTTGATGAAGGCCCGGTCGGTCAGCGCAGCCTGCGCACCGACGAGCCCGATGCTCGAAACGTTGAACGGCATGCGCACCTTCTGCACATACTTCGCCAGCTCGGGCCGAAGAATTCCGTACCCCACGCGAAGACCGCCCAGACCATAAATTTTTGAAAAAGTTTTCAGCACCGACACGTTTGAAAACGAGCGATACAGTTTAACGGGATCGGGAAGATCCTTCGCCGTCACGTAATCCCAATAGGCGTAATCAAGGATGACGTGCACGCTACCGTCACGCACCTTCTCGACTTCTTTCAGGAACGGCACGAGTTCTTCTTCGCGCACGTAAGTCCCCGTCGGATTGTTCGGGTTCGGGATCGCCACTAACTTCACTCGCTCATTCTTACGAATCAAATCAAGCATCGCCGGAAGATCGAAGCGAAAATCTTGAGTCACGCGCGTAAACAGCGTATCGACGCCTTGAATCCGCGCCGAAATCGGATAGGCAGCGAACACGCCGTCAGAGGCGACCATAAAATCACCCGGAACACAGAAGGTGCGGATCAAAAGCTCGATCACTTCGTTCGAACCGTTGCCGAGCACGATCTCGTCAAACGAGACTTTCTCAAGCTTCGCCAATGCCTGCCGCAGATGATACCCGCTTGCGTCGGGGTAGAGCTGCACTTCCTTCATCGCATCTTTCATCGCCTTCACCGCCTTCGGCGAAGGCCCGAGCGGATTTTCATTCGAGGCGAGCTTGATCACTTTCTTGAGCCCGTACTCGCGCTGGGTCTCTTCGATGGGTTTGCCCGCGATGTACGGTTTGAGCTGTTCGATGTAGGTTGGAAATTGAATGGACATGATGTTTCCCTTATGACTTCAGATGACGGCGCGAACCTTCACGCTCGCGCGTTCCACGCTTTGGTATTCCTGTTGAAAGCGACTCAGCACGAACTCCAGCAAGGTTTTCGGGTCAAGCTTCAGGTCTTTCAACCCGATCGCTTCGACCGGAGCGCCCGTCGCGTCGATGTTGATCCCCAAATGCAAGAGCACCGAGACCGGCGATGCGGTGACGATCGAAACGCTGAGTTTTTTCTCGGTTCCTCCCGCAGTACTTCCCACCGTTCGCACATACAGATCATCGCCGATTCGATGCGCTTCGATCTTGTTCACGAGCAGATAAGCCAGGATTTCACTTACCAGGAGGCGCTGAATCCAGATCCCCTCTTTCAGAGTAATTCCGAAAAATTCGCCTAAAAAATGGATCATTTTTTCGGCCTTAATATGATCATTGGCCAGCCGGTCTTCCCAATCAACTAAGTGATCCGTCTGCACCGAACAGGGGCCTAGAAACGCACTCAAGCACGAGCCTTCGACCTTAAAGTGCGAGAGGATGAAATGCGGCGACAGCTCGGGGCCGTGATAGGTCATTTCGTGGGGATGAAAGTGGGTTTGAAGATTCATGGGGATTTCCTCTCGATTGAAACGCCTTCGGTGGCGCGAAGAAAGCGTTTGCAGGATTCGCATTCGCCGCACATTTTAAAGTGTCGTCCAGCTGCGCCTCCGCCTGTGTAACAGCTCCAAACGAATTCAAACGGAAAGCGTTTGGGTAAATTTTGAAGCGCTTGCACGATTTCGGTTTTGACCATCATATCGGTGTAACAGGCGACTTTGACGCCGTTGCGGGTCGAGTAGCGAAGGGAAAGGCTCGCGACGCCTAAAAATTGCGATGAGTTGTCGGGAAAGGTCGCGGCTTCTTCTTTGTTGAAGCCCACCACCACCTGATGCGCGTTCATGCTTTCGGCGATTGCGGCAGCGGCATTGATCAAAAGTCCGTTGCGGTTCGGGACCCACACCGCCTTCGCGGTATCGGCAGTCACCTTCGCGTCGTCGAGTTCGGCCGTCTTGAGCTGAGGCACGGCAATGGTGTCGGACGTGAGCGCGCTTCCGCCCAAGGCTCCCAACCAGCGAAGGTCGAGCACGCGATGCGGGACTTGATAATAGTCAGCGAATTTTTTTGCGGCCTCAAGCTCGGGCTGAACCGCGCGCTGGCCGTAATCCACCGTGAGCGCCAACACCACCTCGTCGAAGTAGTCGGCGAAGGCTAAATTCGCGCTACTGTCGAGGCCACCCGAGAGCAAAATCACGGATTTACGGCGAGAAGGTTGAGGGGAGCTTTCCACCCACCCACTCTAATTCTAGTGGGCTCGCTGCGCAACCCCAGAGGTCGGCCAGAGGGTCGGGGCCACCTTTTTGTAGCGACACTGCGTCATGCAATAACGCACCGTTGCTACCAAATGGTGGGCCCGACCCTCTATACGAGTTTTCGCGCCTTAAAGAGCTTCATGGCCGCCTCATTGGCGTAGACACTTGGGACGAAGTTCACGTAATCCGCCAGCCTCTTCACGATCGAGTTTTCGATTTCGATGAGCAGCTTCGGCCCGGCCCGTTTGGTAACGATTTTAACCGGTTCTTGTTCGAGATAAAGCGGCCCCTTGCGCTCCTTCTTATTGATCTTCTCGCGCGAGTCGGTGAACGAAATGTCCTTGCCAGGGATATCGGCTAGGATCCACTCCTTGCCCGTCCCGTGCGCCTCGATCACATCTTCGAAGTCTTTCACGATGGCGCGAATACGTTTGATCCGCCGTTCGCGTTCGGCAACATTCCCCGTACTCGGGATGATCCGATGCTCGAACTCGGGATGATGAACCGTCTTCGGCGCCTTCCGGTAAAGCAACATTTCAATCAGCTCATTCGTGTGAGGATCGTCAACGAGCCCCAAATGTCGAACCTCTTGGCAACGATTGATAAAATAAATATCATTCCACCAAAAGAAGCGTTCATCGCCCTCTTCGACCATAGTCAAGAGATCATGGAATTGATGGATGAGGTCTTCCTCCAGAAATTTCTCGGCGATCTGGCTTGAAATCACGTCGAACTTAGCCGAGCCCGGGTTTTTAATTACCTGCGAATACCAGTTGAATCGCGCGATTAAAAAATCTTCCACTGCTCGCATTGCATTTTCACGGACGCCGAAGCCGACTTGCCCGCGCCCCAAATCAAAGGTCGTCAGGTTGGCTAAAATGTAATCGCGGTCAAACTGCCCGTACTTGATGCCCGTGTAATGAGCATCGCGCATCAGATAATCCATCCGGTCAGCATCGAGGTCGGAGTGCATCAGTTGGTTCGCCACCGCGTAGGGCGAATCGCCTTTGATAATTTTCGAGATCATCTGCACGTCAAAACCGTAGTCATCCAGAATGCGGGTAATGCCGCCTTCGTAATCGGTATTTTTGATGATGAACGCACCCAGGTGCTCGTGGTTGTTCGTCAAATCCTTCGCCCGTTTCGGAAGTCTGCGCTCGTCGTTTCCGTGCCGGATGTAGCCGTACTCGACGGTGTGAGAAAACGGAAAAGTGCCAATGTCGTGCATCAGGGCCGCGATCCGAAGACTTTTGTGGAGCATGGCCTCTTTCGAGGTCGCCCTTGGGTCGAACAGCTCGTGATCGGGAACGGCCAGGCCCAAGGCCCGCAGCATTTGATCCATCGAGTGCATGACCCCGATCGTGTGCCCGAAGCGGTTGTGTTCGGCGCCCGGAAAAATATAATTAGCGAAGCTCAGCTGTTTGATCCAACGCAGCCGCTGAAAGAAGGGCGAATTGATGATCTGCTCTTCCCATTCGGTGATCGGTACGAATCCATATAAGACGTCAAATAATACGCTGCGTTTCATCCCCATGCCTTCCTTTGGCTCCTTCTATCAGGGTAGCGGAATTCCATGCTAGGCTCAACCTATGTCTTTACCCCCGAAAGTGTCCGCAAATTCGTCCGTCAGCCTCCGCCCCGCCGTCGCCGAAGACTTTGAACAGATGGCCGCGATCGAAAAAGAAAGCTATCCCGATCCGTGGAGCCTCGACCACTTCGTGGCCGAATCGAAAAAACCGTACTCGCGGATGCTCGTCTTAACCGACGACGAAACCGACACCTTCGTCGTGGGATACATCATCTATTGGGTTCAGGTCGAAGGCGTATCGCTATTGAACGTGACCGTCCATTCGAAGTGGCGCGGCTTGGGATTCGCCCAAAAACTCATGCACACCATGATCAACGAAACCGTGCGCGACGAAATCTCGCGCATTGTTCTTGAGGTCCGCGAAGGCAACACGGGTGCGATCCGACTTTATGAAAAGCTCGGTTTCAAAAAAACCCACGAACGCAAAAATTTCTATCAAAACGGCGAAACCGCGATCGTGATGGAAGTCAAAACGAGCGAACTGCCGAATGTGGTGTCCTAAAGGGTGTCTGACTACTTTTTGATGCCCATTGCGTTAGATAACGCAATGGGCATCAAAAAGTAGTCAGACACCGGTCACTTCAGCTTCAACCACTCACTGAAACTGAACTGGCGGGTGCGAACGTAGTTGGTGTAATTCGCGATAAAATCGCGGCGGGCGTTTTCCCAGGGTTGGCGCCAATCATCGTGGACCAGAAGAATGTCGTAACCGTGATCGCCGAGCAAGGCCTGGTGCTTGACTGCTTGGCCGATGGTCTCGAATTTTCGCATCAGGATTTCATACATCACCATGAACAGCGCCGTCCGGTTGCCGCCGTCGCGATCGTGGATGTACACCCACGCGTTCGGCGGAAGCTTCTTCATCACATCGAAAAAACGATCGACCTCGGTCGGATTGAAATCACGCACGTCGGGAATCGACAAACGGACGTAAATCGCGCCCAGGCGTTTCACCATCGATTCTTCGTCCTCGACCCGATCGACGCTAAAGTCGATCATCTCGGCCAGCGGGAATTTCATCCGCGTGTTGCGCGCCGAAGGGAGGCGGATTTTTTGTTTGAGCCCGATCGTCTGGATCAGCGATTTTTCGCGACCGATGATCTGCTCGTGATCGAGCCCGAGATTCCCCCAATCATGAGTCGTCTGCCAGGTCACGGGCGAGCCGTTGATGAAGGCATGGTTTTCTTGCCTGAGGTCGATGACGTAAACTTGATATTGTTTTTTGCGATTCAAGATCGTAACGAGCTCGTTCTCGGTGAACTGCCCGCTGCCCGACAGATTCAGCTTCGGATCTTCGCGGTAATCTTCGGGATAAGCCGACATGTCGAGCTTATCCACCACCAGCACCGGAGCCTCAACCTTCGGTGCTTCGGCCTCGATCGGCGGCTTTGTCGGAGCGGGAATGTACGGCGCCGGCGTCGAGCACGCGATCAAACCCAACGAAAACGGAATCCCAAGTAGCCATTTTTTCATGGTTTCAGACACTCTTTCTTCATCACGAAATGCGCGGGTTCTTCGATGAGGGTCACGCATCCCAATTTTTCACGGTTCCGCCCGTAATTCAGGCGATAGGTAAAACGGTCTTTCACGAAGGTCTCCGGCCCAGGAGCAGGTGCTGCGCTCGCTGCCGGCGACTTAGGCTCGTTCTTCGTCGCCAGATAACCGATTTCAACTTCAATCGCGCCCAAATCGCTGTTTTTTTTCTGTGCGACCACCTTCACTTCTTCGTCATCGGCCAGAAGGTATTCCGGTTGAAGCAGATACGCATCGCCCGCATCTTGGCGCTTGGCGAAGATCGTTTGAAACCGCGATTGTTTTAAGCACTTCGAATGACCACCTTGCCAACGACCGCCCGAAAGTTCGTAGTCGATGATCTCGCGGACGATTTTTTTCGAATCCGCGCAGGTATGCGCTGTGAAAGTGATGGCCTGCGCCTGGGGCAAGAACTGAATTCCGACAAAAAACGTGATTCCGACAAGCGAACGCGCCTTCATCACCGCTGCACCTCTTTCGGTTCGTCGGGTACGAGCTGATCGTAAGTGGCATCGGTCGGGCAGCAACGCACGCATTGACTGGCTTCGAAGAACGAATGCTCGCCCACCACCGGCTTGCAACCCTCGTAAGTCGGGTTGAGCCGAAGCATCCGCACCCCATGGCTCGATTCTTCAAAATTCCGAACGGCCGAAACGAATTTCGATTCTTCGCTCAAGGCATTTTTGATCGCAAGATTCGACGGCGATACCGATGACAGCCAATCCGCGCGAAGCGCCTGAACGCAATCGGCTGTGACCTTGAGGCGAAACATTCCGCCCTCGGACGACAATGCTCTCGGATCACCGAGTCCAGGAAACACTTTCTCGCGCTGAACTCCGACAAATCCGCCCCGAGGTGAACTGTGGATGATCGTCACTCGGTAATCTTCGGGTTTGCGAAGCATGTTCTCGCAAGCATCTTGAGCGAGATCATCCAAATACTGTTCTTGAAGATTCAGATCCATCTTCGAGGTACCCTTCAGCACGTCGTCGAGCTTCGCATCCATGAATTGCTGAAAATTGTAAGCTGAAATCAATCCCGATCGGGCGACGCCCTTCTCGCGCAACACCGACTGAAGATTCAGTTGAAGCTCGTTGTACGAGCGATGAAGTAAGGCCTGAATGCCGAAAGGATCGTTCCCCACCGTATCAATCATCGCGATGTGACTGTCGGCGCCCACGACCAAATCACCCGAAGCGACCCCAGGTTGGGTGGCCACGCGATCGAAGCAGTCTTGATTTTTCCCCGCGCCTTTCTCTGAAGCATCCTTCGCGCCCAAGGCCCAGAACTCGGCGTTACTCAAGCCGCCTTGATGAGCCTCCACTTCGTCCACCGTCTGATCCGGTCGGATGCGGACACCCGCTTTTGCCAAAGCTTCCGAGATAAAGGCCGAATCGTCCATCCCCAGCGAAGGCGTCTCACCTTTGCGAACGGACTCAAACGTGGAATGATCCCGCAAGCGGGTATCGAACTGATAGACCGGCGGATGTTGCAACGAAAAGCAAGCCGCCTCATCGCAGGCACTCAGCTCTTCGGGCTTCTTCGAAGCGCACACATCGACGTCACCGCAAGAAGACGACACTCGGGCGTGAAGGTACGGATGATTTGCCAAAATCAAATCTTTCTCAGCCGAAAATTCGCCTTTTTCAGGAAGAAACGAAACCGCACTTGCGGGAATCGCCGAGACCGGAAGCTTCTGCCGGACCGGCTCTTTTAAAACTTCGCAAGACCCGTAGAGGGTGGCCATCAGACGGCGGGCGGCCGTAATCGGCGTGGATTGCTGGTCCTTCAACAAGGATTCCAGCCGAGCATCGCAGGCCTGCGGAGTGTGCCTTCCGGATTCTTCGACGGCGTTGAATTCGTTCATCATCCGACCGAATTGCGAGAGCGGGCACTGATATCCGCAAAAAGGCGCTTCGGCGCGGGCCGTATCTTGACCGACACCGAGGGCGAGAATGAGAATGAATGGCATTGCGAATTTCAAACGCATCCTCCTTTCAGTCGTTCACACATTCCGCCCGCATGACGAAATGGCGAGGCTCTTCAGAGATCGTCGCGCACCCCCGAGCTTTCCGATTCTTTCCGTAATTCATGATGTAAACGATTTGATCTTCGATCGGGACGTCTTTTCCGTCCTTTTTGCCGATGTACGCGAATTTCACTTCGACCCCGCCGATATCGAGCCAGCGCTCGCTCAAAATTTTTACGTCACGGCCTTTGGGAAGAATCAGTTCGGGGTCGAGCAGATACGGATCGCCGACGTGCGCTTTGACCGCAACGACCTTTTCGAAATGCGATTGCTTCAAACAGGATGAATCGCCGCCCTGCCAACGAACACCCGAAAGTTCGAGTTCGATCACTTCTTTCGTGATGGCGTGCTGATCGCGACAGGCCTCGACTGAAAAATTCTCGGCGCGCGCGGAGACTTCAAACACGAAACTTGCGAACAAGATCAAAATCGCCGTAGAAGCAGTGAAACGGATCATTGTTGATCCTCCTCACTGCCCGCATCGCTGGCACCGTCGTCATGAACATCCTCAGGAACAAGATTCGCGTAACTCGCCTGAGTCGAGCAACAGCTCATGCATTCGCTTCCGGGCACCGTCGGACCCTCTCCGACCGGGGCCATGCATCCGGGCCGAAGATCGGCATGTCGAAGCACCCGAGCTCCGTGCCCGAGATCCTCGCGTTTACGAATCGCATTGACGTAACCGAAATCGTCATTCAACGCCTTTGCGACCGAAGCGTTCTTTTGCTTCGCGCGAACAAGCCATTTTCTTCGAAGTGCCTCTTCGCAATCCACCTTCGCTTTCGCAATCACGGTCATCGCCATCGGCGCCGAGCCTTTGGGCGCTCCAACGCCTGGGAATAAACGCTCGCGCTGAACGCCGACGTGCCCGCCGTGAGGCGAGCTGTGGATGATCGTCACCTTAAACTCTTCGGGATCCAACATTTGATCGCACGCGGCTTCGGCAACCTGATCCAAGAACTTTCTTTGAACCGAGACGGGCTCGTCCGAACTGCCGTCAAGCACTTCGCTTAAAGACATTTTTTTCAAAGTCACTCGTTTTTCGGCCCAAAAATCATGCGCATTTTGCTCGAAATCATGATCGCTCTTCGAGAACAAGCCTTGGATGCCGAACGGATCGTCGCCGACGGTATCGACCATCACCACGTGCTTTCCGGGTGCGACGATCAAATCACCCGGCCTGAACCCGGTTTGCTCGATCACGCGGCTGAAGCAATCCTTCGCATGGCCGGAAGCATCCGTGGCGCCCAGCTGCCAAAACTGGCTCGTGCCCAAACCTCCCGAACTCATATTTTCGCCGGGAACGACTCGCGCACCCACGATGTTCATCGCTTCGGAAACGAAGGCCGAGCAGTCGATCCCCGAGGCCGCCGCGCTCTTCGACGAGCGTCGGGTCACGACGTAGGGAGAGTAATTTTTCGGCTTCACCCCGTATTGATACAAGGGCGGATGATTCATGACGAAGCAGGAGTTTTTGTCGCAAACCGAAGCATGAGATTGGTTCCCGACACAGGCATGATCATCGTCACAGGGCGGATTCACTCGCGTGTTCAGATACGGGTGATTTTCGATCACCTTCGAGCGCGAGACGATGTAGCGCTTCGAATGAGATCGGTATGAAACGGCACCCTTCGGAATGCTTTTCACGTCGAGCAGGTTTCGCACCGGCAACGTTAAGACCTGACAAGTGCCATAGATCATCGCCATCGCCTTGCGTGCGCCCAGGGCAAGATCAGGATCCTTACCGACAAACGGAAGCGGTTCGTTTCGGCAAGACTGCGAATCGGAAATGCCTTTGGGGACTCCCGAGAACAAATGCATCGTCCAGTCAAGCGCCTGCTTCGAGCATTGAAAGCCGCAGAAGTTCCCACCGGCGAAGGACGATCCGCCCTCCAGCATGGATAAGAAAAACAAAAGCAATAAGCTTCCGTAAAATGTTCGGCGCAAGACCGTCATCAGCCCTCCATGGCATTTCATGGCCAAAATCCCGCCAAATCCGTTTGGCTTAAGGATACTTCAAGCGTATCACGCTTTTAAATCAGGGCCATATTCAATGTGCTCGACGACGAAGACATTCTTTTCGAGTGTCGAATCGCTGACGGTCTCGATCTTTTCGACCTTGCTGGCTCCGCAAACATCCAACAACGCCGGCGTCAAGGCCTTGATGCTGTCGGGGTTTGCCTTCAGCTTCAACTGCGTGATTGCGCGTGCGATCGAAACTTTCGAGAGCGTTTTCTGTTGGTTGATCGCGCCTTGAGCCGCCATGGCCGCGTCGAAAACTGCAGGGTCTCCGGCGGGAATTCCTTCGAAATCCGAAACCGACGGAAATTTCGCGCGATGGACGCTCGACGATTCGGCAGTGAAGGCCATGTGCCAGACTTCGTCGGTCGTGTAAGGCAAAAACGGAGCAAATAATTTCAGGAAGGTTTTCAGCCCGAGCCTCAGCGCGTGCACGGCCGATGCTTTCACTTTTTGTTCCTGCTCGCTGGTTTTTTCTCCCCAGGTTCGGGTCTTGACCAACTCCAAGTACGAATCCGTGAAGTGCGACCAGAAGAACTTTTCCGTTTCCATCAATGCTTGGGCAGGTTCATAACTTTCGAAAGCTTTCACCGAATCTTCGGCGATTTTTTTCAGCTTCGCCAAGAACGCAAGATCCAGCGCTTCGGTCACCTCGCCCGCCTCGGCCGAATTCGAGAGCACGAATTTTCCGGCATTGAAGAGTTTCATCGCAAGTCTGCGACCGATCTTGATCACGTTCGGGTCGAATGCGGTATCGACTCCGAAACGCGCGAGACTTGCCCAATAGCGAACGGCATCGGCGCCGAACTCGTCCAGGTATTGCGACGGGGTGACGACGTTGCCTTTGGATTTCGACATTTTTTTACGATCCGGATCCAAAATCCAGCCCGAAATCGCGATGTTTTTCCACGGAATCGTCTGCTCATGGAGCATCGCCTTGGCAATGGTGTAGAACGCCCAGGTGCGGATAATTTCGTGCGCCTGAGGGCGAAGGTCCATCGGGAAAAGTTTTTTGTGACGATTCGGATCCAATACCCAATGCGAACCGAGTTGCGGAGTCAGCGACGAAGTAAACCAGGTATCGAACACGTCAGGCTCGCCTGCAAAACCGTTCGGCTGATTACGCTGAGATTCGGTGTAGCCCGACGGAACATCCGACATCGGATCAATCGCGTTTTTCATGAGCTGTTCACGCGAAGGCAAAATCGGATTTTCGTGCTGAATCCGTCCGTTGCCATCGAGCGGATACCAAACCGGAATCGACACGCCGAAAAACCGCTGACGAGAAACGCACCAATCGATGCTCAGGTTCTCGGTCCAGTTTTTGTAGCGTGCGTACATGAATTCCGGGTGCCATTTGACCTTTGCTCCGTATTCAATGAGCTTGTCTTTTTTGTCGACGAGCTTCACGAACCATTGACGCGTGGTCAGAATCTCGACCGGGCGATCGCCCTTCTCATAAAACTTCACCGCGTGCTGGATCGGTTTCGGCGGGTTGACGAGCACGCCCGCCGCTTGCAGCATTTCAACCGTGAGCTTTTGTGCTTGCTTTACGTTTCGGCCTGCGATCTTGGCATAATTTTCATTCGCAAGCGCAGGATCGGTCGACGGAAAACTTTCCGTTCCGTATTCGATTTTCTGTAAACGCCCGTCACGACCGATGATCTGGCGAAGCGGCAGCTTCTGCTCGCGCCACCACTGCACGTCGGTTTGATCGCCGAAGGTACAGACCATCAGAATGCCCGTTCCTTTGTCGGGCTGAACCATTTCAGAGGCGAAAATCGGCACTTTCACGCCGTACAAGGGCGTAATTGCGTTTTTGCCCTTCAGGTGACGGTAGCGTTCGTCGTCCGGATGAAAGGTCACGCCCACGCAGGCTGCGAGCAATTCGGGGCGGGTGGTGGCGATGGTAAAGCTGGAGGCTTCGCCAATTTGTCCGGCTTCGCCTCCAAGCGAGCCTTCCACCACGAACTGGATATCATGAAACGCTCCCGCGATTTCGCGATCTTCAAGCTCGGCCTGGGCCACTGCGGTTTGAAAATCGGTATCCCAAATCGTCGGCGCTTCGACTTGATACATTTCTTTTTTCTCGTAAAGATCGAGAAAGCTCAGCTGCGCAATCGAGCGCGAGCGGTTGTCGATCGTGGCGTATTCGAGATTCCAATCGACCGAAAGCCCGATGTGACTCCAGAGTTTTTTGAAAAGCTTTTCGTCCTCGACCGTGAGCCGCATGCAGTGCTCGATGAAATTCTTTCGCGATAGATCGCGTTGAGGCAATTTCTTTTCTTGGATTTGCTTATCGGTCATCACCGACAAGATCGGCGGCAGATTCAAACCCGGCTCGTAAGGCAGGTTCGCATCGCAACGGATGTGAAAAAAATTCTGCACGCGACGCTCGGTCGGAAGGCCGTTGTCGTCCCACCCCATGGGGTAAAACACGTTCTTGCCTTGCATGCGTTGGTAACGGGCGATGACGTCCGTCTGGGTGTAACTGAAGATGTGCCCGACGTGGAGCGAACCCGACACGGTCGGCGGAGGCGTATCGATCGCGTAGACCGGAGCGGTCGATTGCTCGTCGTAGGCGTAAATTTTTTCTTTTTCCCAAGTCTCGTGAAGGCGCTTCTCGATCTCGGCGAATTCAAGGCCTTTCGGAAGCGTCGTCAAATCAAGTCCCTGGACTTTTTCAAATTTTTTATGGGAAGACATGAGTGGCAGAATAGCATTTTTGCATCGCATCAATCAATGCAAACGCCGGGCTGGTTATAAATTCGTGCCGATTCCGATACTTGCGGTCAGCATTTCAAAATGCATTTCTTCATCGTCCCGATTCGCTGAATAATTCGCCCGAGAAAGATCGAAGGTCAGCATCCAACGACGAGACTGAAACGGATCTGAAATCTGATACCCGCCTCCGAGCGATAACTCGTGGTTGCCCCCACTCCAATGCCCATCCTGGATCATCGCGGCCTTCAGATACGCATACCACTGATGGTTGGATCGAGTGGTAAACCGCCCCATCAAAAAAGCCTGCGGCCCGCTCAGGGTGCTCACTCCATAAGATCGATTGCTCAATTCGCCCGGTACCATCTGCCCCCAAAGATACCAACCCGGCATCAGATAAATCCTCGCCTCATTCGAAAACTTGAAGAGCCGGTACCCCACCCTTCCGTTGATACCGTAGAAGCGCGAGTTTTCGATATCGGCCGGAGACTTGTCCATCGCGATCGACGCGACCGTGAAATAACCGTTTAAATTCAGCTCGAATTTCGGCGAAAGCCGAAAGGTGACCCCCGCCTGCGGAGTAATCCCGAGCTCCGTCAGTTCGAAAGTGCTGACATAAGTTTCGCGGTAATTGATCGTGCTGTAAGACAGGCCCACGTCGAACGACCAACGGTGCGACAGCTCGCCGAGATGGCTTCGGATATAAATCACTTCGGTGTAGCGGGTTCGTTCGTCGCGGTCGACGTAAAACTGGATTCGTAACTTCGACGACGTGAGCGGGACTCGAAGCTTGAATTCGGAATTCACGACCGGAAGCTCGATCCGATCGCCGGTTTCGATCCGGTAATGGACCGCCCGGTACGCCTCGGTGAATCGACCTCGAATCTCCGTTTCATATTGAGTGCGATCTTCCGAAACTTCACGATCGATCACGAGCGGAGCCTCATCCCAAATCAGGCCGGGAATTCGCTTATCGGGATCGTCCGAGTGATAAATCTCGGCCGTATCGACCGGATCGATGCTGACCACCTCGGAAGCCGTCGCTCTCAAAGGGGTCAAAAGAGGTGAAATCAAAAGCGAGATGAGAACTGCCGGAAGGATCGGTCTCGACACTCATCCAATATGAGCTACTTCGTCCGAATTTTCAATTCCCTTCGATGGTTTCAAAATACGGAGCGCTGTAAGGGCTGACCAGAAGGACATCGATTTTGCCATCCTGATTCAGGTCGGCGAAATCGTAAGCGCTCTCCGTGTAACCCGAGGCGGAGGTCGCACCCAGGATCGTATTCGAAGCATTGAGCGTCATCGAGCTCCCTAAAGACGAGGCCGTTCGGAAGTAGATCCCGACTTTGCCAGCATAAGAGATAGTAAGCCTCGAACCGAAGTAAATCTCAGGAGTCCCGTCCCCGTTCAAATCGGCAACGGTCGAAAGCGAACCATGTTTCTCGGCCGGGCCATTGAACGAGCTCACCGCAAGCGTGTCGTCGGACGCGTTGGACTGAAGGTAGTGGCCACCCGGCTCCCCTTGTTGGGTTACGATAATGTCGGGCTTCGTATCCGAATTCAAATATCCTACCGTCATAAAGCCGCTGTTGGGACAAGCGCTCTTTCGAACTGTCGAGAGATCAAAGGTTCCGTCCGAGGCCTGCGGGAAAACATAGACTTTCGTGCCACTCAAGTTATCGCCGGTTAAGGCCACGATGTCCAAGCGCCCGTCGTCGTCCATGTCGGCGATCCTCAAATCCGTAAATCGAAGAGTAGAGGCCTCTTCAATCACTTTTGAAATTTCGAATCCCGATCCGGTATTGTGATAATAAACAATTCTGTCTTTCGTCGTTGCTCCCCCGCTCGTTCGACCTCCCGCCAACACGACGTCCGGAAAACCGTCCCGATCGATATCAGCGACCGCAATCTGGGCCTCAGCCGAGACATCCGAAGAAGTTGCGGTCGAATCCGTCAAACAAGTCGGAGCGCCAAATATGCCGCCTAAATTCATCATATAGCAAAGGTCGGCCGAATAAGCGCTCGGGGCCGCACGTCCGTACACGAGATCCAAAACCCCGTCGCCGTCGATATCGACAAAACGGATACCGAAAATATACGAGTGAGTGGAGACCAAACGCGTATCAAAACTATATTGACCGGCGATCGGGTCATACGAATAAAGATAAATCCCTGGAGCAACACTGGTTCCAGTCGTCGTCTGCCCTTCGGCAAACGCCAGATCCGGATAACCGTCGCCCGTATAATCGCCGATGGCACGGTTTGAATCCGGCCAACATGCCCGATAAGGAGCGTAAGACCCTAAACTTTGAGTCTGTGTCGAAGTCCAGCTCGAAATCGGATCAGTCACCGTGGCTTGCCCGTAAGAGACCGAACCGTTCGCAACGTTCTCTAACTCGGTGGTGTAGACCCCAGCCTTGCTCGGAAGCGTGACCGAGCCGTCGATCGCGACCGACGCCGACTCTACGACTTCTGCCGTATTCGTATCTCGAAATTTCAGGTGCAGATCTGCGGCATTCGCCTCTGAAAACGAAATCGTCACCGTCGATCCGGGAGCGCCGGAAATGTTTTTACTCGTGTTCTTGACCGGGATTTCATAATGAACCGGGCCGGCATCGAGTCTCGAACTCACGTTTCCGTTCGAATCTTTAAGCCAGAAACTCAAAGTCCAATCCCCGTTCGACTGCGGATCGAACGACGACGGCAAAACCCCCGCCGTCCATGAGCAAGACGTCACATCCGTATCGTTCTTCAAAATACAGTAATCCGAATAACTGCCGGTGATCGCGCCATAGGAAAGCATGAAGTTCGAGGTCGTCGGACTCGTGTTTTGAATCGTCGCCGATGCCAAAACCGGTGCTTGGGTGTCGATCGTAAAAACCGCGTCCGAATCGTCCGAACTTGAATTACCGGCCAAATCGACCGCGATCGCGCGCATCCGAATATTGGCCGTTTCAAGCGCCGCCGGATGCCAGGCATACGAACCGCCGTTTGCGATTCCCGAAGCGATCGCGACCCAGGTCGATCCACCGTCGGTCGAATACTGAAGCGTGATCGGCGCCGACGCTAAATGGGCGTCACTCGCCGACCAAGTCACCGTAAACGAGGTCGGGCCCATCACTGATTCCCCTCCGTTCGGGGCCGTCAGATGAATCGACGGCGGAGTCGAATCGATTCCGAATGCGTTGCTGGTCGTGGTCGTGGTCTTGCCGTACTCGTCTTGCACCGTCAGGCGCAATTTCACGCCCGAAAGATCGACCGAAGGCACATTCCAGTCATATTGACCGTCGTCCCCATCGAGGTCTGAAAGCAAGGTGAAATGAACGCCATCGGAGGCGTATTCTAAAGTCTGGCTGACCAGCCGGCCTTTCCCTGCGGTCGTCGAAAGCTGAACGGATAAGGAATGACCCCCTTGAATGTAGGCGGGCATAGAATCGATACGAGCGGAAGCAGGATGCGAATAAAGCCCTTCCCTTCGCAGTTTCGCTGTACATGCCGCGAGCAACAAAGGAATGATCAAAAATCGGCGGCTTAATAGAGGCAATTCGCGCGCTCCTGATCGTTCGTTTTCAAATCGCGACGAATTCGTCCGAAGATACCGTCGAATCCCAGGCTTGGGTACATGACTGCGTCGATGTACTCTTGAGGTGCATCTGCGCAATCGACGAACCCACTCGAATTGGTGCTGTTGCAAGAGTGATCCAGACCCAAAATGTGACCCAATTCATGCACGAGAACGCTTTGCAGATCGGGCACGGGTTTTCCGTTGATGAAAAAATCGGCGTAATTGATTTCCATGACGGCGCTGACGAACATGCGCAGGCTGCTGTTGGCCGTGGTGACGGGGCAAAGACTGGTCAATGCGATGACCGACGAGCCGGAGGTCCAGGCCCGGTTTTTATAAATCATGATCTGGTTCGAAAAACCGCTCGGGCCGACGATTGTCTTAGCACACGCCGTAGCCGAGGTGATCCGGGTGCCGTTCGAACTCGTCATGCTTAAACTTGAAGAGCCGCTTAAAAACAGTTTGAATCCCTTGGATTGCTGATAGAACTCGTTCCATGAATCGATTGCGGCTTGAATGGCCGAAATTTCGCTCGACGAAAAATCGTTGACCACAACGGCTAGCGGAACCGGGTGACTCGTCCAATGCCCTTTAAAGGTATTCGTCTGATCGGGGTTCACGACGCATTCCATGGTAAAGCCATCCCCGCCCCCTGCGGCACAAGAGGTCAGGACCGCCGCCGTTAAAACGGCGAAGAGTAAACGAAAACGCGGCTTTATCCCTGCTAAAATCACCTTTGCCCCCAGAGTGACCCCTGTCATTATCTTACCATTCTCATCGGAGGTTTTCGCTCGAAAGTTTAAGGAAATTTTAAATGAATGTTATTTAAAACATTGAAATCAAACGGAATGGCATCCGCGAAAATTCGTCGGCGAAACGAGAAGGATTGAGCCTCCCCTCGAATAAAAAATCGGGTTTTGCTCGGGGCAGGCCGCAGGGGTCGATGCCGAAGAAACTCGTTTCATGCGGAATGCAATTGAGCGCAAAGCCGCTCGTGATCCAACCCTCGCGAATCCGGATGCCGACCGAGACGAGCTTTCCGCGATCCGACCACACCCCCAGTCGATCGCCCTCCTCGATTCGGGCCTCTGGCTCGATCGGAAGGATCGCTTCACGCACGCGCTCTAAGATTCCGTGAACGGCCTTTCGCACACCTTTCGGGTCGCCCGTAAAACACTCCAAAGGCGTGACGACGAATCCGACCCACTGGCCCGGGCCATGCCAGGTTTCTTTGCCTCCGCGCAGCCCCGCTTCGATGGCGATGTCTTTTGCTTTAAGCATTTCTTCCAAATGGGCGAGATGCGCTCGCTGAGTTTCGTCGTGGACTTGCCTCGCGCCCAAGGTCACCGTCGGCGAGACTTCGGCGAAGATCATGGCCTGCTTGGGTTGCGATGCGGTTTTAAATTCGGTCAAAACCTGCTCTTGAAGTGCGGTCAGATCCGAAAAAGAAAAAGGCTGTTCAGGCGTCGAGCGCCTAATATAAACGCACCACATCGCCTTCTTGAAAATTTCCGCCGGTATGGATCACGGCCATCGAACTGTCTTCGCCGATGAATTCGCTCACTTCGAGCGTGCCTTTCAGCATGCCTTCCGAGCGCCCCAAATAAGCCTTCGTGACCGGATCGACGATTTCTTCGCCGGGGCTTAAGACTTTAAGAATATCCCCTGCAAGGATTCCGGATCGGCGTCCGGCGTTGATGTAAACCTTGTTACCGATGATCTTGGCGATGCGGCCCTGCCAATCCATCTTATCGAGCGAGACGAGCGCGTCGGGCACGAGCTTCATCACGGCATCGTGAATTGCTTCTTTAATGATTTCTTTTCGCGCTTCTTTGTTCGCCATCGCATCGTCGTCGAAAGCAATGTGAGTCGTACTCACTGCCGTGCCGCTGCGTTTGACTGAATGCACTTCGCGACCGGACGACACATCAAACGCTTTCAGCTCGATGTCGACGGCAACAGCACTTTCAGCTTCGCGCAAAATTCCCACTTCTTCGCGATCCTGTCTGAAAACGATCTTAGAAATCCGTCCGACGAAAACGCTTGAGACACCGACCCGGCGCCCTTCTCGAATCAATTGAGAGACCTGGACGCGATCGCCGTCGACAAAGTCTTTCGTCACGGCAGAACTCATCTGATCATCAGGAAACAACACGCGCTTACTCAGATACAACTCGCGCTTCAGCTCGTCGGCGCCGAAAACTCCCAACGAATCGTCACCGACCGGAGTGTCGTTCCAAAAGCCCAAGACCAAAACGCGCTTCTTCGGCTGTTTGATTTTTTCAAGGTGTGCCGTCGGGTTCGAGCCCTGCGCCGGATTGTGGGCGTAGTAACCGCCCGGAGTATCTTCATAAAATTCCTGGTCCTGGCGGTAAGCGTTCGAACGGGCACAAGCCGCCAAGAAGATCGGAATCGCCAACAGCGTCACGCAAAGACAAAGGAAACGGGATCTCATCCGTTTCAGGATAGCATAAGTCGTTTTCCGTGATTGCAAAAATACCCGTCAAAAATTAGACTCTCTCGCATGCACTACTGGCTCTTTAAAAGCGAACCCGATGTTTATTCGATCAACGACCTCAAACGCGACCGCAAAACCGCTTGGAACGGCGTCCGAAATTTTCAAGCGCGGAACTTTCTGAAGCAATGCCAGAAAGACGATCTCGTGCTTTTTTATCACAGCAACCTCGACCGTGCGGTTGTCGGCGTCGGGCGCATCGTCCGCGAAGCTTATGAAGAGATCGACCCCTCACGCCCGGGCGACTGGGTTCAGCTCGACGTGGGGTACGTCTCGACTTTCGATTCGCCCGTGACCCTCGACACGATCAAAAAAACGGCGGCGTTGAAGGATCTGCTTCTTGTTAAGCAATCGCGCTTGTCATGCATGCCGATCGGCAAAAAAGAATTCGATCTGATCGTCAAGATGGGAAAGTCGGCGTGAGTTCATCCCCCACCCCCGCCTCTGGCGCTTTTTCAGGACTAGCCATCGACTGGTCGCCCTTTCGAATCTGCGCCGACGGCGAGAAGGCTCCTTATCCGCGCTCGCTTTCGACGCCCGAAGGTTTGGGCGATCGCTTGCGTTTCGTCGCTTTCGCTGAAAAACAAGCGATGCACGCCTTCGCCGCCGCAGCTGAAGTTTTTTCAGAGGCTCCGGTCGAGACGCGCGAGGTTTGGCTCACGCTTTCGCGTGAAGAACAAAAACACCTGCAATGGCTGCTCGATCGCATGAACGAACTTCACATCGATGTGGCCGAGCGTCCGCAAAGCCTTGCACTTTGGAAGTCGTTCGATCACTGCAAAAGCGCCGCCGATTTTGCGCGCTTCATGGCCAATGCCGAAGAGCGAGGACGAATTGCGGGCGATCAGTTTTACGAGACGCTCCAAACCGTGGATCCGGTCACAGCGAAAATTTTCGGGCAAATCGCGCTCGAAGAACGGGATCACATCCGGCTTGCCGAAACGGCGATGCGGTTACTGACCTGAACTACTTTCCGGAACTGCCGAACCCGCCGGCGCCCCGGTCGGTGTCGCTCAAGCTTTGCGCTTCTTCCGTTTGTGGGGTCGCCACCGACTGAATCAAAAGCTGCGCGATTCGTTCGCCAGAACGGATGAGCTGATCTTCTTTGGAGAGGTTCCAAAGAATCACGCCGATTTCACCGCGATAGCCGGAGTCAATGACGCCGCCCAGGGTTTTGATTCCCCGTTTACCCATCGACGAGCGATCCCAGACCAGTCCGACGTAACCAGGTTCGATCGCGACCGCGAGGCCGGTTTTAAAAATTCGTCCTTCGCCTGGCTTCAGTACCCCTTCTTCGACGGTGGTCAAATCCAGCCCCGCATCGTGCGCATACGCACGAGTCGGAATTTGGGCCTGAGGGTGCAGCTTTTGAATCGGAAGCGTTTTCATAGAGGCTACGCTAGCATAGGGCTCTTGGGGTGTCTGACTACTTTTTGATGCCCACCGCGTCAAAACTCAAAGTTATATAAATTTACCACTTTTCAGCAACTTAACGCGCCGCAATTTATTTTGTTATCGCACCCGGTCGTAATTCTTCTGTTTTTCACGCCGATCTTGCTATGGTCCGGCGCATGCAAAACTCATTCGTTCGCTTTTCATGTGCAATGATTCTGATCTTCGGTTCGCTTTCGAGTGTTTTGGCCGTCGCCGACCCCTGGGATCAAGATAACGATCCCCGAAACTTCGATCTCCACTACAATTACTTTTTCAGCCCGACGCCCGAGAAGGACGCCTACGCTCTTCCGCTCAAGGCGATGCTTCCACTCAAAAACATGCCTTGGTCGAGCAGTTACTGGCCGCTCAATAAAGGAACGATCAATTACGCCTGGAATCGCCCGAACCCGAGCGGCTTTGTGATGGATTACCGCAACCCTCGCACGATGACTCGCCAGGAGCTCGAACAGCTGTCGCCTGCGCAAAAACTCGACGTGGCGATGGGCCGCGATCGTTATGATTTTTCGCGAGACCTCATTTCGAACGCCGATTGGATGAAAAAGCAGGATCCCGTCATGGGCATCTGCGATGGCTGGTCGGCGACGTCGATCGAGTTCGAAGAACCGAAACCTTACGACTTCAAACGCGCCGACGGACTGGTCGTTCCGTTCGGATCGTCGGACATCAAAGCGCTGATGTCGTACGACATTGCCATCAATCAGCCGATGGGCTCACTCGCCGCAGTTTTCGTGGGCAGCTATTGTCACGGAAAACTGGGAATGAAGCTGAACACCGGCAACTGTAAAGACATCAACCCGGGAACCTTCCACGTCGTGCTCGCCAATCAGATCGGACTGATGCACCAGCCGTTCGTCGCCGATATCGATCCGGGGCGCGAGACCTGGAATCAACCGGTTTTAGGTTATGAGTTTCAGGTCGTCGGTACCGCGATTCCGTCCGACAAAGCGGCGAAAGCATACCGGATTCACGCGAAGATGATCTATGCCGAAGACGACCCGGAAGATCCGGCGCAGAAGTCGAAAGTTTTTAACTGGAATCCGACTCTCGGAACGGAAAACTCGACGAGCGCAACTCTCGAATTGGACTACACCCTCGAACTCGATTCGGCGAATCGGATCATCGGCGGCGAATGGGCACCGAGCTCGCACTACACTCACCCCGATCTGTTCTGGAAGCCGACTCGCTCGATCCAATTCACCGACGGATTTAAGATTTTGAATCAGATGACGGTTCGGCGTTAATCCGGTTTACCCGTGCAATTGATCTAAAATCGCCGTCACCACTTCACGCTGCGGAAATGAATTTTGCTGGCCGGTTGCAAGATTTTTAACCAGGACTTCACCGCGCGCGAATTCGTCGTCGCCGAAAAGCACCACGAACTTGGCTTCGTGCTTGTTGGCGAGTTTGAGCTGATCGCCGAATTTTCCGACATTGAGTGGAGTGATCACGTTCAAACCGTTTTCACGTAAGCCGCGAGCGATCGTCTCGGCAGCCGACCGGTATTCGGGTTTCGGAAGCGTGACCATGACATCGACCTCGGATTCGAATTTCGGAACGAGCCCGTGTACTTCGAGAAAGTTCTGTAACGAAACGTCGCCCATGCCGAAGCCCACGCCCGAGAGCGCTTCCTTGCCGAAGATTCCCATCAGGTTATCGTACCGTCCGCCGCCGAACATGGCCCTGCGGTTTTCGGGGCTGATATCGTAAATTTCGAACACCGTGCCCGTGTAGTAATCGAGCCCGCGCATGATCGTCGGGTCAAACACGACTTGCGGATGATCGCCCGAGGCGGCGAGTGATGAAGTGATGCCGGATTCGTTCAACAAGGCAAAAAGTTTTCTCAGATGTTCAACCCCGTCGCACGGCATCTTCGCCGCCAGCGTTTCGAGATCCGACACGAAAAACGCGTTCAGGTCGTCGATCTGATTCTCGGCTACTCCCGCTTCCATCAGCATATTTTTGAACTTGGCCGCATCGACTTTGTCTTTCATGTCGATGATCTTCACCACCCGATGCGCTTGATCGGTCGAGAGCTTCAACTTCTGCGAGAAAAAAACATCCATGAGCTGACGGTGATTGACCCGCACTTGCATTTTATCGGCGCCGCCGAACGCGCGCATGATCTCAACTGCGACCGTTAGCAATTCGGCCTCGGCCAGCAACGGATCGCCACCCAACACGTCGCAATTCAATTGCCAGTGTTCGCGCAGTCGTCCCCGTTGCGGACGTTCGTAACGCCACAAATTCGGAATGCTGAACAGGCGAACGGGACGGGGGAGCACTTGCACCTTCGCCGCCACCATCCGCGCCAGCGTCGGGGTCATCTCGGGACGGACCGCCAGTTTGCGTTCGCCCTTGTCGACCAGCCAATAGAGCTGTTGATTCACGATCTCTTCGCCGGTCTTCGCAGCGTACAGATCAAAGCTCTCCAACATCGGACCACCGTATTCCAGATAGCCGAACGAGCGGACGGCCTTGGCCAAAACTCCGAACATCCAGTTCCGAAGCTGCATGTCTTTAGGGTAAAAATCGCGGGTTCCCTTGTAGGGCTCGACTGAAAGTGCCATAGTTTGAGAAATATCATGATTCCTTATGTTCTGAAACTGATTACCCCTCCCCTTTCCGAAAAAGACACGGATACCGTCGTCACGCGGGTCATGGGCCGGGCGTCGGACGTCTCGGGTCATGATCAGTCACAAGTGGTCGAAAAAGGCCTTCCTTCGGCGGTTTTACACGAATTTTCTCTCGATTTTTTTTCGCCCCAAGAAGCCGAAACTTTTCGGACGGAACTGTGGCAAGAGGTTCTCTCCGACAGCTGGCAAGGCCCCGCTCCATTCGCGATTTCGTTTCTGCCGAAGTCCGTCGCCGAGTGCGCCAAGAAGCTGGCCGTTTTCGATATGGACAGCACGATCATCGATCAAGAAGTGATCGACGAGTTGGCGCGAGCATTCAACTTGGGCGACCGCGTGGCCGAAATCACCGAAGCAGCAATGCAAGGCCGGATCGATTTTCAAGAGTCCTTGCGTGAGCGCTGCCTTCTTTTGGCGGGAATGCCGTTTGCCAAAGCCGCATCGATTATCCCGGGCTTAACCGTCAGCCCCGGCGGCGCCGAATTGATTCGCTTTTTGAAATCGCAATCCGTCCGAACCGCAATCGTGAGCGGCGGTTTTGATTTCGTGTTGAAACATTTTCAGGGACTTTTGGGAGTGGATGAAATCCACGCGCATCACCTGCTTCGCGACGCAAGTGATGTCTTGACCGGCGAGGTCGCCGAACCGATCATCGATGCCGAAGGAAAACGTGCGCTGGTGGCCCAAATGAAACAAACCCACGGAATCCGCCGCGAAGAGACGATCACCGTCGGCGACGGAGCGAATGATCTGCTCATGATGAACGAGGCCGGGATGTCGGTTTCGTTTTGTGGAAAGCCTAAGCTTTCGGCAATCGCGAATACGCTCATTCTGCAACGGAATCTGCTTTGGTTGAAGGTGGTTCTCAACCGTCTTCATTGACTGTCGACCGTCAGTCGACAAAATCCGATCACTTTAGAACATTATTATTCAATTAAAGTGTATTTTTTGTTACTCTCGGCTTCATGAAAATCGGACTGGCTCTTTTGTTTTTGGCATTCTCGCCGTTGGCCCACGCTCAAACCTCGCCTACTCCCTCAGACGAGTATCGGTTGATCGGCCGGGGTTATTACGACGCTAAAGACAAAAACCAATCGATCGCAATCGCATGTACCGAGTTTAACGCCGATTCTCTTTGCCAGACTGCTCAATTCATCCGTTGGAAAAACAAAGAGGCCGAGCTCATCGGGAATCCGTTCAAAATGATTTATCAAACCGATCAAAACGGATCTCGGCTTCTCGACACTCGTGCAATGAAAAATGAAATTTCGAGCGCTCTTCCCAGCTTAAATAAACGGAAAGCGCTGGCGCAGAAAAACAGAAAAGTAGCCCTTATTGCCGCCGGAATCGGCACCCTCCTGGCATCCGGAAGCGGTTTAGGCATTGTCGGCGGAGCATTTTCTTTCGGTCTGTATCTTTTAACGGGTGTGAAAAATCCGAAAGCGCTGCTTTTAGCCAATTCGTTTTCGTTCCAATCCATGAGCAAGGTTTTCCGCGATCAGAACGTATGGAATTGGTCGGTTCGGCCCAAACGCTTGAACCACAAGGTATTTCAAAACGTATTAAGTGATCTGGCAGAATGATGCGGTGGGCATCAAAAAGTAGTCAGACACCCTGAAGGACACCCAGAAGCTCCTGCGCCCCTTGAACCGGAGTCAACTCACCGGCTTCGACTTTCTGGCGAATTTCTTGAATCTTGGCTGAACCGACCTTCGCGCAAAAAGCGCTCCACAGGCCTTCGCGCAAAAGTTCATCCATCCACTGAGTCTGCTGATGCGTGCGCTTTTGAATAATCGCAGGCCCACGATCGCGGAAGTAGGTTTCCACATCCGACAAAATCTGATCGAGCCCCGTCTTTTCAAGGGCGCTGCATGTGCGAACAGAGGGCACCCCGCTACCCCGTAAGCCATCGGCGCCGGGGTCGTGGCGTAAAATTTGAAGCGCCTTCTGATAATCGTGCCGTGCTTTTTGAATGAGCGGGCGATTATCGCCGTCATCCTTCGTCACCACCACCAGGTCAACCAGCTCAAGAATCCCGCGCTTAATGCCCTGAAGGTCATCGCCCGAACCGGGTTGAAGGAGCATCATAAAAAAATCGGTCATTCCAGCGACCGCAACTTCAGATTGGCCTACGCCGACCGTTTCAATCAGTACAAAATCAAAACCGAAGGCCTCGCACAACAGCATCGCCTCGCGCGTGCGACGGGCGACACCCCCCAGGGTTTCACCACTCGGGCTTGGACGAATGAATGCTCGCGGATCGATCGAAAGCTCGGTCATCCGGGTTTTATCCCCCATGATGCTTCCGCCACTGACTTTACTGGTCGGATCGACGGCCAGCACTGCAACTGAATGGCCTTGATCGGTCAGCATTTTGCCGAAGCTTTCAATGAAGGTCGATTTGCCGACGCCGGGAGTCCCTGAAATTCCGATCCGTTTTGATTTTCCGGTTTTTGGAAGGAGCGCTTGCAATAATTTTTGAGCCAGCATCTGATGTTCGGGCTTCTCGCTTTCGATCAAGGTAATCGCGCGTGCTAGAATCGTTCGATCGCCCGACTGAAAACCCTTCAGATAATCCTCAAGCTTCACGCTTCACCCATCAACTTTCGAAGCAGTTTCAATGCCGCTTCCGAGATCACGGTGCCTGGCCCGAAAATTCCGGCCACGCCCATTTTTTCGAGTTTTTCGTAATCCTGCGGAGGGATCACCCCACCGACCGTCACCAGAATGTCCTCGCGGCCCAGCTTTTTAAGCTCGGCCTTCAACTCGGGTACCAAAGTTAAATGTCCGGCTGCGAGTGAACTCACGCCGATGACATGCACATCGTTTTCAACGGCCTGGCGAGCCGACTCTTCGGGAGTTTGAAACAACGGCCCCACATCGACGTCGAACCCGAGATCGGCAAAGGCCGTGGCAATCACTTTCTGTCCGCGATCATGCCCGTCTTGACCCATTTTTGCGATCAGAATGCGCGGCCTGCGGCCTTCATGCTTTACGAACGCATCGATTTGCTTTTTCACTTCGGCAATCGCCTGACTTCCGGCTGCGCCTTTTTTCTGTGCTTCTTTCAAGTAGACTCCTTGAATCGTTCTGATTTCGGCCTGATGCCGTCCGAACACTTTTTCCATCGCCTGAGTCATTTCACCGACCGTGGCCTTCGCCCGTGCAGCTTCGACCGCCAAGGCCAGCAAATTGCCCTCTCCCGAACGTGCGGCTTCCGTCATCGCACTGAGCGTGCGTTCGACCGCCGATGAATCGCGTTCGGCGCGCAATCGACGAAGCTGTTCGATCTGCGCCTCGCGCACCACGGTGTTGTCGACCTGAAGCACGCTCGGCGTATCGTCTTTTTCGCGGCGGTAAAGGTTCACTCCCACGACGGGTTGTGCGCCCGAATCGATGCGGGCCTGCGTACGAGCCGCCGCCTCTTCGATGCGCATCTTCGGAATCCCGCGCGCGATGGCCTTACTCATGCCGCCCAAACTTTCAACTTCTTGAATGTGCGCCCAAGCGCGATCGGCCAATTGTTGGGTCAACGTTTCAACGAAATAACTACCACCCCAGGGGTCGATGACCTCGCAGGTATCGGTTTCGGTCTGAAGGAGGATCTGCGTATTCCGCGCGATTCGCGCACTGAATTCGCTCGGCAGCGCCAAGGCCTCATCGAGCGAATTCGTATGAAGCGATTGTGTATGCCCATGAACCGCTGCCATGGCTTCGATACAGGTGCGGGTCACGTTGTTGAACACGTCTTGAGCCGTCAAACTCCAGCCTGAAGTCTGCGAATGCGTTCGCAGCGCGAGCGATTTATTCGTCTTAGGTTGAAAGGTCGAAACGATGCGAGTCCACAAGAGCCGTGCTGCGCGAAGTTTAGCGACTTCCATGAAGTAATTCATCCCGATCGCCCAAAAAAACGACAATCTCGGCGCGAACTGATCGACTGCGATTCCGGCTGCGACTCCGGTTCGCAAGTACTCCCACCCGTCGGCGAGGGTATAACCCAGCTCTAGATCAGCCGTCGCACCGGCCTCTTGCATGTGATAACCCGAAATCGAAATCGAGTTGAACTTCGGCATGTGCTTCGAGGTGTACGAAAAAATATCGGCAATGATCCGCATGCTCGGCCCCGGCGGAAAAATATAGGTATTGCGGACCATGAACTCTTTTAAGATGTCATTCTGAATCGTGCCCGAAAGCTGTTCGGGCTTCACGCCCTGCTCTTCGGCTGCCACAATGTAAAGCGCCATGATGGGAATCACCGCACCGTTCATCGTCATCGACACCGACATCCGATCAAGCGGAATGCCGTGAAAGAGCACACGCATGTCGTAGATCGAATCGATCGCGACCCCGGCCATGCCGACGTCGCCCTTCACGCGCGGATGGTCCGAGTCGTAACCCCGGTGAGTGGCCAGATCGAAGGCGATCGACAATCCCTTTTGGCCTTTCGCCAAATTCTCGCGATAAAAGCGATTACTCGCCTGCGCGGTCGAAAAACCGGCGTACTGGCGGATCGTCCACGGGCGCTGGGTGTACATCGAGGCATAAGGCCCGCGCAAAAACGGCGGGAGGCCCGGCAAGGTTTGAGTCAAATCGAGCGAAGGAACATCGCCTTCGCGATAAACCGAACAAAGCTCGATGCCCTCGGGCTGATCCATTAATTTTTCGGGTAATTTTTCGGTCTGGGTTGAAGCGCGCGAAAGACGTTTCCACTCGACGGTTGAAAAATCGACTGAAAAATCGGTCTTCTTCATGAGCGCGCCTCCATCCTTGAAACCAGTGTGCTCAAAATAGCGTGAATATCCTGGCCTGCAAAAATTGCTTGAAGGCCTTCTTGCTCGACCTTCCCCGCGATAAAGCGAGCGAATGCTTTTTCATCGGCGCTTTTCCACTTCGAACAAAGCTCGGGATAATCGGCATCCTTCGCACACCAGACGCGAATCTCGGAACTCGCATCGCCCTTCGACGCCCAAGCCGAAAACGCGGCGTCGTCTTGAATCGAATGCCCCGGCTCAAGAACCGTGAGGCCCAGCGTTTCGAAATAATTTTGCGTAAAATTGAGTCGTCCGTTCATGGCGGCGTAATCGCCCCAAAAAAGGATCCGTACGACCGGAACCTGTGATGGCTTTAATCGCTCGACTCGAAGGCGAAGAAGCTCGAACTCGCGGGCCAGTCGAAAACCCGTCGTTTTCAAATCGCCTTTGACTCCGAGCCGTTCTTTGACGTTCGGGTACTCGTTCACTCCGCTTAAAATCAGACGGCGGTGATGAAACTGCCGAAGCCGTTCATTGCGCACGGAGGAAACGTCATTTTTAAAAAATTCATCTTGCTCAGATACGGGCTGATTCACCCATTGGCGCATCAGCTCCCAACTTTCACGGGCGTAATGCTCGGTCAGAGTCTCTAAATGAAACGATCCGGCGGCGGCGTCTTGAACCATGCCGAGCAGGCTTTCTAAACTCAGCACATGGATCGTATTCCGGGCGAGTCTGCGGGAGCGTTCGAGATGTTCGTCAAAAATCGCGGTGTTGGCGACAGGATCGACCTCGGTTTCAAACGGCGCGAGGTAACCCAGACTCTGAATCGCATCCGCACCACCGACCAAGGCGGCCGAGACGGCGACGGAATTGCGAAGCACGTTATTGTAACGATCGTAAAGTGTCCAATCGCGGCGATTGACGATCGAGATGATCTTGATCCGAACCTCACGCTTCAACTCTGAAAACACATGTGCCGCAACTTCGCGAACGGCGCGGATCTTGGCGATGGATTGAAAAAAATGATGATCGACCGAAAGCGCAAGCACCACTTCATCCGACGAAGGGTGATGGTTCGCCCACTCGATCAGCCGCAAAGTCAGACGCGCGACCTCTTGCAGGTGGGTGCCGCCTTGGGTGGCGATCTCTAGTGCTGAAAGCGGTGCTTCGGTGCCGCCCAAGATCACGACCTCAATGTCGGCCGAGTCGGGATGGGTCGCAAAAATCGTCCGGGCTTGGGCGACGACCGCAGCAGCAACGTCGTCTGCAAAAAAGAACAGCCGAACGCCGTTGGCGAGATCGTCTTGAAGTGCTGCATCGAGTTTCATGCCCGCAAGAAAGTCCGAAGAGAAATAAGTTTGAGAAGCCTTCTTCCAGGGGGTTGCGTTCGGAATAACCTGCCCCCCGATTTGGCCTGGTGACTGGCTCTGGAGGCTCAAAATCGCGAACTGGCCTTCGACGCTTTGAGAAAAAAGCTTCTGGCTTACGTCCGATAATTTCAGCTCCGTTTCGAGGGCTTTTTTCCAGGCATCCATCCTTTCCAGCTAATCGCGTCCGACCAAAATTGTCAATCGGCGGCATTGTCAATCCGACTCAGCTTTGCTCTAATCAGAAGGAATGAATCCTTCACCCTCTGAATATCAGCGTAACATCGCCCTCGACCTCGTTTTGACCCTCCTGCTTTGCGGGCTTTGGAATATGGTCGTGCAAAGCAGCCACTGCAAGGCGATGAATTACCTGCTCAAGCAAGAAAAATACAGCTTTTGGAAGATGTACATTTTCACTCTTCTGACCTGCGGGATTTACTTCATCTATCACGAGTACCGAAAGGCCTCGGACTTGGCGAGCCTCACTCATTCGGATGATTCGTCGGATGTGGTCTTAGCCGTGTTGCTGTCGATCTTGGGACTGAACTTTATTTACGATGCGATTTTTCAGACCAAATTGAACGACCTATTGCAAGCCCAGGATTCGATTCCGACTATTTAAGAGTGTCGCACCCGACACGTTGCATATCCTTTTTTAAATCTTTAATATATAAAAAAGTGGTCCGGGGGATATGCTGTCCGAAAAATCAAAATCGTTGTTGTGGTTGATTCTGCCGCTCTTCTTGACGGTGTCTTGTGATTACCAGATTGACGTTCATCAAAAACGAAATCTAAATGATGCCACACCGACTCCAAGCACAACGCCGTCTCCGACCGTGACACCTTCTCCTACTGCGACTCCAAGCCCGACGGCAACACCGACGCCAGTCCCCACTCCAACGCCGTACACTCAAATGTTCCACAGCACACCCTTTCAACAAAGCAGCGGGTATTTCACCGGAAACTGCATCACCATCGACCCCTCGGACGGATCTCGATACGTCGCAAGCACCCTCCAATCGACGAGTATTACCATCGGTTCAAACACCTACGATACGAGCTCCAGCGGTTACGGAATGGTCCTCACCAAACAAAACCGCGCCGGCGCCGTACTTTGGTCGAAACTGATCGATGGGAATGGGGATGAAATGGCAGGCGGTGGCCTTTCGTCTTGCTTAGCTCTTGCCGATGGAAAACTTTTTCTTGCCATGACCAGCTCCTCCTCTTCGTTAACCGTCGATTCTTATTCGGATACGTTGATCGGTAGTACCGATTCTTACCTCCTCGGATTCAGTACTGCTGACGGCAGCCTTGCTTACCATCGGCATTTCGGTAGCTCCAGCTACCTCTCTCAACTCTACTCTGTCGTGAGTTCTGGGAATACCGTTTATTGGTCTGGATTGTTTCACGACGATAGCCTTCCGGGGCCAAGTGCAGACTATTCGTCGGGATGCGCCTCGTACGGAGCAATCGATGCCAGCACCGGCACCGATCTTTGGGATCGTCGTTGGGGCGGCGGTATTTCTGGCGCTGTCGGTATTGCGGTAGGAAAAGATCATGATCTTTATCTGACGGGCATTTACGAGTTGACCGGCATCGATATCGGAACCGGTAGCACCTTTGACGCCTCTGGCTCGGTGAATGGCTTTTTGGAAAAGGTCTCCTCAACGGATGGCTCACCCATTTGGATTCGAAAAGTAATTTCAGGCGGAGTCACGGAATCTCTAGCCGTTCAAACCGACGAAAACGACAATATTTATTTTTCGGCATTGACCTACGAGACATCTCTTGACTTCGAAGGAAGCGGAAGTTCGCATACGGTGACTTCAAACGGAGGCGTGATCGCGAGCTATGACTCGGACGGAAACTTTCGTTGGGCCACCGATCCGCCTCGCAGTTATCTTCCGGTCCAGATCGCTTACGATTCGAAATATCAAAAACTTTTTGTCGCTGATTATTCGAACGATTCGAGCAGTATGCCATTCATACACGAACTTGACCCCGACGATGGAACCATCGTGAGTAATACCGAGGGCACTCCCATCAGCTCAGGCTCAGGCGCGATTCAAGGGATCGGGATCGCCCTAGACCCGAATAACTCCAGCTTCGTCGTCATGGCGGCGTTTATCGGCTCGATCGATATCGACGGAACCACTTATACCGTATCTGCGGGCAATCAGACGATATTCTTCGAATGGAAATAACATGTCGAAAAAATTAAAATCATCGCTATTGTTGATTCTACCGCTCTTCTTGACGGTTTCTTGTAATTACCAGATTGAAGTTCACCAAAAACGAAATCTGACCGACGCCACGCCTACACCTACCACGACACCGTCTCCGACAGCCTCTCCTTCACCCACTGCAACACCAAGCCCTACACCGACGCCGACTCCGGTACCGACTCCTACGCCCTATACTCAAATGTTCGAAAGTGCCCCCTTTCAACAAACGAGCGGCACTTTCAGCGCTAATTGCATCACAATTGATCCGTCGGACGGATCTCGCTATGTCGCAAATATATTCAGTTCAGGTACGATCACTTTAGGTTCAAACACCTATGATTCGAACAGCACGAACGGTGGGATCGTATTGACTAAACAAAGCCGAGCGGGAACGTTGCTTTGGTCGAAATTCATCGATGGTGATGGAAGCGATGTACTCTTGGGTGGAGCCTCATCCTGTTTGGCGTTAGCCGATGGAAAGCTTTTTCTCGCTTTTTTGAGCCAATCTTCTTCTTTAACGGTCGATTCCTATTCGGACTCGATGATTGGTTTTCTCGATTCATATATTTTGGGCTTTAATACGAATGACGGTAGCCTCTCTTATCACCGACATTTCGGTACAGCCAACCATTCCTCCCAAATCGTTTCGTTGACCAGCTTGGGGAATACGATCTACTGGTCTGGACTGCTTCAGGACGATAGCCTGCCGGGGCCGAGTGCAGACTGTTCGTCGGGATGCACCTCGTACGGAGCAATCGATGCGAGCACCGGTACCGCTCTTTGGGATCGCCGCTGGGGAGGGGGTGCTTCGATCGCTTATGGTATTGCGGTCGGAAACAATCAGGACCTTTATCTTGTAGGACTTTATCAATCAACCGGCGTCGACATCGGCGATGGCAATACCTTTGATTCGGTAGGATTAGCCAGCGGTTATATCGAGAAAGTCTCCGCTGTTGACGGTTCACCCGTCTGGGTTCGAAAAATGACGAGTTCGTATATTACCGAAGCCTTTTCCATTCAAACCAACGGAAACGATCAAGTCTATTTTACATTGTTGACGCAAGATTCTTCACTCGATTTCGAAGGGGGCGGGTCGCATTCCGTCACTTCAGGCGGCGGCCTCATCGCTAGCTACGATTCGGACGGAAATTTCCAATGGGTAACAGATCCACCTTTCAGCTATCTTCCTACACAAATCGTTTATGATTCGAAATATCAAAGGCTCTTTGCTTCAGACGTATCGACCGATCCCAACAGTATGCCGTTCATGCGTCAGCTGAATCCGGACGATGGCACTCTATTGGATAGTGCAGAGGCCACCTCATCTGACGGAGGCATCGCTCAAGCAGCAGGAATTGCTCTTGATCCGAACAATTCGAGCTTTGTTGTCATCGCGATATTGTCCGGCTCGGTTGAAATTAACGGCATCACCTATACTGCTCCGTCAGGCCTGTTTCAAACCGTATTCTTCGAATGGAAATAACGTGTCGAGCCAGACACGTTGCACATTCATTTTTAAACCTTTAAAATGTATAATAGAGGGGTTGGGGGTATGCGGTCCGAAAAATCAAAATCATCGCTGTGGCTCATCCTACCGCTCTTCTTGACGGTTTCTTGTAATTACCAGCTTGAGGTTCATCAAAAACGTGACCAAGGGAATGTGATTTCAACAGCAACCCCTGTACCATACACTCAAATGTTTGAGAGCATGCCTTTTCAACAAACGAGCGGCGATTTTCTCGGTAATTGCATCGCCATCGATCCTTCGGACGGATCACGATATGTTGCAAGCATACTCAGTAGTGGAAGCATCACGATCGGTTCAAACACTTACATTTCAGGTGGATACGATAAAATCACTCTGACGAAACAAGATCGATCTGGAACATTGCTTTGGTCAAAGTTCATTGATGGCAATAACGATGGGCCAGTGACGATATTTCAGGGGTTATCTTCATGTTTAACCCTTGTCGACGGAAAGGTCTTTCTTGCCTTCTTGAGTCAGACCTCTTCCGTGACCATCGATTCTTTCACCGACACGAAGATAGGCGCCTTGGATTCTTATCTGGTTGGCTTTAATGCGAACAACGGCGAATTAACTTATCATCGCCATTTCGGTCAAACCGGACAAGTCGCTGAAATAGTATCCATTGCAAGTTCAGGAAATACTGTTTATTGGGCCGGCGTGACACAAGACGATAGCCTGCCTGGCCCCAGTGTAAGTTGTTCATCCGGATGCATCTCTTACGGTGCAATTGATGTCGCCAATGAAGAAAACCTTTGGGAGCGTCGCTGGGGAGGCGGGGTTTCTTTTGGTTTCAGTATCGCCACAGGTAAGAATCAGGATCTCTATCTCGCCGGAATTTATCAAAGCAGTGGCATCGATATCGGAACGGGGAGTACTTTCGACTCGCCTACCTCAACGAGTAGTTTTCTGGAAAAGGTATCTGCCCTTGATGGCTCACCTGTATGGATCCGAAGAGTCACAGCAACGACAGGGGTAGCGGAATCTCTGAGCGTACAAACCGATGATCACAGCAATGCTTATTTTACGACGATGACGGATGACACTTCGCTCGATTTCGAAGGACAAACGGTCCCCGTGATTTCAAATAGCGGACTCATCACCAGTTACGACTCGGACGGAAACTTTCGCTGGGCCACCGACTTCCCTGAAAACATTGTCCCAGCTCAGAGTATCTACGATTCGAAATATAAAAAGCTATTCGTCGTCGATAACTCGTCCGATTCGACCAGCATGCCGATCATGAGCGAGTTAGACCCTAATGACGGAACCATTTTGAAGACCATCGAAGGCACTTCGATCAGCGGCGGTATACTTAAAGGAATGACCATCGCCCTCGACCAAAACAATTCAAGTTTCATGATCATCGCAACATTGAGCGGATCGGTTGAAATCGACGGAACGACTTACACTGCTTCATCGAGCATGAATCAAACCGTATTTTTTGAATGGAAGTAAAGGGAGTTGGGGGTATGCGGTCCGAAAAATCAAAATCATCACTGTGGCTCATCCTACCGCTCTTCTTGACGGTTTCTTGTAACTATCAAATTGAAGTCCATCAAAAGCGTGGGCCGACTGAAAGCACGGCGACAGCGACGCCCACACCGGTGCCCTATACTCAAATGTCGTATTCTTTGGCGGGGGAGTCTGGATCTAGCAACTTAGATATCCCTTCCTGTTTGGTTACGGACCCTGCCGACGGCTCTCGATATTTTGTCGTCCCAACCACAGGGCCTTATACCGTTGGAGGAACGACCTATACCCCGACGAGCAGCACTGCTCTAGTCCTCGAAAAGGTCAGCCGCGACGGAACCCTTCAATGGTCGAAATTCATTTTAGATGATGGCGGTTTCCTCGGTCTCATTCTTAATACCTATCTGAGCCCATGTATGACCTTGGCCGACGGAAAGATTTTTCTTGCGATCATCACCCAAGCTTCGTCCCTAACGATCGACTCATTTTCCGAACCACTGATCGGCAACACGGACTCTTATATTCTGGGCTTCAATACTGCCGACGGAAGCCTAGCCCAGCATCAGCACTTCGGTGCAAGTGGCTCATTGTACTACATTTTTGGCTTAGTCCATGACGGCAATACCCTTTATTGGAGCGGCGTCAGTACCGACTCGAGCATCACTGGCCCCACGCCCGCCGATTGTAGCTTTGGTTGCGCCATTTACGGAGCAAGCGATGCCCACACCGGTTCTTTACTTTGGAGTCGCCGTTGGAACAGCTCCTCAGAAGGCACCTCTAACGGATACGGCATTGCCATCGGCGAGAATCATGATCTTTATCTGACAGGACTTTATGCCGGTTCGGGTATTGACCCGGGAATTGGAGCCACTCGTTCATCAGGTAGCCTATCGACCCGAAATGGCTACATCGAAAAGGTCTCGACAACCGACGGAACACCAATCTGGATTCGCGAAGTCACGTCCAGCACCAATGACATTGTAACGGGTGCCTCTGTACAAAGCGATCAAAACGATTCGGTTTACTTCTCTTTATCGACCAATAATTCCACTGACATCACCATCGAAGGCGGTGGAGCTTCGAGCTCTGACAGTAAGCACTGGATCATCAGCTACGACCGCGACGGAAATTTTCGTTGGGTGACCGGTCTGCCTAGCACGTATTTTCAGACCAGCCTTCTTTACGATCCGACTTACCACCGCCTCTTCGCCTCATGCGCCTCGGGCGAAACAACCACCTTACCGATTCTGTTTCAATTAGACCCAAGCGACGGCGGAACCCTAAAAACCGATACCGTCACGGGTGACAATAGCGGCGTCCTCACCTTCGGTTTGGCGTTAGACCCTTCAGTTTCGGGACTCGTTGCCTTGGGGCTCGCCGTCAACACTTCGACCTATGAAGATCAAACGATCGAAGCCGGTGCTCGCTCGTCTATTTTAATGGAATGGAAATAGCCGTTCACTTTAAATAAAAAAAGGCCGCAGGTTGGCTAAAACCTGCGGCCCTCCTTTGGAGGAACATCAAGAACTTATTTTTTCTTAATGTTCTTATATTTGTTCATGAACTTCTCGACGCGACCGGTGGTGTCTACGCGGCGATCTTGGCCGGTGTAGAACGGGTGCGACTTCGAAGAAATCTCGACCTTGGCCAACGGATATTCTTTTCCGTCTTCCCAGGTGATGGTTTCTTTCGTTTGGATCGTCGAGCGGGTCAAGAAAGTAAAGCCGCTGGAAAGATCTTTGAATACGACCGGACGATAAACAGGATGAATGGATTCTTGCATGAGTATTTTCTCCTTACTTCTTCGCCGTTATTTCTTAGAGTGACTCGGCATTTTCGTTTCGGTAAACAAAACGTGTTTGCGAGCGACGGGATCATATTTTTTCAGCTGAATCTTATCCGTCTGTTTTTGCTTGTTCTTGGTCGTGTAATAGCTGTATCCGGTTTTCGCCGTTGAAATCAGGCGTACTTTTTCGCGCATATTGGCCTCTTCGTGGTGAACCTCGGACAAACGGATGGGAACCATCCGAATACCCTCGTCGAACTGCTCTTACACAGATTCTTAACAGGTCAGTTAATCTCAATTTTGGGTTTTACACCGCAGTTCTAGGAATTTAGGCCAATTTCGGAAAAATTACAAGAAAGAGAATATCAGTCGGATGTCTTCGTCGTCGAAGCGGATTCCGGCACCGTAAAAGGACGAATATTGACCATCGACCTTTCGGAAACCTTCCAGGCCGCCTTGCAAAAAGAAGATCGAAATCGGCTGATAAAACAGATAGATCCGTCCGTCTGGGCGCGCCGTCCAGCGACCACCCGACGTATTTGCTCGGAAATAAAGATCGCTAACCAAGCGCAGCATCTCTAAGTCATCTCCCCAACCCAAATTCAGGCCGAGCGAGGCAGCTCCGTCATTGTGCAGGATCCCAACGGCGAGGTCGACCCGGCGGTGCAGGTGCTTTCCGATCATGGCGGTAAAGACGTATCCGCCCTGATCGACCTGCGTGCTTTGCACGGTATTGCTGACGCCGTTTGAAACCGTGGTCGTCGTAATTTGAGAGATGCTTCCGCGAACGTCAGAGGCGATTCCCAAAAGATAAAAGCGGTCAGGTCGCGGCCAAATCTGAACCTGAAAAGCGGCCCGAGTTCCTTGAAAAGCCGTCAACTGATCGATTCCGAGCGAAACATTCAAGCGCATGTCGCTCGCCCGATTCAAAAGGTGATTGATATTGATCAACGCCTGCTTCATTTCTTCGGCATAGACCGGATCATTGAGCAACATCCCGAGCGAACCCTGGCCTTGGTTGATGCGAGTCGCCTGATCGCGAAGCTGTTCGATCGCGTCTTCAAGTTTGATCAACGAACGTTGAGCGGTCGCGGTCAACCCACCCTGCGGCGAAAATGCCTTCGAGGCGTCTTCGAGCGTGCGGTTCAGCTGCTTGATCGTGCCTCGAATCTCTTCGGGATTGATCGCGCTGTTGATGTTCGTGGTCATGTCGCGAACCTCTTTCATCAGGCCGTTTACCTGAGTCATGACCTGTTGCATGTCGGCCGATTTTTCAGCGACTGGAATCTCTTTTTCACTCTCTTTCGCCGAAGCGGTTTGAGTTCCGAGCATGAAGTTCAAGATTTTTGTCGAAATCGCGGATTGAACGGGGAATCCGACCGGATGCTTGATCGAACTCGGATTGCGTTGCGATTCAGAAGAGGTCGAACTCGGCGTCGGCGTGCCCGGGTTCACTTCCGAGTGGTCTTCCATGTTATGCGTTCCGGTGTATTTCACCGGTTTCAGCTCAAGAAAACGATCTCCCAAAAACCCTTCACTGCGGACGTAAGCCTTCGTATCCGGCTGCACTTCAACCGGTGCGGTAATACAGATCTTCAGCTTCACGCCTTCGCGAACGAGGCCGATCTCGGAGATATATCCGATTTCAAGACCGAGCGATTTGACGGGCGATTTTGTTTTCAGGCCGGTCGCGTCTTCGACAGTGACTTGAACCGGTTCGCACGGACGCCACCAGAACGGACGGTTATTGATGTAAACCGTGAGGATTCCGATAAAAACCAGGCCAAACACTACGAAAATTCCGACTTTCAGTTTGGTAGAGGTGCTGGCTTCATTGGGATTACTCATGATGTTTCCTTCTTAATGGACGATCAACCGTGCTGCGCGAATGGGTAAAACCATAGTCCAGAAATAATCTAAAAGCAAAATCGTTAAGCAGGTGGCCACGACCGTAGAACGCGTTGCAAAACCCACGGCCCGCGCGCCGCCCTTCGCTCGAAATCCGAAAAAACATCCTAAGATGGTCAACGCCATTCCGAACGAAATGCCCTTGCACAAACAATGCAGCAAGTCAGCGACGTCGACCCACTGCCGAAATGCCTTCCAGAAAATCGGAACACTTAAATCCAAAACTCCGCATGCAATCGTCGCGGCCGCGATGGTCGCGACTCCGCCGAACAAAAAGGCCAGAATCGGCATCATCGTCGCGCCCGCCAAAACGCGCGGAACGACCAAGTACTCATACGGATCGACTCCCATCACCTCAAGCGCATCGATTTGTTCAGAAACCTGCATGCTGGCGATCTCGGCACTGATCGCGGCCCCCGAACGGCCCGTGACCATAATCGCACCGATGACGGGCGCCATTTCGCGAAAAATCGCAACGCCGACGGTTCCACCCACGAGCGCTTGAGCGCCGAACAAGGCGAAAGAAATGTAAAGCTGATAACCCAGCACCGCGCCCATGAAAATGGCCGCGACCGTGAGGATGCCCAAACTCGTCACGCCGATGAATTCGCATTGGTGAAAAAAGATGCCGAAACGCCTGAAAAACCGAGGAGCGGCCTGCAAACTTCGGATCATGAACAAAAACAATTCACCTAGCCACTCGATACCGGTCACAATACGATCATTATGGTCGATTCTTTCGCCAATGAGAAGCGAAAACAGACGGAATCACCAAAACCGCGGCCGTCACGCATGCGACTTCGCCGATCACCGCCACTTTTCCGAAACTCACAAAGGCCTGATTGCCGGCGATCAACAACGAGCCCCAGCCGATCGTCGTCGTCAAACTTGCCAGCACGACTGCGCCCCCCGTGTGATAGACGGCGCGAATCATCGCATGCGCGCGGTCCATGCGCCCACCTCTCTCATTCCAGCTTTGCTCGCTCCGCCGCCGCTCTTCGCGATAACGCTGAAATACGTTGACCGCGTAATCGACGCCGATCCCGAACGTAATCGGGAATGCAATGAAGTTCAGAAAATTAATTTTCAAATGCGTCCATACCAGGATCGCCATTAACCACAGTACTCCGAGCACAAGCGAGGCCAGCACCATCGCCGAAATCTGGAGGTTCCGAAATAATAAAACCGTAAGGATCGCCACCGCCAGCCCCGAAAATAAGGTCGCCATCGGGCCTTCTTTCAAAATTGCAGCCAGCATGTCCGCCGAAACCGGCAAACGACCCGCGACCGGCACGCCCTCCGCCACCGAGTCGACTGCTTCTCGAATCCCCTTCACGAAGTGAAGCAATGAATCGCCTTGATGGATCTCGTCGGTGAGCGGCGGCTCGACGAGCACCAAATTGCCGACGCGACCGTCTTTCTCGCGAAACCGATCGAGCAGCTTCGTCGGTAAATCCAGCATCGTGAACGGCTTCAAAGTTTCGGGCGAGACGAACTCCTTCACCCGCTTCTTTTCGGCATCGCTCAGTCGCCACAAAATTTGAGGCGGCAAGGCCTGTTCGATTTGACGGAGGACTTCGATCTTTTCTTTTTGATCGGGCGGAACAAAATCCTGCACGCGCATCACACTTGCGATCATCGAGTGCGGATCGTCCGCTTTCAACTGCTTTAAGCGATCGGCAATCTGCTTGGATTGAGGCTCATCCTGCGCCAAAACCGCGATCGGCGAACTGTAGCGTTTCAGGATCTCGTCGATATACCGGGTCAGATAACCCGAGCCTTCGGTCATCGAACGCTTGTCGCGAAGTTTCGTCAGATCCGATTCGATGATGCTTCGATCGAGATGCGCCACTTCGTGGACGGCGAACACGGTGAGCAGGATTCCTGCGATGGCCACCGGTTTTGAAAGATGCGTGAGCAAAAACTTCAGGGCCGCCGCCCAAAGCGATCGCGATTCGACTCTCTGTTCGGAACCGACGACTGAAAATTTTTGACTCAATACCGTCAAAAATGCCGGAAAAAACGTGTACGCCGAAACCCAGCACACGAGCATTCCGATTAAGCCGATCACGCCGAATTGGCTGAACCCGCGAAAGCTCGTCAGCATGAGCGATCCGTACGAAACCGCCGCAGCCACCGCTGCCGTCAGGGTCGGAAGCCAGGTCTCTTTTAAAGCAATCCCCAATGCCTCGTCGTGGTCTCGCTCATGGCCTCGGCGTTCTTCGAGATAACGAGCCAGCACCATGATCCCAAAATTGATTCCGTTCCCCATCACGATCGAACCTAAAAATGCCGAGTTCGCATTCAAGTACCCCACCGCAAAATACGCAATCCCGAAGGTGATCGTCGTGCCCACGACCAGGTTCGCGATCAACGCCAAAGTCGCCACGAAGGCGCGAAAGTAGAGGTACAATACGAGCGAGACCAGAATCGTCACCAACACCGTCGAAAGCGTCAGGTCTTCGAGCAAGGCCGCCTGCTCTTCGATGATGTCTTGCACGTTGCCCGAATACCGCACACTGAGATCAGGGGCATAATGTGCGGGCCCCACCTTTTGGACAGCCTTCAGCACTTGTTCTTTAAGCCGATGTGCGGTCGTGATCGACTGATCGGGCACGTCGACCAGAATCAATCGCTTCGTTCCGTCGGGAGTGGCGTAAACCCCGCCCGGAAAATGCGAGAACTCTTCCGAGCGCGAGCCGTATTTCTTTTCAAGAGCCTGAAAATCATATTCGGGTTCGAGCGGCTTGCGATCGATCACCAGATTGACGGGGTTGGCGATGAATTTTTCGTAAGCGATGCGCTTACGGATAAAATCGCGGATGTCTTTCAGATCGGCGATCGAGATGAAAAGCGCTTTGCGACGGTCGAAAAAACGCAACTCGTCCGAGATTTTGTACTCGACGCCGGCACTGACCTGGGCCGGAAGGGACTCCAACTTGTGCGCCAGATCGGCTTGAAATCGCCCGGCGGCCTCGCCGTTCTTTGAAAAAACCAAAATCGCAAGATTATCGATCGAACGCAGACGCGAGGTGACTTGCTTGAGATCAACCACGCTTCGCGAAGTCGTGGGCAATAGCTCTTCGATGTCGGGTTTCAGGTTTGCGTAGAGTTTGACGACAAAAAATCCCGACGCGAGGGTGAGCAACACCCCGGCAAGACTGATCCATCGCGCGTATTTGACGAAAAACCGAGACACCTGCCCAGTGTAGAGAGAGAATTCCGCTTTGGGAAATCGAAAAACATGATAAATAAAGAGGCATGGCTACCTTAACCAAAATCGCTCCGGCCAACCCTGAACGCCTTGTCCTGGGTTTCGATACGGGCGAGGAATTCACCCTGTCTTACCTCGATTTGCGTTTCGAATGTCCCTGCGCCAGCTGCGTCGACGAAGTCACCGGCAAACGCACCTTAAAGCGTGAAAGTCTGCGCGCGGACGTAAAGCCGCTTAAGATCGAACCCGTCGGCCGCTACGGCATCCACGTCGAGTGGAGCGACGGCCACCGCACGGGGATGTATCACTTCGATCGACTGTATGAGTTGGTGAAGAAGTAATTTAAGCGAAAACTTAAGTAACTCACAAAAACAGACACGCGTTGACACGGGTTCTTCGAGTACTAGAGAATGAAAGCATTTGAAACCGAGGTCTTCGTCTCGACTTACACTTAATCTCGTGAGTCATGACGTTGAATCTTCCATGAATCGTTACTAATGCTTGCTTCCAACTCGGATCGGCGATGATCTTCGAAAAAGCATCATCGAACAGATATCGAGAGGGAGCAATCGCATGATCCGGACTCGCTTGCTGAAATATTTGCATCAAAAGTGCATGCTCCATTTCTTTTTGCTGAATGACTTCACGAAGTGTCATGTGAGGAGCGTAGCCTTTCTTTTTCACCGCCGCGTATTGATCGATCAGACTATCGACGCTTCCAAGTACGGCGCTTCCAGATCCAACATTCTTGATCTGAATCCGTTTCAGTTTTTCCAGCACTTGAGGGCAAGGCTCTTTCAAAAAGAAAAATCGTACCAAGGCTTCGATCTCGTCCGTCGTCAAAACGGAATCGGCAGAAAGGAAAAAGTTTAAATTTCGAAGCAGCTCATGTACGGCTAACGCTTGAATGTCTCGTTTGGACATCCGGTTGATGAGCCTGAGATTCAGCAACAGCGTGTTGAACTCAAAAACAGCGACCGGTGTTTGCCGATCTGCGCTCACCCGATTTGAAAGGGTCGATCCCGAAAGATCGCGCATCAGCTGAAGCGCATTCGGTTCGAAGTACGCATCCGTCAATGCCGCCGATAAACTCTTTGACGAGTGCTCCACCAAAAATCGAATGGCCGGAATGTCGACGTAATTGGCGAGGACACTCAGCCCTTGTTCGATGAAATCAGGCGCAGAATCGAGAACAATCCTGCCCATCGAACTAGGATAAAGAAACGCCTTAGCCTCACCGACGGTCATTGCCGAATCGGCAATCGCTTGGTTCGGAAGCAGATCGACTAGCATCGCCTTTCCGTTGCGAGTCAGGATCACATCCCCGCCTCCGCTTGTTCCGACGCCACCTTGAGCCCAAGCGGAAACATCAAAACTGAACGTTAACGCTGTCAAAAGGACTAAACCTAAAACTCGATTCCAAGTCCACATTCGAGCGGGATTTTATAATTCTTGATTATTTTTGTCAACAAAAAACACCTATTCAACAAACTTCATTGAATCTTCGAGCACACTTAGAGGTCAAACCAATCCAGATTCATCACCGCCGGAATTTCAGGGCGTGAGCTTTTCAAAACATCTTCGGATTTTTCGATCAGCTGAAGAATCAATTCGCGAACGCGGTCGTAATCTTTTCGAGTCAACCCGAAGACGGCGCTGTAATGCAGATGCCTTGCCGGGATATGACCCAAGCGACCGATGGCAAAATTTCGCAGATTCGCATGATGCTGAGATAAGGCCGGTGCCCCTTCCGACAGATGCAGCCGGGTTTTGCCGATCCGATACTCGCCTTCGCGCTCGGCTCGGTCGATCAATCCGCGCGAAACTAAAAATTGCAGATAAGGTTTTAATTGAACGGAATCGAGCCCCAGCACCTCACCCATCCGTTTTTCGCGCCGATACTCGGGCAAGGCAGCCAAGACGTGCAAAATCCCGTAGTTCGCGTGCGAATAATAAATCGTCTGGTCTTCGAGTGAAACCCCCGTTTTGACGCCGATCCGGTTTCGAATTTTCTTTCGTTGCGCCAGTTGGCGTTGAAGCTCGCCTTTTAAAAAACTTTTCAGCTCGGCCGTTCCCGCGCGTTCGAATTGAACGAGTGTCATCCAGTAGCGTTTCTCGTCCTCCGCGAGCCGCAAAAACGCCGCCGCTTTCAAGGCTTGCTCCAGCGAAAGCTGCGCTTTTTTCTTCGTGACCAGAGACACGAACGCGCCCTGAACTCCGAGCGCCTCGGCAAGTGCGGTTCGACTTCCCCGTCCGAAATCGGCGGAAGCCAGGATCGTATTCAGATAAAGCGAAAGATCGTCGAAGTCGAAAACACTGACCGAAGGGTCCTTTTTCATACTCTTAAGATTATCAAACTCCATCCCGATCACCCACTGAATTCGTTTTTGACCCCACATAATGACCGTTGGGAGTAAACGAATTAAGGATCGTCCGAACCCTCCCCGCGAAATCGACCTGCCACTCAGTTGCTCGCTGATCGACCTGAACGGCGTGGTACAAGTTGATGTTTTGAAGCGTGAGTACAGCTCGACCTGTCGTAAGCGCGCAATCGTAGGTTAATTCGCGCGAGGTGGCCGAGATATGACCGACATAAATGCGATTCACAAATACGGCAAGTTCTCCATCCTGAAGGCCCCCCAACTCAAATCGCATCTGGCACGGAATCGTCGTCGGGGAAAGTGACGAGGAAAGCGCAGTGGGCATCGACTTGTCGCGAATCCGGGAAAGGCTGATCACCTTTTTCAAAAATCGTTTCAGAAAAACCGAAGGAACCGAATCTCCGAGAAGCCATTGAATTTTGGGGTTCACTTTCGGAATCACGACCTGAACCGAATGCTCGGACTTGAGCGCTGCTAATTGGTAATACTCGGCGACTTTTTCGGCGTGGCAAGCATAGATCACCAGCTGTTTAATTTTCGAAGAAAGATTCCGGAAAATCGATTTCGGAATCTGATTCCAGTTTGAATCGTAGAGCCGCCCGTCGTCACTGGCGTGCAAAACCAGCACGACCGTTCCAGACTCGCTCGATTTTAAAGCGCCTTGAATCCGCTCTAAGGTCGTCCCCTCGATGGACGAAATTCTTTTTCGCAACTGACGATGAATCGACGATTGGATCGCCGCGTTTTCGACATCACCGGCGGCCTGGCGCTCGGTTTGCAAGTAATCGGCCAGTGCCCGATACGCTTCGACATCGAAATGCCCGCCCTGAACGGCTTGCTTGCATTGGTCTTCGGTATGAAGGCCTTTCAGCAATCGCGACAGTTTTTTTCTTTCGGATTGGAACGTCTTCATCGCACGTTCGTAAGCCTGTATACGCTCACTTCGCTCTTCGTCCGCCATCGTTCCGACCGACAGGATCGACACCGAAGTGTCGTCATTGAATCTTCGAATCGGCGATCCGTCGACGGCGATTGCCTTCAAAAAAGAGCCTGGCGCGACCTCGTACCTCAGCAAAAAACCGACTTGCTTGCCGAAGGAGATCTTCGACGAATGTTTCGTCTTCGCTTGCTGGGCCGAAGCCCAATCGTGACAAAACGATTGGGCATGGGTGGGAACTGAGAAGAGAGAGAGGACCGAGATCCAAAGTGAGAGAGAGACTTTCATTTCTTTTTCCGCCCATGCCCGATCGAATTATTGCAGATCGATGGACATTTGATGAACTTGCGATTCAAACCCGGTCAAATCGACCGGCTGAAGTGCGTTCATGAGCTCTTCATTCGAGATCGAAACCATTTTTTTACCGTTTACATAAGACTGATGATCGGCCTTGTCTTTGATTAACTGGCTTAAGGAATCAAAAACAGCCGAGTTTTCGATGAAAGAATATTTTTTCTGAAGCATGACCCGAACCTGATTCTGAGGAAGGCCACCGTTTGCATCGAGAGCCACCAGAACGATCCCAGAAATCGTAAGCGGATTAGTCCATTTATTAATATCGCCATTCTCTTCCTGTTCAAAAAATATCGCGCTGCCGCCCGCTAATACACCGACTCCCCCCGCGATCATCATCGCGGACGAACCCCCGCTTAACGCGAGCAATGCCACACCGGCGTTCGCTTTCGGCGCCATCATTCCGCCTACAGCACTCATGGCCAATAGTCCCAACAAACCGTTCTTCAAATTCTTCATTTTCGTTACCTTTCTTTTTCGTTCAACTGGATGAACGGAAAGGTAACTCGAAACTGAAAAATCGACCTTTGGTATTTATTAAATAAACACTGTGTAACTTAAGTAGGAACTTAAATGCGACCGGAATCCCGTTTTATCCTAAATTGGCGTAAAACCGCCGCACCATCGGGTCTACGACCAGCACTTTCTCGGAAAAACCCTCGATGCTGAGATCTTCAAGCGACCGCACACGCGAAAGCGCAACATAGGCCTGACCGTGCTCCCACACGCCCTTCAGATCGACATGCACGCGGTCGAGCGTCGCGCCCTGTGCCTTGTGGATCGTACAAGCCCAGGCGAGCGAAAGCGGATAATTCGTCGCCGTTGCCACGGGCTCGCCTTCGGCATCGAGCACGCTGAAGGTGGCCTTCTTAAGCTCGATCGTCTTGCCGTTCAGCAACTCGATCGTGATGCGCTCTTCATCCGACAGACTAGGCAGCTTTCGAATGATACCCTGACTTCCATTCACGAATTTATACTCAGGATCGTTCTGCCGAAGCATCACGAGCGCGCCTTCTTTCAGATACAAGGTTTCAGGGATCGGCGCATTTCGTTTCAGCTCGTCTACCTTCTGCGCGTTGCCGATGTAGAGGGTCGAATACTCGCGAACGATGCCGTTCAAGGTTTCAAGCCGCTCGCGATTCAGCCGTTCGACTTGCATCCTTCGAGCGAACAAACGGGTGCCTTGAAAATCCAAAGCCACCCTCCGCGTGCGTTCGGTTAACAACTCGGCGCCGTCGCGGCTCAGCTCGGCCCAGCGGATCTCGTTCAAAATTTTGTTCCAGTATTCGTCCTGCGAGCGCACCACGGTTTTCAAGTAAACGGGCTCGAACTCGGTTTCTTTCCAGGTCTCACTCAGAAAACACCAGGGCTTTTGGGGAATCTCTTCCACCACCTGCGAGAAAAAATCGGGATCCTTCGACGGATCACGAGGCTGCGTTTTCACCACCGGCGGCAGCTGCGAAAAATCGCCGACGGCAACCAGTCGAAGGCCGCCCCAAGGAGCACTATTCGCCCTGGCCTTTCGCGCGATTTTTTCGGCCACGCGAAATTCGGCCTCGCCGATCATCGAAATTTCGTCGATCAACACCGTGTTCGTTTTGCGTAGTCGCTGAACGATGCCCCGATGCCGAAGCGCGCGTTCGAGCACGACCTCGGGGCCGCCCTCCATGATCCCTAAACCGAAAAAGCTGTGAAAGGTCCGACCACCGAGCAAAATCGCGGCGGTGCCGGTCGAGGCCAGCACCGCAATCGATTTCGAAGAGGCATCGTTTTCTGCCAGCGAGGATTGAATGAACTCGCGAACGACCGTCGATTTGCCCGTCCCCGCCCCACCCGTAATGAACGCCGGAGTCGGCGACTTCAACAAAGCCAGAGCGCGGGTTTGATCTTCGGTCCAGTTCACGACGGTGCCATTCACAACCGAGGATTATACCTCTTCGGCAGCCAAAGTCACGGGAACTTGAGTCTCGTGTTTTTCATGCGCCGATTTGCCGGGTTTCGCATTCCACAGACGCAGAGTCAGGAAAAGCCCGATCGCCGCCACCGGCAGCATCGTCATCGGCCAGGCATGCCAGTTCGCGGGGTTCTTCGCGGCGTCGCCGTTCGGCAGAATCATCCCGTAGATCATGGCTTGCGCACCAGTGCCGAGATAAACCATTCCGTCGATAATCGCGACCGCCGTGCCGACGTTTTTACGTCCGCCGAAGTCCATGCTCGCCGTGCCCGAGAGCATGCCGTGCACGCCGATGATCGCCATCGACATGAAGACTACGAGCCAACCCAAATACGACGACTGAAGCAAGAAGATATTCATCACGCCGCCCGCGAGCATGATCAGGTACAAAACCGCAGTGACCGGACCGCGACGGGATTGAAACAGCTTGTCCGAAATCGTTCCCGCGAAGACGCCGCCTAAGATTCCGGCGCAACAAAGCAGCAAGCCCCAGTTCTTCGACACGAACTGATCGGCAATGCCGGTCTGCTTCGAGAAGATGATGTACCACTGCATGATCGCGTTGCGAAGAAAGCCGCTGCAAAACTCGACGGCTGCGATCGTGAGGATGATCGGATTTTGAAACATGCGTTTCGCGATCTGAAGCGCGTGCAGACGCTCGTGATCGCCGACCACGACGGCTTCGCCGGTGTCGAAATCCTGAAAGCCCGCTAACGACGGACGGTCATAAACAAACAGATAGCACAGGATGAAAAATACGATCAGAATCATCGTCGGAACGAAGAACACGAACGGAAGCGTGAAGGTCTTGGCAATCATCGCTCCCCAGTCGAATGCGAAGTAGATCCCGAGCGAGATCAGAATCCCGAAGATCCCTCCGAAGGTTCCCCGCTCGCGAACATGGAACCATGCCGAGTTCACCTTCACGATGGCCACGGCACCGAAGCTTTGAAAGTACATGTTGAGCGCGTACAAAATTGAAAAGGTCAGCACCAGATGGTTCGTCCATCCGAAATAGGTCACAAAACCCATCGCTAAGTTGGCCAATGCTGCGCCGACGGCCGCCATCAGAATCGCGATCCGCCCTCCGAGTTTGTCCGTGAGCGGACCGTTGATGATAAACGCAAACCCGTAAACGAGGGTTCCGATACTGAAAATCGTTCCGAAATCCGAGTTAGACATCAGACCGCCAAAGGCGTTTTTACTGACCGTCAAATTATAGCGACCCATGTAAAGGAAGGCGTAGGTCAATCCCAACGGAAGCCAGTTCCAAAGGCGACGGCGCTTATAAGCTGCGGAATGCCCCAAATCGATTTTCGGTAAACGCGCTAAAACCGCCCAAATGACCAATAATAGAATCAAAATCGGCAGGGCTTGCTTTAAACTCTCAATCAACATTTTCTCTCTCTCCTCTGAAATGCTGTGTGGCGTTTTTGATTGCGTCAGACCGTATCAACCAGGGTCGGAATCTTCAAGTCAGGAACCGAAAAGAACGGGCAGATCTCGGGCATTTTTACATTGCCGCAGAGCAACTTGAGCGGTATCCTCGGGGGATACAGGATTTGCGAGATTATGACGCTCCCCCTTTTCGTCACAAAACAAAATAAATACGTTGCTGGCGCACTGATGTACGGCCTCAGTTACTACCTGTATTACCTGATCAATCACAATCCGATTTTTAATCCGCAGATGCTGCCCTTGACCTGGATCGACACCCACACCCCGTTCATTCCGTGGACGGTGCTGATCTACATCAGCGAATATATTTTCTTCGCGTTCGTTTACATCCTGCTCGACAGCTACGACGTTATCAACAAGTACCTCTATTCGTACTTCTTACTTCAAATCGTGGGCTGCACGGTCTTCCTCATGTATCCGACGATTTATCCTCGCGATCGCTTTCCGATTCCGGCCGAGACTTCGCTCTGGCTTCAAAACACTTGGTCCTGGCTGCGCACGCAGGATGCCCCGACCAACTGCCTTCCGAGTCTGCACGTCGCCTCGGTTTACCTCTCGGCTTTCGTGTTTCGCGAAGAAGGAAGAAAAAAACTGTTTTGGACTTTTTTCGTCTGGGCGACCTTGATCGCGCTCTCGACGCTGACGACGAAACAGCATTACGTGGCCGATATTCTGACCGGCCTGGGTCTTTCGCTGTTCTTTTACTGGTGGTTCCATCAGGGACAACGCTACGAACGCGTTTGGCCGCGCGTGAAAGCCTCTGCCCTTTCTGGCGCATCGCCGATGCAGCCGACCGATGCGCAGACCGAAACTCCTTAATGATTCTCGCCTAGTTTAAATAGCCAGATTCTTCGCGACCGAGAGCATTTCTTTCGGCAAATTGGATTTCTTGCCCGTGATTTTACGGAAGGATGTGAGTGTCACCTTCGAGCCCTGCACCCCGACCATGCTTTCGCGAATTCCGTGTAAAAGCGCATGAACTGAAACCGCCCCGAGGGTCGACGCCAGCAAACGATCGTGCGCACTCGGACTTCCGCCGCGTTGGGTGTGCCCCAGAATCGCGATCTTCGTCGAATAACCGCGTTTTTCAAGTTCGTTTGCCAGCGGAGTCACGCCGCCGAACTGACAACCTTCGGCCACGACGATGATGCTGCTGGTTTTGCCGCGACGAACGCCGCGATCGATGCTGGCCGTGATGGCCTCCATCGTGGTTTTGACTTCAGGGACGATAATGCTTTCGGCACCGCCGCCGATGCCGGTGTGAAGCGCGATCATCCCCGAGTGACGGCCCATGACCTCGACCAAAAAGATCCGATCGTGCGAACTCGCCGTATCGCGAATTTTATCGATAAGCTGAACGCCGGTATTCACCGCCGTATCGAACCCGATCGTGTCGTCGGTTCCGAAAATATCGTTGTCGATCGTGCCCGGAACGCCCATGACCGGAATCCCCGATTCTTGATGAAGCGCGTGTGCCCCCCGAAACGATCCGTCGCCGCCGATCACGACCAAGGCGTCGACGCCGTGACGATTCAGAATCTCGATCGCCTTTTTACGTCCCGAGCTTCGGTGAAATTCGGGGCACCGTGAAGTTTTTAAAACCGTACCGCCGCGCTGGATGATGTTCGCCACCGACGAGGGCGCCATCGGGTGAATCAGCTCGTCGAGCAGCCCTGCGTATCCGCGCTGAATTCCCATCGCTTCGCAGCCGAGTGCGATCGTGGTTCGAACCACGGCTCGAATCGCCGCGTTCATTCCGGGTGCATCTCCACCGCTCGAAAGAACGGCGATTTTTTGGATCGGCTTTGCCAAACGACGCGAGGCTCTCGTGGTCTTAGAAAATTGAGCTACAAAATCGGGAACTTGAAGCATACCTCTACCTTACGGTGCCGCCCGGGCGCTGTCCAGCACTCTCCGTACTGACCAAAGTCTGATTGGAAGGGTGCGTAGGAGCGTGCTAAGATCGCCTCGAACTGAACACAAAACAAAGGAAATGACGATGAATAAACTGACTTTTGCAATGATTCTTCTGGCCGCAGGCTCGGTCGCCCACGCCGAAACCCTTCACTGTGTCGCGGACGAACTGACCTATAATATCGAAAGCGTCGACGCCCAAGTTCAAGACAACGGGACCATCCTGGTCAATACAATGGCCGACAGCAAAATGCTTCCGAGCCTGAACGTCAAAGGCACCCTTGATCGCTTTGAAGTCCTGGCGCCTCAGCCGAAAGGCAACGCGGGCACCTTCGGAATCAACCACGTTTTCGTCGTGAATACCGGCAACCGCTACGTGTTTGAAACCGACACCTATTGCAATCCGACCTATCAAGAAGAACGCTGTATCGACCCCGATCAAGTCATCGAAACCAGCGTCGACACTTCGGTCTATTGCGTAAAGAACTGATTAACGCGAGATTTCATCGGGCAAGCGAAAATCAGAGCGAGGAGAAAGACTCACCTGATGCACCTTGGGCCCCGGCGGCAATGTCGAGCGTTTGAACTGCTGACTGAAAAACCGCTTGAAGAAAATCTCGATCGCTCGCTCGATTTGTTCACTGAGTTCGCGCTGGCCGGCAAAAGCAACGTCGGCCAGCGCTTTTATTTTTTCTTTCGAAAATCCGTGATTGAGAAAATGGTAGAGAAAAAAATCGTGCAGATCGTAACTACCGATCACCGCTTCGGTTTCTTGCGCGATCTCGCCGTTTTCGGACGGCGGCAACAGCTCGGGCGAAATCGGAAGCTCCAGAATGTGAGTCAACGTCGATCTTAAAATCCGAGTCGCCGCGATGTCGGCCCAGTAACCCACCAGCCCTTTGACCACCGTTTTCGGAATTCCCGTATTCACCGCATAATGCGCCATTTGATCGGCGTTAAAAGTACACCATCCGAGCGCGAGCTCAGAAAGATCGCCGGTTCCGACGACCATTCCCTGATGCTCGTTCGCCAGGTTGAAAAGAATCTGAGTTCGCTCGCGTGCCTGCGCGTTTTCATAAACGACGCTTCGGTCCGACTCGTCTTTTCCGAGATCCTTTAAATGCTGTTCGACTGCGGCCCCGATCGGCACTTCAAGAATGCGGTCCACACCCGATTCTTTGAGCAGCGTTTGTGAAATTTGAAGTGTTTTTTCGGAAGTTCCCGGGCCGGGCATCGTAACCCCAATCACTTGCAAGCTTTCGCCGGACGGCAGCTTGCCGAACAAGGCTTTGGTCCGAAGTGCGATGTACAACGCCAGTGCCGAATCAAGGCCGCCTGAAACGCCGATGATCAGACTTTTCGAGCGAGCGCTTTGCGCGCGCCTGAGCAAACCATGAGCCTGAATCGCGATCACGTCTTCGAAATCGGGAATCTCGGCCAAAAACGGATAGGGCTCGACCTTGCGTTGCAATTCTTCGAGCGCTCCCTGCGGATCGCCGACGTGCGGATACGCGAACGCGTGCACAATCACCGACGACGGCTTCGACGCCAGCTCTTCGACTTCTTCGAGAAAACAGATATCTTTTGTGCGCGAATTCAGAATGCGCTCGAAATCGAAATCAACGGTCAGCGCGGTTTTACCCACGAAAAACGGTTCGATCTCGCCCAACAGATCACCGAGCTCTGTCGCAAACGAGTGGCCTGAAAAAACGGTGTCTTTGCTCGACTCATACATCCCCGCACTGACGTAGAGATACCCACAGCGAAGTTTTTGCGAATGCACCTCGACCATTTTTTTACGGTAACGAGCCTTGCCCACGGTTTCGTTACTCGCCGAAAGATTCAGAATGAGGTTTGCGCCCTTAAGGGCAAGCAAACTCGAAGGCTCGTTCGGAGTCCAGAGGTCTTGGCAGACTTCGATGCCGACTCGAATCGGGCCTGCGGCGAAAATTTGATGCGGTGAAACCCAGAACTCGCCCAAAACCGGATGCCGCACTTGCTCGTGCACCTTGCGACCGCTCACAAACCAGCGGCGTTCGTAAAACTCGCCCATGTTCGGAAGCGCCACCTTCGGCACCACACCGAGCACGCGGCCCTGATGAATGGCCCATGCACCATTAAACAAACGCCCGTCGACGAGGCGCAAAGGAGCACCGACCACCCAAAGGCTCGGCACGGACTTCGAGGCTTCGACGATTTTTTGAAGCGCTTGCTCGGATTCGGCGATCAGAGTTTCAGAGTGAAAAAGGTCTTCGCAAGTGTAGCCCGTTAACGCAAGCTCGGGAGTCACCACCACGGCCGAACCCTCGGCCGAAAGTTTTTGGAAAAGCGGGATCAGTTGATCGGCATTCCAAAGCGGCTGGCCCAGTTTCAAGGTCGGAGTCAGTGCGCTCGGGATGATGGCGCTGATGCGGGAATAACCAAACTCAGCCCAATTCATTCGTGTACTCTTAAGTGTTTTCTACCGGCGAGGTTTCCGCCGATTCATTTTCCGTCGGTGTTTCAGTCGGTGCTTCAACCGCTGCGGGTGCTTCCGCTACCGAAGTTGCAGCCTCAGTTTCAGCCGCCGCCGCGCTGGCTTCGGCTTTTTCTTCCGATTTTGCGTCGGCTTCTTGTTTCGGGGTTGCCAGTTGGACGGTCAACGCGCGTTCATTCAAGGTTGCGCCTTCGAATTTCTGAACCGCTTCTTGTGCCATCGCCTCGGTTTCCATCTCGACGAAACCGTAACCTTTCGAGCGACCGGTTTTCTTATTCACGATCACTTTCGCGTCCACGACCTTACCCGCCACGGCCAGCACGGTGGTCAGGTCGGCGTCATTGACATCAAACGGCAAGTTTCCCACAAAAAGTTTCTTTGACATAGTAGCCTCACTCTAGCGAAAATAAAGGCGTTATGGCAACTCTTTTTACCAAGATCATCCGTCGTGAAATCCCCGCAAAGATCGTTTACGAAACCGACCAAGTGCTCGCATTCGAAGATCTTCATCCCCAGGCGCCGCACCACATCTTGATTGTCCCGAAAATCGAGATTCCGACGATCAACGACCTCACCCCCGAGACGGCACCCGTCATTGGACAGCTTTTTCTCGCAGCGAAAGAAATCGCCAAAGAACTCGGAGTCAGTGAAGAAGGTTATCGCGTCGTGATGAATTGCAACGAAGGCGCTGGCCAAACCGTGTTCCACCTGCACCTGCATTTTTTGGCAGGCCGACCGTTTCATTGGCCGCCGGGGTGATTAACGCAGGATTGCTACCAGACGGTGTGATCTTACGATGGGTCGACCTTTAATCATTCGACGGTCTTCCCTTGAGCTGATTGTAGGCATTGAACGCCGCAGTTTTGTAGGCTTCGGCCAGCGTCGGATAATTAAAAACGCTGCGGACGAAGTAACGCAACTCGCCCCCGAGCTGCATCACGGCCTGGCCGATGTGAATCAAATCGGCGGCGTTGTCGCCAATGATGTGCACGCCTAAAATCTTCATCGTGTCTTTGTGCACGAGGAGTTTTAGCATCCCCCACTCGTCACCCACGATCTGCCCGCGCGCGAGCTCTTTGTATTTTGCACGCCCGACGACGAAGGGAATACCCTTCTCGACCAGCTCCTCTTCGCTCATGCCGATCGTCGAAATTTCGGGGATGGTGTAAATGCCGTAAGGGTAAAGATCAAATCCGCTCAGTTGCTCGTCGAGCGAAAACGCGTCGCAAACCGCGATTCGGCCCTGTTCCATGCTCGTCGAGGCCAGCGCCGGAAATCCGATCACATCGCCCACGGCATAGATCCAATCCACTGCGGTCCGGTACGTGGAGTTCGTTTTGAGCTGCCCGCGTGCATCGGCTTCCAAGCCGACCTTATCGAGCTGAAGCCGATCGGTGTTTCCCTGCCTGCCCATGGCGACGAGACAAGTCTCGGCCTCCAACACTCGTCCGTTGGATAAAGAAATGCGAACGCCGGAATCGGTGCATTCGAATTGCTTCGTCTCGGCTTCCAGCACGATCTCCATGCCGAGGGTGATGAAGCGATCGACCAGATGAAACACAATCTCGCGATCGACGTTCGCCAAAATCTCGGGTCGCTTGTCGACCAACGTGACTTTCGTTCCGGCCGCCTCGAACATGCTCGCGTATTCGCAGCCGATGATGCCCGCACCGAGCACGATCATGCTCTTTGGTGTTTCCTTCAAATCAAGAATCGCATTACTGTCAAACACGCGAATGCCGTCGACCTTGCAATACGAGGGTGAAACCGGACGTGCTCCGACTGCGATCACCGCAACCTTCGTCTTGAACCGAGTGACGGAACCGTCTTCGTGCAAGACTTCCATTTCGTGCGGACCCGAGAAGCGGCCCTCCCCTTGATAGGTGGTGACGTGGTTTCGGACGAGCTGTTCTTCGATGATCTTCGACTCGTTTTCAATCACGCGCTCTTTTCGGCGCATGAGCCTTGCCATGTCCGGCAGTTCGACGTCCGACAGATCACAGACGAACCCGCCCGGATCCAGTCTTCCCAATAAACCTTTCGAACCCAGCGACCAGCGATAGACCGACTCCCGCAGTGATTTCGACGGAAGCGTGCCCCAATGAACACATCCGCCCCCCACATAAGGATACTTTTCGATCAAGGCCACCTTTTTGCCGGATTTCGCGGCTTGAACCGCCGCTCTTTGTCCGCCCGGGCCCGAGCCGATCACCACCAAATCGTATTCGATGAGGTCACTCATAGAGTTCAGGCAGCGTCCTTTTCGGTATACCATTCCGGAGGCGTGAACTTGTCGCGCCCGAACGGAAGACGGTTCGTTTCAATCTCGTGCATGAAGGTGGGCAGAATGCCGGTCGGAATCAACTCGCCCACGATTTTTCCGTCCTGGGTTCGGCCTCGTTGAATAAATCGATACAGATCGCGCACCTGATACTTGCCGTGCTCGTCGACCTCGGGGATCACTTCGCTGATGTTCGTCACTTTGCGGGTTCCGTCGGCCATACGTTTGATCTGAACCACGATGTGAATTGCGGCCGCGATCTGTCGGCGAACCGCTGCCGGGGGAACGTTCGAATCGCCCATCATCGACAGGGTCTCCAGACGCACGAGCGCATCGTACGGGGTGTTCGCGTGGGCCGTGCCCATCGAACCGCCGTGACCGGTGTTCATCGCTGTGATCAAATCGAGTGCTTCGGGCCCGCGCACCTCGCCCACGATGATGCGATCGGGTCTTAAACGCAGAGCCGCGCGAATCAGATCGCGAATCGTGACGGCACCGTGCCCATCCTCATCTCCGTGCTTGGTCTCGAAGAATACGGCATGCTCGGCGTTGATCTTCAATTCGGAAGAATCCTCGATAATCAAAACGCGCTGGCTCGGGGGAATGCGCGATCCCAGAATGTTCAAAAGTGTGGTTTTCCCCGAACCGGTCCCGCCCGAGACGATCATGTTTTTTGCGAGGAAGACGCAGACGTCGAGGAATCTCGCGGCGTCTTTCGTGATCGAAGCGCGGTTGATCAGGTCAACGAAGGTTGGGTTGCCCTTCGAAAACTTACGAATCGAAAGGGTCGTTCCCTTGCGCGAACACGGCGGCAGGACGGCACAAATCCGGCTTCCGTCGGGAAGGCGCGCATCGAGCACGGGGTTATCTTCGTCGATGCGGCGACCGACAAATTGTGCGATGTTTCGGACGGCGGCGACGAGCGCCTGTTCGTCGCGGAACGTGGCCGGCGTTTTTTCGATCAACCCTTTGCGTTCGATGAAGATCTCTTGCGGACCGTTGATCATGACCTCGGTCACGGTATCGTCCTTCAGATACGTCATCACCGGGGCGAGGAACGTCCCGATCGAGTCTTCAAATACGCTGGGGTCGGTCTTGGTCTCGTTCATTTAGATTCCGAAATCCTCGTCATGGATTAAACTTTTACCGACCGTCATCGGCGCGGATGCGGGTAAACGCCCGGCATGACCGCCCAGATCGAGCTCCCTCACCACGACGGCGCCCTTGGCTCCGTTCATCGGGCAGGTAAACGCGAAGCTTCCGCTTTGATCAGGCGTGAAGGTCACTTCTTCGATGTGGTTGCTGCGAATCTGTCGGCGCACACCGAATTGATCGAGCATGAAGCATTGCGAGCGGGTCGAAGCACCGGTGACGTAAAGGCGGACGGGGATTCCCTGGGTCACGACGATCGTCGAGGGGAAAAACCCGTTGTCATTGGCGATGATCGAAACTTCTTGAACGGCTTTGTGCTTGCTCTCCATTCGAGCCACCGTTTTGGGTGCGGCCCTTTGGGCCGGAGCATGAATGATCACGCCGTCGACCGAACCTGCGGGCGAACGAGTGGAGTTCACCGAGGCCGGTCCGCGATTGGCCGCGTTTCCGAAGCTGCTTTCTTGAATCGGCGCCAAGACGTACTGTGGACGATCATCCACGTGTTTTCTTTGGCCCTCGTCTCCCCACCGCGAAACCGCGTCGGCGTTTTCATTCTCGTCCACCGTCGACGTCAGCATGTCGTGGGCTTCTTGATCCATGACCGGCGTCGCATGTGCCGCGACCGCCATTCCCATCCAACAGATCACCATGAAGTATTTCATTGAAACTTGTCCTCTCTGTGCCCCACCTTGGACACACATTCCTACAGAACCCGTGTCGGAAGAACCACACCAAAAGTTTAGGTGTCAAAAACCCGGCGTAAGTTCGCTAAACGATTCGTATACTTATTTCTTAATCGAAACAAAATGTACGGATAAACGAGAAGCGTTGAATCCAGCATCAAGATCACGTTATTCAAAGTTTATTTAAAAATTGCGCTCTGCGCCTCGATATGGCATAACTATCGCATTCATCAAAGGATAGTATGTTGAAACAACCAGAGAACATCATCGATTTAGTAGCCGAACGAAACAAGCGCGGAGTCGCACAGCACGACCCGTACTATCAAATGCAGATCAACCGCATGAACAAGATTGAACTCTTGGAAGAGATGGTGCGTTTTCAGGAAGAACGCTCCTCCAAGGGTAAACTCTCTTTGACCATGATGGTCCGTGGCCGAATCCTTTTCCGCGCGCTCGAAGCGCACGCCGAAACGGACGAACTTCGGTTATTGGCGAGTTCCTATCGTCGTCATCTCGAACACGAGATCGATCATAGCCTCAAAAAACCGAGCTAAAACCAGTTTTCTCTCCCTACCACCAATGCGGGCCGTTCAGCAGAGATCCCTGCTTTTGGTAGCGATTGAAAAACTTTCGGAAACGCTCGTCGGACGACCTCAGGGGAATGTGTTGGGTGTAAACCATCAATTTTTCGAGCTTCCATAGGTTGCGTTTCGAGAAACGCCAATCGGTGCCGCTTTCATCCAAATTCAAGCGAACATACCCCGTGATGCGACCCGTTTTGTCGATAAACGGATCGAAATAACTCCAGGCCAGATCGCGAATGCTTCGAAACTTGGGTTCGCGCCCATGCAATCCGGGCTCACGCGAACGGGCGACCGACCCCCATCCCGTCTTGGTTTTAAAAATAAAGATCGCATGACAAAGATGATCGATCGAATCGAAGTTGATGACGAGAGGCGGATACCCTTGATGATCTAAGATCGCAGCCGCAAGCAGTGTCGCCTCTAAACAGTGCGCCTTCTTCAAACGAAACGTCTCGGCCGCCGAACGGACCGTCTCGCCGGTTTCTTCGCGGTTGTATTTTAACGTCCGCAGAAAGTTCTGTACCTTCTGCGGACTGGAATACTGCTTCGAAAGACGGCGAAATAAGAGCGGATTCACTTACAAAAGATTACTCGCCAGTTCAGAAAGCTTCGAGCGTTCGCCCTTCAGGAAGGTCACGTGCGCCGCGATCGACTCGGATTTGAACTTGTCGACCAAGTAAACCAATCCGTTGTTGGCCGAATCGACGTAAGGATTATCGATCTGGAACGAATCGCCCGTGAGTACGATCTTGGTGTCATCCCCCGCACGGGTGATGATCGTCTTGATCTCGTGCGGAGTCAGGTTTTGCGCCTCGTCCACAATCAGATACTGCTGCGGAATCGTCCGACCCCGAATGTACGTGAGCGGTTCGATTTGAAGCATGCCCTGATTCATCAGCTCTTGAGCGCCTTTTCCGGCACCCCGACGATTCGTCCGGTTCGCCGAAGTGTTTCCGAACAGAAAATCGATGTTGTCGTAAATCGGCTGCATCCACGGATTCAGTTTCTCTTCGACCGTCCCTGGCAGAAACCCGATGTCTTTCCCCAGCGGAAACACCGGGCGCGAAACGAGCAAGCGTTGATACGTTCCCTCGTCGACCGTTTTCACAAGCCCCGCTGCGATCGCAAACAGGGTTTTCCCCGTTCCCGCTTTTCCGAGCAGTGAAACCAGTTTCACATCATCGTTCAAAAGCGCATCCACCGCGAAAGCCTGTTCGGCGTTTTTCGGGAAGATCCCCCACAGCCCTTCCGGTGGTTTCACCAGCGGAACGATCGAGCCCAATTCTTTTGAATAGCGCCCCATCGCAGTGTGGGTCGGGTTCGCGTAATCTTTCAAAATGACGTACTGGTTGGCGAACAAGGATTTCGGTGCTTCCTTGTCGTTCTCGAAAATACGATCGCCGTAAGGAATACGCTTGTTCGCGTAAAACTCATCGACCAGGCCTGACTCGACGTTGATGGTCGAGGTCCCTTGATACAGTTGATCCGGGGCCACGTTTTCAGGTTCGTAATCTTCGGCCACCACGCCCAAGGCGTCGGCCTTGATTCGCAGGTTCGCGTCCTTCGTCAGAAAAACGATCGGACGGCGCGGTTGTTCTTTTTTAAGCATGAGCGCAAGGCTCAGCATTTTGTTATCGGCCTTGTCCATCGCGAGTTCGGACGGCAGCGGGGCATCTCCGCCCAGTTCGACGGTAAGGACTCCGCCATTCGGCAGGTTCACGCCTTTCGAAAGCTCGCCGTCTTTTCTCATGTCGTCGATCAATCGCGAGAAGTGACGCGCATGTCGGCCATTTTCGCTCATTTCGCGCTTAAACCGGTCGATTTCTTCAATCACGACGATCGGAATGACAACGTCGTTGGCTCCGAGTTTGTAGATGGCCAGCGGGTCAAACAGCAGAACGTTGGTATCGAGAATGAACGCTTTTTTCAAATTGAGGCTCCTCCGGTTAATGAAATACCACTTGAAGAAAAAATATCATACGATGGGAGGCGAGCGCCAAAGAAATGGAACAATTTCTGGAATTTTTAAAAGAAGAAGTCCTACCGGGAGTGTGGTCGAAGGGAGTGCAATTCTCGCGAGCGGCGAAAAGCATTTCACTGATCGCCCATACAGGAAACGAATGGAAATTTAAAATCCAGACGACCGAGCGGATTCTCGCCTTTCAAGTGACCCTTTGGCCCGACGAGAACGACTCTTACTGCAATTGTGGCAGCAAAATCGAGCCTTGTCATCATATTGT